>ERZ779820.1483-NODE-1483-length-14568-cov-6.754014_pt1 | contig 14568 bp, 15 predicted proteins | sample MGYA00511563_ERZ779820 | MGnify/ENA primary metagenome ERZ779820 (study PRJEB29588, sample SAMEA1964852) | human gut metagenome | biome: human gut; feature: human-associated habitat; material: faeces | place: Denmark | collected 2008/2010 ...
AAGATTATTGTCAATGTCTGCGGAAAGACCACAGAGGATTACATCGACGTGGTGGAGAAGCTTTCCGATCAGCCGGTGGATATGCTGGAGATTAACATTTCCTGTCCTAACGTCAAGGAGGGCGGCATTGCCTTTGGCCAGGATCCCAAGGCAGTGGAGGCGATTACCAGAGAGGTGAAGCGCCACGCCAGACAGCCGGTGATCATGAAGCTGAGCCCCAATGTCACAGACATTACGGTGATGGCCAAGGCGGCCGAGGCGGGAGGAGCGGATGTGCTTTCCCTGATCAATACGATCACAGGCATGAAGATTGATATCCATAAGCGCGCCTTTGCCGTTGCCAACAAGACAGGCGGCCTGTCAGGTCCGGCCATTAAGCCGGTGGCTGTCCGCATGGTATATCAGGTGGCTAACGCAGTGAAGCTTCCGATTATCGGAATGGGCGGAATCATGTGCGCAGACGACGCCATTGAGTTTATGATGGCAGGAGCCACAGCCGTATCGGTGGGAACCGCCAATTTCCACAATCCTTACGCAACCCAGGAGATCGTGGAGGGCATGGAGGCCTACATGAAGAAGTATCAGGTGGAGGATATTAACAGCCTGATCGGCATTGTAAAATAGAACGCGTGAAAAACGTAAAAGAAAACGAACAGGATAGAAGCCTGTAAATCTAGGAGGTTCCAGAGAGATGGAGAGCTATAAGCAGGAATTTATTGATTTTATGGTAGAGAGCCAGGTGCTGAAATTCGGCGAGTTTACGTTAAAGAGCGGCAGAAAGTCTCCGTTTTTCATGAACGCAGGCGGCTATGTGACCGGCTCTCAGCTGAAAAAGCTGGGAGAGTACTATGCAAGAGCTATCCACAGCGTGTACGGAGACGATTTCGACGTGCTGTTCGGACCGGCCTACAAGGGAATTCCTTTAAGCGTAGTGACAGCTATCGCCTACAGCGAATTATACGGAAAAGAGATCCGCTACTGCTCTGACCGCAAGGAGGAGAAGGATCACGGCGCAGACAAGGGAAGCTTCTTAGGCAGCAAGCTGCAGGACGGTGACCGTGTCGTTATGATTGAGGACGTGACTACTTCCGGAAAATCCATGGAGGAGACTGTTCCCAAGGTAAAGGGAGCGGCAGACGTGGAGATCGTAGGCCTGATGGTATCCTTAGACCGTATGGAGGTCGGCAAGGGCGGCGTAAAGTGCGCGCTTGAAGAGGTAAAGGATCTGTATGGCTTCCCCACAAACGCCATTGTTTCCATGAAGGACGTGGTAGAGCATCTGTACAACCGCGAGTGCCAGGGCAAGGTAGTCATTGACGATCAGATTAAGGCGGCAATTGACGCTTACTACGAGCAGTACGGAGCAAAATAGGCTGTCTGCAGCTGATAGTGAGGAGAATGTCTGATGGAAAGAGTCTATAAGACAATGCGCAATGCGGGCGCGTGCAGCATTGTGATCGGAAGCGTGATGATTGTGACAGGGCTTGCAGCCGGAGTGATGGCGATTGTAAGCGGAGCGGCTCTTCTGAGACGCAAATCAGAGATTACATTTTGATAAAAGGCTTTATGCTGAACCAGAAGAGTGTTGCAAGAAGGGAATATGCCTGCAACACTCTTTTTACCATGAAAAAGAAAATTCAGAATCCGGGGAAGGATTCTTTTTGCAGATAATAGAGAGCGGTTAGTTGGAGAACCTATGTGGAAGAAAGAGAAAACTCATCAGAAAATATGCTGGATCCTGTTTTTCAGCTATCTTCTGATGCTGACTTATTTTATGTTTTTTTCTGACGGCTTTGGCCGGTCGGAGTATACGGAGTACCATTACAATCTGACGCTGTTTAAAGAAATACGGCGGTTTTACACCTACAGAGAGCTGGTGGGAACCAAGGCGTTTCTTCTTAATATTGTGGGAAACGTGGTGTGCTTTATGCCTTTTGGCTTTATTCTTCCCATTATTACAAGGCTGGGAGAGAGATGGCTCAACACGCTGCTTTTAAGCTTTCTTTTGACTCTCTCCATTGAGACGATCCAGCTGGTGTTCCGGGTGGGAAGCTTCGACGTGGACGACATGTTTCTCAATACCGTAGGAGGGGCGGCCGGGTACGTATCTGTGACAATGCTCAAATGGATAAGGAGGGCTTTTCATGGCTCAAAAAACGAAAAAGATTTCATACATTAAAAAGCCTATGGCAAGGAATGGCTTTATCTGCCTGGGACTGGCGGCGGTGGCGCTGTTTCTGTGCCTGACCGGCCTTGGAATCAGCATCAGAAACCAGGGCAATACTCCGGTAGGCGGTACGGCAGTCTGCTTTTCCAGCTTTCTGTTCGCCGTGTTTGGCGTGATTTATGGCTGGGCTTCGTTCCAGGAGGAGGAAAAAAACTATATACTGGCTAAGATAGGGGCGCCCATCAGCGGCCTGATTGTCATTTTCTGGATTGTGCTTATTTTAATTGGATTGAAAGGGTGATAGGATGCGTTACGAAAAGGGAGTTTGCTACACAGAGAAATTCAGAGAGGAAAACGAGGCGGTGAGAGAGCGCCATGAGCTGGCGGCGGCCAGAATCAGGGAGATTCCTCTGGAGAAAACCACGGGAGAACGGTTTGTAAGATATTTTAAGAAGACAGCGGAGTTTATTCTGCTGTGCGAGGAGGTATTTCATCGCCAGGCGTCGGGAGAGCTTTTAAAGGCAGAGCTTCCTGAGCTTCGCAGCCTGAACCGCAGGCTGTATGAGGACATTCTGCCGGGAAATTATGAGGAAAGCTTTGCCAACCCGGCCTATGCCTGCCAGGAACTGACAGAGAAGTACGGAGCGTATCTGTCCTTCCTTTACACAGAGATCCGCGGAATGATTGTCTACGCCTATGAGAGCAGGCTGACGGATATGACGATCCTGGAGGAGGTCTTTATCGAGGTCTACAACCTGTTCGAGGGGGAGGAGCCGGAGGAGAAGGAATTAAAATCTGTTCTGTACTGGTTTGTCAGCGATTACTGCGACGTGACCTTAAGCTACCGGATCCGGGAATCCCTCGATCCGTCCCTGGACTTTGCGGGAACGATTATAAAGAACAGCGATCTGGGAGACGAGCGGTATCTCTACCAGTTCGGCGAGTACATTTCTGATACAGAACGATCCATCTCCGCCTTCTTAAATGAGCTTCCCGAGGAGACGGTGAGAAAGATGGCCGATACCTTCACAGAGGGCTACAGAAAAGGCTTCGAGGCCATGGGAAGAGATCTTTCCAAAAAGCAGACGGTGCAGCTGCGTTTTCCGCTGGGCTTCGAGCGTATGATGCGGTATGCGGCAGAGAACTTTGAAGCCATGGGGCTCTCCCCCATCTTTCTGCGGGCGGCAGTTGGAACCATGAACCGGACGGCGTCCCGAACCAACGGCTATTTCGGCTTTTCTCCCCCCCCGCCAGTACGAGTACGATCACAGATACGACAATGCGCTGTACATGGATAAGGCCTTTAAGGAGAGAAAGCTTTCTGTGCTCCGGGTAGCTTACGAGGAGTACAAGGCGCTGGCGGCTGTCTACGGCGGCCCGGCAGTACTGGAGACCTTCGGGGAGGAGGGCTTTCAGCCGGAGAATAAGAAAGAGGCCTTTACTCTCAGCGAAAAGCAGGAAAAGCTGGTTCACGCCTACGCAAACGAGTCCATGCAGATTTTAGACGGCTATATTCCGGGAGATGAGACCAGCTTTACGATCATCTCGTTCCCGATTCCCCAGATTGGAGATCAGTTCCGGGAGATTTTTGAGGAGACCATCCGCATCAATACTCTGGACTATGAGCTGTACAAGCGGGTTCAGCAGACGATTATCGACGTCCTGGATCAGGCGTCCTACGCCAGAGTGACGGGAAGAGGGGAAAATAAGACGGATCTGAGAATCAGCCTGATGGAGCTTAAGGATCCGGAGAAGCAGACTCGGTTTGAAAACTGCGTGGCGGACGTGAACATCCCAGTTGGCGAGGTCTTTACCTCTCCGGTTCTTCAGGGAACGGAGGGAACGCTGTTTGTGGGAAACGTCTATATCGGCGATTTCCAGTTTAAGAACCTGTGCATCCGTTTTGAGAACGGAAAAACCGTGGACTACACCTGCGAAAACTTCACAGATGAGGAAGAGTGCAGAAAGCTGGTGAAGCAGGTAATTTTAAAGAATCACGACAGTCTTCCTATGGGAGAATTTGCAGTGGGAACCAATACTACTGCCTACGCAGTGGGAGTCAAATATGGAATTTCCGACCGTTTTCCAATTCTCATAGCAGAGAAGACAGGCCCTCATTTCGCAGTGGGAGACACCTGCTACAGCTGGTCGGAGGACACGCCTGTCTACAATCCGGACGGAAAAGAGGCGGTGGCCAGAGACAATGAGATTTCTATTTTAAGGAAAGAGGATCTGTCCAAGGCTTACTTTGGATGCCATACGGACATTACGATTCCGTACTCTGAGCTGGATACCGTGGAGGCGGTAAACGCCGACGGAAGCGCTGTCTGCATTATAAAGGACGGAAGATTTGTTCTGCCTGGAACGGAGGAGCTGAACGTGCCGTTGGAGACTGTGAAGGGCTGTTAAACAGCTGCGGTCATATCTGCTTATAAGTATATTTCATAAACGGCCGTCTTGACGGGGGAAAATAAAACAGGTATTATTAATTAGTAAAACTAAGATAAAACTTGATAAATATTAGAATTACTAATGTTAAAATACAAGGAAAAGGAGAATTCACTATGGCAAAAGTAGGAATTGTAATGGGAAGCGACTCAGATATGCCGGTTATGGCACAGGCGGCAGATTTTCTGGAGAAAATGGGCATTGAGTTTGAGATGACAGTGATTTCCGCCCACAGAGAGCCTGATGTATTCTTCGAGTACGCGAAATCCGCAGAGGCCAGAGGTTACAAGGTGATTATCGCAGGAGCGGGAAAAGCGGCTCACCTGCCGGGCATGTGCGCGGCTCTGTTCCCCATGCCGGTCATCGGAGTGCCGATGAAGACCTCAGATCTTGGAGGAGTCGATTCCCTGTACTCCATTGTCCAGATGCCGTCCGGAATCCCGGTAGCCACGGTAGCGATCAACGGAGGAAAGAACGCAGGTATTCTGGCAGCCAAGATTCTGGCAGCTTCCGACGCAGAGCTTCTTGAGAAATTAAAGAAATACTCTGAGGAGATGAAAAACGAGGTTGTGGAGAAGGCTGAGAAGTTAAACAAAATCGGCTACAAGGAGTATGTGGCCCAGATGAAATAAACGTTTACGGCCTGTAGAACTGAAGAAACGCAAAAAGCAAAAAAGAGGAGAATCGTAATGGATTATAAGAACGCCGGAGTTGATATTGAAGCTGGATATAAGTCTGTAGAGCTGATGAAAAAATATGTTCAGGGAACCATGAGACCTGAGGTAATGGGAGGCCTTGGCGGCTTTTCCGGAGCTTTCTCAGCGGCAGCCTTCAAGGATATGGAGGATCCTGTGCTCCTTTCCGGTACCGACGGCTGCGGAACCAAGGTGAAGCTGGCCATCATTATGGATAAGCACGACACCATTGGAATCGACGCGGTGGCCATGTGCGTCAACGACATTGCCTGCGCAGGCGGAGAGCCTTTATTTTTCCTGGACTACATTGCCTGCGGCAAGAATTATCCGGAGAAGATTGCGGAGATTGTAAAGGGCGTGGCAGAGGGCTGCTTACAGTCTGAGGCTGCTTTAATCGGCGGCGAGACAGCAGAGCACCCGGGATTGATGCCGGAGGAGGATTACGATCTGGCAGGCTTTGCAGTAGGCGTCTGCGACAGAAAGGACATGATCACAGGAGAGCATTTAAAGGCAGGAGACGTGCTCATCGGCATGGCTTCCACCGGCGTTCACAGCAACGGCTTCTCCTTAGTCAGAAAGGTATTTGAGAAAGAACTGACCCGCGAGGGCTTAAATACCTATTACGATGAGCTTGGAAAGACGCTGGGCGAGGCCCTTTTAATGCCTACCAGAATCTATGTGAAGGCCTTAAAGAGCCTTAAAAAGGCGGGAGTGACTGTAAAGGCCTGCAGCCATATCACAGGCGGCGGTTTCCAGGAGAACGTGCCCCGTATGTTAAAAGAGGGAACCCACGCAGTGATCAGGAAGGACAGCTACGAGGTTCCGGCTATCTTTAAGATGTTAGCTAAGAAGGGCGACATTGCCGAGGATATGATGTACAACACCTACAACATGGGAATCGGAATGATTGTGGCAGTGGATCCGGCAGATGCAGAGAAGGCCATGGAGGCTATCAAGGCAGCAGGAGATACGCCTTATGTGATTGGATCCATTGAGGACGGAGAAAAAGGAGTTACCTTATGCTAAGAGTCGGAGTTATGGTTTCCGGCGGCGGCACGAATCTGCAGGCGATTCTTGATTCCATTGACAACGGGACGATCCGAAACGCCAGGGTGGAGGCAGTTATCAGCAATAACAGAAACGCCTACGCCCTGGAGCGGGCCAGAAACCACGGAATCGAGGCAGTCTGCGTCTCCCCCCGGGACTACGAGAGCAGAGAGCAGTTTAACGAGGCCTTTCTGGAGAAGGTCAATGAATACCAGCTGGATCTCATTGTGCTGGCAGGATTTCTGGTAGCCATCCCGGCGGCCATGATTCAGAGATACAGAAACCGCATTATCAATATCCATCCGTCTCTGATTCCGTCCTTCTGCGGAGTCGGCTACTATGGGCTGAAGGTTCACGAAGCGGCTTTGAAGCGGGGCGTGAAGGTGACGGGAGCTACCGTGCATTTTGTAGACGAGGGGACAGATACAGGGCCGATTCTTCTGCAGAAGCCGGTGGAGGTCAAGGAAGGCGATACGCCGGAGATTCTCCAGCGCCGTGTCATGGAGGAGGCAGAGTGGATCCTGCTTCCAAAGGCCATCGACATGATAGCCAATGGGGAGATTGAGATAGGACGCTAAAACAGGAAGTATCAGGTCTGGAAGGGGAAGAAATATGAAGATTTTGATCGTGGGAAGCGGCGGAAGAGAGCACGCCATTGCGTGGAAAATTGCCCAGAGCCAAAAGGCAGAGAAGATTTACTGCGCTCCGGGAAATGCAGGAATTGCAGGAATCGCAGAGTGCGTTCCCATCGGGGCCATGGAGTTTAAGAAACTGGCAGATTTTGCCGTGGAACACCAGATTGACCTGACGGTGGTCGGCATGGACGATCCCCTGGTGGGCGGAATTGTGGACGTATTTGAGGAGAGAGGCCTCAGAATCTTTGGCCCAAGAAAGAATGCGGCCATCCTGGAAGGATCCAAGGCATTTTCCAAGGATTTAATGAAAAAATACGGCATTCCTACAGCTGCCTATGAAAATTTTGACGATCCGGAAAAGGCGCTGGAGTACATAAAGACGGCTCCGATGCCAATTGTTCTTAAGGCGGACGGCCTGGCTCTTGGAAAGGGAGTTCTCATCTGCAATACCAGAGAGGAAGCAGAGGAAGGCGTCAGGAGCATCATGCTGGATAAAAAGTTTGGCTCTGCCGGAAACCAGATGGTAGTGGAGGAGTTTATGACAGGACGTGAGGTGTCTGTGCTGTCTTTTGTAGACGGACATACCATCAAAATCATGACTTCTGCCCAGGATCACAAGAGAGCCCAGGACGGAGATCAGGGACTGAATACAGGAGGTATGGGAACCTTCTCACCAAGCCCCTTCTATACAGAAGAGGTGGATCGGTTCTGTAGAGAGCACATTTATCAGGCCACAGTAGACGCCATGAAGCAGGAAGGCAGAGAGTTTAAGGGAATCATCTTTTTCGGCCTGATGCTGACAGAAAACGGCCCGAAGGTGCTGGAATACAATGCCAGATTTGGCGATCCAGAGACCCAGGTGGTGCTTCCGAGAATGAAGAACGATATTGTGGAGGTCTTTGAGGCCTGCGTGGACGGCACGCTGGATCAGATGGATCTGGAGTTTGAGGACAACGCGGCAGTCTGCGTGGTGCTGGCTTCCGACGGCTATCCGGTCAAGTATGAAAAAGGACTTCCTATCCGGGGGCTGGAGAGCTTCGAAGACAAGGACGGCTATTATGTCTTCCATGCAGGGACAGCCTTTGACAAGGACGGCAGAATCGTCACAAACGGCCGCGTTCTGGGCGTAACCGCCACAGGATCGGATCTGAAAGAGGCCAGAGCCAACGCCTACAAGGCGACAGAGTGGATTGATTTTGACAATAAATATATGAGACATGATATCGGAAAGGCCATTGACGAGGCGTAGGGGAAAGACCGCAGACATGTTAATTCCCATTTCAATCAGAAACAGGGATATTTTTCGGAAACAGCGGATTTGAAAAACAGCTGTTTTTAGGCACAGTTTTCCTATTTGAATTGGAAACGGAGGGCTGAAATTTTCAAAACGTCATTCCCATTATAACGGAAACAAAGAGCGAAAACACACATATCATAATAAACTGGAAAAGACCACGGACAGTTGGAAAACCCTGACTGGCTGTGGTTTTTCTCTTTTCCGCAGAAAAATATATTGTGTCGCAGCAGGTACGAAAAATGGGAAAAGTGTTTTTAAACAGCCGCTGGTTTCTTTTATAATAGGAAAAGCCAAAAATCCGGAAAACGCCTGTTTCTTTTTGAAATGGAACTGCGATTTTTTCAAAAAATGCGTCTTGTTTCCGTTTGAAATGGGAAAAGAACGAAAATTGGCATTTTTGAAAAATTTCCCATTGTACCGGAAACAAGGGTGTAAAATTTCAAAATATTTTCCTATTGCAAAGGAAACAAGAAGTCGAAATCGAAAAAACGCAATTCCCATTAAACCGGAAACAAGAGGGTAAAATTGCGATTTTCGGATTCCTATTGTATCGGAAACAGGGAGTACTTTTGGCAATCGTATAGTCGCTTTCAAACAATGAAAAGATTCGACTTTTTGGAAGCGAAAGTATTTGAAAGAAAATTTAGCTGCGTTTGCTGTGCTCCGCAGCTGAGAGTGTTCTTTCCTATTAAAATGTGGTATACTGACAGAAAACGGAAGAATCGAAAACAATCTATAATAAGAAGGTGATCCAATGTTTACAATCATTTTGGGAGATATTACGAAAGAGCCAGTGGATGCCATTGTAAACGCCGCCAACACCAGCCTTCTGGGCGGCGGAGGCGTGGACGGCGCCATTCATCGGGCCGCAGGGCCGGAACTTCTGGCAGAGTGCCGGACGCTCCACGGCTGTGAAACGGGACAAGCCAAAATAACAAAGGGATACCGCCTTCCGGCAAAGTATGTGATCCACACGCCTGGACCGATTTGGAGAGGCGGTATCATGGGCGAGGAACAGCTTTTGCAGAGCTGCTACGAAAACTGCCTGAGGCTTGCAGTGGAAAACGGATGCCGGAGTGTGGCATTTCCGTCTATCAGTACGGGAGTTTACCGATTCCCTTTGGAAACGGCTTCTGAAATTGCCGTCAGGACGATTCTTGAGTTCCTGGAAGCCCATCCGGACATGGAAGTGCGGATGATATGCTTTGACCAGGAGACGCTTGGGTATTATGAGAGTGCTTTGAATGAGCAGACTAAGATTGCCAATGAGGAGGATTGATTTCGATGAGAAAGAATTTTGGAGCAAAACCATGGACTTACCCGCAGCCGGTGTTGATGATCGCAACCTACGGGGAGGACGGCACGCCGGATGTGATGAATGCAGCCTGGGGCGGCATCAGTGAAGATACGCAGATTTCCATCTGTGTCAGTGCGGATCATAAAACCACAGAGAATATTCTTGCAAGAAAGGCGTTTACCGTCAGCATGGCAGAGTATGCGTATATTAAGGAATGTGACTATGTGGGGATTGTGTCCGGAAACGATGTGCCGGACAAGTTTGCAAAAGCCGGCTTTCATGCAGAGAAATCGAAATTCGTGGACGCTCCGATCATCAAGGAGCTTCGCATGGCGCTGGAATGTAAACTGGTCAGCTACGATCCGGAAACCTGCCGGCTGATTGGCGAGATCGTCAATGTCAGTGCGGACGAGAGTGTTCTGGATAAGGACGGAAAGATTGATCCCGACAGACTGCAGCCCATTACCTTTGATCCGGTACATCATGAGTACAGAATTTTTGGAGAACGGGTAGGCAGGGCGTTTCGGGACGGATTGGAGTTAAAATAGCAGAATGCGCCGATCATTTAACGAGGGATCGCTTGGCAGGAGATACGCTGAACCGGTCTCTTGTTTTTTACCAATAAACGCAAAAGATTTCCATAATTAAAACAGAAGGATTGTATATGACTTCAAGTAGCGGTAAGCATTTCTTCTATAAATAAGAAGAAACACGAAAAAAAACACCAATTTATATGAAATAGTTAGACAATCCATACCAATTTTGTTATAATTGCAACATGAGGATCAGAAGAAGCTGTTTTGGAACAGGGGGCTCCATCAATATGGTGGAGCCATTTTTACATCTGTAGCGCAGCAGCCTCTTCAGACCGTACGGATCGAAATGGGATAACATTCTTTGGAAGATGCTGTTCTGCTTCCCAGAGTGTCAGTTTCTGCTGCATATTCATCCAGCTTTCCGGCGATGTGTTTGTCGCTTTTGCAATGCGAATTGCCATATCAGGACTTAACATCGCTTTTTCATTTACAAATTCTGATAATGCTTTCCGGCTTACACCAAGCATTCTGGCTGCATCGGTAATGGTAAGCCCCAGTGGTTTTATAACATCTTCCAAGAGGACAACTCCCGGATGAGTTGGTTTTCTGCTTATCATACATGTTCCTCCTTCTAATGATAGTCCTGGTAATCCACGAGATGCGCATCCTGTCCTTCGAAATAAAATGTTAATCGCCAATTGCCATTAACAGTAACAGACCACATGTTCTGTTTGTCTCCTTTCAGCGGATGTAGCCGGTATCCCGGTAAATTCATATCCTGTGGACTGATACTTGCATCAAGACGATCAAGCATTCTGCCTAATTTTGGCGCATGCTCTGGCTGGATTCCTTTCTTGGAACCGTTCTCAAAAAATTCCTTTAATCCCTTGTGTGCAAATGATCTTATCATATTTATATTATACCGTGCAACGTGACAGGTGTCAATTATGAAATTCCAGGCAGAAAACCCCGGCCGTTCCCAGAACGCCCGTGGGATGAATGCGTCATAGTTTTTTAAACTGCCGTTTCCGGTAGGCTATTTTTTGATGCGCCTCCGTCTTTTGACTTTCGATGTATCCCTTGACGGTTTCCATAGAGACCGTTCCCGTTGTTGCAACGAAGTAACTTTCACTCCAGAACGGAGTATCTTTCCCATAAAGATATTTTCCGATCTTGTCAGGATATTTACTGCGCATCTCCCTGGATATCTGTGTTTTGATACTACGGACAAAAACAGACAGGTTCGTGTTAGGAGTCAGGGATACTAACAGGTGCATATGATCCCGATCTGTTTCTGCTGAAACCAGTTCTCCCTGGAACCGTTTTGCAATGTAATCCGCAAAAGCGGCAAAATGAAAGCGCTCCATCCGTATTGTTCCTGCCAGTCCCATCTGGCAAAGAACCTGCAGAATACAGCGAATTTCTATATCCGGAACCTCCGTTCCGGACTGAAAAAGGAACTGGCAGACCGGACAGATAACGAAAACGAGGTTATCCGAATGCATAAAATGGTGGTAAAATCGCTGTATGAATCTCTCCATGTTGGAATGTAAAGTCTTGTGAGAACTGATAGTATTGCGGCAACGGATTTTTTATGTTTTGCACCTGCCGGTTGCATGACTATTTATGAATTGGTTGATAGAATAAAAAGGCAAAAATAGAAGGTAAAAAGAATGAGGACATACATATGGGCACTTACGCAGGATATCAGGGAAAATCGAGAATAGCCAAGAGAGACCAAACTGCATTTTCAAGGCAGATGGTTAAGATTTTGAATTATGGTGGTATGATGGGCTTCGATGTGGTTTATGCTCTGGATCACGAGATAGGACTCTTGAGACCGGCAAAACTTTATCCGGGAGGGAAAACGATATTTTACTACAATTACTTTGAGGACGAAAGCTGGGAACTGGCAGAATATGACTCAAAAACCTGCTCACTGTGGACGGAAAAAGTGGGGAGCGGGCAATTCGCGGATGTCGTGCTGGCCGCATATATGCTGTACTGTATTTACGACGATTTCAGAGGGACCGTGGGATATACCGGGAGCATTGATGAGGAATGGCTTTGTGGTTGGATTAAACATTTGATTGGAGATGAACTTCCTGTTTCCTTTGCAATAGGAAAATATTTCGAAATTTTACACCCTTGTTTCCGGTACAATGGGAAATTTTTCAAAAATGCCAATTTTCGTCCTTTTCCCATTTCAAACGGAAATAAGACGCTTTTTTTGAAAAAATCGCAGTTCCATTTCAAAAGGTCTCGGCGTTTTCCGAATTTTTGGCTTTTTCCATTATAAAAGAAACAAGCGGCTGTTTGAAAACACCTTTCCCATTTTTCGTACCTGCTGCTGCACAATATATTTTTCTGTAAAAAAGAAAAAACCACAGACAGTCAGGGGTTACCGACTGTCCGTGGTCTTTTCCGGTTTGTTATGACATGTGTGTTTTCGCTCTTTGTTTCCGATTGAAATGGGAATTAACAAATTGCCTTTCCAATCTTACGCCTCGTCAATCGCCTTTCCAATATCGTGACGCATATATTTATTATCAAACTGCACCCACTCCGTTGCCTGATATGCATTGGCGCGGGCTTCTTTTAAGGTTGCGCCGGTTGCCGTAACCCCCAGCACTCTTCCACCGTTGGTAACAACACGGCCTTCGCTGTCAAATTTGCTTCCGGCGTGGAATACATAGTATCCGTCTGCAGACTGAAAACGCTCCAGTCCGGTAATCGGAAAGCCCTTCTCGTAATGCTCTGGATAACCGTCTGATGCCAGAACCACGCAGACCGCAGCATTATCCTCAAATTCCAGATCAATCTGATCCAGAGTGCCGTCAATGCAGGCGTCAAACAAATCCACCAGATCATTTTTCATTCTTGGCAGAACCACCTGTGTTTCCGGATCTCCAAAACGGGCATTATACTCCAGCACCTTGGGACCATCTTCTGTCAGCATCAGGCCAAAGAAAATAATTCCTTTAAATTCTCTTCCCTCTGCCCGCATGGCATCCACAGTGGGCTGATAAATCTTTTCTTTACAGAAAGCATCTACCTCAGCCGTATAGAAGGGACTGGGAGAAAAGGTTCCCATTCCGCCGGTATTCAGCCCCTGATCTCCGTCCTTGGCCCGCTTGTGATCCTGGGCAGAGGTCATGATTTTAATAGTTTTTCCGTCTACAAAGGACAGAACAGATACCTCGCGGCCTGTCATGAATTCTTCAATAACAATCTCATCTCCTGCAGAACCAAACTGCTTGTCCAGCATCAAGGTTTTCACACCTTTCTTCGCTTCCTCCAGGTTCCTGCAAATCAGAACGCCTTTTCCCAGGGCAAGACCGTCTGCCTTCAGTACAATCGGCATTTTTGCTGTTTCCAGATAAGAGATAGCCTCCTCCGGATCGGAAAAGGTCTCGTAAGCAGCTGTGGGGATGTTGTATTTTTTCATTAAATCCTTGGAAAATGCCTTGGAGCCCTCCAGAATCGCCGCATTGGCTCTGGGGCCAAAGGCACGCAGTCCTGCTGCCTCAAAAGCATCCACAGCTCCTGCTGCCAGGGGATCATCAGGCGCCACAACGGTCATGTCAATCTCATGCTCCTTCGCAAATTCCACCAGCTTATCAAACTCCATAACACCAATATTGACACACTCAGCCACCTCTGCAATTCCTGCATTTCCCGGTGCACAATACAACTTCTCTACCTTTGGGCTCTGCGCCAGCTTCCATGCAATGGCGTGTTCTCTTCCGCCGCCTCCAACAATCAGAATCTTCATACAAGCCTGTCCTCCTTTATTTTAAGCATCAATCTTAAAACACCAAAGACAGACCGGTATTCCTCCGGCCTGCCCTGTTTTTCTTTATACCATACCATTGGCAATCATATCAATGGCCTTTGGCAGAATCACCCACTCTGCCTGCTCCATCACTCTGCGCTGTAAAAGCTCCGGCGTATCGTTTTCCTGCACCTCCACTGCTTTCTGCAGAATAATGGGGCCGGTATCCATTCCGCCGTCCACATAGTGAACCGTTGCCCCTGTCACCTTGACACCACGGGCCAGAGCTGCCTCATGTACCTTCAGCCCATAATAACCCACTCCGCAGAAGGAAGGAATCAAAGACGGATGAATATTGATAATCCGATGCTCATATTTTTCAACCATCGCCTCTGGGATCTTTACCAGAAAGCCGGCCAGCACAATCAGATCCAGATGGTATTCATCTACCTTTTCCAGAAATGCCCGGTTGAAATCATCTCTTGTTTCATAGTCCTTCGGTGACATGCAGACAGCCTCAATTCCATGATTTTTCGCCCGCTCCAGTGCATAGGCGCCGGGATTGTTGCTGATCACAACTTCAATCTCCGCATTGGTAATTCTGCCTTCCTCAACAGCATCCAGAATCGCCTGCAGATTGGTGCCTCCTCCGGAAACCATGACACCGACTC
>ERZ779820.1485-NODE-1485-length-14562-cov-2.465775_pt1 | contig 14562 bp, 9 predicted proteins | sample MGYA00511563_ERZ779820 | MGnify/ENA primary metagenome ERZ779820 (study PRJEB29588, sample SAMEA1964852) | human gut metagenome | biome: human gut; feature: human-associated habitat; material: faeces | place: Denmark | collected 2008/2010 ...
GGAATTTTGTTGTATGGTAATGGCATGAAAGTAGAATTTAAAATAAAACTAGAATATGATAAAAAGAATAATATTCGAGCAGCGATAGCCATTATTCTGGCTATCGTTATGTATGTTACAATTGGATTTCACATCGGAGTACTCATCGCTTATGGACTTCTCTATTATCTGATAAAAAGCCTGAAAATTGACCTTGACCAGCGTTGCCCATGGTTATGGACGGCCATTTTATTTGTGTCAGGAGCGATATTTACCACTTTTTCGATACAATATATGCTTTTGGATTCGGAACTGTTTCAGCGGATGTCAGATCTGAAATGGGTACTGAATGTGTTGTGCTGTCTGGTTGTGTACCTTGTTGTGCAGCTTTTTACGAATAATGCGGGACTTTCCTGTATTATTTCGCATACATCACTGCTGTCGTTTGCGTTCATAAATTATTTCGTATATCTGTTCCGTGGAAACGAATTTACGTTTTCAGATATCCGGTCTATCGGAACAGGACTGAGCGTTGCCGGAAACTATAAGCTGCAACTTAATGACAGAGGGGCATATGCAATTTTTGGAGCAGCTTTGTTTATTGCATTTGTGCGTAAATGTCATGTAAAATTTGCACGTGCATGGCAGATGCGCATTATAGATGCAATGTTGGCGGCTATATGTGTGATTATTGTGGGAATGGCTGCTTATGATGTAAACACAGAAACCTGGGAGCAGAAAGGAACCTATCGCAACGGATATATTCTCAATTACATTTTAGGAATTCGTGACAGTTTTATTGCACAGCCGGACGGGTATTCTGAGGAAGCTATTCAAAAACTCGAAAAGAAATATAGTAGCAATGATAAGGATTATTCCAAAACAGATATAAAGGACCCTACTATTATTGTTATTATGAATGAATCCTTTTCCGATTTGAGTGTGTTAGGAGATTTACAGACAAATATTCCACTTACACCGTTTATTGACTCACTGAAAGAAAATACTACGAAGGGATATGCGCTGTCGTCTGTATTTGGTGCCAAGACACCGAATTCAGAGTGGGAATATCTGACAGGAAATTCCATGGCATTTCTTCCTGCAGGTTCGGTGGTGTACCAGCAGTATATCAGTGATACCCCGACATCTATTGTATCGAATCTTAAGGACGATGGATACACCTGTGTTGCCATGCATCCATATTATGCGACCGGATGGAGTCGAAATCAGGTCTATCCAAAGATTGGATATGATGAGATGCACTTTATTGATGATTTCGATCAGACAAAGATCTTACGGGAATATATCACAGATCAGGAACTTTATGATAAAATAATAGAGCGGTATGAAAGCCGTGGAGCAAATGAAAAATTATATCTGATGGGAATTACCATGCAGAACCATGGTGGTTACGGGGAACCATATGACAATTTTTATGAAGCGTGTTATAAAATAGGGCGGTCTTACACAGATGCCAACCAGTATTTGTCATTGGTGCATGAAAGTGATAAGGCAGTTAAGAATCTTATTGAATATTTTTCAAAAGTAGATGATCCGGTAGAAATCGTATTCTTTGGGGATCATCAACCAAGCCTGAATAGTAATTTTTATCCGCTTCTTAACGGAAAAGGAATGTCGGGTCTTACAGAAGATGAACTCGAAGCTTTGTATACGGTACCATTTTTTATTTGGACCAATTACGATACACCGGAAGAAACAGTGGATATTACGAGTCTGAATTTCCTGTCAACCATGACTTTGGAACGTGCAGGCATCGAGCTGCCGGCATATAATAAGTTTCTTGCAGATATGATGGAAACGGTACCGGCAATTAATTCCAGAGGATATTATTCGAAAGAAAAGCAATGCTATCAGCATATTGATGATGCTACTGGAGAGGAAGCGGAGTGGATAAAAAATTATCATATGCTGCAGTATAATTCTATGTTTGATAAAAAGGGACGAAGCAATCTGTTTTTCCCGTATAACATAGGAAAATGATGTGTTTAGTTAAAGGGGAAAACGATTGAGATTAAAGGATTTACTGAAATTTGATGAAATTGTAATTCAATGTCACGATAATCCGGATGCGGATGCTATTGCATGTGGATATGCGGTTCTTTTGTATTTACAGAAATATGGCAAAAGTCCATCTTTGGTTTATGGAGGAAGAAATTTCATTCGAAAAACCAATCTGGTTATGATGATAAAAGATTTGGAAATACCGATCACACATGTGACTGCAATCGGAAATCCGGAGCTTTTACTCATGGTGGACTGCCAGTATGGTGGCGGAAATGCCGAAAAATTTGAGGCACAGAACATAGCAGTGATCGATCATCACAGAATCAGCACGAATCTGCCGGAACTTTCGGAGGTAAGAAGCAATCTTGGCGCATGTTCTACTCTGATCTGGCAAATGTTGAAAAACGAGAATTTTAATGTGACGGCAAATAAGAGATTGGGTACGGCATTAAGCTATGGTCTTTATACCGACACCAGTGGATTTACCGAAATCGTGCATCCGCTGGATAAGGATTTACGAGATGAGGCAAATGTAGACAATATTCTTATGGCAAAATATCGCAATGCCAATATGTCTTTGGAAGATCTGGAAGTGGCTGGAGCGGCTTTGCTCAACAGTGACTACATGGATGAGTACCGGGCTTCGATTGTGAAAGCAGGTCATTGTGATCCGAATATTCTCGGTGTCATCAGTGATATGGTACTTGAAGTAGATGCGGTAGATATCTGTATTGTATTCAATTTTCAAGGAGGTGGCGTGAAGTTTTCTGTGCGAAGCTGCATTAAGGAAGTGAACGCCAGTGAACTTGCAGCCGAATTAAGCAAAGACATTGGGAGTGGTGGTGGACACTGGGGAAAAGCAGGTGGCTTTCTTTCTATGCCCCTGCTGACAAAAGAATATACAAAATTCTGCCAGGAGCGTAATTTTGAGCCACGGATGGAATTTGATGATGAGGGAAAGTGGGAACATCCTTCGTTATCTGGAGTCAAAGCAGTATTATCTTATCGTTTCGAGCAATATATGAACAATACGGACATCATATATGCAAAAGAATATCCACTGGATCAAAAGAATGCAAACACATATTATCGGAGAAAAATTCCATGGGGATATGTGCACGTTTCGGAATTGTACGAGGATGGTACACCAATTACAGTTCGAACACTTTGGGGAGATGTAGATACTGTTGTCGAGAAAGGCATTGTGCTGACAATTGGCCCGAGAGGGGGAGTGTATTTTCGCAAAGAAAAGGCATTTGAGGAACAGTTTTATATGTATCCCGATTGGAAATTCCAGTTGAAGGATGTGGAGTATTCTCCGACGTTCCGAAATCAGGATGATGGTACGACGATTGAGCCGGTAGATCACATTCATGTGTGCATTCCGAAAGGAAAACGCACCATTTATGCTAAAAAGCTGGAACACAAAGTCAAGTTGTTTCAGGAGAAGAATGGGGAACATGTTTATACATTAGGCCGGGAAGGGGATTATCTGGTCAATAGCACGGAGCAGCAGAATCAAATATATGTAATGCAAAGAAAAGTATTTGAAGAGACATATCGGAAAGCAGATGAGACTATGAAACAAAAAGCAGTTATTTTTGATTTGGATGGGACTTTATTAAACACATTAGAGGATTTGAAAGATGCGACCAACGCGGCGCTGGAATCGAAAGGCATGCCGGTGTGCACATTGGAGCAGGTACGACAGTATGTTGGAAATGGTGTAAGAAAACTAATGATTCGTGCAGTGCCTGACGGAGAAAAGAATCCTTTGTTTGAGGAGACTTTTGCGGCATTTAAGGAGTATTACGGAGCACATTGTCTGGATCACACAGCGCCATATCCGGATATTATGCAGATGATGAAAGCACTGAAGGAAAATGGTGTGAAGATAGCGATTGTATCCAATAAGCTGGATTCAGCTGTAAAAGAGTTAAATAAACAGTTTTTTGCAGCATACACAACTTCTGCCATTGGAGAGATGGATGGGGTTGCACGTAAACCGGCACCGGATATGGTCAATAAAGCTTTGCGCGAGTTGGGTGTTGACAAAGAAGATGCCGTTTATGTCGGTGACTCCGATGTGGATATCGCTACAGCAAAAAATTCCGGACTCCCTTGTATTTCTGTTACATGGGGATTTCGCGATGTCGAATTCTTAAAGGAGCACGGAGCGAAAAGACTAATAGAAAACCCGCTTGAACTATTGTATCTTGTGTAAGATTCATGGTAAAATAAATTATTAATGGTAAATAGCCGAATGGAAGGAGAAACACATAAATGGAAGGAAGAATTTCAGGCCATACAGGATTGCTGGCATTGATCGGGTCACCGGTAGGCCATTCCGGATCGCCGGCAATGTATAATTACAGTTTCGAGAAACTTGGTTTGGATTACGCATATGTAGCTTTTGATATCAAAGAAGAACAGGTAAAGGAAGCCTTAGATGCCATGAAACTGTTTCACATGAGAGGATGCAACGTGACGATGCCGGACAAAACAGAGGCGGCAAAGCACGTAGATGAACTCTCTCCGGCTGCACAGATTATTGGTGCAGTAAATACGATTGTAAATGATGATGGAAAGCTCACAGGATATATTACGGACGGAGAAGGTTTTGTTCACAATCTCAAGGATCATGGAATCGATATCAAAGGCAAAAAGATTACAGTAGCCGGAGGTGGCGGAGCTGCTACTGCTATTCAGGTACAGTGTGCATTAGATGGTGCAAGAGAGATTACAATTTTTAATATCAAGGATGCGTTCTTTGAGAGAACACTTGCAACGGCGGAGAAAATTCGCAAGGCAGTCCCGGGTATTGTTGTAAATGTGTACGATATTGCAGACACCGGGAAGATGACAGAGGAAATTCAGTCCAGTGATATTTTTGCAAATGCTACCATCGTTGGAATGAAGCCGATGGAAGATCAGAGTGTGGTAAAAGATCTGTCTGCATTCCGTCCGGGACTTGTAGTATGTGATGCTGTATATAATCCGGAAGAAACACGTCTTTTGAAAGAGGCAAAGGAGTCTGGCTGCACCTGCATTGGCGGCAAAGGAATGCTGTTGTGGCAGGGAGTTGCAGCATTTAAGCTGTATACAGGTATGGACATGCCTGTCGATGAAGTAAAGGAGAAGTTTTTTTCATGAGTAAAACAATTGAATGCAACATTTTCCTGATTGGTTTCATGGGAGCTGGAAAGAGCACCATTGCACGCAATCTTCAGAGAAAATTGAATTTCCCGCTTGTTGAAATGGATGAACGGATTGTCCGGGAACAGGGAATGTCCATTAATGATATTTTCGAAAAGTATGGAGAGGATCATTTCCGTGACATTGAGTCAGATCTGATTCTTGCTATTGGCAGGGAAGGTGCATCCATTGTTTCTTGCGGTGGTGGTGTGGTGGTTCGTCCACAGAACGTCGAGAACATGAAAAAAACAGGAAAAATCGTTTTTTTGAAAGCAACGCCGGAGACAATTTATGAGCGTGTGAAAAACAGCACAGATCGTCCAATCTTAAATGGTCACATGAATGTAGAATACATTGCACAGCTTATGGAGAAGCGTCGTGCGTTATATGAAAGCGCTGCGGATATTACTATTGAGACGGATGGAAAAACAAAAGAAGAAATCTGCGATGAAATTACTGACAGATTGGAGGAATAAATATGAAATTTAATTTTGACAACAAACTTTTCGTAGCGTTAGGAAAGGTTGTTGATTGTGCAATTTTGAGTGTCTTATGGCTTGTCTGTTGCTTACCGGTCATCACAATTGGGGTATCATCCACGGCACTATATTATACAGTACATAAGTCTATTCGCGGAAATAGAGGCTACACTACAAAGAATTTTTTCCACGCTTTCAAAGATAACTTTAAACCAGCGACACTGTCCTGGATTGTAACACTTGCGGTTCAGATTATTCTTGCTATGGATGCTTATATTACCTGGCAAGTACTCCAGACTGGAAACAATATGGGAGCATTTTTCTATTTTTTCCTCATTCTGATTGCTTTTTCGATTGGATGGGTCATTTATACTTTCGCATATATTGCAAGATTTGAAAATACGGTCAAGATTACTTTGAAAAATGCCATTCTTATGGAACTACGACATTTACCATGGTCATTACTTATCATCATTTTGCTTTTGCTTGCAATTTTTTTGACATGGTTGATTCCGATTTTTGTATTCCTGATGCCGGCATGTATTGTTTTGATATTTGATTTGATTTTGGAACGTATCTTCCGTATGTATATGTCACCGGAAGATTTGGCTAATGAAAAGGAAAAAGATATGCTCGACAAGATGGATTAATTGATTAATACGGAAGGTGAGCTTATGAAAAATAACTGGAATATGGATATTTTAGAATAAAGTGCTTGCTATTTTAGACGTATGTGGTATGATGAAGAGGTCATGAAATGACACGGATTCTATCACATACGTTTCCCTTATAGGGGGAAATCATATGAAGACAAATCACAAATTACGATTACAGGCAGTAATGCTGGTTCTATGCATGGTGTCCATGCTGCTTTTTCCAGGAAATAGAGAAGATATATCTGCAAAAGGAATTGATTTTCTTATTTTAGGTGTATACGAAAAAAGTCTTGAAGTCGGGGATGAATTCTGTATTTCAGCAGTAGCTTCGAATAGAAATAAAATAACATTCCGTTCAAGCAATTCAAAGGTTGCTTCAGTCAGTACCTATGGGCAGATCATTGCTAAAAAACCTGGAGAGGCAAAGATTACAGTCAAGGCAGGGAAAGCGCAGGCACGCTGCCGGATTATTGTAAAAAAAACACGCATTGATGTGAAACAAAAAAATATTTCTATGGACAATGGTGACATATTTCAGTTGAAGGCAGTGGCCTCCACTGGACATGCGTTGACCTACAAATCCAGTAAAAAGAGTATAGCGTCGGGAGATGAGAAAGGCCTTGTTACGGCAAAAAAGCCGGGTGAGGCAACAATCACTATCTCGGTAGATGGCACATCTGAAATCTGTAAAATCAAGGTGCGGGAGACCAGGGTAAAGCTGGATCGCACCAAAGTAACACTTTATCGAAAGGGAGAAATCACACTCTCTGTCTTAACAAATTCCAAAACAGAACCAAAGTGGAAATCGAATAAAAGCAGTGTTGCAACTGTAGATAACAAAGGAAATGTGACTGCAGTAAAGCATGGAACTGCAACGATTACTGTGACAGTAGACGGCATCAGGGCTACCTGCGAGATTATGGTAAAACAGCCGAAAGTAAGCTTTGAACAGTCAGAATTATCACTGAAACAAGGGGAGAAAATTTGCTTGAAAGCAAAGGTTTCGTCCGGCAATGAACCAATGTATTCCAGTTCTAATACTACGGTAGCAACCGTGGATGAGGAGGGTAATATTTATGCTTGCGGAAGAGGAAAAGCATATATTTATGCGAATGAGGATGGAATCAAAGCAAAGGTGATTATTCACGTAAAGTAAATTAAAACAGACAGATAGAAAAGGGAGATGGTGTGATAGAATCCAAAAAAGGGGAGAGCCCCTTCAGGTTAACTGAAGGAAAGCTCTCCTTTTTTCAGACAGGATTCAACATATTTCTTGATCTGATAGTCGTCTTCCGGCATTTGGCAACCAATAATATACATGCCATCATTATCGGAACAACGGATAATGCGACCCTTGAGTTCTGCATGGGAAGGTAATGCAAAATTATGAATCGAAACCGAAATTTCTTTTCCATGGCAATCAGCAAAAACAGGGGAGGTCATAATCAGAGCGAAACCATTTGCACTGAGATTATCGAATTTGCCTGTAAAAGTTTCTCCTGTGTCTTTTAATGTTACGGTACATGTGTTGGAAATATCAATGCGTGGATATTTTCGTCTGTTGAGAATCTTCGAACGTGATTGCAACAGTACAGAGTAGTTTGTATCGGACGTATCAAGCAGTGCCTTCTCCCAGAAGTAAATAATGTTGCCAACCGTAATCTGAAGATTACAATCAATCGGAGTTGATAAAGCCGGGTTCTCTTCTAAAGAGATAAGTACACGATCCTGTGTATGGGAAATCAATTCTCCTGAATAGGCGGCATTATCGGATGTACGAACGAGTACTTTCATACCAGGACCTACATCTGCAATTCCCATAAAGCCACCGATACCAAGCTCGCACATCAATGCCTGAATGACGTCTTCGATATTATCAATATTGGTAGAACTTTCTGTGTATTTGCTGAGAATTCGCTTGCTGATGTCGCTGGAGTGATCGATGCATCCGGTAATAACATTGACTGTATTCGATACCTGTTCCATATTATCAACCAGTTGAAGGTTGGAATTTTCCACCTCCTTCATGGCAGAATCAATGACCTGAATATGTTCTCCGAGCTGGGTGGAATCTTCTGTAATCTTCTGTACATTTTCACCGGTCAGAGTTACTTTTTCCAAAGTTACCTGAATCAGTTCAAGTGTCTTCTCAATGGAAGTAGTCATTTTTCCCGATATTTCATCGAGACGGGTCAGAGCGTCCTGAATCTGCGCAGAAGAAGTCTTTGTCTCGGTGCTCAATGTACGAATCTGTTCGGCAACAACCGCAAAGCCTTTTCCGGAATCACCGGCACGGGCAGCTTCGATAGAAGCATTGAGTGCAAGAAGGTTTGTTTGGTTGGAGATGTTGTCGATTTTTCCGGTTTCTTCAAGAACCATGGTAAACTCGGTTTTGAAATCATGAAGAATATGTTCAACTTCAGAAGAAAGTTCGGACATCGTTCCGGCTGTTTTCACAAGACTGTCGAGATCCTGTGAACTTGTCTTTGCGTGTTCCTCTGATTCTACAGTAAGATTGACCATTTCATCAATCATAGCTGCTACATTTTCCACTTGTGTACGAATATCGGATGTCATGTCCATAGAAGAGGAAGTACGATCCTGTAGATGTTGATTGTTATCGGAGAGTTCGTTCATACCAAGCATTACGACATCAGACCCATGCTTGTTTTCAGAGGCAAGTTCCCGGACGACAGTAATTCCATCCATGATGGAGTTGCTGGCAGTTTTAACTTTTTCAACAGTAGTCACCACACGATGCAGGTCTGATTTGATACTGTCGGTCAATGCACCATCAGATTCATTCAGGTGGCGAATAGACATTACATAGCAGATATAGCACAGCACCAGACAGGAAAACTGAAGCTGATAATTTTTCATATCAGATGCGCTGTTACGGCCAAGAATCATACCGCGGTAGACAGCACTGAAAATTACACTTAATGTATTGGCAATTCCACATCCAATCATAAACTTCTGATTTTTATACAGGACAAGAAGACTCATCACAGGAAGAATGTAGGTGAAAGCGATAGGCGAGGCTGTCGTGCAGAGTACAAAAGTATAAAAAATACCATAACCGACAATAAGAATGTGTTTATAAATGTCGGTTGTCCAGCCTTTGACTCGAAGCATTACTTCGCCAATGATTACCGGAAGCCAGCACAAAATTAAAAAGATAATGTAATTGTTCACAGGGTATAGTCCGTTCCCTGTATCTGAACCATAATTGGCAGACAGAAGAATGGAGAAAATCAGCCAGATAATCCGGGCTTTCCGGTTGGCTTTTTCCTTAAAAACAGATGCATCATAATTCATATATGTTACTCCTCCTATATATTCCAAACGTATAGAGAAATAGGAAATATTTACTAGTTTTTAGTTTAGTTTATTTTGGAGCATATTACAAGTTTAATTTCAAAATTATTATGGAACATTATGAGATCGTATGAGTACAATTTTGGGTTTGAGGTATAGAAACATGAATTTTACAGATACTAGAGTAAAATCAGAATTTATATGGAGGAACGTTGATATATGAAAGCAACAGGAATTGTTCGCCGAATTGATGATCTGGGACGTATTGTGGTACCAAAGGAAATTCGTCGTACACTGCGTATTCGTGAGGGTGACCCGTTAGAGATATATACTGGCCGAGAGGGAGAAATTATGCTAAAAAAATACTCTCCAATTGGGGAAGTTGGGGAGTTTGCAACAGCATATGCACAGGCATTGGCACAGGTGGCAGATGCGCTTGTCTGTATTACGGATCGTGATTATATTATTGCAGCCTCCGGCAATGGGAAAAAAGAGTTGGAAGGGGAACGCTTGAGTCCCGAGGTGGAGGCACTTATGGAAAAACGAGGTACCTATGCTGTAAAAAACGTGCATGTGGAGTTACCATTGGTCACAAAAGAATGGGTAAGTGACCACAAGGGCGCAGTGCTGTCCACAATTATCTGTAATGGTGATTGCCAGGGGGCAGTCATCATTGTATCTAAAAGTGATGATCCACAGAGACTTGAAACTTTTCAGTTATTGGCACAGTCCGCAGCAAGTTTTATGGGAAAGCACATGGAACAATAAAGGATATGGGAAATGTATGAAATCACGTTAGAATATTCATATGTTTCCCTTTTTCATTGTATTAGGAAATTCCCTTGCAAAGATGTGTATTCTTTATTTATATTTTTATGGCCGCTGGTAACATGTTTTTAAAAAAAACATGTAAAAACAGTTCCGTGTGACCACTATGTGACCATCTGACGATATAGTGAATGATATAAATTGGATTGAAATTAATTTTGAGGGATAACAGAAGGAGGTTGTTTATGAATGCAAGAGGTTTTTTTAAGAAAATCGTAGCGGTGACGCTTGCAGGATCGATGGTATTTGGATCTGCAATGGTTACGATGGCAGATGCGGACAGTGAGCAGACAAACGCACAGGGGTATAAGCCGGGACAAGTTTATCGCGGGGATCAGAATAAATTTGATGCAAAGGGAGAGGCTCTTCCGGGATATCATTGGGATTACAAGAAACTTACAGACTATGTAGATGGATATTATGATACAAAGCAAAACCCAATTTGTGCTAAGACAGAGCATGAGCATACGGCATATACTGGAACATGCTACACAAAGAATACATGCGACGATACAGAACACGTACATACAGAATCCTGCTATGCATATAAAAATTGTGATATTAAAGAACATAAGCACACATGGGGTGCATGCTATACAAAGGTATTAGGAGTTTGGTGCAAGAAAGAAGAGCACACGCATTCACAGGGAAAAGGCGGATGCCAGGAAAAATATTTGATATGTAGCTTGGAAGAACATACCCATTCCACCGAGGAGAACGGTTGCACGGGACCGGTACGTACATGTGGCAAAGAGGCGCATACACACGGGGACAGATGTTATCCATATGTGCAGCCAATTCTTGCAACCTATGAGTTTCAAATGAAGGCAGATGAAAATACTACAAATGGAAATGAAAAAATTTCCATTACTGTTCACGTGGCTTGTGAGAATGGTGAGGATGCCAAAGATGTACAGGTTACCATTAAAGCGCATGATCGTAATCCATTTGCAGAGACATGTAATCTTGAAAGAACCGGAACTACCAATTTGTCTGGAAATGTAGAATTTAAGATTTCTGCAACCTATGATAAAATTACATCTGTTCTGGTTAATGGTTCAAATGTCGAAGGATACGGAAAAGAAATCGGATTATCAAATAAACATGTAAATCTTTCTTATACAGTTGAACATAAGTATGAGGAGATTGCTGGTACAACAGTAGGATCCACAATGGATAAGAGAGGTAATATTATCGTTGGTCATGCAAACGATCTTGCATGTAAGCATTGTGGAGATAAAAAGGACGGAGAAAAGAAAACGATAGAGAATGTAAGCTGTTATTTATGTGAGGATCCGGATTACCCGATTCCAGAACCTGGTAAGCATGCTTCAAACAGCAAGTTTACAAAGATCTGTGATTCCACTTTGACAATTACAGAAAATGAAGGCGGAGAGATCATTACTTCTTTTGATAAGCAATCTGTAATAGATAAGGCAATCGCTGGATTGAAAGATCCGGAGAACACAACAGTTGTATTTAGAAGATTCCAGTATGAGGCTGGTGATGCTGCAAAAGGACGCAACGGGTGGCATGCTGATTTTCAGATTGTGAAGAAGACCCCGGATCCAACACCGACCCCGGATCCAACACCGACTCCGGATCCAACGCCGACTCCGGATCCAACGCCGACCCCAGATCCAACACCAATGCCAGATCCGACACCAACCGTAGACCCATCTGACGATGATGTTGATAATAATAACAATAATAGTTCAGACAACGACGATGCAGATAACAGTGATGATGCTGACGATAGTAACAATGATAACAGTCGTCCAGGCAATAACACAAATAATAATACAAACAACAATCGTCCAGACAGCAATACGAACAGTAATCAAAATAACGATAACAATAACAGAACCAATAATACAGCAAATACTCCTGCAGCAAACAATGCAGCAAATATAGTTGCAAACAACGCAGACAATGTGGCAAATGCACCGGTTGTTGTAGCAGACAATGATGTAGATGCAGCAAATGCAACAGATATCGCTGATGAGCAGACTCCGCTTGCAGATGCGGCAGATGATACGGTAGCAGATGATACTAAAAATATCGAGGATAATGCAACACCTCTTGCAGCAACTGAGGACAATTGCTTTATCCACTGGATTATTCTGATTCTTACATTAGTATGTGGTGTATACAATCTTATACGTGCTTTTGTACGAAAACGCAAGAATTCTGAAGAAGCTGAAAATGAGAATTAATAGGAGGTAAACAAAAATGGGAAAGATTTTAGATTATGCCGTATTGGCAGTATTAGTAGTAGGTCTGATAATTCTGTGTTTTTTTCAGAAATGCAATCTTGACATTTACTTTCTTGTATTTGGATTTGCAGTTGCAGCAGTGTCTGCAGTTACGATGATCTTGCAGAATCGTAAGAACCAGGATTCTGAGGAGAATAAGTCGGATTTGTAAGCATTTTGACGCCTTTTTTATGAAGAGCTTCGGGTGACCGGAGCTCTTTTATATTTTCTTAAGAAAAAGATAATTTGCATATAAGATATAAAAGAGATAAAATACTCCATAGGTAAGCCCAGGAGGGAGAACCGGAAATAAAGGAGATTATATGGCAAAGAGAACAGATAAACGTAAGAAAAAAACAAAGAAAAAGCATCGCTTTTTCTGGTTTCTGATCAAGCTTCAGATTGTTCTGATGGTAGTTGTCCTAGCAGGCTTTGGCTATTATTATTTTGGTGGTTATGCCACGGAGGTACAGGCTCTCAAAGAGAAAGCGGTACAGACGGTAGCAGATTCGGATGACTCCATTTTTATTCCGTCACAGACATGTTCGGTGTATGACAAAGATGGAAAGCTGATATCTGAGCGAAAAGGTACAAAGGATGCGCAATATGTCAAATACGAAGACATACCACAGGATTTCATTACTGCAATTATCAGTATTGAGGACAAAAAATTTTACAGGCATCACGGGGTAGATTTTAAAGCAGTAATGCGTGCAGTGAAAGCACGAGTGACTCATGGAAGAATTACGCAGGGTGGCAGTACAATTACCATGCAGTTGGCAAAACTGATGTACTTGAATCCGGATGACACCTGGCAGTACAAAGTTGAGCAGATGTTTCTGGCGATTGAACTGGAAGGACGTTACAGTAAAGAAAAAATACTGGAGTTCTATTTGAACAATGTATATTTTGCAAATGGTTATTATGGAATTGATGCTGCATGTCGTGGTTATTTTAACTGTGATCTTAAGGATCTGGATGTGTCGCAGGTGGCTTTTTTATGTGCAATTCCAAACAGTCCGACATATTATGACCCGGTGACTAATATAGATCATACGTTAAAACGCCGGGATTTGATTCTTCAAAATATGAAGGATGATGGTAAGATCACACAGGAACAGTATTACGAGGCGACGAAGGAAGATATTGAACTTAACCGTCCAAAGAAGAAAAATACAGACAAGATCAACAATTATGTGGATACGTACGCCTATTATTGCGCAACACGTGCGTTGATGGAGCAGGAGGGATTTACATTCCAGTATTATTTTGATTCTGATGAGGAAAAGAAAGCTTACAACGAGCAGTATGATGAACTTTATGCAGCTTGCCAGAAAAAGCTTTATTCCGGTGGATATAAAATTTATACCACCATTGATATGGATAAACAGAAAAAGCTGCAAAGCACGGTAGATGATACGCTTGCCGGATTTACAGAGAAAAATGATGACGGCACCTACAATATGCAGGGAGCAGCTGTTACCATTGACAATAATACCGGATATGTAGTGGCTATTGTCGGTGGACGGGATCAGGATTTTAATTCGTACACACTGAATCGTGCATTCCAGAGTCACAGGCAGCCGGGAAGTTCGATTAAGCCATTGCTGGTATATACTCCGCAGCTGGAGCGCGGGTATACTCCGGATACCGTTGTGGATGACCATAAACTAAAAGACGGACCGTCGAATGCAAACAATACATATGCCGGAAAGATTCCGCTCAGATATGCGGTTGCACATTCCATTAATACGATTGCCTGGCAGCTGTATGATGAACTGACACCAAAAGCAGGCCTGCAGTATTTAAAAAATATGAATTTTGCAC
>ERZ779820.1487-NODE-1487-length-14557-cov-3.183078_pt1 | contig 14557 bp, 14 predicted proteins | sample MGYA00511563_ERZ779820 | MGnify/ENA primary metagenome ERZ779820 (study PRJEB29588, sample SAMEA1964852) | human gut metagenome | biome: human gut; feature: human-associated habitat; material: faeces | place: Denmark | collected 2008/2010 ...
CAATATCGAGCTGACGGTCTGATTGTAAGCACTCCTACGGGTTCCACCGCTTATTCCTTTTCAGCAGGCGGTCCTGTTATGGATCCCACAATGGAAGGTATCCTGTTAACGCCCATATGTCCCCATTCCATATTTGGACGTACGGTTGTATTTGGTGCGGATACGGAGTTGTTTATATCTGCAACGTCTCAGTACAACAGCGATATGATTTTAACCCTCGACGGAGACTGTGTGGCGCATATGGAAGAAAATGAAGTAATACAAATCAAACGTTCTTCATTGACTACAAAGCTGATTAAATTAAAACATCGCAATTTTTATGAAGTCGCCAGAGAAAAGCTTGGTGAAAGGAGTACTTCCAATGAAAGCGAAACGTCACGCTAAATTGCTGGAATTAATTCATAACAATGATATTTATACGCAGGAAGATTTAATGAGACATCTGCAGTCGGCAGGATTTGACGTCACACAAGCAACCGTTTCCAGAGATATCAAAGAATTGCGTCTTGTAAAAATGCTTTCCGGAAATGGGAAGTACAAGTATTCTACGGGAAAAGAACCAACAAGACCAACACCACCAAAATTTGACTCATTATTTGCAGATGCCATTGAGTCCATTGAGCCTGCAATGAACATGATTGCAGTAAAATGTATGCCGGGTATGGCACAGGCTATTTGTGTTGCTTTGGAAGCAATGTATTTGTCAGGCATTGTAGGTACGTTAGCCGGAGATGATACCATTTTTATTTTGCTGCGGTCAGAAGAACAGGCTGCCTTTTTCGCAAAACAATATGCAGTTTGGATGCAAACGGAAGAAGGGGAAACGATATGCTGAAAGAACTTTATATTGAAAATTTGGCTGTCATCGAGCAGGCAAGCATTCCGTTTTCTCAGCATTTTAATGTGTTTACCGGCGAAACGGGTGCCGGAAAATCCATCTTGATTCATGGCATCAATGCCGTTTTAGGGCAGCGAGTAACAAAGGATTTTGTCCGGACAGGCTGCAAAAAAGCAGTCATTTCTGCACAATTTACAGAATTGGGAACACCCGTCTTAGAATGTTTGGAAGCGTTGGGGTTTTCCGCTCCAGATGGAGAGTTGTTGTTGACGAGGGAAATTATGGCAGACGGCGGCAGCACAGCACGCATCAACCATCGAATTGCAACGGTTTCTGCACTGCGGGAATTGGGAGCAAGACTGATTCACATTCACGGACAGCATGACAATCAAATTTTACGGTCAGCCGACCAGCATTTGCAGATGATTGACCAGTTTGGAGAAATGCTGCCCTTGCTGCAATCCTATCAAACGCATTTTCGTGCTCTACAAAAGATTGCAAAACAGTTGAATGCGGCACAAAAGGCAGCGAAAGAACGGAAACAAAAGCAAGCATACCTGCAAACGCTACTGGAAGAAGTGCGTGCTCTGCAAATAGAACCGGGAGAAGAAGACCGAATTACAGAAAAAATGCAGCAGTTGCAGGCGGCAGAAGATGCAGCAATGGCAGTTCGTTCCGCTTGGCAATTATTAGAGGAGAACGAACAGAGTGCAACTGCCAGTTTAGCAGAAGCACAACAGCAGCTACAGACTGCAACTTTTCCGGCAGCAGATCAGCCCGAACAAGAATCATGGTTGCAGCGATTGGAAACGGTAAAAGTAGAACTGTTGGACTTATCAGAAAGTTTATTTCAAAAGATGGAACAACTTTCCGACAATGAAGCTCAGTATCAGCAATTACAGCAACGGGCAGAATTATTTCGGCAGGTTTCTAAAACATATCTGTGTACCTGCGATGAATTGCTAGAACGTGCAAACGATGCAGAATTACAACTGGAACAGATGCAACACGATGCGGTTGCAATCAAAACGCTATTAGAAGAAAAAAATCACTTATTAGAAGTGGTTTCTACAGAGGCAAAGCAGCTTTCTCAGCAGCGTGCAGCAGCGGCAAGACGGTTTACAGATGCGGTCATGGAGCAGTTGACCTTTTTAAATATGCCGGATGTTGTTTTACAGGTTGCTCATACGACCGGAAAGCTGACCATTCAGGGAATGGATAGCATGGAACTATTGATTTCTGCCAACAAGGGCGAAGCACCGAAACCGCTTGCAAAAATTGCATCTGGCGGGGAACTATCTCGAATTATGCTGGCATTAAAATGTGTCATTGCAGACAGAGATCAGATTCCGACCTTGATTTTTGATGAAATTGATACGGGTGTCAGCGGAAAGGCTGCCCAGAAAATCGGATTTAAACTAAAAGAAGTCGGAAAAAATAGACAGGTTCTCTGCGTGACGCATTTGTCACAGATTGCAGTGATGGCAAATCATCATCTTTTGATTGAAAAAAAAGTGGAAGGAGAACGAACCAGTACCCATGTAACGCCATTAGATTTAGAAGGACGGGTGCAGGAAATCGCTCGAATTATGGCTGGAGATTCTCCCAGCAAGTTGATGCTGCAAAGTGCAAGAGAAGCTTTGCAACAAGCACAAAAAGCAGAATAAATGCTTAATAGGAATTATTATCAAAAACGACATAAAAACTACTTTTAAAATTCTCATAGATTGTGTATCATAAAAACAGACGAAACGTCATAGAATAAGGTGTGTGATGGTATGAGTGTTCGGCTCAATCCGGATGCAGATTTGGTTGCTGCAATTCGGGAAGGATTGCGAAAGAAGGGCGGTTATTGTCCTTGTCGCTTAGAACGGACAGAAGCATATAAATGCATGTGTGAAGAGTTCCGGAAACAAATTGCAGACCCGGAATTTGAAGGATATTGTCATTGTATGCTGTATTATAAAAGCAATGATGCAGAAACAGGAAAGGATGAGAAAAATGGCAGTCACAACAGTAACAAAGGATAATTTTGAAGCAGTGGTTCTGCAAGCAGAAAAACCAGTTCTGATTGATTTCTATGCAACTTGGTGCGGCCCTTGCAGAATGGTATCTCCGCTGGTGGATGAAATTGCGGAAGAATATCAGAACTATCAGATTTGCAAGGTGGACGTGGACGAGTCACCAGAATTGGCACAGAAATTCGGTGTCATGAGCATTCCAACATTGGTGGTGCTGAAACAGGGTAAGGTTATTACCCAGAATGTAGGTGCATTGCCAAAGAATGCAATTCTAGATTTGCTGGAACAGGCAGAAAAGTAAAGAAAAGTAAAAAGCGGTAGGTTTGAACGGTTCAAACCTACCGCTTTTGTGTTTCTCAATGCATTTGATTAGCCGCCAACAGTGATACAGCAATAGGTAATTGACTGCACCACACCATATCCGTCTAATGCGAAATCTAACTGATAATCATTTTCTCCATCGCCATTTGTATCAATCAAATACCGATAAACGCCATCTTCCTCAACGCCAAGACCATAAGCAGCTTCTACATCAGACTTTGTAGAACCAACGTGAATGCCCTTTTCTGTGGATGCTTTCTCGTTGGAAAGCGTGATGGCTTTCAAGGTTGCTTCTTCATTGTCAACCATTTCCAGCTTGATACCCTGTTCCTCATACGAAATAAACCGCATACCATCGATTGATTCGGTAGAAACATATTTTTTTTCTTGCATGAGGTTTCGGAAATCAATGCTGCTTTCACCCGGTTTCACGGAAATTCCATCAAACGTAAACCGCATGTCGTCTTCCGCAAAAGTTCCATTTGGTGCAACCAATGTGCTAATAACAGTTGTTTCAACGATTGTGGTTGCCTCTGTCGGAGCTTCTGTAACAGGTTCTGTTGGAGCTTCCGTTGGAATTGTAGTAACAGTTTGTGCAACAGTTGGCTGTGTGGCTGGAGCTTCTGTTCTCCGAACAGTCAAATTCGGGTTTCCGGCATAGTGAATGGTGGTAGCTGTTGTGGTGTTCGTGCTGCCGGAACTGGTTGCACTGCCCGTGCTGCTGGAAGTAATCCCAGAGGTTGCAGTTGTGGCAGAAGTCGTTTCAGAAGAAGCAGTGGTTTTTGCCACCTCAATGATAGTATCTGGAACAGATTGGTCAATTTCTGTCTTTTGACCACATCCAATCAATGTGCCAAGTAAGGCAGCAGAACAAGCATATGCAAAAATTTGTTGTTTTTTCATAAAAATGACTCCTCTCTTCTTTTCTGCAAAATCCCTCATTTTGCAGATTGTCAAACAGGAAAACAAGTGATTTTTCTCTTTTTTGGATACCACATATTATACTACAGAGGATGTCATTTGTCAATGGTGCAGGTTTCCTATTTTGGAAAAATGGATTTTTCAGAATGTTTTTTAGAAATCGGGTTATTTTTCCTCGGAATTGTGTTGATTTCGCCGATTCCAAGCAGCATCTTCACAAAGAATCGTTCTATTTTTTTGGAATCCTTGTACAACTGAACGATATGTTGTCAGCATTCGCAGAGAAATCCCACCCATTTTTAACAACAATTGAAACGCAGTTCCTTTCTTTCGATTTGCATAAAATCCCTTTTTCGTGAATGGATGAAACAAAAATACAGATTTTTGCTTTTGAACGGCTGCACGGGTTGCTTCAAAAAAAGAAACCTGTGGGATAGAATCCGGCACTTCTGTACAGTCTGTTTGGAACTGTTCTGTTGCAGCTTGCTGCTGCTGTAGAATTTGCCGATGAAGGGAGATGGCATCTGTTTTTTGCAGCCATTTCCATCCACGCAAAAAATCTCGGTATCCTTGTAATACGAATTTTGCAGTATCATAGCGGTGCAGAAAAAGCAGATGCAGAACAGTTCTCCAAAGTTCTAGCGTAACAGCAAGGGCATTTTTTGCTTGCCCGTGGAGGGCATAGGTGATACAGCCGTTGCGGGTGATATAGTATTCATTCCACGGTGCATATTTTAGATGAAAATTTTCATGCCAGACACAAACGCCGGTCATCATAACAACCTGCTCTTTGATTTGCAGAGCATATTCCACATCGTCCATCTTAATAAAAAATGGCATCGGTAGCCCCGCTTGTTTCATAGCTGCAACGGGCAGCAAACACATCCACCATGCAGCATAATTCGCAGGAATTGGCTGCATCCGTGCTTGCAGAGAAGAAAGCGTTGTTAAGTCTGCCTGCGGCTGTATGCCAGTTAGACAGCGATTTTGGCAGCATGCACCAGCTTCAAACTGCATTGCAGGCTGCATGATGTCCATCATTGTTCCGCCAATGGTCAAGGTTTTCCGCTGTTCTGGTTTGCAGATGGACAAGAAAGAAATGGCTCTCTGAACGCCATTCCAGTCTGCAATAATATCATCATCCATGAGCAAAACATGGGTATATTGCTCTCGATGCAGAGCTTCTTGTATGCCCCTTGTAAATCCACCGCTTCCCCCTGTGTTTTGATTGGGAATCAGGTGAATTTGATTGGAATCCGGCAACTGTTCTTCTGTCCAGGTTTGTCCGTTATCAATCAGAAAAATGTCTACTGGAAGGGTTTGATGTTCCCTTTGCCATTGTAAAAATTGTTGTAAGGTATTGGAAACCCACGATTCCCGTTGATAGGTGCAAATTACCGCAGCCACTTGAATAGCGTGAAGTTCTGAAACATCTGCCAAATAGCAGCCACGCAAAAATAAGCAGTTCTCTGATTTTGCCTGCAAGCGAAAATACAGAAAGCCGTTTTCCGGAAGATTGGAAATCGAAAACGGAAATACTTGTGGCTGTGACCCATCACTGGTGACGGTTTGTTCATAGAGCAGGCTTGTTCGTTCTGCGGTGCGAACATAGCATTGTACCAACATCGTTCCCTTTATGAAAAAAGCTGCAATGGGGGTTGTTAAGGTTGTATACCGCCGCCATTGCAGATAATCGAAACATCCAAACCAAGTATCGAAGGAAACGGCACTTTCGCATGCCAATTGCAGATGGTTTGCAGTCCGTGTAACCGTCCCTTCTGTCCGAATATACAGGGCGGTTGGTGCAGATTCTGATTTTGGCAGGCATAATTCATAGAGCTCAATATTCACGCTGTTTCCTCCGTTCTGATTCGTAATGACATGGATTTATTATAACACAGGTTCACTGTAAAGTCAAACCCAAAATCATGCAAAGAAAGCGAAAAACGAGCCTTTCTTGCTGGAAAGAACTCGTTTTTCAGGGAGTATTTTATTTGGAGGATGGCTGCAACAAGGATTTCAAAAAGTCTGTATCTGCTGCAATACAGAAATTTCCGCCATAGAAATCTCTATCGTCGTCGTCGATGTTCGTGTATTCATCATCATAAACATCAACATCTAATTCGACATAAGAATCCGTGTCTGTAATAGGATGATCCAGCAATCCTTTTTCGAGAATCTCAGAAAGTAGATTGGTATTTTCAGGACTGCTGTATGGATATTCGATTGCAGTTTCTCCAGAAATGTGAATCGACAAACTAATATCATAATCTTCTGCAAATTGCAGCTTTGGCATATCGTTCTTTACGAAGTCTTTTAACTTGGAGAGATCTTCTTGCTGCTGTTCATATAGATACGTTTGGTATTGTTCTACAGTTTTTGGATAGATGGAAGCATAAACTGGAATGGAAATTTGATAATTGCTGTTATTGTCGTAAATATCATAATCGAACCAAAAGACAGCAGTTTCTGTTGAATAGTTTGCCGTATACCAGGCTGAAAAATCTACAGTCTGTAATTCTGTCTTTAGGGTTTCAAACAATTGGCTGGCGTTCCGATCATTCATCCCTCCGTAGCTTCCATTGCGATCGTAAGTCCACAATGTCTGTTCAATTGGTTCAGGCGGATTTCTCCAACTGGAATCGTCTTTCATGGATTCATAGGTTTGTTCCGCAAGGGCTCTCTGTGTTTTCGGGTCAATCCGGATGTGCCGATAACGAGTTCCAGATTTTGTAATGATTTTAAAGTTAAATTCTGCGTAGGCATATCGCTTTTCATCATTATAATATTGCTGGCTTCCGCCCTCTTTCATATCCTGTACGTCACTCTTTAAGTTGTCAAGAATGGCAGCAATTAAATCTTTGTCTGTAATCGTTCCCATATAATGACTTTGAACGTAATCATCATAAGAAATCTGATTGCCATTATTGGTGCTTTGCGGCAAGAAGGTGATTCCGGTCACTTCTTCTGCTGTTGGCTGGAAGTTATAAGCACGCTGTATGATGCTATGCATACCAAAAATCATTACACCGTTCAGCACCAGTACAACCAGTAATCCGGGAGCTGCTTTCCACATCTTCTGAACGCTTTTGGTTGTCAGCAATTCAAACAGGAAATAGATTGCAACTGCAACGAGATAGGCAACAATTATTTCAAAGCGACCGGTTGCGTCCTGCATGGCATTTGCTTCTGAGAGAATAACCGCTGCAACAACAACACAATAAATCATTGTGACTGTAATACGATAAATCGATTGCAAAATGGGGCTGGATGCACTTTTTCCAGCAGTTTCACTTTTTCGTTTTTGAAAGAGAAACGCTGCCAGAAGCAGATAGATGACACTCAGGCATACACTGTAAATCATGGGGGCAGCAGAATAAAATAGCTGGTAAGTATCTGAGATGCCGCATAATGGATATAACACACAGCCACTGATGGGGTTGATGGAATCGTTTAGAAGTGAAAAGTGATCGGACGAAGCATAAATAAAAGGAATATTTTTCCAAATTCCAGTCAACATAAAGATCAACAATCTTGGAGCGAATAAAATCAAGCCGCTGAGAATGATGTTGGAAAACATCGTCCCTGTAATCGACATCGCAACCAAAATGGCTGCCATTACCTGTAAGCTGTAAAGAAAACAGCTAAGCGTTAGTAAAAATAGTGCATGATAAGGAATGTTGATATAGGTGGAAAAAATTGCAGCCGGAATCAATACGCCGATCAATCCGGATAGTGCTAAAATTGCCAGCCATGTGACAATGGAAGACGTATAGCTGCAATACAATGCCATGCGAGTCTGTGGAATGGCGAATAGAAAATCGCTGCTATTGCGTTTGTTCATAAAGTGGAATAGCCACAGGGTCATCACGGGTGCAAATACAGAGAATAGCAGCAGTAACAGTGGAGCGACTTCCAATGCACTCAAATTGGCAAGGACAATGGAGGAATCCTGATATAATTCCATTTGTCTTTGCGTGGATAGTGCGTTGCCAACAACGGTAATTGCCGAAGAGCAAAACAACAAAATTGCACCTAAAATGCCAACGATTCGGAGCTGTCGAAGTCCTTCTATATAAAGCCCCACAGAAAATGGTTTTTTATTTATTTCTCTCATTTTTCTGTTTCCCCCTTATTCGATGTCGAAAGCATATCCTAATGCTTCCATTTCGTAAGTAAAGACTTCCTCCAAAGACAGCGGCAATACATCCAAAATGGTTGGGTGCATCGCTTGCAACGCTGCTACAACGGCTTCTCGATTGCCGGTCACGATCAAGTTGGCAACCGCACCTTGTTTGGAGAAATGCCGGATCTTCATGTCCGGTATTGCAGTAAATCGACTTTCTCCGTAATCGTCTGGAAATGCAATTTGAATTTTGAACTGTTCTGTTTTCAGGTTTTGCACATCGCTCTCCAACACCAGACCGCCTTTGTGGAGCAGGGCGAGCTGATCGCAAGTGTCCTCCAATTCCCGCAGAGAATGAGATGTAATAATTGCGGTTGCGTTTCGCTCTAATACATCGTCACAAATCAGCTTTTTGACCAAATTCCGCATAACGGGATCTAATCCGTCAAAAGTTTCATCGAAGAAAATATAATCTGGACGAATGGAAAGGGCAAGAATGGTTGCTGCCTGTCGCCGCATGCCTTTGGAGAAGGTGTTCAGTGATTTTTTTGGATTCAGTTCAAATTGTTTGGTTCGCTGCTGGTAATAGGAGCGGTCAAAACTGGGATAGCAGGCAGCGTATAAATCTGCCATGCGGTTCATGGATGCACCGTTCAGGAAATACAGTTCATCCGGCACATAGGCAATGTGCTGTTTGACTTCCGGATTATTCCAGACGGGTTTTCCGTCAATGGAAATACTGCCTTCATCGGGCTGGTAAACGCCGGTCAGCAATCGCAAAAAGGTGGATTTTCCAGCACCGTTAGAACCGACCATGCCATAAATACAGCCTTTTTCGATTTCGCAGCTCAATGAACGCAAAGCGGTAAAATCCTCAAATCGTTTGGTTAGTTGATGGGCAAGAATCATGATGTTTCCTCCTTTTTGGGTGCGTATGCTTTGTTGACGCAATCTTGAATGGCTGCCAACGGAACACCTGCCAGTGCCATTTCTTTTAAGATTTCTGTCAGTTCCTGTAATCGTTCCATATGTCGTTGGTTCAAAATTTGTTTCGCCTCCTCACAAACAAAATAGCCTTTTCCGGGTACAGAACGAATCAAGCCTCTGGCATCTAAATCGTTGTACGCTTTTAAAACAGTTCTTGGATTGATGGCGTGTTGCATGGTTACGTTGCGGACAGATGGAATCTGGTCACCCGGTTTTAGAATATCGTTGAGCAGGAAGGATTCCACTTGTTCGATAAGCTGTTCATACACCGGCTTTCGGGACATGGAATCAATTTGAAACATTCAATCACCCCCCTTTGTTTTTGTGCTTGCAGGTGTTTCATGCGTTGCACGTGTGGTGCAACACATATATGTTATCATACGAGCAGGAAAATGTCAAGAGAAAATGGATGTTTTCATGCAAAATAAATAAAATAAAGAAATCAATCCGGTTTAATTTGCACATTTATGTGAAAGACAACAAAAAACACTGTTTTTTGTAACCATTACTTTCGGAAAAAAGTTCCAACTGATTTCACCAAACTTTCTGCAAACTTTTCTTGTACTTTCATAAATTTTATGTTATGATAGAAGAGAGAAAAAGAAGCATTGGGGAAATACGAAAAAAGAAAGGAATGGTGTTGAAAACATGACCGCTTATATGGAATGGGAAGCACAATTTTTGTTATGGATGCAGGAACGACTGCGAAAAGACCGACTCACAAAGTGGGTGCGGCGAATTACACAGCTGGGAAACGGCGGGCTTATCTGGCTGTCCATTGCCTGTCTGTTGTTTGCCGTTCGTCCGCAGCGTCTGCTGGCTGCAACGGTGATCACAGCACAGCTGCTGGGTGCATTGGTGACCAACTTGTTCATTAAGAACACCGTAAAGCGAAGACGACCGTACGAAATCATTGCTGGATTGGAGGCGTTATTGCCGCCGCAAAAGGACTGGTCGTTCCCGTCTGGACATACGACTAGTTCCATGTCCGCAGGGTTGCTGCTGTTCTTTCATCTGCCGTTATTGTTTGGGATTCCATGCCTGAGCATTGCTCTTTGCATTGTATGGTCGAGAATGTATTTGGCAGTACATTTTCCGACAGATATTCTGGGCGGTGTTTGCATTGGCGGATTTTGTGCGATGATGGCAGAGTACATTACACCGATGCTGTTGGTTCACGCCTGAGAGAACTAAGAGAACTTACGAGAATTATAAAAAATATTTGCGAAAAATGTTACATTTCTTTGCAAGCAGGATTCCGTTTGGAATTCTGCTTGCTTTTTTTGTGGCAATGTGCTATAATAAGAACGGAATCCAAATGGTATTTTGGCGTATCTTACAGGGATTCCAGAAATCAGATGGAAAGGTGGGCTTATACGTGTTAATCATTCGTTCTGTGAAAACAGCGGAACAAATTCAAGAATTGGCAGATTTGGCAAACAAGATTTGGAATGAATATTTTGTGAAAATTCTATCCAAAGAACAGATTGCCTACATGGTAGAGCAATTTCAGTCAAATGCCGCTCTGACCAAGCAAATCGAAGAGGGCTATCAGTATTATTTTGTAATTGATGATACGGAAGTCATCGGGTATTTTGGAATTTGCAAGAAGCCAGATGATACGATGTTCTTATCGAAGTTCTATTTGTCCGGCGAACATCGTGGAAAAGGATATGCGACCCAGATGTTCCAGTTCATCAAGGAAAAGGCATTGGAACAGCGATGCAGCAATATCTGGCTGACCGTAAACCGCTATAATCAACAGGCAATTGCCGTCTATGAACACTTCGGAATGCAGTGCGTTCAGAAGCAAGTCACAGACATTGGAAATGGATTTGTAATGGACGATTTTGTGTATCGTTACACCCTTTAAATTGGTACTTTTTCGGAAAGTGCAATTCTGTCAGAAGCGGGATAGATAAAATTTCAATTCCAAGCCTTGTGAAAAAAATATCAAAGACGGGGCACGGCTTTCTTTTTTCATCTTTTTTCTGCTTGAACTTACAGAAAAAAATAATTTACATCAAATTGCTTGAACATTCGCACAAGGTATGATATAATTACAAACAGTGTGAAAGAACCCGATGCCTTTCGTGCACTGCACGGATTGAAGCAAAGGCATCGAATCATTCCAATCGCATGACATACTACTGCTTTTTTAAAAAAGCACAAACAAAATTAGGAGAGGAACTATGGAATATCGGATTGAACATGACTCCATGGGAGAAGTGAAAGTGCCTGCTGATAAGTATTGGGCAGCACAAACACAGAGAAGCAGTCAGAATTTCCCGATCGGTGTTGGTTTGGAAACCATGCCGAGAGAAATCACACACGCATTTGGTATTTTGAAGAAGGCAGCAGCAATGGCAAACCATTCGCTGAAGCCGGAAAAAATGACCGATGAAAAGTTGGCAGCCATTTCTCAGGCTTGCGACGAAGTTATGTCGGGCAGTTTGAATGCACATTTCCCGTTGGTTGTATGGCAGACAGGTAGCGGTACGCAGTCAAACATGAACGCAAATGAAGTTATTGCAAACCGTGGTAACGAAATCGCTGGCAAGAAGCTGCTGCATCCAAACGATGATGTCAACATGAGCCAGTCTTCCAACGACACATTCCCGACTGCAATGCATATTTCTGCTGTGATTGCAATCGAAGATAAGGTGTTTCCGGCAATTGATAAGCTGGTTGCAACGTTCAAGCGTCTGGAAACAGAAAATGAAGGCATCGTAAAGAGCGGTCGTACCCACTTGCAGGATGCAACCCCAATCGCATTTTCTCAGGAAATCAGCGGATGGAGAAGCACACTGGAACGGGATAAGGAAATGCTTCAGGCAGCTCTGCCGTTCCTAAAGACACTGGCACTGGGTGGTACTGCTGTTGGTACTGGTCTGAATACCCCGAAGGGATTTGATGTTGCAGTTGCAAAGGCTGTTTCTGAAATCACCGGAAAGGAATTCCGGACAGCAGAAAACAAGTTCCACGCACTGACCAGCAAAGATGAACTGGTATTTGCACACGGTGCACTCAAGGCACTGGCTGCAGATATGATGAAGATTGCAAACGACGTTCGCTGGCTGGCAAGCGGCCCAAGAGATGGTCTGGGTGAAATTTTCATTCCGGAAAATGAACCGGGCTCTTCCATCATGCCGGGTAAGGTCAATCCGACGCAGTGCGAAACCGTTACAATGGTAGCCGTTCAGGTAATGGGCAATGATGTTGCAGTTGGAATGGCTGCTTCTCAGGGCAACTTTGAACTGAACGTATTCATGCCTGTTTGTATGTATAACTTCTTGCAGTCTGCACGTCTTTTGGCAGAAGCAATTGTGTCCTTTAATGACCACTGTGCTTGCGGCATTCGTGCAAACAAAGAAAAGATGCATCACAACCTGCACAACTCTTTGATGCTGGTTACTGCATTGAATCCGTACATCGGTTATGAAAATGCAGCAAAGACCGCAAAGAAGGCTTACAAGGAAAATATTTCCCTGAAGGAAGCTTGTGTTTCGCTTGGTTTCTTAACAGCAGAACGCTTTGACGAAGTGTTCCATCCGGAACAGATGGTCTGAGCTTGCTGTTGGCATAACAGGAAATTTGCTTTTGCGAGGTGCATTGCTTCGCAGGAGCAGGTTTCAAAATTGATAGAAAGGTAGTTTTGCTATGACATTCAGTTATTTCCCAGGATGTACACTGAAGACCAAGGCAAAGGATCTGGATCGGTATGCAAGAGCCAGTGCAGAAGCGTTGGGCTTTACACTGGAAGAGCTTCCGGACTGGCAGTGCTGCGGTGGCGTATATCCGATGGCAAAAAATGAAATTGCAACAAAACTCTCTTCCGTACGTGCATTGGTTTCTGCTCGTGAAAAGGATCGGGCGTTGGTAACGCTCTGCTCCGCATGTCATAATGTCATCAAGCAGGTAAACCACGACATGCAGACGGATGAGAACATGCAGATGAAAGCCAACAACTATATGAAGCTGGAAACACCGTATACCGGTGAAACAGAAGTACTTCATTATTTGGAAGTCCTGCGGGATAAGATTGGCTTCGACAAGGTAGCAGCTGCGGTAAAAAATCCGTTAAAGGGTAAGAAAATCGCTGCTTACTACGGATGTCTTTTGCTGCGGCCGGGCAAGGTGCTGCAGATGGATAACCCAGAAAACCCGAAGATTTTAGAGGATTTCATCCGTGCAATCGGTGCAGAACCGGTTCTTTATCCGCAGAGAAATGAATGCTGTGGCGGATATATGACCATGGAAGAAAAGAGCGTGGCTGTTTCCAGAAGTAGTGCCGTAATGCAGAGTGCTGCTGAATTTGGTGCAGAAATGGTCATCACAGCCTGTCCGCTTTGCCTGTATAATCTCAAGAAAAACAGTGGTTCTGAGCTGCCTGTTGTTTATTTCACAGAGCTGCTTGCAGAAGCACTGGGTGTAAAGTAAGGAGGGGACAAGATGGCTGATTGGAAAGAACAGGTATTGCGTACCAGCGGTGTCAATCCCCTGAAGTGCATGCGGTGTGGAAAATGTTCTGCCACATGTCCTTCTTATGATGCAATGGAATACCATCCGCATCAGTTCGTTTATATGGTGGAAAAAGGGAATATTGAACCCCTGATGCAGTCTGAATCAATTTATAAATGCCTTTCTTGCTTTGCTTGTCTGGAGCGGTGCCCAAGAAATGTGGAACCAGCAAAACTGGTAGAAGCAGTACGTCTGGCAGTGATTCGTCAGCAAGGACAGAACCATCTGAAGCCGGAACAGATTCCTGCAATGCTGGATGAAGATCTTCCGCAGCAGGCAATTGTCAGTGCATTCAGAAAATACAGCAAATAAGGAGGCATAGGCAATGCAGAGAATTGGTGTTTTTGTATGCCACTGCGGTACGAATATTGCGTCAACTGTTGACGTAAAAACGGTCGCAGAAACACTGGGAAAAGAACCGGCTGTTGTATTTGCAACCGATTACCCATATATGTGTTCTGAGGCAGGACAAAACATAATCAAGGAAGCAATCAAAGAACAGCATCTGGATGGTGTTGTTGTATGTTCTTGTTCTCCGAGAATGCACGAAGCAACGTTCCGGAAGGCAGTTGCAGCTGCGGGCTTGAACCCGTATATGCTGGAAGTTGCCAACATCAGAGAACAGTGCTCTTGGATTCACAAGAATAAAGAAGAAGGTACTGCAAAGGCAATTGTACTCGGACGTGCAGCCATTGCAAAAGTACAGCTGAATGCACCGCTGATCGCTGGTGAAAGCCCGGTTGTAAAGCGTGCATTGGTCATCGGCGGCGGTATTGCTGGTATTCCGAGAAAGGGAGAAGGAAAACAGCAGAAAAAAGCGGG
>ERZ779820.1494-NODE-1494-length-14531-cov-4.482108_pt1 | contig 14531 bp, 14 predicted proteins | sample MGYA00511563_ERZ779820 | MGnify/ENA primary metagenome ERZ779820 (study PRJEB29588, sample SAMEA1964852) | human gut metagenome | biome: human gut; feature: human-associated habitat; material: faeces | place: Denmark | collected 2008/2010 ...
TCGAAAATATATGGCAGGTCTCTTGCGGAAATACCTCTTCCGTTGTCCTCGATCTCCACCTGAATAAAGTCACCGACATCCTTGATGCGGATATTGATAAATCCCTGCTGTTTATCCAGATACTTGATGGAATTGCCGATAATATTGTGGATCACACGACGAAGCTGCTCCGGATCTGCTATGATCAAAACATTTTCGTCCACATAATTAAAGTAGGCAAGCCTGATATTTTTTGTTTCAAGATCAAGTCCGATCTCTTCTACGCAATCATTAAAATATTCCGATACATTGATCTTTGCGAAATTGTAAGGGATACGGTTCGTATCAATTTTAGCATACAATGTCAACTCATTTAAAAGCGTATCCATCTCATTTGCCTTATTGTAGATCGTGCGGATATATTTATCCCGCTTCTCCGGTGTATCCGCCACGCCATCCATCAGTCCTTCCGCATACCCTTTTACTGCCGTGATCGGCGTCTTTAAATCATGTGCAATATTGCTGATGAGCGTCTTGTTTTCTTTTTCTCCCTCAATCTTTTCCTCCGCATTATCCTTTAAGCGCAGGCGCATCTCCTCAAACGATCTGCAGAGTTCCCCAATCTCATCCTTGCTGTCCGATTCCACTGAAAAATCAAGATTGCCGTCCTTGATATTCTGTGCCGCCGTCTGCAGTTTTTTGATCGGATTGATCATGCTGGTATACATCCAGATGGTCAGCATCGTCGCAGTCAGCACAAGGATCAGCAGGATCGAGATCAGCACATCAATGAGAAGTTTCTTTACCTCCGGAACTGTCTCCTCTAAGATCGTAACAATAAAGGCACTTCCGTCACTCCCATCCTGAAACTGGAAGTCGATCTGCTTGATCAGCACCTGTTCGTCACCATCAATGTAAGTGCCGGCGTCCTCATCTTTCACCGTATCCCCATACGACGGCAGCTGTGTCAGCAGCGAAATGCTTGCATCCTCACCGATATAAATTAACTCTTTATCCTTTCTCACGATCAGATAAGAACTCTTCTCCTCTAATGTCTGGTTGAGTTCATTTAAATATTCCTGATCCTCCAGCCGTGCCGGATCATTCTTCGCCGCATCTTTCAGTTCCTTGAAACATTCTTTCGTAAAACGGCTTAAAAGCTGCATGGAATTGGAAAAATAGCTGTAATTATTTTCCTTGATTCCATAAGTCTGCTCAATCGCCTTCACCTGTATACGCTGAAAACTGAAAAGTGCCGCCATCATCAGCACGATCGGAACAAATATGATAATACAAAAAGAAATGATGATTTTTGATTTCAGTTTCATATTACATGTTCGCCTTTCCGGTTTCTGTTCCCACAAAAAAGGTCATAAGGGTATTTTATGACCTTCATAAACATACCTTTATGACCTATTATAGCATGAAAAATTTCAAATCCCATTTAATTTATATAAAATTGTCTAAACTTTTTGTGAAGACAAATGAGTTTTGTATTTCAGATATCTCTTACAGATATTTTTTTAATGTCTCAGCTTTATCAACTGCCTCCCACGGAAGGTCTAAGTCTGTACGCCCGAAATGGCCGTAAGCTGCTGTTCCACGGTAGATCGGTCTTCTTAAGTCAAGCATCTTGATGATTCCTGCCGGACGAAGGTCGAAGTTCTCACGAATGATCTCAACTAACTTCTCATCGGATAATTTACCTGTGCCGAAAGTATCTACCATAACGGATGTCGGCTGTGCTACACCGATTGCGTAGGAAAGCTGAACCTCGCATTTGTCAGCAAGACCTGCTGCTACGATGTTCTTTGCTACGTAACGTGCTGCATAAGCTGCAGAACGGTCTACTTTTGTGCAGTCTTTTCCGGAGAAAGCTCCGCCGCCGTGACGAGCGTATCCGCCGTAGGTGTCTACGATGATCTTACGTCCGGTGAGGCCGGAATCTCCGTGAGGTCCGCCGATTACGAAACGGCCGGTCGGGTTGATGAAGAATTTGGTGTGCTCATCTACCATGTCTGCCGGAATGATTTCGTCGAATACGTATTTTTTGATATCCTCATGAATCTGCTCCTGGGATACTTCCGGATCATGCTGAGTGGAAAGAACAACCGCATCAAGACGGAACGGTTTGCCGTTCTCATCGTACTCTACGGTTACCTGTGTTTTTCCGTCCGGACGCAGGTAACTTAAAGTACCGTCTTTGCGGACTTTGGTCAGCTGGCGAGCCAGTTTGTGTGCCATGTAGATCGGGTATGGCATGTACTCTTCGGTCTCGTTGGTTGCGAATCCGAACATCATTCCCTGATCTCCTGCTCCAATGGCATCGATCTCCTCATCGCTCATATTGTTCTCTTTTGCTTCGAGCGCTTTGTCTACACCCATAGCGATATCGGTGGACTGTTTGTCAATTGCAGTTACAACAGCACAGGTATCTGCGTCAAATCCGTATTTTGCACGGTCGTAGCCGATTTCGCGAACGGTATCACGTACAACCTGCTGGAAATCAATGTGTGCGTTGGATGTAATCTCACCCATTACCATAACGTATCCTGTTGTAGTACAGGTTTCGCAAGCTACACGGCTCATCGGATCCTGCTCAAGCAGCGCATCCAGAATCGCGTCAGAAATGGCATCACAGATTTTGTCCGGATGTCCTTCGGTTACAGACTCAGAAGTAAACAGTCTTTTTTCCATTCTTTTTCTCCTTTTTTTCTTCTCTTCTCTTTTGCTTTTCGTTCGTGGGCTTTGGCTTTCCCTGAACATTTTTTCGTAAAAAAAGATCCGCAATTTTTAGCGGACCTGAATAGTAATGTTCAAATCCCCTTATTGTTCGAAAATTTCGCTCAGGCTGGCACCTTCCCATGCAGACCAATCTGCCGGGGGTTGCCGTGGTTTCACAGATCCTATGTATCTCCACCACTCTGAATAAGAGAAAAGCAACTCAATTTTTGATTTTGTTTTTTGTTACTCTGATACACTATCGCAAAATACGCCATTCGTCAAGAGGAAATAAAAGGATTTGAGACATTTTCTTACTGTTGTCCCAAACATCCTTTCTTTTTTTTCTGATTTTTCGGCTGTATCTTCTGTTATTTGTGAACAGATAAGAAAACTCTCCAAAACAGAGAGTTTTCTTATCTGCTGTATCGTTTTTTCTACTCTTCTGCTTTCATCTCGCGGACAATCTTCCGCAGCTTCAGAATCATGGACGGAGCAACAGAAAGCTCATCCACTCCCATTCGTACAAACTGCTCCGTCAATGTCAGGTCTGCACCGAGCTCCCCGCAGATTCCTGCCCATTTTCCGCATTTGTGTGCATTTTCCACCACCATGCGAATCATCCGAAGAACTGCTTCATGGTGTGCGTTGTAAAAATCATCCAGCTGCTCATTCTGACGGTCAATCGCCAGGGTATACTGCGTCAGGTCGTTCGTTCCGATGCTGAAGAAATCCACCATTTCCGCCAGACGGTCGCTGATCATCACGGCAGCCGGTGTCTCGATCATAATGCCCTGCTCCGGAATTTTATACTGCACTTCCTGTTTTTTCAGCTCTTCCTCTACTTCTGCAACAATTGCGTAGATTTTTTCTACCTCTTCTGTTGATGTGATCATCGGATACATGACAGAAAGGTTTCCGTAAACGGCTGCGCGGAACAATGCGCGAAGCTGCGCTTTAAAAATTTCCGGCTGTTTCAGACAAATCCGGATTGCACGGTACCCAAGCGCCGGATTTTCTTCTTTTCCAAGATTAAAGTATTCTACCTGCTTATCTGCCCCGATATCCAGCGTACGGATAATCACTTTTTTGCCTGCCATGGTCTGCACGGCCTGTTTATATGCCTGAAACTGCTCTTCCTCCGTTGGGAAATCATTTCTTCCAAGATAGAGAAATTCACTTCGGAAAAGTCCGATTCCACCGGCATCATTTTCCATCACATAGCCAAGGTCACCAACACTGCCGATATTTGCATAGATGTTGATCTTACGGCCATCCGGCGTAATATTTTCTTTTCCTTTCAACTCCTCAAGAAGCTTCTGTTTTTCTGCTTCTTCCTGCCAATTGTGCCAGGTACATCCATCTTTTTTCACCTTACCGCTCCAGATACCACTTTTCCTGTAAAATATATGATTCCAGAGCTTCGAAAAAAACACCGTCTTTTCATTTATCATAAAGTGGCCTGACAGCAGACAATATTTATTCCACTTCCAGCCGGTTATAATTCCGAACACCGTCTTCCAGAATATACTGGAAATAGTCACCCTGCCGGGTTGCCATGCCTGCGTCCTGCCAGAGCGCGTAAGCCAGATCATTCCGAACCTGATCCTGTACCTGATACGCCGTTCCCTGATAATAATGGAATTTCAGCAACGAATACAAAAAAGCGCGAAGGCTTCAAGGCGATGATTGCAGACGCCCTTGCCGGAAAAATAGACCTTATCGTGACCAAGAGCGTGAGCCGTTTCGCAAGGAACACGGTGGACAGCCTTACCACGGTGCGGAAGCTGAAGGACGAGGGCATCGAGATTTATTTCGAGAAAGAAAATATATGGACGCTGGATTCCAAGGGCGAGCTGCTCATCACAATCATGTCGAGCCTTGCGCAGGAAGAAAGCCGCTCCATTTCCGAAAATGTCACCTGGGGACAGCGCAAGCGTATGGCGGACGGCAAGGTCAGCTTTGCCTACAGTCGCTTCCTCGGACTGGATAAGGATAAAGAAACCGGCAAGATCGTGGTCAATCCCGAACAGGCAGAAACCGTGCGGCTCATTTTCCACTTGTTTCTTGAGGGGATGACGCCGCACTCCATCGCCGCCGAACTGACAAGCCGGGGCATCAAAACGCCTGCAGGCAAGGACGTGTGGAACCAGCAGACGGTGCGCCGGATGCTATCGAATGAGAAGTACAAGGGCGATGCCCTTTTACAGAAGGAGTTCACGGTTGACTTCCTGCAGAAAAAGATGAAGAAGAACGAGGGCGAGGTTCCGCAGTACTATGTGGAAGGCAATCATGAGGCGATCATCAGTCCTGCGGTGTTCGACATGGTGCAGGCGGAGCTTGCCAAGCGCACGAAGGGCGGTTCACGCTACAGTGGCGTGAGCATCTTCTCCAACAAGATAAAGTGCGCCGATTGTGGAGGCTGGTACGGCTCGAAGGTCTGGCATTCCACGGACAGGTACCGCAGGGTCATTTACCGCTGCAACCGTAAGTACAACGGTGAGAAGTGTCAAACTCCTCATGTCACGGAGGAAGAGGTCAAGGCGGCGTTCGTATCGACATACAATCAGCTGGTCACGGAGAAGAAAGGGATCATCGCCAATGCGGAGATCATCCGAAAAACGCTCTGTGTCACCGATGCCCTGCAGGAAGAAAAGGGCAAGTTGGAGGAAGAAATGGCGGTGCTTGTGGAAATGACGCAGAACATTGTGGCGGAGAATGCCCGCGTTGCGCAGGACCAGGACGAGTACCAAAGACGCTACGAAGGACTTGTTAAGCGTTACGATGAAGCCAAGGCTCGGTACGATGAGGTGGTGGCCGCCATCTCCGCAAAGGAAGCGCAGAGCGAACGGCTGGCGGACTTCATCAAGGTACTGAAAGCACAGGACGGCACCATCAGCGAGTTTGACGGCAGCCTTTGGGGCGGCATGGTAGAGTTCGTTACGGTGGGCAGGGACAAGGAAATCACGGTCACCTTCCGGGACGGAACGGAGATACTGGCATAATAGATACACGGATAGAATTGACACTCGGCTGCGGTCGGGTGTCTTTTTTTCGTTAAGGGGTAGAAAAATTCATAAATCTGTGATACAATAAATTGTAGTGTGAGTGCAATTTATGTTACTACAGCAAAGGAGAGTCGAGATGCTGAAGAATAACGTAGAAGTCGATGTAAAAGTGAAATGTATAGAGGGCGATGTTACCCAGGCAAAACTGGCAGAAGAAATAGGGACTTCGGCACCGTATGTTAGTCGGCTCATAAGGAATAACGAAAAAATCGTCAATAAGACTTTTCTCCAGTTGATGGAAAAGCTGGGATACGATGTTGAGTTGACCTATGTAAAACGCGGGGAGGAATAACGTAATGGTGAATTTGAGCAGACTTGAAGAAATAAAAGACCTGCGGACGGTGTGGCCGCATGAAGCCCTGGACTTTACTCCGTGGCTTTCGCAGGATGATAACATCGCTCTCCTTGCGGATGCGGTGGGGCTTGATATTACCGTTGACGAAACGGAGTCTTCCGTGGGAGATTTCAATGTCGATATCTTTGCGTCCGAGACAGGAACGGATCGGAAAATCATTATCGAGAATCAGCTGGAGGATACCAACCACGACCACCTGGGCAAGTTGATAACCTATGCGTCCGGCAAATCAGCGGATGTGATTATTTGGGTGGTGAAACACGCTCGTGAGGAACACAAGGCTGCCATCGAATGGCTGAACAACCATACCGATGAGAAAATCGGATTCTTCCTCTGCGAGATAAAACTGTATCGTATTGGTACTTCCGAGCCTGCCGTGAAGTTTGAGGTCATTGAGAAACCGAACGATTGGACAAAGGAAGTAAAAAAGAGTGAGTCTGCAAACGAGACTCAACAGCAAAGATACGATTATTGGGTGGCGTTCCAGGACTATGCTTTCCAAAATACACAATTTGCGAAGAACTTCAATCGCCGGAAGCCGTCTATGGATCATTGGATGAACTTCAGCGTGGGTTCTTCTGCCTGCCACATTGCCGTATCGCAGATTCAGAAAAGGAACGAGCTGGATGTGGAACTGTATATCAGTGAGGATAAAGACCTGTTCCACTCCCTCTTCGATAATAAGGATGCCATCGAATCCGATGCCGCATTGACCTTCGACTGGCGGGAACTGCCTGAGCGCAAGGCAAGCCGCATTGTTATCGAGAAGGGCGTGACCTTCGGCGATAAGAACCAATGGAACGCACAGTTTGACTGGATTATTGATGTCATGCTCAAGATGAAGAAGGCGTTCAAAAAATATCTGTGATTGAAGAATGCGGAGGGCTGCTATGAAGCAGATTAAGAATTCGGAGTACGAGGAATTTCAGAAGTATCTCCATGATAAGAATAACGGTCGCATACTGACGCCGGACGGCTTGCGATTTATCTGTCAGGCGAATGACTACGATCCGGAGAAAATCGGTAGACATATGCTCGAAGTAATGGCACGGCAGCAGAGCCAAAAATAAAACAGAATGAGGAGGATTACATAGCTATGGAATATACGCCCATTGAAAAACAGGCACTTGATATGATGAAAAGGACAGATTTTAAGAATCTGTCGAAAACTGATGTCTTGAGTATAGCATCAAAATTAAGTGAACTGCGGCCGGATGTTGCAAAAGAAGTCATTGCACAGTTTCCTGAGTTTGTAAAATTGATTCAGTCATCCATGTCTGAGTACAAGGATATCTTGGGAAACATAATTTCAAGCGATGATGAGAGCATAAAGCAGGTTTACGCAACAGCTGATAAGGAATTGGATATTTCGGCAGATAGCCGAAAGCAGTTCTATGATTTTGCTGAAAAAGTACACGCTGACTTAAGTAAGTGCTTGGATAATCCGGAATTGAGTGCCGAGGAGCGAGATGCCATTCTTGAAAAAGAAATGGAAATTCTGAAAACTGTAAGCGAAAAGGATACTGAGATTCGTTCGCAGGAAACAGAAATGGTTCGTATGGTTGACAAGAAGGATTCGGAGAAGCGGCAGTTTAATTGGGGTATCGTAAAGGTCGCGAGTTCTGTTCTTGTGGCTGGATTAGTGATTGGAGTAAGCGTTCTTGGCGGCAATGTGAATATCAAACTGCCGAAGAAAATATAGGAGCTAACTAATGATATTAAGAACTGAACGTCTTGTTCTGCGCCGCTGGGAAGAAAGCGATGCGGAGGATTTATATAAATACGCCAGCGATCCCGATGTGGGACCGATTGCCGGGTGGCCTGCACATCAGAGTTTGGATGAGAGCCGCGATGTGATAAAAAACGTCTTTAACGGCAAAGAGGCTTATGCTGTCTGCTTGAAAGAAGACGGCAAGGCGATCGGAGCAATCGAATTGAAGCTGAACGGACATACCGACATGACTGACCGGGACGATGAATGCGAGATGGGCTACTGGCTTGGAAAACCATTCTGGGGTCAAGGACTGATGCCGGAAGCTGCAAGAGAAATCCTACGCCACGCTTTTGAGGATATCGGCATGAGCAAGGTGTGGTGTGGATATTATGAAGGCAACACCAAATCGAAGCGTGTCCAGGAGAAGGTCGGCTTTAAATATCAGTGGACTACCGAGGGTGTTGATGTTCCGCTGATGCACGAGAAACGGACAGGTCATGTAAATGCCATGACGAAGGAAGAGTGGCAAACACTGTTATAAATCGGGCTTTAACAATATTATCTAAATTTTCAATTTCCCTTTTACGCATATCTATGATATTTTTTGTTTTTTCTAAAATTTTCACAATGGCTTTTTGCTCATGAACTGACGGCAACTCAATCAAAGCTTCTGTAAGATTTCCAAGTTTAATATACTTTATTACTCCACCAATAGCTTGTTTCCTTAATTCCTTTATATAATCTTCCATAAAATAATATAGGTAAGGCATATAAAGTTTTCCACTGCCATTATCTTCAATAATATAGGTTCTCTGATATGCATCAAACTTTCCATCATAATACTTTACATTCAAATCACCATTTCCAGCCACTAACACACACTCGCAATCATAAGAATATGTTGATATTCTTAATGGTTCTTTTGAACAAGTAAAAAATGGATATTGCCCCTCTTCAGATGATGCATTGGCATCAAGTTTACCTGTCTTTATTTTTGTCAAACTACCTATTTTTATCTTCATCCCTCATCCCCTACAAACACGAATCTGTTTTATCCTTTCCCATCATTTTCTCAGCATCTCCTGAAGCTCCCGCAATTCCTCTGCCGCCTGCTCCTCCAATCTGAGAATTTCCGCCATAATCTCTTCCGTCGGCGGATATTCTACCGGGACATACTCCACCTGCTTATATTTGTTGATTGAAAGGTCATAACCATTATCCGCAATTTCCTTTTTTTCTACAAAAAAAGATTTCTCCGTCCTCTTCCGGTCGGCTTCCTTTTCCAAATTTCTGAACCGTTCTATAATATCCGGTATATCATTTTCTTCCACCGGGGTTCTTTTATCATCGAGAGAACGTCCGTCAGCCGTCATGTCATAAAACCATACTTTATCGGTTCCGCCATGGCCGGTTTTTGTGAAAATCAAAATTGCTGTCGATACTCCCGCATACGGCTTAAAAACGCCGGAGGGCATGGAAATTACCGCTTCCAAACGATTCTCTTCCACAATCTGTCTCCGGATGTCCTGATGCGCTTTCGAGGATCCAAAAAGCACGCCGTCCGGAACGATGCACGCGCATCTGCCTCCCACTTTCAGCATTCGTAAAAACAGCGCCAGAAAAAGCAATTCCGTTTTCTTCGTTTTGCATACTTTCAGCAGATCTCCCGAAACCGCATCCGCATCCAGACTCCCTTTAAACGGAGGATTTGCCAGAATCAGAGAAAAACGCTCCTGATCCTGATTCTGATCGGATAAGCTGTCCCGATATTCAATAAACGGATTTTCAATTCCATGGGTCATCATATTCATTGCGCCGATCCGCAGCATTGTCCGGTCCATATCATAGCCCGTAAACATACGGTTCATATAATGCTCTTTTTTATCCCTTTGAAACAAAATTTCTTCTTTTTTTGTCTCTTTTAAATATTCTGCCGCCGAAACCAAAAATCCCGATGTGCCGCACGCAGGATCTGTTGCCGTGTCTAATTTGATACAACATAACGGCAGCCTATTTCTATCCCTTAACGATGAACACCCCCGTGTGCATTTTTGCACACCCCTCATAACGATGCCGTATGCACCGTTACGGAGTAAGGTATTTGATTTTATCGCTGCCTGTGCGTACATTGCGTTCTCCTCGTGAAACCTAAAGCTGCAATCCAGAAATCTCTCGATGAAACGCAGTTATTGTTTGACAGCCTGATGCAGGAATATTTTGGATAGGGGAATAGTTCATGGCAAAAATGACAGTATATCATGGCGGTTATATGCCCGTAAAAGTGCCTGAAATTATCGTGGGAAGAAATGCAAAAGACTTTGGAACGGGTTTTTATTGTACGGTAATTAAAGAACAGGCGCAAAGATGGGCGAAGCGATATGATACAAAAATTGTATCGATTTATGATGTCCGGATAAATTCGGATCTGAAGATAAAAGAATTTAAGGAAATATATCTCTGATTATATGGACGGTGTGATTACCAGAGAACAGTTTTGGGTATTGGCAAAATTTAAATACCCGACGCAGCAGATCAATTTCTGCACGGATGAAGCGTTGAAATGCCTTACATACAGAGGTTTTGAGGAGGTCAGATAATGGAAAAAAACGGCAGAGAGAGTGCAAAGGATAATGATTTGTTTTTTACATGCAGTCTGATTGATTATATAGCGCGAAAGACGAGAAACAGGCGAAGTGATGTCGTGAATACACTGGGAAAAGAGCGGATTGAAAAAATATATGATCTGGCGGATGTATATCATAGCGATAATATTGAACGGGTAAGTGATGATTTTATCGCGGAAGCTGGCATTACAGAGGGAGATTTTGATAATGTCGGGACATGCAGCTATGCGATTCCCTCTTATTGGGATGTCGGGAAGGTTTATAAGAGATTGATTAAAGCCGTTTCGGTGCATGAAAAAATTCCGGTCACAGATGCGCTGATGAGTGTTTATAATTCCTTTATCAGTGATAAAATAGATGATTACAACAGCAGTATGTACTATGAAAATCCTTCGTATTTACTGGAATGTTATCTTGAAAGCAGAGTCATTTAAAACAGATTGATACAAATAGAAAAGGCGCAGAGCCGGGGAAGGATGTTGGTATACAGGAGGAAGTATACCAACATGGAAGAAAGATTGGTAAATATTTTAAATGAGATGGCAGAATACTTAAGCATTGCTCAAATGAAAAAACTGCAGGAGGTTCTCTTGAAAAATTTGAATGAATCTGAAACTGCAAAGTCTGAAATAACCAATCAGGACTATTTGACAATGTTTCTGGAGGCAAAGAAAATCGAAGGATGTTCAATGAGAACCTTGCAGTATTATAAAGTAACGATTGAAAAGCTGCTGGAAAACGTCGCCTGCAATATCAGGAAAATCAGTACGGAAGAAATACGGACGTACTTATCGGATTATCAAAAAATAAATAATTGTGGACAGGTAACAATTGATAATATCAGAAGGAATATTTCAAGCTTTTTTTCGTGGCTGGAAGAGGAAGATTATATTTTAAAAAGCCCGATGCGCAGGATTCATAAAATCAAAACAAAGCAGCAGGTCAAAGAAGTAATATCGGATGAAGCGATTGAGAAGCTGAGAGATTCATGCTCCTGTAAGAGAGATCTGGCAATTATAGACTTGCTGTATTCAACAGGAATCCGCGTGGGAGAATTAGTAAATCTGAATATTTCAGATGTTGATTTCGAGTTGAGGGAATGTGTTGTTTTTGGAAAAGGAAATAAAGAGAGGCGGGTATATTTTGACGCAAAAGCAAAGCTGCATTTGCAAAATTATTTAGAAAGCCGAACAGATAATAACCCGGCGTTGTTTGTTACGTTAGATGATCCCCATGATCGCTTAAAAATAAGCGGAGTGGAAATACGCCTTAGAAAACTAGGGAGAAAATTGAATTTGAATAAAATACATCCGCATAAATTCAGGAGAACGATGGCAACAAGGGCAATCGACAAAGGAATGCCAATCGAACAGGTTCAGAAAATTTTAGGGCATTCACAGATTGATACAACGATGCAATATGCAATCGTAAATCAGAATAATGTAAAAACATCCCATCAGAAATACATCGCATGACGGGCAGATTCGTGTATATAATCGAGACGAAATGATGGTTTTGGCGGGGTTTGTGATTAGAATACGAGTTAAAGATTGCATTCTTCCGGAATTTCTTTCGGCTTTCTTAAACACAGACTTTTCAAAGAAAGTGTTGCTTGGAATGTGCAAAACAGCTATTGGACAGGCAAATATCAATGCACAGGAACTGCAAAATATAGGTCTTTACTTGCCTCCGGTTGAGTTACAACGGCGGTTTGTTCTGTTCAAGAAAGAAACCGAAAAATCAAAAGTTACCCCGCAAAAAACCACAAAAAACGCGAAAACACATTAAAACGACAATTTAGACACTACAATTCAACAATACACCATACACAAGGAGGATTCCCGGCATGACCAATTTTGATTATTTGAAAAAAGAACCCAAATTTGACTCATTTACAGACGCTGCGATTGCCGCTGAGAAAGTAATCTGCATTGATGCTGCGTCCAGCGCGATCAACTGCCGCCGGGCGATGGAATCCGCGATCAAATGGCTTTATTCGGTGGATTCTTCTTTGGAAAAGCCCTATCAGGATAGCCTCGTAAGCTTGATGGGAACGGAGGATTTTCATGATCTGGTGGATAAAGATTTATGGAAACGGCTGGATCTCATCAGAAGAATTGGAAACAGGGCGGTTCACGGAGGAAAAAAGATCAGCTTTGATGAAGCGGTGCTGTGCTTGCAGAATCTGCATATTTTCCTTGATTTTATTTTTTACTGTTATTCTGAGCGGTACGAGGAACATGCCTTTGAAATAAAGCTGGTGGAGTCGCATAAGGAAGTCATATTCGATGGGACAGTGCCGGAAAATATTGATCTGAAAGCGCTGCTGAAGGAGAATAAAGCATTAAAGGATGAATTGACTGCAAGACGTGAGGAAAAGCAGGAAAGCTATGTTCCGAAGCCGCTGGATTTCTCAGAGTATAAAACCCGGAAAATATACATTGATTCCATGCTGCAGGACGCAGGATGGACAGAAGGGAAAGACTGGCTGAACGAGGTTAAACTGGATGGAATGCCGAACCAGTCGGAAGTCGGCTATGCGGATTATGTGCTTTATGATGACGCGCACAGGCCGTTGGCGGTGATCGAGGCGAAACGTACCTGTGTGGATGTGGCAAAAGGCCGTCAGCAGGCGAAGCTTTATGCAGATCTGATCGAGAAAAAATACGGCAGAAGACCGGTTGTTTTTCTGAGCAATGGATTTGATACAAGAATGATCGATAACCGGTATCCGGAGAGGAAGATTGCGGCAATTTACTCCAAGCGTGATCTGGAAAAATTGTTTAATCTCCAATCTATGAAAACAGCCCTGGATCATGTCACGGTGGATAAAAAAATTGCCGGGCGTTATTATCAGGAAGCTGCGATCCGGGCAGTGTGCGACAGCTTTGATCGAAAAAACAGACGGAAAGCGCTTCTTGTCATGGCGACGGGCTCCGGAAAAACAAGGACAGTGATCGCGTTGTGCAAGGCTTTGGTGGAAGCGGGATGGGTAAAAAATATTTTATTTCTGGCAGACCGGAATTCCCTTGTAACACAGGCGAAGCGCAGTTTTGTGAATTTATGGAGGGATATTTCCTGCACAAATCTCTGCGAAGAAAAAAATAATTATAATGCCCACTGCGTTTTTTCGACCTATCAGACGATGATGGGATGTATTGACGACGCAGAAGATGAAAATGGAAAGCTGTTTACCTGCGGGCATTTTGACCTTGTAATCTGCGATGAGGCGCATCGGTCGATTTATAACAAATACAGGGACATATTTAATTATTTTGACGCACCGCTTGTAGGCCTTACGGCAACGCCGAAGGATGAGATTGATAAAAATACGTATTCGGTATTTGAACTGGAAAACGGGATTCCTACATACGGTTATGATCTGGCACAGGCGGTTAAGGACGGTTATCTTGTCGATTATATATCCGTGGAAACCAGACTGAAATTCATTGAGAATGGGATTTGTTACGAAGAGCTTTCGGAGGAAGAGAAGGAAGAATATGAAAGGACCTTTGGGGATGAAGAGGGGAATGTGCCGGATAAGATCAGCTCTTCTGCGCTGAATACGTGGCTGTTTAATGAAGATACGATCCGGCAGGTTCTTCATATTCTGATGAGGGACGGGCTGAAAATAAATTATGGGGAAACACTGGGGAAAACGATTATTTTCGCAAAAAATCATGAGCACGCGGAAAAAATTTTAGAGGTATTCAATCAGGAATATCCGGAATATTCCAAAGGTACAAACGGTCAGGCTTATGCGAAGGTCATTGATAATTATATGACCTATGCGCAGACAGCGATCGATGAATTTTCGGATCCCAAAAAGCTGCCGCAGATTGCGATTTCCGTAGATATGCTGGATACGGGGATTGATGTGCCGGAGTGCTTAAACCTTGTGTTTTTTAAGAAGATTATGAGCAAGGCAAAATTCTGGCAGATGATCGGACGGGGAACCAGATTATGCCCGGAATTGTTAGATGGAGAGGATAAGCAGAAATTTTATATTTTTGATTTTTGTGGAAATTTTGAATTTTTCCGTATGAATAAAGGAAAAGCAACGGCAAATG
>ERZ779820.1504-NODE-1504-length-14449-cov-2.753786_pt1 | contig 14449 bp, 9 predicted proteins | sample MGYA00511563_ERZ779820 | MGnify/ENA primary metagenome ERZ779820 (study PRJEB29588, sample SAMEA1964852) | human gut metagenome | biome: human gut; feature: human-associated habitat; material: faeces | place: Denmark | collected 2008/2010 ...
CATAAGGGGAAGCGGCTGGGTGAGAAATCTTGTTACAGGGGACGAGAAGATAAGCTTTACGCTTCCTGTGGCTGACAAGCCGAAGCTTGACGATGAATTTTATCAGGCTGACGGAAGATACACTGCCGAGGGTATCGCAAAGGGGTTTTCTCCCGCTGTGGTATCTATAGAGGTTTACAAAAATTCGGGTGGATATGTTGCGGCAGGTCAGGGCAGCGGTGTTATAATGTCTGCTGACGGATATATCGTCACAAACGCTCATGTTGTAAATGCGGCGGAGTCGGGCATAAAAGTTGTTCTAAGCGACAATTCGGAGTATGAAGCCAAGGTGGTGGGGCAGGACCCTGCCACGGATATAGCGGTGATAAAGATACAGGCGCAGGGCTTGCAGGCGGCTGAGTTCGGTGATTCAACTCAGGTGAATGCAGGGGAAGAGGTAGTCGCTATCGGCTCACCGGCGGGCTATTACGGAACTGTGACAAAGGGTATCGTGTCAGGTGTGAACCGCAGGATAAGGCTTGAAAACTCGTCAACAATAATGAACTGCATACAGATAGACGCAGCTATAAACCCCGGTAACTCAGGTGGAGCGCTGTTCAATATGTGGGGGCAGGTTATTGGGATAACCTCATCGAAGCTTGCTTCAAGCGATTATGAGGGCATAGGCTTTGCGGTATCCATTGACGAGGCGAAGCCTGTTATTGAGGAGCTTATGGAAAAGGGCTATGTGGCAGGCAGAGTAAAGATAGGTGTGACTTATTATGCTGTCAGCGACACCACTGCTGAGATATACGGCATAAAGCCGGGCATTTGTATTGTGTCCATAAACCCTGATTGTGACGTTGCCAACACAGACCTTGCGGAGGGCGATATCATCACGGAAATAGACGGAAAGTCCACCGCAGGAGAGGTGGATATAGCGTCGCTGTTTTCAGGAAAGCAGGCAGGAGATGAAGTCGTCTGCAAGGTATATCGCAAGACGGACAGCGGTGATGAGAAAGAGTTTGAGATAAAATTCAAGCTTATGGCGGATAACGGCGGTCTGGTGGCAGACAGTAAGGCGGAATAGATAACAAAAATGGATAAAAAAGAAAAAAGCTGTGGTAAGAAAGGGTACCACAGCTTTTTTCTTAGGGGATTAATAAAATATGTGATGATATTATAGAATTACTATAATACTATTATTATATATTCCCATTAGTTTCATGTCAACATAAAAGTGTGACAGCTATTTTAAAAAAATCTGTCACACTTTTTGTCACTGGAAAGATGTATAAAAATACAAAAGAGCAGACCATATTGCGGTCTGCTCTTAGTTTTCATGAAAAATTATTCAGAAAGACCCTCGATAGAGAATGTAATCTCAAGGCTGTCCTCAAATGCAAGATTGTCCTTGTCGATAGGAGAATCCTTAGCTGTATCGCCGTAATCGTTGTAGATTTCGATTCTGTAGCAGTTGTTGTTGTCCTCGATGTTGCCATACTTGATCTTAGCTTTATCGAATGCAACTTCCTGACCGTCAGCCTTGATAGACTTAAGTTCTACCTTGAGATCGTCAGCGTTGTACTTACCTGGAGTTTCCTTATCAGTCTTAGGATCGCCTGTGCCCTTGAGTTTTTCGCCGTTAAGAAGACCGATGATATCAACGCACATTACTACGCAACCCTGAGCGCCAACAGCATAGTCGCCGTCAAGAGCGATCTGTGGGTTGATGCCCTCGTCCGGATCGTCATAAGAGATAGAAGCGTTTGTGATAGAAACTGTGTACTCACCGTCGCCTGTTATGTCAGCGTCAACGCCGAATGCTTTAGTAGCTTCAGGTTCGCCCTGACCTTCCCAGTTGCCCCAGTGCCACTCTCCGTCACCGAACATAAGGAATGCGTCATAGCCCTTGAATGTCTTTACAGGTGTGTAATCAGAGTCGCTGCCTTTTGTAGAGCCAGCAGAACTGTCTGTTGCAGCTGAATCAGCAGCAGACTCGGCAGCAGCTGTTGTAGTTGTTGCAGCAGTTGTAGTTGTGGCTGCTGTTGTTGTTGTAGTTGTTACAGGTGTGCTTGAAGAATCAGCTGAATCGCCGCATGATGCGAATACTACTGTTGTCAGTGAAAGAGCTGTGACAGCAGCAAGAATTTTTTTAGCTTTCATTATAATAACCTCCTGAAAATAATGGCAGTTACACTGCCCCTAAGATAGAATATCTCTAATGAATATGATACAAAATTTTCGCATTTTTTTCAAGATACTATTTAAACAAATTTCCTTATGATAAATCGTTTACATTATACAAAACTTGTTGAAACTATATAAAAATATTAACCTTACAGCAACATATTGACCAAATCATGCGAAAATCGTGCACTTAAAATATGAATAAGCTTTGATTTTTGAGGAACAATAGGTGCAAACATGATAGAAAAAAAGGAGCGAAAGAAATGGATATAAATTTAAGCAAGGCACAATACAGCGAGATGTACAAGGAGGCTTCCCACGGGACTAAGTGGTGGGTGACCATACCGAAGGCGTTTTTATTTGGCGGACTTATATGCGTTATTGGGCAATCGCTTATGGATATGTATTTATATTTAGGTTTATCCAAGGATAACGCCTCAATGTCGGTATCAATAACTTTGATATTTTTATCGGCACTTCTCACAGGTCTTGGCTGGTATGATCGCATAGCGAAGCACGCAGGTGCAGGTACGCTTGTACCCATAACAGGTTTTGCGAACTCTGTGGCGGCGCCTGCTCTTGAGTTCAAGACGGAGGGATATATTCTTGGGCTTGGGGCGAAAATTTTCATTATCAGCGGACCTGTTATTCTTTACGGCACTTTGGCTAGTGTGCTTTACGGGCTTATTTATTATTTGTTTTTGAGGTAAGTTGCTTGCAATTCATGATAACCGCACAAACTCACTGTAGGAGAGCGGCGCAATTTCTGCTTTGCAAAAATACGACGTCCCGTTCTGAGAGCGATAAGGTTTGGTTTTATCACGAATTTGTGTAGACGTGCCATGTTGGAAAATATTGTGCATATACCGAATGGTTGAGCATCAAGCAGGTGCGGGCTGTCGGGGGCGCCAGCCCCTACACAATAGAAACACCGTACCGGATATGTTTTAGGCAGAATAAAAGGGCAGCGAATTTGCTGCCCTTTTTATCATACAAGTGTATCTTTATATTTCTTGCCCTCTACCACCAATATTGGATAGCCGTCAAGATACGGTTTCACGGCTTCCGGATTTTCGTCTGCATACTCAAATATCTGATCTGCCAGCTCGTTAGCCGTTTTCGTCAGCTCCTTTATGGACTTTTCATTCATGGTAGGACAGACCGGCGACAATGTTATTACTTTAGTTTCATTCAGTGCCATTACTCTCAGCGGCCATATCCTGCAGTCGAACGGTTTGTCGTCGCCTAATATACAGCCCTTCTCGTTATCCAGCATCGGGCAATAATACAGGTCTGCATTCTGTTCCTTATCCATTTTGAACAAGAAATGGTTTTCCTTCTTTATAAATTCCTGCTTAGGGGTATATTCCTGCAATATCTTGCTTGCAAGCGTTTGTGAGATATATGGTGTTTCCCATATATCATAGCTGTCAAAGCAACAGCATATCCTGCACTTTGCACATTCCTCTTTTGACAATATTTTTGAAAGCATTTTTTCTGTCATGCCTGCCGTTTGCAGGCATTTCCCCCTTTCACGTCTATGGTATGTTAGCCACACTTTTGTGGATTGTATGTTTTTACTAATTATAACACGTTTCTTTGATAAAATCAATAGTGGCTTATTTTTTTCTACATAGGGAGCTATCTGTTTTATGTAAATTAACAAATTATTTACATTTGCTCTGCCGTATTGGGGATATTCTCTTTACGGAAGGTCTTATTTGCGGCAAAGCCTATGCCGAGCATCACTGCCATGCCTGCCCACACAAGGGGTTCGCTTATCATGATGCCGAAATATCCCATGCGTGGGGCGAGTATCATTGCCACTGCGAACTTGCCCAAAAGCTCTATTATGCTTGAAGCTATAGGTGTTATCTTATCTCCTACGCCCTGAAGTGCGTTTCTGAAAACTATTACTATGCCGAGGATAAAGTAAAATGCTGTGTTTATTTTCATGTATTTTTCCACTGTACCCACTATCTCAGGGTCGCTGATACCTGTGATAAGGTGTGCGAAAAATGGTGTGAAAAGCCATGTTGCGGCTATTACGATAACAGACCAGCCCCATGTTATGAGGGTCGCTTTTTTCACGCCCTCTTTTACTCTGTCTATCCTGCCTGCACCGTAGTTCTGGCTTGAAAAGGTTGCTGAAGCTGCACCGAAAACTGATATAGGGAGCATATAGATCTCAGATATTTTTCTTGCGGTGGTGTGGGCGACTATTATGTCAGTGCCGAATATATTTATTGCGCCCTGCATTATAACAGTGCCGATACCAACGAGAGATATCATAAGTCCCATTGAAACTCCTGTTGCATACATATCTCCTGCGAGCTTGAAGTTAAAGCGGAAGTCGCTTTTTGATGGGATAAGAAATTTGTGTTTTTTAATGATGTATATTACACAAAGCACAACTGAGATACCCTGTGCGATAAGGGTGGCATATGCCGCACCCTCAACACCCATTTTAAAGCCCAGGATAAAGAGAAGGTCAAGCCCGATATTAGCGATAGTTGATATTATAAGGAAGATAAGGGGCGAAACAGTGTCACCGACTGCACGAAGGATACCTGCGCAGATGTTATAGAACATTGATATTATCATTCCTGCAAGGATTATGACTATGTAGGTTTTTGCCTGCTTAAAGATATTGTCAGGCGTATTCAACGCTTTCAGCAGTGGGTCGATAAAGGCAAGGCTGAGGGCAGTGAGGGCTATTGCCGTTGCGATACCGAGGGTAAGGGCGTGGGCGACGGACTTTTTCAGGCGGTCGAACTCTTTTGCACCGAAAAAGCGTGCTGTCACAAGGGCAAAGCCGTTTGTAAGACCGTTCAGAAAGCCTATTATGACGGTGTTCACTGATGAAGTTGCGCCAAGGGCGGCTATGGCGTTTTTGCCTAGGGTCTGACCCACGATACGGGTGTCGGCAAGATTATAAAAAAGCTGAAAAACGTTGCCAAGCAGAAGGGGCAGGGAAAACATCAATATCAGCTTTGTGATATTTCCTTTCGTTAGGTCTTTCATAATTCTTTCTCCTATTTATGTCTTATATTTATTCCTAAAACCATATTATTTTAGCACAAATAGAATTTCAATTGGTTATATTACTGTGAACATTTATTGTACATACTATACAATTTGCGGTGGTTTTATTTGTGTGCAATAACGAAAACGTTTTAGCAAAAAAACGCCCGACAGAAATTTATCCGTCGGGTGCTAAAGGGGAAGTTTGGTGTAATTTTATTTAACTATGTCTACACTGTCAGTGGGTTTTGAGAGATCGGCATAGCTGTATGAGCGTATCTGTCTGTCGGAGAAGATATAAATATATCCGTCCTGAACGAATGCACTGCGGTAACGATCTCTCTGGTCATTGTCGTTGACCAGAGCCGTGATCTCGTCTTCACTAGCATGATCGAAATAATCGTCACAATAATCCGTATATTCGTCAAGCTTTATAGTTCCATACTCGCTGAAAGTTTTGGTTTCTATGTCATATTTCATTACCAGCATTTTTTCTATAGTTTTATTATAATAGGTATAGTCCAGATCGTAGCCGTTAGTGGTCTTTCCAACTGAGGTAACGTCATATAATGGTATGGCTATATATCCGTTTTCGTTGTCTGTTATTATGGAGTTTGAAGAAATAGTGCTGGCGGATCTTTGGGTCATATCCTTTCCGTCAACTGTTGTTCCCATTTCTTTCTCGTGATATTTGTATTCCTGTATAGTCTTGAAGAAGTTGAATTTCTTTACTACCTCTGTGTCATAGACCTGCACCTGATCCACTGTGCCGTTAGCATTCGCTATGCCCTTGCCGCTTGAGCCGTATAAAAGGGTTTCTTGCTTTTCTGTTTTGCTCTTGTCGAGTATTTTTACGCTGAAAGAGTCGAATGACGTGCTGTCGGTGCGCACGGCGATATCATCGTTATAGTTCGTACCATAATGGAAGAAGTTGTTTGCCGTTGACACTGCTATCATTTTATCATCAGGGGTCACCTGAGTTATCTTGTTAGGGTCTGAGAAATCATATACTTCATCAAGCTGGATATTGTTCGCTGCCTGATAAGTGTCATCATTGTTGTAAGCGGAAGAATAATCTCTGTAAACATACAGCATAGAATGATAGAACGTGTTATATCTTGCACTCTCGAAATCAGTGTCCTCGTATGTGAGGGCCTTTTTCACAGGGACGCCAAGGTCATTGTCAAAAAGCCACAGGGTGCAGATATTAATGCCGCTATAATAGGTATTGTGTGTGCTGATATCGTAAATGTTTGCAGAGTCGTTTGAGAACAGCGACAATCTGCCGTTATACTCATTTCCTGATATGGCGTGGCTTATATGCTCGGCGTCTGCGCCTGTGACGGTCTGGGTTTTGTTAAGCTCCATGTCGCCGCCACCGTAGTTTATTCTTGTAATAAGCGCTCTTGTTGGCACTGTGCTGTAATCATCGTCTGTTTTTTCAAAGCCATATGCTCTTAAAATATAAATGTTGTCTGTTCCCATTAAGATGCTGCTTTCACCGCAGGCGATAAGCTTTGAAGCCATGTATGAGCCTTGATTTTTTCCGTCAAAGGACGAAAGCAAGATCATGGACGGTGTATTATCTCTGGCTGTGATATACATTTCACTTTCTTCAAAAAGCTGTTTTTCACCATTGATGTATCGCACGGGTGTGATATCCTCGGGCTTTTGGTCATCTAATAGCAGTGAAGCTGCTCGGGTGTAGCGTGACACGATGAAAAACTTTCCGTCAACTTTTCTTATGCCCTCCAGCACGCCGGGCTGTTCAAACTCGCTTATGAGCTTGATATTCTCAGGGTCGCTCACGTCAAACACGCACATTCCGCAGTATTCGATATCGAGGTTTTTCTTTCCTGCCTTCACGGGTAAGATAAAGTCGAAGAAAGCGTAAAGCTCGTTATTATCCAAATACATTGCAACAACGCTTGGAGCGAACTTACAGCCGTATTGTTCGTATTCGGCAATGTCGACAAGACCTTTTTTAAGGAAGGTTTCCGCAAAGATATCCTGTTCTGACTTTGTGATATTTCCGTTTTGGGTAATATAAACGTCGATACCGCCATTGTCAGTAATGAAATGGGCATTTCCGTAGGTTATGTTTGTTTCCAGCTCATCTATGCTGGTTGTGGGGGTGATATCCACGCCTGAGCGAGTGAGCTGTATATCAGCGGGGTTAGGGGTGAGCTGGTGATCTCTAAGTGCCTGCTTATACAAAGCCACATGGTCATCGTCATCAACAGTCAAAGTGTCGATGTTTTTGAATATATAGCTATTGTCAACTATAAAGTCCTCTATGTTTTTGCTGTTGCTATTTATATAGTTGTAAAGACCCTTATAGGTCGTTCCACGGAGGCCGTCAAGACCTGAGGCGTCAGCGGACTGTGAAGAAGCGGAATTGGGGTATTTTTTGACGAACTGGGTATTGCTGAACCTAAGCACAGCAAATCCGCCTACCACAAGGACGAAAGCCGCCACCACAGCCAGACATCTCAGGGCGTTGCTTCTGCCGCTGTTTATTTTTATCTCTGCACTATTTGGAGTATTTTCGATAACGGGTCTGAAGCCTGCCACGTCCAGCATATCTTTTATTTCCTGGGGCATGAGCTTATCAGGAATTTTGTTTGCCTGTTCCATTTGTCTGATAAGCTTTCTGCGTTTTCTTAAATTTCTCATCATGTCACCTCCTTTCCAAACAGCTTACTGCGTATTTTTGCTTTACCTCTGGATATATGGGAACGGACTGTCGTATCTTTAATACCTGTTATCTCCATTATCTCCCTGCCTTTGTAGCCTGCTATACAGTGAAGTGATATACAGAGTCTTTCCGCTTCACTGAGATCAGCAAACTCTTCTAAGATCTCGCATCGCTCGAATCCGTTTTCGTCCTTGATTATTGCGTCGCTTTCATTAATATAATCGAGGTTAGAGCGTCTTTGGGCGTATTCCTTTTGTTTTTGTTTGATCTTGGCGACCAGAATTTTGAACATCCAGCTATCGAAAGCTTCGCTTTTCCGCAGCGAGGAGATGCTCATATAGCCGTCCAGCACAGCGTCCTGCACTGCATCGGCGGCGTCCTCGGCATTTTGCAGGTTAGCGAGGGCGTAATAATAAAGCTCCTTATATATCTCTCCATAGAGCTTAGAAAAGGCGTCCGTATCGCCGTTCACCGCAAGTTCTGCGAGCTTTTTTCTTCCCTTTTTGTCCAATCTGATCCCCCCTGTCGTCCGTCATAATATAAGTGTATATTTTTCACTGAAATGTTGCAGTGAAAAATTTTTTTTGAATAAAAAAATCGGGGACGAGGTGGTCGTCCCTGATGATATTTGTTTATCAAACTGTGTAGGTGCTGGCGTCCTCGACAGCCCACCAGCTCATGCAGGACAAGCTTATTGAACACAAGCAGTATATTGCTGAATATGGTCTTGATATGCCTGAGATCAGAGATTGGAAATGGGATATCTGATAAAAAAGCCTTTCTATTAATTAAATATACCCACACAAAAAGGGACTTCCGTTTATTCGGGAGTTCCTTTTTTGTGCATAAAAATATCCCCCGCCTTGCGACGAGGGATAAAAATACTTTAGTACATAAATTACTTTCTGTTGTTTGCTATCTTTGCAAGAAGATTCAGTATTTTAAGATAAAGATAAATAACGCCTACGATAAGACCATAGCTTGCATACCATTCATACTGAGCAGGAAGCCCCTGTTCAACTGTCATCTGGATAGTTTCAAAATCGCACATAAGAAGCGCTGCGGCGATAAGAACGCCAATAACAGCGAAAAGTATGCCGATAGGGCCGTTGTTTATTGCAACGATCGAAGTGTAGATAGCTGAATGAGGTGCGAGCCATGCAAGAAGCATGAAGAGCAATCCGCCTATGATAGAAACCCAAAGGCAGGTGATAAGAGCAGTTTTCATTCTGCTTCCCACACGAACGCCCTTTGAATAGATAACTGCAAGCACTGCAACTGTGAGAAGCGTCAGTGTAACAGCTTCAACTATTATGCCTTTCCACTGCATTGCGTAGATCATTGACATAAAGGTGAGGGCATATCCCATGCCTGCGGAATAGATAGAGCCTGTGACCGCCGTTGTTTTCGGAGCGAATGAAGCCACAAGTCCTGCTATTGCTGTTGCGATAAGAGCGCCGACAAAGATAGTATACTCAGTGGAAAAAGCCTGCGCACCGCCGCCGAAGAAGTTGTGAATGTAAAAATATGCTCCCATGCCTGCGGCGAAAACTGCAACAAAATACAAGGTCTTCATTGCAATGCCCTTATAGCTTGCCGCCTCCATGCCGTAAGTGGACTGTGCAAAAGAGCGCAGCTTTTTCACTCGTGGATTTGAATAGCTTTCAGAAAAATTGTTATAATCGTTCATGAATTTGCCTCCTTTATTTTTTTCGCCAATATTTATTTTCATGGCTTATATACTATTATACATATTTTCTTAAAAAAGTCAATATGATTTTTCAGGCAACAACGCAAGGTTCTTTTTTGGAACTTGTCCGCATATGATGTAAGCAAAGGCAAAAGCACTGAAAAATCTTGTGCAGTCAAAATGTTTCGCACAATGTTATCAAGGCTATGCCAAAAAATCGGAAAGGAAGATACATTGTGCTGGATATACTTGAAAAGAAGCTTACGGAAAACCCGACCACAAGAAAGGGACTAACAACTGCAGAAGCTGAAAAGCGGCTCAGTACGGACGGAGAGAACCGCCTTGCCAAAAAGAAAAAGACCTCTGCGGCGAAAATTTTTGCAGGACAGTTTCATGACGTTATGGTGATGATACTTCTTGTGTCGGTGGTGATATCCGTAGCACTTGGGCAATATGCTGACGCTGTGCCTATCGTGCTTATAGTTATCATTAACGCTGCGCTGGGATTTATTCAGGAATACCGCTGTGAAAAAACTCTGGAAAAGCTTGAAAATATGACCGCTCCCACTGCCATGGTATATCGTGACGGCAGGCTTGTGAAAATTCCTGCATCGGAGGTCGTGGCAGGAGATGTTTTTACTCTCGAAGCAGGTGACAGAGTGCCTTGCGACGGCTACATAAACTCATCAAGGGCGTTATCATGCGACGAATCTGCACTCACTGGCGAAGCTGTGCCTGCGGTAAAGAAATGCCGTACATCTGAGATAGATTTTACCGCTTTGAACAAGGATTACATGGTATACATGGGAACAGTTGTCACAAAGGGCGTTGGCGAGGTCACGGCGGTGGCAACAGGTGAGCGAAGCCAAATGGGCAGGGTTTCAACCATGCTTGATGAGATAAAAGAGCCTGAAACTCCATTGCAAAAGAAACTCGGAGAGCTTGGCAGAACTCTTGCTATCATCTGCCTTGCAGTGTGCGTGGTAGTCTTTATTGCAGGCGTACTAAGGGGCGAGCCTGTTCTCAATATGGCAATGACAGGAATAACCATAGCCATTGCCGCAATACCTGAAGGCTTGCCTGCCACGGTGACTATAGCGCTTGCCCTTGCGGTCAGAAAAATGCTAAAGCGTCAAGCACTTGTACACAGGCTTCATTCAGTGGAAACTCTTGGCTGTGCCACTGTTATCTGCACTGACAAGACAGGCACTGTGACAATGAACAAAATGACCGTCACTGACATTTTCACCTGCACCGAGAAAAGCCGTGCTTACGGCGTAACAAAAGAGGGAGCAAGCTTTGATGAGAAAGCCCTCAAAGCATGGGAAAGCCCTGACCTTGGCAGGATACTTTTATGCGGCGCAGCCTGCAACAACGCAAGGCTCTGCCCGCCTGAGAAGATAAAAAAACGTGACAGGGGCGGCAGGCAAAGCGAGCTTTGTGCAGAGGGCGACCCTACAGAAACAGCTATACTCATAGCCTGCGCAAACTCAGGTATAAACGTCAGCTCCCTTGGTTACAGACGAACTGACGAGCTGCCATTTGAAAGTGAAACACGCTCCATGACGGTAATATGTGCTGACGAAAAGGGGGTTACAACGGCATTCAGAAAAGGCGCTTTTGACGTTATCATAAAAGAATGCAGCCACGTTTTTTCTGACAGCGGCGAGCTTATACCATTTGGCGGAGCAATGAGAAAACAGGCTTTTTACAAGTGCGATGAATACGCTTCAAAAGGTCTGCGTGTGATAGCATTTTCACAGCAGGTGGACGGGGAATGGGCTTTTCTTGGACTAATGGCAATGAAAGACCCTCTCAGGGCTGAAGCCGCAAAAGCGGTGGCGGAATGTCAGCGTGCAGGCATAAAGACAGTTATGATAACAGGCGACCACAAGCTCACCGCTCAGGCTATTGCAAAAGAAGCCGGCATTATGAAAGCAGGCTCTATCGCTTTGACAGGCGACGAGCTTGACAGAATGGACGACAAACAGCTTGACGAGGTAATAGAAAACTGCCGTGTGTTTGCAAGGGTGACACCTGAACACAAACTCAGGATAGTAAAGGCATTCAAAAGCCGTGGGCACGTTTGTGCAATGACAGGCGACGGGGTAAACGACGCACCTGCTATAAAAGAAGCCGACATAGGTGTATCAATGGGAATATCAGGCACAGAGGTCACAAAGCAGGCGGCTGACGTGATACTTCTTGACGATAATTTTGCCACCCTTGTGAACTCCGTTGAGGAGGGCAGGACCATATATCAGAACATAAGAAAATTCGTGCGCTACCTTATTTCCTGCAACATAGGCGAGGTCATAACAATGCTCGGTGGAATTATAATGGGACTTCCAATGGTACTGCTTCCAGCGCAGATACTTCTTGTAAACCTTGTTACAGACAGCCTGCCTGCAATTGCGCTGGGGCTTGAACCTGCGGAAAGCTCGGTAATGAAAAAGCCCCCTAGGAAAGAGGACGACAGCTTTTTCAGTGGCGGACTTATGTGGCATATCGTAATAAGAGGGCTTCTTATCGGTATCTGCACCCTTGCAAGCTTCACTGTTCTGCTCACTAACACCCATTCTCTCGGCACTGCAAGGACAGGTGCGCTTATAACACTTGTACTTAGTCAGCTTATCCATGTGTTTGAATGTAAATCGGAAGATAAGACGCTTTTCACTGTGCCTTATCTTTCAAACCCATTCCTGCTTTTCTCTGTATTCATATCAGCGGCAGCGCTGTTTGCAGGCATATGGCTCCCTGTTCTGCAAAAGGTATTTTTCACAGCCGTTCCGAGCCTTGGAGAGTTTCTTGTGGCGGCGTCAGCGGCGGCTATCGTGCCAGTAGGTGCAGGAATAATACCAAAGCTTTTTATGGGCAAAAAGTCCCCTGACGTAACAGTGAACATTCCGCAGGGATAGTAAAAGACCGACAGGGCAAAGCTTTGTCGGTCTAATTTTTTATACCATATTTTTTATCCAGCCTTTTAAATATCCTGCCAAAAGGTTTTGATAAAACCAGCAGGAAGAACACGTTGGAAACTGCGTATATAAGGGTGAAAAAGGCTGACGAGCCAACAAGGGCAAGGTATCTGCTGAGAATAAAGGCGTTATCAGCCCACAGACAGCTCCACAAGTCCATGATAAGAGAGAACGCCGTTCCTGAGATTATGCCGAAGGTCACAAGGAGTGGCTTGCTTTTTATAAGCTTATCAGCCAACATTCCTGCAAAATATCCTGTCAGACCCCACACCAGCATTTGAAAAGGCGTCCACGCACCCTGTCCGAAATAGAAGTTTGAGATAAGTGCGGTCATTGCGCCTGTCATAAAGCCCGATTCTCTTCCCATATAAAGGGCGGTGATAATGACTATAGCGGTGCAGGGCTTAAAGCCCGGCAGAAAGCTGAAAACTATCCTGCCGAAAACGGACAATGCGGTCATGGCGGCTATTATCACAAGCTGTGTACTGTCGGAGTGCTTTTTCTCAAAGTGGAGAAAATAGCCTACCACGGTAAGAATGGCAAGTGCGGCGGTGACGAAAGAATAGAAGCGTTCTCTGAAAAATATTATGCCGCCAAAGCACACAAGGGGTATGACAAGAAGATAGATAAGTCCTGACACAAGTTTTTTACTGCTCATTTTGTCCCCTTTTCACCATTGCGAGCCGTTCTCGTACGGCTGTTGACGTCACTGCACCACTGAAAAAGCCCCTTGTGAGCCTTGCGGCGGCGGTGGTGTAAAAGCGATTGTGGGAGAAAAACTCCACAGCATTATCCTCTGCGACTATCTTCCCGTCAAAAAGAAGTCCGCACCTGTCGCAGTATTGTGCGGCAAATTCAAGGTCATGGGTCACGAGAAGTATCGTCCTGCCCTCGTCTTTTAAGTCCAAAAGAATATCACCAAGAGCCTTTTTGGCGAAACTGTCCATGCCCTTTGTACACTCGTCGAGGACTATTATTTTCGGGTCAGCAAGAAGAATTTTTCCAAAAGCACATTTCTGTATCTCGCCGCCGCTGAGATCCCAAGGGTGGCGGTCAAGAAGATGTTCTATGCCCATGCGCTGTGAAACATTTTCCACTGTGACCTTGTCACCGCTTTGCAAAAGATCCTCACGGACGCTTTCTTTTACAAACATTGTCACAGGCTCTTGGGGCAAAAATGCAAGCATTTCACGGAAAAGCGAGCCGTTTTTATAGGCTTTCTGCTTTTTCCCGAAAAGTGAAACAGTGCCCATATAAGGCTTGCAAAGTCCGCATATCACACGCAGGAGCGTTGATTTTCCACCGCCGTTCGAGCCTAAAAGCCCATAGCACTCCCCTTTTCTGATACCAAGATCACAGCCTTTGAGGATATCGGGGGAGTTTTTTTCATATCTCTGCCACAGATTTTTGCACTGCAGGGCATAAGGCTCAGCACGTTCTGTATCAGTGACAGCCTGCTTTGGAATATCCGTCACGCCAAGCTTTTCAAGCTTCGCCCTGCCTTGTCTTACATTGAGGGGCAGGTCTTCGCAAAGCTTTGCGAACGCCTTGGCGGTTTCGGGAAGAAAACCCTCCAGAGCGTTCTCCACAAAATATTTTGCGGTCAAGGCAGGCGTTCCGAAAAACTCGGTTTTGCCCTTTGCAAGATACAAAATTTTGTCGCAGGAGTCAAAAAGCTCCTCGGGGTCATGCTCGGCAATGATGATAGTCACGCCCATTTCTTTGTTAAGGCGGTCTAAAATGCCAAGAAGCTCCCTTGCGGCAACGGGGTCGAGCTGTGCGGTAGGCTCATCAAGAAGCAGTATATCAGGGTCTGTGACCATTACGGAACACAGAGCGACGAGCTGTTTCTGACCGCCCGAAAGTGTGGAGATATCCCTATCATAGAGC
>ERZ779820.1518-NODE-1518-length-14374-cov-12.758712_pt1 | contig 14374 bp, 9 predicted proteins | sample MGYA00511563_ERZ779820 | MGnify/ENA primary metagenome ERZ779820 (study PRJEB29588, sample SAMEA1964852) | human gut metagenome | biome: human gut; feature: human-associated habitat; material: faeces | place: Denmark | collected 2008/2010 ...
TGCAATCCACCGATTTTATTAGCCATAAGTGTTACAAAAATGCTTGACCACAACAAGTCAAGTCCATCCTCCAGCCACAGCTGTCCGAACGTAAACCGTGATACTCCTGTGATAGAATCCATTCCTACACAGCCTAAAAGAAGTCCCAGCAAAGCTGCAAAAATTCCTTTGGCCTGATTTTCCCCCGTCAGCCCCGCTACTACCAAGATACCAAAGCAGGCAATCAGGAAATATTCCAAGCAGGAGAACAGCTGGCTGATTTTGCCTAAAGCCGGAGCAAACAGAATCAGGCAGACAGCTCCTATGATACCTCCCATTACAGAAGCAACGGTTACAATCGATATTGCCTCCATTCCCCGGCCTTTTTTCGTCATTTCATATCCGTCCATGGTTGTCGCGGCAGAAGCCGCTGTTCCCGGCGTGTGGCAGAGCACTGCCGTAATAGAGCCTCCGTATACTCCTGTAGTATACATAGCAGTCATCATAACAAGCGCTGCTGTCGGATCCATGGAAAAAGATACGGGAAGCAGGAGAGCAATTCCCACAGAAGGCCCAAGTCCTGGAATAATTCCTATGATCATTCCTCCCACAACGCCTATCATGAGAGCAATCAACACCTCAAATGACATCAGGGATACGACAGCCTGAGATAAATATTCTAACATTGGTTTCCCCCCTTTTTAAAAACGGAACAGTTCGCCCAAGATACCAACCTTATAAATTGGGAGCTGCAGAAGCAGTACAAATACCAGGTAGCATAAAACAATATAAATACCTGTGATAAGCAGATTCACCTTCATAGATTTCAGTTTCAGGAACTTTTGAGCCAGAATCATAAATACTGGCGTAGCAATCCAATAAGTAATGTACTGAAATCCCAGAAAATACAGCAGTATAAAAAACATAAATAAAAATGCATATCTGCTGCCTTTTATTGTCATGGAATAATTGTATTCTCCATTTTGTTCCCTGGTCAGACGAAGCCCTTTCAAAATAATAGACAACGAACATGCTCCCATTAAAATTGCCAGAGTCGTTGGAAGATAGGACGCTTCTCCCGGAATCTGGACTGCCTGAATCAGCACAAATACACAGAACCCCATCAACACTGTTCCCAGCCACACGTCTCTATGAAACCGGTTCTTCATACGCTTTCCCCTCTTTCTATCGCTTTACTTCACTCCCCATATCTCTTTTCTTGTCTCCACCTGGCTCTCGAGAAGCGCTTTGAAGTCCTCCCCTGAAGTATTATCCAGCTGGAGTCCCAGACTCTCCATATTGCTGATATATTCTTCTGAAGTCATAACCTTTACCATAGCGTCTGTCATAGTTTTCGCAATCTCAGGATTTACACTTGTGGGATAAAAATATCCTCTTACTGCGAAAGCCTCATATCCTTCCCCAGTTTCCTCCAGAACAGTGGGTACATCTGGCATAAAATCGCTTCTCTCCTCTGCAAAAATGCAGGCTACTTTCATTTCACCTGTTTTATAAGAACTCAGCACGTCTGAGATAGAACCGAAAAATACGTCTGTATCACCAGACAAAAACATTCCCCTGCTGTCAGAAGCACCGTCTACAGGAACCACTGAAATTTGAGTCTCAAATGTTTTATTAAACCATTCTGCTGTTGTAGCGTCTCCATCTGTTATCCCTGTAGCCTGCGCAGAAATCAAAATCGGATTTTCTCTCGCATACTCAATAAATCCCTTTACATCTGTAAAGCGCGTTTCATCTGCCCGGATAGCCATAACATTATAGTCAATCGCCTGATTTGCCAAAAGCTGCACATCATCCAGATTATACTCTCTTGTATTAACAGGATCCAATTCGCCTACTGCATAATTCTGATTAATCAATCCTACTGTGTGTCCGTCTCCGTAATCTCCGTTAATCAGGTCTGTCCAGGCTACCCATCCGCCTGAACCAGTCTGATTTTCTACTACTACATTAACCCCCAGTTCCTTTGTAAGCGCCGTAGCCATGTTTCTGGCTCCTATGTCTGTTCCTCCGCCTGCTGAGAAAGGGCAGACCAGAGTAATATTTCCGTTTGGAAAGTCTTTTGGCGACTCCCCTTGTTTTTCTGCACTCTTTGTCTCCTCTGCGGTTCCTTCCTGCTGGCCGCTGCAGGCTGTCATGGTAATTGCTGCAGTGCAGGCCATAAGCCATAGTAAATGTCTCTTCATAAATATGATTCCTCCTTTTATATTCCTTTTATTTTCGCGTAAACTATTGAAATATTGCCTTTCTTTATATAAAAATATAGACATTTCCTGCAATATTGTCCAACAATTATTCTGTTAATATCGACAGCTAAATGATTGTTATTAGTGCCATTTCTCATAATAAGCTCTAGTCTTTCAATTGAAAAAACTACTGTTTTTGATTTTTTTCTTTTATCCTTTTTGTATTTCTTAATTTTTTCAGTATATTCACAGTCTTTCAGCTGTTGACTTGATATAAAAACCTGTTGGACATTTGTCCAATTCTATCTTTATACTTATCACAAAAGAGCGGAATAAACGAAAAATTTTCAGAAAATGGAGGTTCTAAGAAATGACGAAGAAAGAACGTATTAAAGCTGCTGTGTCAGGCCAGACGCCAGACCAGCTTCCTTACTCACTATGGACACATATGCCGGGCATTGATCTGGATCCAGTTCTGCTTGCCGAAAAAACTTATGAATTTTATAAAACCTATGATGTAGATTTTATTAAAACCATGAACAACGGCATGTATGCAATTGAAGATTTTGGCTGTGAAATTGACTATTCTGAGGTAACAAAAGGCGGTGTTGCCAAAGTTGTCAAAACGCCTGTACACAAACCGGAGGATTGGCTCTCCCTGAAGGTATGTCCTATCAATGAAGGCAGCCTGCATCGGGAGCTCACTTCCCTGAAACTCCTTCTCAATAAAGTAAAATCCGAGGATGTTCCCGTTCTTTTCACAGTTTTCAGCCCTGTTACCACAGCAGACAAGCTGTCCGGGAAACAGATGCTGTCCTATATCAGAAATGGATACGGCGAACAGGTAAAAAAGGCTCTCGAAGTGATCACCGAAACTACTATGGCAGTAGCGGCAGAAGCAATCCGCCTGGGTGCCGACGGTATTTTTTTTGCATCTCAAATGAGTTCCTACGATTCTATGACAGTGGAAGAATACGCAGAATATGGAAAACCCTATGATTTAAAAGTCCTGGAAGCAGCGGGAAACGGATGGTTCAACACGCTTCATGCCCACGGAAACAATATTATGTTTGAACTTTTAAGAGACTATCCTGTATCTGTTTTCAACTGGCACGCCTGGGAAACCCTTCCAAATCTGGAAGAAGCCTTTTTACTCACGGGAAAATGCCTGATGGGAGGGATTCAGAGAATGGACATTACAAATCACAACAAAAATGCTCTTCAGCACCAGATCTTTGAAAGCTTTAAGCAGTTAAAAGGCCGTCACCAGATTCTGACTCCCGGCTGCGTGATCCGCTATCCTCTGGATGATGAAATGCTGGAATATGTAAAGAAGACAAAAGACTTTGTAGCGTCCAGAATGCAGTTTTAATATCCTCCCAGGATCTGTCTGGTCATGGAAATAAATTCCCTGGCCGCTTTTGTCTGATATTTATTTTTCAGGTAATTAATTGTAATGTGTTTATGGGCAAGGGGGTAGTCCAGAATGAACATTCTGGCTCCTTCTTCCCTGATTCTGCCGTACATAGGACTAGTTTCACTTAAAAACACTCTGGGAACCACAATAATTCCCAATCCTGAAATGCACAGGGAAATCATAGTCATAATGTTGGCTGTTTCCAGAACTACATGCGGGTTAAATCCACCGTCCTGACAGCTTTTTTCAAAAACTGCCCCGATCCAATTTTCATGCTTCATTTTAATAAATGGGCAGTTTTTAAAAACCCGGATTGGAAGCATACTTTCGGCCTCCAGTTTCTTTCTCTCTGAACTGTCAAAAAACTGCTCCAAAACAGCGGCAGGAACCAGAATCATGGTGTGCTCCTCCTGGAGCACTTCTGTGTGAATATTTCCTAAATCATCTGGCTCAAAACCAATTGTAAAGTCCACCTTCCCCTTATACAGCGCCTCTGTAATTTCCAGGGAGGTTCCCTCCAGCAGATGCAGCTGGACCTGGGGAAATTCGCGGTGGAATTTCTGAATCAGCGGGGGCAGCATGACAGAGCCTCTGGCGCTGGGGATTCCGATGGTCAGCTCTGCGCTTCTAAAATCGCGGATATCCTGAAGTTCCAGCTCCGTCTGCTTCTTGACGTCCATAATCGTCTGGGCATTTTTCAGGAGTCGTTGTCCCGCCACTGTAAGAGTCAGGGGAGTGTTCCGATCAAACAGCTGCACGCCGAAATAGTCCTCCAATTTGGCAATATGATTGCTCAAAGACTGCTGGGAAATATACAGACGTTTGGCAGCTTTTGTAAAGTTCATCTCCTCTGCCGCTACAATAAAATATTTCAGATTCAAAAAGTTCATGTTTCCGCCTCCCTGTCTTCTGTCTGTACCGATTATACGGCTGCGGCAGGGAAATTACAAGATGAAACATTGCCCCCTTATGGGTATGAACTCTGGAAATATTTTCCATCAGTTCTCGCTGACGACATTTCAGCATATTACAGGAAAGGATTCGTCATAATTATGAATCAATCAATCTACAAGCACTACACCGCTATTTTAAATACTGAACTTATTACCGCTCTCGGCTGCACAGAGCCCATCGCCATCGCCTATGCCGGCGCAAAGGTAAGGGAGGTTTTGGGGGTGATGCCTAAGCGATGCTCTATCGCCTGCAGCGGCAATATTATTAAAAATGTAAAGGGTGTTACTGTGCCTAATTCCGGCGGCATGAAGGGCATAGACACCGCCGCTGTTCTGGGTATTACAGGCGGAAGAGCAGAAAAAATTCTGGCTGTTCTGGAAGATATCACGCCCACTCAGATAGAGGAGGCAAAACGGCTGACCGCTGCAGGCTTCTGCCAGTGCGAGCTGGCAGAGGGAGTGGAAAATCTCTATCTCATGATTACCGCCTGGTCTGGTTCTGACAAGGCTCAGGTGGAAATCCGGCATTTTCACAGTAATATTACGAAAATCACGAAAAATGGAAAAATTTTATTCGATTCCTCTCAAAGCAAACCCGACTGCTCAGGCGAAATCTCTGTTTTTCCTGACAAGTCTCTTCTCAAGGTAAAGGATATTTTAGAATATGCAGAATCGGTAAATCTGGAAGACATCTATCCTGTTCTCTCCCACCAGATTGCCTGCAACACGGCCATCTCTGAGGAAGGTCTCAAAAATCCATGGGGCGTCCAAGTAGGACGGACACTGTTAGATGCGTTTGGCTCTGAACATGTGGCCGTCAGGGCCAAGGCTGCGGCAGGGTCTGATGCCAGAATGAGCGGCTGTCCTCTGCCTGTTGTGATCAATTCCGGAAGCGGAAATCAGGGCATGACCGTCTCCCTTCCAGTGATTGAATATGCAAAGGAGTACCACATTTCAGAGGAACGGCTGATCCGGGCCCTGGCAGTGAGCAATCTCGTTGCCCTGCACCAGAAAAAATACATTGGAAGCCTGTCTGCCTACTGCGGAGCGGTCAGCGCTGCCTGCGGTGCTGGAGCCGGCATTGCCTGGATGCTGGGCGCCGGGTACTCTGAAATTTCCATGGTGATCACAAACACCATTGCCGCCATCGGCGGCATGGTCTGCGATGGGGCCAAGCCATCCTGCGCCGCCAAAATTGCCTCAGCGGTAGACTGCGCCATTACCGCTCTCCATCTGAGCCGCCGCAGCCTCTGCTTCCAGCCAGGGGAAGGGCTGGTGATGGAAAATGTAGAAAAGACCATCAAAAGCATCGGGCGCATGGGCCGGGAGGGCATGCGTTCCACTGATGTGGAAATTTTAAACATTATGCTTGGAAAATAGCGTCAGAACACAGGAAACCTGCCGTCTGCATTCTCAGCCCCCCAGCGTCACATCCTGTTTCTGATACCATTGCAGAGCCTGAAAAAAATCCTCCGGCTGGAAGTCCGGCCATAGCCGGTCTGCCGCGTAAAAATCTGCGTAGACAGACTGAACCGGCAAGAAACCGGACAGCCGGCGCATGCCTCCCCAGCGGATAATCAGGTCAATCCGGGAAATATCGTGGGACTGAAGCCCGCTGCAGATTTTCTTTCGGCTGCTGCCCGGTCTCTCCAGTCCCGCCAGATCCCACTCCCATCCGTAGTTCACAAGAAAATTAAGGCGGATGCCGCCGCCGTTGAAATCGGTCCGCGTTGTATAGGGAAGCAGTTCCTTGGGAAATACAGGAGAATCCTGATTGCCCACTACTAAAAGCGACACGGGTTCCGATGCAATCCAATTAACTGCCTCCGTACACGCCCTGGAAAATGCCTCCACCTGCTCTTTCGGCCGCCTGCAGTTGTCTGTGGTAAAGCCGTAGTAAGTCATTTCCTGAACCCCCGCGTCTCTTGCCAGCCGCAGTAAGTCCAGTCCTGGCTTTAAGCCGTGAGCATAACCGTCCTGTTTCTGAAGTCCCGCGCCTTTAGCCCAGCGCCTGTTTCCATCTGGAATAATTCCAATATGTCTTGGAATACGCATATAATCACTCTCCTTTCAGAGAGCCTTCCCATTTTTCCAGCGATTATACGCCCTGCTGTCTGTCTTCCCCTTACTGTCCTCTTAATTTTTCCGTTAAAATTTTCCTTTCCCCGCTTCCATTGCTGGCAAACCTGGCCAGTGGAATTCCAGCTTTCTTAAAAATGACGTTTTTCCGCTCGTCTCTGACTGCCTGTGCGCTTCCTTCCTTGTGGAACGCCGTTCCGTCCACCTCGATGGCCAGCGCCGGCATCTTGGTGATTCGATTGACAATCAGAAAATCCATATGGGACGCAGGATTTTTCACGTAGCGTTTCTCTTCTTCACTGAGCAGGCTGTCGTCCCGGATCAGCATATTCAGCGGAACATGGCATACAGCCTTTAACGGTAAATCTGGATTTTCCTCCAGCACCTCCGTGATTAGGCCGTACATCAGATTTTCCGAATCGTATTCTGAAATCCGCTTATGTTTTTTAAGATACTCTCTTCGGGCCTCTGTATACTGGGAATAGAGATAATCAAAAATGGAGTACACTCTGCTGTCAATCACCTGGCAGTTATTGTATGCAATATAGGCGGCCAGCTCGCTGATATTCCGTTCCGGCGGCTGGTCATTTCCGGACATGACCAGAATCAGCCTTTTCTTGGCCCTGGATACGGCCACATTTAAAAGATAAGGATCGTCTGCAAAGTCTGAAATTTCATCGTCCACGGTAGAAATAATGATCGTATCTTTTTCCCGTCCCTGAAACTTATGTACCGTTGCAGTATCTATGTCTTTAAATTCCTGTTCCAGAGCCTTCACCTGATCCCGGTACGGCGCAATTATGCCGGTCTGGCTCTTATCCGTTACGTATTCAGGAATGATTTCCTCCCGGATTATATCAATCTGTCTCTGGCTGTAACGGCCCCTGGCGTGATTTCCCTTGACAGATCGGATGGCTGCAAGTACGTTCTGCTCCCCCTGGTCCTTTGTCATGATTGCCAGTTCTCCATGATAAAACTTCTGATTGCAGAAATTAATAATTTTAGGATGGCATCTGTAGTGTTCCCTGAGAAGCGTCTGCTCTACTCCTTTTACCACGTCCAGCACAGACTGGAGAAAGCATTTTGAATACTGATAGCCGTCTTCTAACTGAAAATGGCTGAACAGCTCGTCCGCGCGCTCCTTTACACTTCTTGTCACAACATTGGGCAGCTGTTTTGTGTCTCCGACAATCACGGCGTTTTTGGCGCAGGAAAGAGCCAGCGCGCCTGTGGCGATATCTACCTGAGAGGCCTCGTCCATGATAAGATAATCGTAAACCGTCTCATTTCCCAGACTGCTTCTGGATGAAAAGGTGGTGCTCAAAATCACAGGATATTCCCGCAGAACTTCCTGCGGCGCCTTCCATAAATCCTCCTCTTTAAAGCATCTTCTGCCGGTCCGTTCCCCATATTTTCTGGCCAGCCGATCCCTTAAAAGCTGCATGGATTCGCCGCACATCATATCCATCAGATTTGGATTTTGGGACTTTAAGTCCGTGTCTATGGCTGCCAGCTCGTCCCTGATTTCACTGCGCCGGCATTCGTAGAACATCTTCTCAAAAAACAGCAGGATTTCCGACAGCGTATTTTTATAAAAATGTCTGTTCGCAATTCCTGCCTGCAAAAAAGCCCTGATTTTGAAGAAAAAACTTATTTTTCTATTCTGTTCCGCGCTGTCCTGACATTGCTGCCAGAGCTCCATCACATCGCTGGACTTTATCCGTTTTTTTACTGATATTTGCGGAATGGCAGCCTTCCTCTCTTTCCCGTACTGTTCGAAATGCCGCATTTCCAGTTCCAGCTCAGACAGCTCTTTCTCAAGCTCTGCCTTCCTCTCCTGCATATCAAACACTGACTTTAATTCCAGAGACTTCTCCTTAATCGAATCCAGCGTGACCGCATTTTCGTCCTTCAAACGCCACTGGGAAAAGTCAGGATACAAAGAGCTCTGATTTTCAATAAACGCTCTCTTATTTTCTGAACTTCCCAGCGCCGCCGCAATAAAATCCAGCTGATATTTGGGCGACGCAAGCTTTTCAAATACGTTTTCTATGGCCGCGTTATTATTGGAAACAATCTGAACCGTCTTTCCCTGCAGCAGGATATTGGCAATGATATTCAGGATCGTCTGCGTTTTCCCTGTTCCCGGCGGTCCCTGTATAACACTGAGCTGATGTTCCATGGCTCGTTTTACCGCCTTGTACTGACTGTTGTTGCAGCCAAAGGGAAAAATCGGGACAAATTCTTCCGTCTTCTGCCTCTCCTCCTCTGCAGTCCCCAGATACCGGGACAAAGCCAGACTCTTATCCACAAAGCGAATGGCTTCATACCGCTTAGGAAGCAGTTTCTCCCCTGTATCAGAATTTCTAATCTCGCTTAACTGGGACAGCTGTTTCAGATAAGCCAGCACGTCCTTTGTCTGTGAATCCTTCAAAACAGACTCCTCTATTTCCAGCTCTTTTTCAAGGTAGTTCCTCTCTTCCCCATTTTCAAAACACAGATGCCAGTAATTGTGATCCGTTCCATGAAAAACAAAGATCTCACGGACTGCATACAGCTCCTTCCCGCCCCTTCGAATCCGGTACAGAGACGGGTTCAGCTGTTCTGGATTCTGTAAATGAACCACATTCGAATATGAGTAAGAATAAACCTTCCCCGCTGTAAATTCCACCTCCCACGTCTCTGTGTCTGAGTTATATCGGCAGGCGCGTACTTCCGAGGTTTTCACGTTCCCCTTTATGATAATCATATGTTCTTTGGTATTCATATCCGGCTCCCCCGCGGCATTTTCTTTGTATACGGCGTACTTCTCTGCTCCAAAATACAGCAGCAGATCTCTTCTTAACCTCTGCCGCCCTTCGCAAATATTCCCCGGCTGATTGCATCCGGAGGATCCCCTGTCTGGATTTTTTCATAATAACTGATAATCTCCTGCTCCAGCTTCACATTATGCTTTAACATATATTCAACTGTATCGCAGTAAAGTTCGTTTTCCACTAAAGATTTCAGTCTGCCTCGATCCCGCTCGCTCAGCGGCTGGCAGCATCTGCAAAAACGTTCATCCTGAAGTTCTGCCTCCGACATACGATACAGCCCAAAGGGAATTTCTGTTATCCGGCACAAATTTTCATGGATATAAAATCCACCTGCATCTAAATCTCCAAAATGCAGGTACTGCACCTCTGGATTATTCTGATATACTAATTTTAAGAAATCCCTCTGAAACCGGGTTGCATAGCCTCCCAGATAGAAAAAACTAATCTTCTGATTCCCACAGCGGTAAAAAGAAGTTTTATTTTCCACTGTCATAAATTTCGGTGTGTGAACAATCACCTGCTCCAACGCTTCAAGATCCTCTGTACAAAATTCAATACCATTTTTCAAAGCTCCCAGTTCCAGCAGTTCTCCATCAATTTTCAGTGTAATATCTCCCTTTAGACATATTTTTTGTTTTTTCGGAATAATATGATATTTCCGCAAAATTTCGTCCTGTAATTCTCCCTCTTCACAAGGAATTTTTTCATATGCCCGAAGCAGATTGCATACGCTTTCCAACGTATTTTCTTCCAAATACTTGGAAGAGCCGTAAATCAGCATAGACGCTTCCCTCACATAAAGCGGGGTTTCATTTTTTTCGATAAATGTAAGAGCCTTCAGTACCTCCTCTGTCTGAAGATAACGGTTTGGAATCCTGTTTTGCGCAAGGATCTCTTTTAACCGCTCACATTCCCTGTCTGCAGCCGGAGAGATCCCGCTGTAGCGGGCAATCATCTGTTCTACATACTGCCGTTTTCTGGATTTCGGTTCATACCCGCAGGCCGACTCCAGATATGCCTCAATCTCCTCTACCTTCTCGTCAATCAGGTAAATCTTTGCAATCTCACTGCTGAAACCATTGTTCTCAAATGTAAGAAATCCATCCTTGCTGCAGGCTTCTGCAGCCTGGTTAACTGCCTCTATCTCTTCCAAATCTCCATCATTTTTATTATACTTTTTATACAGCTCCACAGGTGAAATGCTGGTTCTGCGACAAATTATATTTGTTCCATTATCCTTCCTGCTTTTTCGGTATTTCTCCACCAGCGAAATCAACATTTTTTCTTTATATGTTTTCATAAGCCTTTTCCTCATGAAACTGGACAATACCAAGCTGCATACTGTCAGGACGCACCCGCAACACTGGAAGCAGAACCTCACATTCATTTCCAATGGTCTCTGTTTTATCCGGAGAACAGAAAATTACCTGCAGCTTCTGCTGCCTCATAAAATTCAGCATCAATTTTACATTTCCCGGATCCATCTTGGCAAAGGGTTCGTCGATAAACACAAGTCTGGTAGAATTTACCCGCTGATTATAAATCATAAGCAGTGCTGAAGATAAAATCAGCAGATATGGAATCTGTACCTCCGCACCTGAGTTAAAGCCGGTCTGGCGTGACAGCTTTGCACGATCCAGAATCTGATTGCTTACTAAAATTTCGTAAGTCATATAATTCCTATAATCTGCAAAGCGGGCAATGGTTTCCTCGCTGTTTTTCTCTATAATCCGGTTAATAATTTTCCGAAGTTCTTTTTCCAGATGTTCTCCCTCTTCATCAGAAACAGAAGTAAACATGTCAAATGTCATCTGTCCGTCTGAGCTTCCTAACTGCTCCCGCTCTTCCAGATATCTGGCGTACTCAATGATTTTTGCATACTCTGTGCCATCTTTCACATAATGGACATCAAACTGATACTTGGCGGAAAAATTCAGCTTCACCAGTTCTCCATTGATCTGTTTTAAGTCGTCTCTTGCTTTTTCACAGTATTTCCTGATATTTAAGACAAATTCATTTTTAAAGATGTCCTCGTATCGTTTGGTCTGAGCATCCAGTTCCTGGCGGATTTCCTGAAGATTATCCATCCAGATTCGATCTTTTCTGGCTGCATAAAGTTCTCTTCCTTCCGTTCCCACAGTTAATTCACCGCCTGAATAATGAGTGTTATAGGCAGCTTGGAGAGTAAAAAGTTCCTTTTTGTGCTGTTCAATTCTTCTGGCAATACGCCCTCTTGTTTCCTGTGCTAAAAGGCCGCCCTGAGTGCCGCCTGCCAGGAATTTTTCGTAAGCCTCTACCGCTTTCTGGACTACGGTGTAAGCGTTTATTTCATATTCCCGGAAGCGGCCTTCTTCTGCCTCAAGTTCTATTTTCTTCTGCTGTCTTCTCGCCCCACACAGCTGGATTTCCGCTCCCAGACTGCTATTTTCCTGCTCCAGCTTCCCTCTGGCCTGCTTCATCCCCTTTTGTTCGTTTTGCATCTGCTCTATCAGCTGATTCAATTCCAGATATTCCCGATTATTTTTAAGAGCTTTTTCCAGCCGCTTCAGTTGATCCTCAGAATCTCTGCAAAGCCTCGATACCTCCTGGTACTTTGACGGAGCCTCATAGGCGTATGAACGGAAAAAGGCTTTGTCTCCATTCAGACGGTTCTTTCTGTTTTGCAGCTCCCTGCGTTTTTCAAACACAGACTGCTTCTCCTCGCGAATACGCCGAATCTCCTTCTCTGCACGAATCCGGTTCAATTCATAAATTTTCTGTCCCAGATAATAGACACCGATGCGATCCAGACGAAGAAAATAACTGTCCATGGCTACAGATACTCTTCCTTCTTTGGAAATAGCATTCTCAAAATTACGAACCTGCTGTAGTTCTACAGCATGCATCCTTCCCAGCTGAAACTCAAAATATCTCTTCGCTGCCTCATTTTTAATTTCCAGCATATGTACCACTGAATCCGCTTCCGGATTGAGTTCTTTCCGCATCAGCAGCTTTGTATTAAACAAATGAGCATATTTGTGGGATGAGCGATTTAAAACATCATCTGCTATGTCATAATACTGGGGTTCTACCAGAATACTGTACCGGCGTGGTCCGAGAAATGCCTCTATGGCATCCCGCCAGGTTTCGTCTGTCAGGCTGATTACATACTCACAGGCAAACTGAGCTCTGCTTTTAATCTTTCTCTGTTCAAATTCCCGGTTGATCTCATTCCGCAGCTCCACATAATCTGGTATTCGATCATAGGTGCTTCTGTGCTTCTTGCAGTCTTCCAGAATTTTCTCCTGAATATTCAGCTTCCGGTTCAGCTCTTCTGCTGCCAGATTCAAACGGTCGATTTCTCGAATTTTCTCATCATAAGCCTGTTCTACAAGACGCTTCAGCCCATCTGCTGCAGATTCCTTCTCTGCCGCTGAATAGCCGCTTCCGCACAGGGATGACAAAATCTCCTTTTTCTCTGCGGTTTGTCCTTCTTCCATAAAACTGTGAAGAATTTCGCTGACTTTCGTCTGAAAATCTTCCAGCTCCCGGCATTTCGCCAGCCATTCTCCCTTTTCTTTTTTTAGGAAGGCCAGCCGTCTCCGTTCTTCCTCCACTATTCTGGCACCGTCCATCTGTCTCAAACTGACTCTTGCCTGAACCAGGCGATTATCCAGCTCATTTAACTGTTCATCTAAAATCTGAAGATTCTGGTTGACCTCTTTTTGCTTTTTTTCTGCCTCTTCCTGTTTTTTTGTCAGTTCCTCAATACTGCCTTTCAGATCCTTTTTCTTCTTGTAAACAATTTTTATATCGTCAGATAAAAGCCTGTTGGACTCGCTCTCAAAGGTATCATACTCTCCCAGAATATGCTCCAGTTCCTCAATCTCTTCCTGCACCGCATGAAAGGTGTGATTCAGCCGTTCAATGTTATTTTTAGCTTCGATCAGCTTACTGAAATCTACGTTTTTTTCTTCCAGAACACTTTCTCTGATAAAACGATCAATCTTAGCTTCTGGATCATAAGACATGATTCCCCGCAGTTTCCTAAGATAGACTGGCATCTGATTGATGCTAAGTTTCAATCCCGTCATCTGCATAAACTTTGGCAGTCCCTGTTCCCGGTTTAACATCGTAAGTTTATATTGTTTCTGAAGCTCTGTGGCGCTATATGGCATGAGAATACCTTCTTTGTCATAAGTATGGTTTATCTCTTCCATTGATTTTCTGTCAATCACATAACGATAGGTTTGATAATTGTTGGAAGCATTCGTTTCAATTACTACGCCAAGAAGGAAATTTTTTTCCTCTGCCTGATCGAAGAATTCCAGCACAATATGGCTGTATACATTGGGCACCTTCTCCGGCGGCCGCATATAGGTTCCTGCAGTAGCGTCCAAAAGACCTCTGGTGTAAGAGGAAACGGTCCGGCTGCCCTTTCCTTCAGAAGACTTATTAAATACCGTATCGCCATAAGCTGCATATTTGACAGCATCTAACATGGCAGATTTACCATTTCCGTTTTTTCCTGCAATCAGCGTAAAAAAGCCAATAGGCGCTGTTACATTGGCAAAACCGTACCAGTTAATCAGGCGGACTTTTTTCAGTAAGATCATTCTTCTTCCTCCTCAAAATCTTCCGGTTCTATATCCTGCTGCTCATTTATTTTTTCGTCCTCTGCCGTCTTTTCGGACTCTCCATCTTCTTTCAGATATTCTCCTGCAACCGTTTTAAACTGAGGGAGATCCCAGCCAAACTGAAGGGAGGGATATAGCTGAATCTTCATGTCCTCTCCTTCTTCCTCCTCATAATAATTGATCAGACTATACTTTTTAAACAGCTTGAACGCAGCATTTAATTCTGTCCGGACAACAAGCACTCCATAATCGCGAATTTTATCAATTAAATCTCCCTTGGTAACAAAATTCCCCTCATTGCAGCCCA
>ERZ779820.1522-NODE-1522-length-14340-cov-3.612741_pt1 | contig 14340 bp, 11 predicted proteins | sample MGYA00511563_ERZ779820 | MGnify/ENA primary metagenome ERZ779820 (study PRJEB29588, sample SAMEA1964852) | human gut metagenome | biome: human gut; feature: human-associated habitat; material: faeces | place: Denmark | collected 2008/2010 ...
TGAGATCAACGATAAGCATATCGAGGTTATCGTTCGTCAGATGTTGAAGAAGATCCGTATCGAGGATAACGGAGATACAGAGTTCCTGCCAGGAACACTTGTTGATGTCCTTGATGTTGAGGAAGTTAACGAGAAACTTGAGGCAGAGGGCAAACAGCCGGCAGAGGGCAAACAGGTTATGCTTGGTATTACCAAAGCATCCCTTGCTACAAACTCCTTCCTGTCAGCAGCATCCTTCCAGGAAACAACAAAAGTCCTGACAGAGGCTGCTATCAAAGGTAAGATCGATCCGCTGATCGGTCTGAAAGAGAACGTTATCATCGGTAAGCTGATTCCTGCAGGTACAGGTATGAAGCGTTACAGTGAGATCAGTCTTGACACAGGAATGCCGGAGGTAAAAACAGCTTCCGAGGAGCCTGAGGATACAGAGGAAATTTCCGTAGAGGAAGAGAAGACTGAGACTGCTCCGGAGGAAGAGACCATTGCTGTTGAAGAGACAGCAGAGGAAACTGCACCGGTAGAAGAATAAGTCGATATACCTTGCTAATATAAATAAATCTCCCCCCGGAAATCCGGAGGGAGATTTCTGTTTATAAGCAGGGATTTTCTGAGAGAGGAGGGATTGCGATGGACAAGGAACTGCCAATTTCCCCGTGGCCGGAATGGAAGATCGTAAGCAAGATCGGGGAAGGCTCTTTTGGAAGAGTGTATAAAGCTCAGAGAACTGAGAAGGGACGTTCTTTTTACTCGGCAATTAAGATAATCACAATCCCCGCCAGTAAAGGGGAGCTGGACAGTGTGCGCTCAGAATCCGGTGATGAAAAATCTGTCCGCGGTTATTTTGAAAATCTGGTGGAGGAGTGCATTCAGGAAGTAAGCACCATGGAGTATTTCCGGGGAAATTCCCATATTGTATCTGTAGAAGATTACAAGGTGATGGAATATCTGGACGAGATCGGATGGGATATTTTTATCCGCATGGAATATCTCACAAGCTTCATGGAATATTATGCGGGAAAAAATCTCACAGAAAAAGAAGTGATGAAGCTGGGTATCGATCTTTGCAGATCACTGGAATACTGTGGGCAGCTTCACATCATCCACAGGGATATCAAACCTGAGAATATTTTTGTATCCAGGTTCGGGGATTTCAAACTGGGGGACTTTGGAATCGCCAGAGAACTGGAAAAAACTATGAGTACCCTTTCCAAAAAGGGAACTTATTCCTATATGGCGCCGGAGATGTACAGGGGAGAACAGTACGACAGCAGAGTGGACATTTATGCACTTGGCTTGGTGTTATATAAACTGATGAATCATAACAGGCTTCCGTTTCTGAATCTTGAAAAACAGCTGATCACATACAGAGATAAGGAAAACGCACTCACGAGGAGGATGTCAGGCGAAACACCGCCACCACCTGTGGATGCAGGAGAGGCTTTCGGCTCCGTTATCTTAAAAGCCTGTGCTTATGATGCAAAAGAACGATATCAGACTCCTGAGAAGTTTCGGGAAGCACTGGAAGAAATCCGGTATGGAGCAGCAAACAGAGAACAGGGAGTTCATGAGAAACCGAAACCAGTGGAGGAAAGACCTGTTCCGGAGTCCATGCCGAAGTTTCTCCAGGAGGGTGCAGCCAGACAGCTGGCAAGAACGAGTCAGCTGAATACGGATGCGATCCGTCAGGCACGTAAAAATCCTGTGCCGGTATCCATACAGCCGGATAAACCGATAGCCGGAGAAATAGCAAAAAATGCAGCCCGGAATACGCCAAAGGCTCAGAGCACAATACAGAAGCCTCAGAAATCTGCATCCGGAAAAACAGCATCCGAAAAGGATAACCTGTCCGGTTATCCGTCAGGACGTTCCCGTCAGTCAGATCCCGGTATAAGAAAAACCGGAGCTGTAAAGCCCAGAGTTACCTCTATCACAGATCTGGAAGACGACCGTGACCAGAATCTCCAGGAGTGGGAAGGATCCGTACCAGAGAATGACGGAAATGACGATGACAGAAGGAAACGGAAAGGTATTTTCAGAATGCTTATAACAGCCGGGATCCTTGTTGTGCTGATCGGCGGGATCCTTGCGGTACGAACGATACGGAAACCTGTGGATAACGGGGAACCTTCGTATACAGATTCCGATGATTCTGATGCTCTGAACAAAGGAAATTTCGGTACTGCAGACAATTCGGATAAAAGTTTCGCACAGGCAATGGAAACGATACGTGACCATGCGACAACCATAGAAAATGCTCTGGACAGCTATAGACGTGAAGGTACAGAGGGGGATCGCCTGCGCTTTTATAATGGATCAGGAGAGATCGCCAAAGTACTTGTATATCCCGGCAGTTCCGCAGATGGCGTTTATGAGGAATATTTTTACTGGGGCGAGCAGATGTTTTATACTTATGTATGGGACGGAGATGAGAAGCAGTATTTTTATTATCAGGACGGCCTTCTGATCCGATGGATCGATGCAGATGGTAAGGTTCATGATAAAGAGAGCGATAACGACAAATATGTAGAACTGGGAGACAAATACTGGAGTAATTCTGTAGTGGAGCTTCAGCAGTAATGTCGAAGGGTTTTTACGAAAGGAAAAAGAATGGCCTATCAGATTGATTATGCGTATACATGTCACACCGGAAAGGTGAGGACAAATAATGAGGATAATTTCTGGTGCTGCGGAGTGCGCCTGCCGGTGCACAACCAGGGGGTTGACGGAATCCTGGCAGGTCATACACAGCACTGGCAGCTTCCAATGCTGGCTGTTTTTGACGGCATGGGCGGAGAAAGCTGCGGTGAAATGGCAGCTTCTGCAGCTGTGGAAGCGCTGGGAGGCTTCTATGAAGAAAACAAAAAGACCCTGAAAAAAGAGCCTGTGGTTTTTCTGACAGAAGCCTGCGAAAATATGAATGAGGCAGTATGTCGCTACAGCAATGAAAACTGTATCAGAAGCATGGGAACAACCATGGCACTTTTGTCTTTCAGTGAAAAGGCGATCTATGCCTGCAACCTTGGGGATAGCCGTATCTACCGTCATTTTCAGGGGAAGTTTCAGCAGATTTCCACGGACCATGTGATCGGCGGAAAAATGCTGGGAAAAGCTCCGCTGACGCAGTATCTGGGCTTCCAGGAAGAAAACATGGCACTGGAGCCTTCTATCGTGGAGATCGGTTATCAGCCGGGAAGCTCGTATCTGATCTGTTCAGATGGAGTGACAGACATGCTTTCTGATCAGGAGCTTCAGAAGATCCTTGGCGGGACAGAAACCGCAGAAGAAAAAGTAGGTAAGATCCTGGAACAGGCATTGGAAAGAGGCGGCAGAGATAATGTGACACTGGTCCTTGCACAGATCAGCGGCTATGAAGAAAAAAATATTCTCAAACGCTGGGCAGAGCGCCACAGTACCGGACGGTAATAAACCCGGGGAGTAAGAAAAGGGATAAGGAGAAAATTTGCGATGAGAAATCGAATGCAGGATCTTGATTTTGAACAGACAGTTGCCTTCGATTCAGTGAAGGACTTTGAATTTACAAGAAAGGCGGCACAGAAGTTCCGCCAGGTTGTCAGTCTGGATTCCTTTGAGGATGAGGATGCAGATGTTATTTTTCATTATCTTTACAAGGAAATGGAACTGGTTTCCTTTGGTGACTATCTGAAACGATATGTGTATGAGCGTGCAGAGCTTGAGGAGCCTTTTTCCCAGGTGCCGCAGGAAGTCTACAGAGAGATCGTTGTGGAATCCTTCAAGGAAACCTACACACCGAAATCCATGTCACCTACATCAGCCAAGCTGAGTTCTCTGGTGAATAATTGGCTGACTCAGGCATCTGTGAAGCGTGAAACAGTTTTTCTGCTGGGGTTCGGACTTCGGATGAGTACAGAGGATGTTTCAGATTTTCTGACCCGGGTGCTTCGTGAGCAGGATTTTGATTTTCATAATCCGGAAGAAGTGATCTACTGGTATTGTTACCGGAATCATCTTGGCTATTATAAAGCGGAGGAATATAAAGAAACCTACAAACAGATGACTCCGGTGGAAAAAAAGACCGGAGAGATCGTGTATGGCACAGGGCTTTGTCTGGACAGTGAAGAAAAGCTTCTGGAATATCTGGCTTTTCTGAAAGGAAGACATGATGATCCGAAATCAGAGAAGAGCCAGGCTTTTCAGGAATTTATGCTCCTTCTGGAGCGGGCAAGGAAGATCATTGCAGCCATGTATCAGGAAGATGAGGAAGAAAACGGTGGCAAAAAGATCTGGAAGCCTGAGAATATCAGTGCTTCGGATCTGGAAAAGGTTATCTGCAGCGGGATTCCTATTAATAAAATGGGAAATCTCAAAAAGATGTCCGCATCCATTCTGGCAAAACATTTCAGCCAGAAGCGCTTCAGCCGCCAGAGGATCAACAATATCCTGAACCATAAATTTCCGGTGGAGCGGTTCGATCTGATCACGCTGGAGTTTTTTGTGATCTCTCAGGAGATGGCAGAGGATGATCCGTATACGAGATACCGTCATTTTCTGGAGGAGATCCAGGAGATCCTGGCCCGCTGCGAAATGAGTGAGATCTACATAGTGAATCCATATGAGTGCTTTCTTCTGATGTGCCTGCTGACAGACTGTCCGCTGGCAGTATTTTCCGAGATCTGGGAAAAATCCTATGAAGAGGGAGAAGAAAAGAACTGAAAAAAGGATGATGCGTTTCGGTGACGCATCATCCTTTTTTTGTCCGATCCGGTAAGTCTGTTATTTTGTTATTCGTTGTAGTATCCATAGATCGCACGGCTGTCCTGTGCGATGGTGTTCTGTGCAGCAGAGGTATCGTTAAGATCCTGTGACATAAAGCAGACTACCAGGTCGATCCCCTTTGCTGTGTCATAGATGATGCCAGCATCATTTTCTACGTTATCCAGTTCACCAGTCTTGTTGGCAACTTTTACATCGGAAGGCATCTGCGCCGGAATCTTGTTTTTTCTGGTCTGCATTTTCAGAAGACGATACATATATTCGGCTCCTGCCAGAGTATCATTGTTATCGGTGGAAGTACCCTTGTCGATCTGGTAGATGGTCTTCAGAAATTTCCCGCAATCCTTCGCGGAAGTGTAGTTATCTCCGTTGGAATTATCTGCAAGAAGAAGACGCCCCATGGAAGTGCTGGTGTATCCGTGATCCTGACAGAATTTATTCACGCGGGCCATTCCGGCTGCGTCATCCCCGCCGCCAAGATAATTGACAAGTGTATTGGCAGCATCATTGTCGCTGACTGTGATCATGGAGTACAGATTGGAGTCTACAGAATCCCTGCCGTATTGTCCGGTTATCTGATCATAATTCTCGTAGACAGCTCCCATGATATAGAGCTTGATCAGGCTTGCAGCCTGCATTTTCTGATCATTAAGACTGCCCTCGGTTCCATTTACAAGATCGGATATGAAAACAGCCCAGGTTCCGTTTTCAGCGGGAAGCTGACTTTGAACCTGTTTTAAAATTGTCTCCAGTTTCTCATCTGTGACTGGTTCTGAAGATGTGCCTGCCCCGGAACCGTTAAAGACGCTTTCAGAACTCTCTGAAGATGAAGAAGGGGAAAGCATTCCCTGACCTTCTACGGATGTTTCCGCGGCCTCTGCATTTTCAGCAGCATGACTGCTGTATGCAGGAGTAACAAGAAGGCTGAGCGATAGCAGAGGTATTAATAATTTTTTTGAAAACATTGTGTTCACCACCTGTTAAATATTTACTGTAAAACATTCGGAATCTGTTGATCTGTTATATAAATCGTATTTCTTCATGTTTAGATAAATCAGGTTTAAAAGTCTTATTGTGCACAAATGATTTTAAAATCTGATATCTGTATGTACAAAATTATACAGTGTTTAGAGTTGTGTTACAAGTGTATTTACGGTTGATTTTAAAATTTATTATATGGCTGCCGGTTACTGTTGGCACAATACTTGAGATGCATTCATACAATTTGTAGGAATACGGGCGTGAAAAATCCGCATATCTGATTATATATTTTGGATTGTATAAATGCTACAATAAAATCATCGTAAACGAGATAAAGAACGACAAATTAAACAAACAAATGTGGGAATGTGGGGGCATTTTCATATTGCATGAGGAGGTAGATTATATGTTAACACCGAAACAGAATATGCTGGAAGTTATAAAAGGCGGAAATCCTGACAGATTTGTTAATCAGTATGAAGCAGTACAGCTTCTTTTTCATCCGTTTATGTTTGCAAACCCGCTGCTTCAGCCGGGTCAGGAAAATGTAGTGAATGCATGGGGAGTAACCAATACTTTCCCGAAAGGAGTTCCGGGTTCTTTTCCTGTACATACTCCTGACAAGATCGTGGTAAAGGATATTGAAGACTGGAAAGACTATGTACATGCACCGTCTTTGAAATTTACCCAGGATCAGTGGGATATGGTGAAGGCTCAGTATGATGCAGTTGACGGAGAACAGGCATTTAAAGCAGCTTTCGTTGCACCGGGATTATTTGAGCAGACTCATCATCTGTGTGAGATCAGTAATGCGTTGGTTTATTATATTACTAATCCGGATGAAATGCATGATCTGATCAAATATCTGACAGAGTGGGAACTGGAACTTGCTGAAGGTATCTGTTCCAACCTTCATCCTGATGCATTATTCCATCATGATGACTGGGGTGGACTGGACAGTACATTTATGAGTCCTGCAATGTTTGATGAATTTTTACTTGAGCCATATAAAGAAATTTACGGATATTATCACAGTCATGGCGTTGAGCTGGTTATCCATCATTCTGACAGTTACGCAGCAACACTGGTTCCTTCTATGATTGAGATGGGGATCGATGTATGGCAGGGATGTATGGAAACCAATAATCTTCCGGAATTGATCAGGAAATATGGCGGAAAGATCAGCTTCATGGGCGGTATCGAAAATCGTGCAGTTGATTTTGAGGGCTGGACAGATGAGAATTGTGATGCAGTGGTACGTCGTGTCTGCGAAGAATGTGGAAACAAATACTTTATTCCGTGTATCGCTCAGGGTGGCCCTGGTTCTGTTTATCCGGGTGTTTATAAATCTCTCTGTGATTCCATTGACAAGCTGAATGAAGAGAAATTTGGCATTAAGGCATCTGAATCTACAAGGCTTCCATGGCAGATTATGTTCTGATCTCAGGTGTTGCAGAGGATGATGCTATGGAGGTGTTTGAAAATGATTATTATTGGTGAGAAAATTAATGGTTCTATCCCGATCGTTGCAGAAGCGATCGCGAAAAGAGACTCTGAATTTATTAAAGCAAGAGCAAAGCTTCAGGCGGAAAGCGGAGCTACTTATATTGACTGTTGCGCTTCTGTTCCGGAAGCGGAAGAAGTGGAAACATTGAAATGGATGATCGACTGTATTCAGGAGGTTACAGATCTTCCGATCTCAATTGACAGCCCGAGTCCGGATGTTCTGGCACAGGCTTATAAGTTCTGTAAGAAACCTGGAATTTTTAACTCTGTATCAGGAGAGGGACATAAGATTGATACGATTTTCCCGATCATGGCTGAGCCGGGAAATGAGGGATGGCAGGTAATTGCGCTGCTGAGTGACAATACAGGTATTCCGAAATGTGCAGCAGACCGTCTGAAAGTTTTTGACAAGATCATGGCGAAAGCGAAAGAGTACGGAATTGCTCCGGACAGGATTCACATTGATCCGCTGGTTGAGATGCTTTGTACTTCTGAGGATGGTATTGCAACGAATATTGAGACGATCACAAGTGTACGTGAGCAGTATCCGACCATTCATATTACGGCAGCGATCAGTAATATTTCCTTTAATCTGCCGGTTCGTAAGCTGATTAATTACGGGTTCCTGGTACTGGCAATGAATGCAGGACTGGACAGTGGAATTATGGATCCGACAAATAAGGATATGCTTGGACTGGTTTATGCAACAGAAGCATTACTTGGTCTGGATGATTATTGTATGGAATATATAGGGGCTTACAGAGAAGGCTTAATTGGTACAACAAAGAAGAAGTAGGTTGAATCTGCAGAAACTGTGTAAATGAATTAAGTGGTTGGAATCTGAAATTGAGAAATAACAGGAGGATTTGATTATGTCTAAGATAAATGAAGTTGCGGAATTAGTTGAAAAAGGGAAAGCGAAATTAGTAGGACCGGCTGTACAGGAAGCCATTGATGAGGGTGATGATCCGGTTGCGATTCTGAATGATGGTATGATCAGTGCGATGTCTGTAGTTGGTGAGAAATTCAAAAATGGTGAGATCTTTGTTCCGGAGATGCTGGTTGCAGCTCGTGCTATGAAGAAAGGTGTTGAGGTTCTGAAACCGCATCTGGCATCTGGTTCTACAGGTGCACTTGGTAAGGTTATCATTGCTACGGTTTCCGGTGACCTTCATGATATTGGTAAGAATCTGGTTGCCATGATGATCGAGAGTGCCGGATTTGAGGTGATCGATCTTGGAGTCGATGTTCCGGCGGCTAAGATTATTGAGTGCTATAAAGAGAATCCGGATGTTAAGATCATTGCTCTTTCTGCGCTACTGACTACTACTATGCCGGCTCTGAAGGAGACTGTTGAGGCGTTGAATGCGGCGGATTTCAGAGGTAATATTAAGGTTATGGTTGGCGGAGCGCCGATTACAGAAGCTTTTGCTGAGGAAATTGGTGCTGATGGATATTCTGATGATGCGGCTAGTGCGGCTTCACTGGCTAAGAAGTTGGCGGCTTGATCTGATTGTTTTGTGCGGGTTTAGTATAACATGAAAATATTATGAGGGGACTGCTCTGTGGAGTGGTCCTTTCGTGTATTTTGGGATTTTTTTGGAGTGTGTTATAATGGGAAAAAGGGGACGCTCAGAAAAATATTTTATTTCATGTGCGGTTTCGGGGTCTAAGATATTCTAACCTCTCAGAAATCTGCTAAAGGCATGAGCAGCCTTCTCAAACTCGCTCCGTTGCAAACTTCGCTCAGACAGTGATACAGTCTGCTCATAACGCAGATTTCTGAGAGCTAAGAATATCTAAGACCCCTGCAAATGCACATGAAATAAAATATTTTTCTGAGCTGGCTGTTGGCTGTTGTGATGTTTGGATTGGATATGTGGGAGGTTTTTATGGCTTGGGTTAAGTTTGTGCGTGAGGATATTGAGATAGAGGTGGAGGATGGGATATCGGTACTGGAGGCGGAGATTCAGGCAGGACTGAGGCCGGATGCGCCTTGTGGCGGTCTGGGGAAATGTGGGAAGTGTCTGGTTAAGATTAATGGTGAAGTTGTTAAGGCGTGTCAGATTCGGATTGGTGAAGGTGAGACTTGTGTAGTGGAGACATTGGACAGGGCTGGCAATGAAAAGATTTTGACGGATGGATTTAACAGAGAAGTTGTGTTTGAACCGGGACTACGGATGGCTCAGGTTGAGCTGGAGAAGGCGAAAACAGGGGAGAAGCGGTCGGACTGGCAGAGGCTGCTGGATACGCTGGCGGAGACAGATGGTGAGGTTGAGCCGGGGCAGATGGAGGTGGATCTGAAGCTGGCGGGTGAATTGTATGGGATGCGCAGGGATTCTGATGAATGGTATGTGATTTACAGTAGACGGCGGATTCTGGAAATGAGGAAGGAAGCTGGTCGGAGGTGTCTGGCAGCGTTTGATATTGGGACGACTACCATTGCGGGGTATTTGCTGGATGGTGCGGATGGGAGGACTCTGGCAGTTGAGAGCAGGATGAATCCGCAGGCGCAGTATGGTGCGGATGTGATCATGCGGGCGAATTATGCGTTGGAGCATGGAACAGAAGCGTTAAGTATGTGTGTTCGGAAAGCGGTTAATGAGATGTTGGGAAGTCTGGCAGAGGATGCAGGGATAAGGAGAGAGGATGTTTTTCAGGTGTGTGTTGTGGGAAATACTTGTATGCATCATCTGTTTCTGGGGATTTCTCCGGCTTCGCTGGTACATGCGCCCTATATTCCGGCTGTGAGTGAGAGGCTGGTGCTGAATGCGGGGGATTATGGTCTGGCTGTGCAGGAGCGTGCAGAGTTGATCATGCTTTCGGATATTGCAGGATATGTGGGAGCGGATACCTGTGGATGTCTGCTGGCTATCAGGCAGGATCAGCAGGAAGAGATTTCTCTGATGATCGATATTGGAACGAATGGTGAGATGGTTCTGGGAAACAGGGAGCGGATGGTGACCTGTTCTACTGCGGCCGGGCCTGCTTTTGAGGGTGCAAAGATTGAGTGTGGAATGCGTGGCGCGGCCGGGGCTGTGGATCATGTGAAGTATGAGGATGGGAAGTGGAACTATACAACTGTTGGGAATAAGCCGGCGGTTGGTTTGTGTGGTTCGGGATTGATCGATCTGGTGGCGGGTCTTCTGGATGCTGGAATGCTGGATGAGAATGGTGTGCTGAGAAGTGGACAGGAGAAGCAGGGTGTGTTTATTCTGGTACCGCCAGAGCGAGGCGGTAATGAGAGAGGGGTTTATCTGACGCAGAAGGATCTCGGAGAGGTTCAGCTTGCGAAAGCTGCGATTGCAGCGGGAATTCAGATGCTTATGGAGCGGCTTGGGATTACAGAAGATGATATCTGTTCGGTATATATTGCAGGTGCTTTTGGCAACTATATGGATCCGGTCAGTGCCGGGAAGATTGGCTTGCTTCCGGCGACGCTTGTGAAGAAAGTGAAACCAGTGGGAAACGCTGCTGGTGAGGGTGCGAAGATCGCACTTGTGAATGAGAAGGAAATGCTGGAGATGGATGAGCTGGTGAGAAAGATTGAATTCGTTGAACTGGCTGCTTCGGCTGATTTTCAGGATCATTTTATTGATGAACTGGGATTTGAGACAGGTGAATGATTTTATCCGCCTGATTGAATTATTGAGAAGTGCAGATTTCTTCTGATAAACTGCGGAGCAGTTATTCGGTGCAGAACTGAGGCGCGAAGAGGATAATTTTATCCGCCTGATGAGATTGCTATAGACTATACAAGAGAGTAAGGGGTTAGATTATGGATATAAAAAAAATAGAGCAAATGGGAATGGAGCAGGGGTTTTCGCATGTGGTGTTGCTGGATTGTGATACGATTGAGCTGAAGCCGGAGGTTCGACAGATGTGTGCAGCAGATACCTGTCATAAGTATGATAAGTGCTGGAGCTGTCCTCCGGGATGTGGCTCTCTTGAGGAATGTGAAGCGAAAGTCCGGCAGTATAAGTATGGGATTATTGTTCAGACAGTTGGTGAATTGGAGGATGTTTTTGATGGCGAGGGAATGATGGAAACGGAAGCCAGGCATAAGGAGTATTTTGTGGAATTTGAGAAGAAACTTCGGGAGATTTATCCGGATATGCTGGCGATTGGTGCGGGATGCTGTACGAAATGTAAGGTCTGTACTTATCCGGATGCTCCATGCAGGTTTCCGAAACAGGCTTTCTCATCGATGGAGGCTTACGGGATGCTGGTAACACAGGTCTGCCAGGCCAATGAGCTACAGTATTATTATGGGGATTGTACGATTGCTTATACGAGCTGTTACCTTCTGGAATAACGTTACTGTTCACTCCGTTCACAGTAACGTAGCCAAAATTCATTCCAGATTGCCTGCGGCAATGGAATTTTGGCTTGTATGTCTCGGGATTTTGGCATATTCATGCCAAAACACCTCGCGGGACAGAGGTGTGTGAACAATAACGGAATAACATTTTAGCCGAATCAGGTAAGTCAGTTTTCGTTGTAAATAACAGTGAGCTATGATAAAATACAGATATTGAAAGCGCAGAGCGTGTTTGAAAAAACAAAAAATCCTTCGCCGCAGGGCGGGGGATTTTTGGCAGAAGGTATTAAGGGTGGCTTGAGGATATGACAGTACTGGAACAGTTAAGAAAAACAATTGAAGACGGACATCCGGGGGAGACAGAGAAGCTGGTGAGGGAAGCATTGAAGCAGCATATTCCTGCAGGGCGGATTGTGGAAGAGGCCATGACTCCGGCTATGCGAACAGTGGGGGAGAATTACAAATCCAATGGAGCGGATATTATTAAAATTCTGGCAGCAGCCCGAAGTGTGCGCAAGGGTTTTGAATTGTTGGAGGAACAGGACTCGCAGTTTGGCAGGAGGAATATCGGAACTGTAATCCTTGGAACGGTGGAAGGTGATCTGCATGATGTAGGTAAGAATCTGGTTGCGATCATGTTTCGTAGTGCCGGATTTAAGGTGATCGATCTGGGAGTGGATATTTCTGAGAAGCAGTTTCTGCGTGCAGTGAAACAGAATCCGGATGTGTCGATCGTGTGTATCTCCTCGCTTCTGAGTACTTCAATCCCGGAGATGGAGCAGGTGGTAAAGTCTCTGAAACGAAGCAGCAGTAAGCATAAATTTAAGATTATGGTTGGTGGAGGTGCAGTAACGGAGCAGCTGGCGAAGAATATGGGAGCAGATGCCTATACAGAGAACTGTATTGAGGCTGTGGAAGTTGCGAAGACGTTTATTGTGTGAGAACCGGGCTGACAGGTGCGTATGAGAAAGACATAGTGTGAGTTAAATTGCTATAGAATTGACTGGTAAAATAGGTGCTTCAATTATGTGACAGGAGGATTGTAGACTTGCAGCTGTCATCAGTTTATTTATATGAAAAAATAAAAGAGAAATATGAAATTACGGAAAGGGGAACTTTATCCGGTTCAGACGGATATCTGCGCCCCTTTTTGTGTTATGAAAAAAAAGAAACATTTCGACATGGGCATGTTTATGTGGTACAGAGATATGACAAAGAGTGGGAATCGGCAGTTCTGACTGCTGAAAATATACTCTGGGTATTTTGTGGGAGAGAGGAAATTGATGCTGCATCAGAAGAGCTTCAGCAGATTCCGTATATTCATATTGCACTTGATAGTCTGGAAGAAATAGCAGAATTTATGAATGATGTGCAGGAGATTTTTGATGCGGCTGATGAATGGGAACGGAAGATTCATGATCTGATGTTAGAACATGCCGGAATGGACAGGCTTTTGCAGGTGACATCGGAATTTCTGCAGAATCCGATGACTGTAACAGGACTGGATTTTACCTTTGTGGCGGAAGCGGGAAGCGAGTATCTGCCGAGGGCGCGGCTGTATACAGATGACGGGTTGAATATGGAATATGTAAATGCACTTTTGCAGAATGAGACTTATCGAGATATGGCAGATACGCATGAATATGTGATGTTTCCGGCTTACATCAGTGGATGTCGTTCGATGAACAGAAATCTGTTTGTGGATGGGAAAGCAACTCACAGGCTGGTTTTGACTGAGTGCAGATCAGAGATTACACTGAGAGTTATCTGTGTACTGGATATTCTGGTGGAGAAATTGGAGTATCTGCTTGCGCATGAAGCGGAGGAAGAAGATCCGGACAGGGATATGGAGCAGATTTTTGTGAGAATTCTGTCGGACAGGACTGCGGATTATATGCAAGTGAGCAGAGAACTGAGTGAACTGGGATGGAGCGGAAATCATGAATATATGTGCCTGATCCTGCAGATTACCTATCTGAATCAGCAGAATCTTTCCACAAAGGCAATCTGCCGATATATTAAGAAGAAATTTGAGGATTCTGTGAGTTTTCTTTATCAGGATGAAATTGTGGCATTTTTTGACCTTACCAGACTTGGAAAAAGCCAGGAGGAAGTAGCCGGAAAACTGGTTTATTTTATCAGGGATACTTATCTGAAAGCCGGATACAGCAGGGTGATGACAGGACATATGAATCTGAGACGGCAGTATGTGCAGGCGAAGACGGCTCTGGATGTAGGAAGCCGTAAGAAGCCTTATCTGTGGATTCATTATTTCGGTCAGGTGGCACTGACTTATATTCTGGAACAGGCAACAAGAAGATTGCCGGGAACAATGATCTGTCATGAAGGGCTGCTGGAATTGAAGAAGCATGATGAGGAGAATCAGACTCAGTATATGGAGACATTGAGAGTGTATCTGGAGCAGCATCTCAGTGCAACTCAGGCGGCAAGGGAATTGTTTATCCACCGCAGTACGTTTCTTTACAGGCTGGACAGGATTAAGGAAATCCTGCAGTCTGAGCTGGATGATCCGGAGGAAATTTTTTATCTGGAATTGTCATTCAGGCTGCTGGAGCAGGAGCAAGAGAAAGAATAGTACGGGAACAGAATAGTGCAGATATCTGGAAAGGTCAATTATTTGTGGAGAGATGTTTTGATAAAAAAATTCAGGTACGCCTCTGGGCGTACCTGAATAAATATTAAAAGAGATATTATGTTATTTAGCTTCTTCTTCGGCAGCAGCCTCTTCTTCAGCTTCCAGAGCCGGGTCTACATGAACG
>ERZ779820.1532-NODE-1532-length-14272-cov-3.197018_pt1 | contig 14272 bp, 7 predicted proteins | sample MGYA00511563_ERZ779820 | MGnify/ENA primary metagenome ERZ779820 (study PRJEB29588, sample SAMEA1964852) | human gut metagenome | biome: human gut; feature: human-associated habitat; material: faeces | place: Denmark | collected 2008/2010 ...
ACAGGTTTTGAACAGCTTATTGATAAACGTACGACATGAAAATAAAACTGATAGCATTATTTATAATGATGAGATCATTGGCTGCTATAGCTGACAATGATACTTATTTCTTTTCAAAAGTAGATTATCAACAAGGCTTATCCAATAGTGCAGTGCTTTGTCTTTTTCAAGATAATGTGGGGCTGATGTGGTTTGGCACGTATGATGGAGTGAACTGTTGGGATGGAAAGACGATGGAAGTGTTTCGCTCTGATTTTTCAGAAAGCAAAACGTTGAGCAATAACGTGATTCATTCTTTTCATGAGCAACGGGAGATTATGATGTTTTATCCCATGTTGGCGGAAGGGGATTCTATCTTATGGTTAGGTAGTCGTGAAAAAGGACTTGTTCGTTTCGATAAACGAACGGAAGAATATCAAGTCATCTCTTTGAAAGAAAAGCTGCGCAAGTCGGTAGACGATATATTAAGTTTGTACCGCACTGAAGATGGTAAAATGTATGTAGGAACAACTTCTGGTTTGGTTTGTCTTTCATTTTGTGGAAAGAAGATAGAAGCTACTTATATCGGTAGGGAGCAGGGACTTCTTAATGATATGATACATGGTATACAGGAAGATGGCAATGGCTTCCTTTGGCTGGGTACCAATCGCGGACTCATCAAATATAATCCGAAAAATGGCTCGTCGCATGATTATTATTACAGTGCCGGTGTGCAAATAGGAGAGTTTAGTGATGATGCCTATTATCAGTGTCCTTATACAGGCAGTCTTTTCTTTGGAGGAATTGATGGACTGCTTTATCTGGATCGTAAAGTGGCGGCTGCCCCTGAGTTTTATCCGGATATTGTGTTACGTCGGTTGTGGCTTGGGCGGACAGCAGTAAATTTAGGTGATTATTATACGGAAGATGGAAAAAGTCTGCAATTGGAAGGAGCGGAAACTTCTTTCTCTCTTTCTTTTACCGTACCTGATTATTTGACCGGGAAAGAAGTGGAATATTCATTCATCCTGGAAGGATATGATAACCAATGGACTTCATTCAGCAGCATCAATGAGGCTTCATATACTGATGTGCCTGCGGGTGATTATATTTTTAAAGTCCGTTATAAGAAAGACGTGTTCGATACGGAGTATAAATTCTTTTCCATTCCCATACATATTCTTCCACCGTGGTATCAGTCGCTATGGGCTTATCTCCTTTATATTTTATTAATAGTGCTCTTTGTGGTTTATTTGTTTCATTTACTTCGTAAATATATCCTTCATGAACGTATACTGAAACGGTTGCTCAATACGGAAAATAATAAAAAGGTGCTGGAAAGTAGTAGTTATAATCGTGACTTATTGGATAGTTTTACCCTCATTTACCATGCTTGCGATCAGCTACGTGCAGAAAACACCTCTTATGAACAACGTCGTAAGCAAGTGGAGTTAATACGTGAAACAGCGATGAGTGCTCTTTTCCGGCCAGAGACGCTTTATTCAGAGAAACTGAAGCATTTTTATCCTACTACCTTTGTTTTGTCTGCCCGTATGTGTATACAGGAGTTATCTATGGAAGTACTTCGCACGTTGAAGTCAGAAGGAGTAGATGTTACTTTGGTACAATCTCTGATTCCTGCGAATTTTACTTTTCCGGTCTATAAAAATGCTTTGCGTTGTATTCTTTATTATTGTTACCAGTTTGTTTGCCAAAAAACGTCGTCAGGCAAAGTTACGGTTAGTGTGCAGGAAGAAAACGGTAAGATGTCGTTGGTAATATCTGGTACGGTTGATGTGCTTAAAGAACTACAACAACAACTGACCGGAACTCCTTCCTCTGTGGTTAATAAAGAAGATATTGACCGTTTTTTCGGTATTCAGTTGATGCTTTGTTTTGTGCAATCAGCTTTAGAGCAACTTCATACAGTTGTTCGTTGTGTAGAATCTGGCAGTGGTCAGCATAGCCTGATGTTTACTTTCGATCCTGCCACATTAATTGAAAATCAATCGAGTGAAAAGAAAACGATTCTTTTATTAGAAGATCGTGAAGAAATGGTTTGGCTGATAACAGGATTACTTTCTGAAGAATATTTGATACATTCGGTGAAAAGTGTACAAGTGGCATTTGAGGAAATTCATCGTTCGGTTCCTGCCGTTTTCTTAGTTGATATGGCTATGTATGCAGAAGAGGAGAGTACGTTTATGGAATATGTTGGAAAGAATCGCTCGGCTTTATCGAAAACAGCTTTTATTCCTTTGCTGACATGGAAAGCAAGTTCGGTTATTCAGCGCGAACTGATTAAATGGTCCGATTCCTATATTGTACTACCCTATGATATTCTCTTTTTGAAAGAAGATGTTCATAAAGCTATTTATGGTAAGCGGGAAGCCAAACAAATTTATTTGGAAGATTTGGGTGAATTGGCAGGGCAAATAGTGTGTACTACAGCAGAACAGGCTTATTTTATCCGTAAACTTTTGCAAGTGATTGAACAGAATCTTGAAGAGGAAGAATTGGGTTCAACATTGATAGCCGATCGTATGGCAATGAGTCCGCGCCAGTTTTATCGTAAGTTTAAGGAAATATCTCCCATTGCTCCTAGTGATCTGATTAAAAACTATCGAATGGAGAAAGCTGCGCGCCTTTTGAGAGAGGAAGATCTTTCTATTCAGGACGTTATTGCTGATGTGGGGATATCAAGTCGTTCCTATTTTTACAAAGAATTTGCTAAAAAATTCGGTATGACACCTAAGGATTATCGAGAACAGTGGAAAAATATATAATTCTTACTTGTACTTTGTGTTGTGCTCTCATTGTACTATTTATATGTAAGATTATTGATTTACAGAATAATATAATATGCTCTCATTACACATCTTGTGTTCTTGTCTACCAACCGATTTTTGCCTGTTTTTTGTCACTACAGAGGATTAATAATAACCGGAAACCAGTTTAATTTGCTTTCGTTAACAAGAAATTAAACATGTTTGATAACCTTATTATTAATCAAAAAAGCAAGTAACATGAATTTGTTTGGAATGGAAAAACATCACACTAAGTCGATGTGGCTACTGGCAATTTTAATTGCATTTAGCACTACGGTGTGTGCACAAGGCACTTCGGTTACAGGACGTGTCTCTGACGAAAAAGGAGAGTTGCTCATAGGAGTGAGTGTTCAGGAAAAAGGTACTACCAATGGTACTATTACTGATACTAACGGGCAGTATAACCTTAAATTATCTTCTAAAAATCCTATTTTAGTAGTTTCTTATATAGGATATAAGCCACAGGAAGTAAAGGTTGCTAAGCAGAAGGTTCTTGATGTCATTTTAGTAGAAGATGTGTCTTCTTTAGATGAGGTAGTGGTGGTGGCTTATGGACATCAACGTAAGGTATCAGTAGTCGGAGCGCAGTCTTCAATGAAGATAGAGGATATCAAGATGCCGACAGCCAATTTGTCCTCTGCTATTGTCGGCCGTTTGCCGGGCGTAGTAGCTGTACAACGTACAGGAGAGCCGGGACATGATGATTCAGATCTCTGGATTCGTGGTATTTCTACACTGGCTGGTCAGAATTCTAAACCACTGGTATTGGTAGATGGTGTGGAGCGTAGTTTTAACAATATCGATCCTGAAGACATTGAATCATTCACAGTATTAAAAGATGCTTCCGCTACAGCCGTGTATGGAGTGCGTGGTGCCAATGGTGTAATTTTGATCAAGACTAAACCGGGTAAAGTCGGGAAGCCGCAGTTTTCTGTTGACTACTATGAAGGTTTTGTGACATTGACTAAGAAACCGGAAATGGCAGATGCTTTTACTTATATGGACGCTGCCAACGAAGCTTATATGGATACTAAAGGTAGTATGCTATATTCTTCACAATACATTGAGGCAACAAAGAAGGCTCACGGCTTACTGCCGAATGACAACCCGTTAATGTTCAATCCTTACCTGTACCCAAATGTGAATTGGATGGACGAATTATTTAATGACTGGGGGCATAATCGCCGTGTAAATGTAAGTGTGCGTGGTGGTGTGCCCAATGCTACGTACTACGTTTCGCTGAGCTATTACAATGAGAAAGGGTTGACGCGTACTGCCGAGATGGAAAATTACGATGCTAACATTCGTTACGACCGCTATAATTATACTGCCAACTTGAATTTGAAACCTACAGAAACGACTACCATTGACTTGGGTTTCAACGGTTTTCTTTCTATGGGTAACTATCCACAGCAGTCTACCAGCGACTTGTTTGCATCCGCTATGGAGATTAATCCTGTCTATTTGCCATTGATGATGCCTGATGGTTCTGTGCCGGGTATTTCTACTAATGGTGACCTGCGTAACCCATATGCAGACTTGACTCGTCGCGGTTACAAAAACGAAGCAAGAAACCAGTTGAACTCTAATATTCGTTTGACACAAGATCTTGGTTTTTGGAAATGGAGCAAAGGATTTACTGTTTCTGCCATGCTAGCTTTCGACGTACATAATAGTCGTGACTTGAAGTACAACAAGCGTGAAGATACATACAACTTTGCCGGAACAAAAGATGAAAACGGATTGTGGAATGATGATGTGTTTGATGAAAACGGGGATTATCGTTATGCGCTGACTTATACCGGACATAAAGATTTGGCTTTCGACCAAGGCGCTTCTGATTCGAGAAGTACTTATTTTGAGGCTTCTTTAAATTATGATCGTTCTTTCGGTTTACACCGTATAGGTGCTCTCTTGCTTTATAATCAGAAGATCTATCGTTCAAGTTCCGACAATTTGGTGGGCTCCTTACCTTATAAGCAGCAAGGTTTAGCAGCTCGTGTCACTTATTCCTGGAATGATCGTTATTTCTTCGAGGCAAATGCCGGATACAATGGTTCCGAGAACTTTAGTCCCGATAAACGTTTCGGTTTTTTCCCTGCATTCGGTTTTGGTTGGGCTGTTTCTAACGAATCTTGGTGGGAATCTTTGCAAGATGTTGTGTCTTATTTAAAGGTACGCTATACGGATGGTTTAGTTGGTACGGACGCTGTAACCGGACGTCGTTTCATGTATCTCGACCAAATGGCTGGTTTAGATGGTTATCGTTTTGGCGACCAAAATAATGGAGTTGGTGGTTGGGGATATAGCAAGTACGGCGCTAATGTCGGTTGGTCTACTTCCCGCAAGCAAGATTTGGGTATCGACTTGAAATTTATGAAGGACAATCTGTCATTGACATTAGACGTATTTAAAGAACATCGTAAAGACATCTTTATTACTCGTCGGGTGATTCCTGATTACTCGGGATTTGTAGAAATGCCTTACGCTAATTTAGGTGTGGTAGACAATAAAGGATTTGAAGCTACATTGGAATATACACAGCAACTCGGCAAGAAATCTTTCCTGACCGTTCGCGGCAACTTTTCATGGAATGAAGATGAAATAGTAGAGAATGATGATCCGCGAGTACAGTATCCGTGGATGGAAAAGCGAGGAACGAACGTAAATGGACGTTGGGGCTGGGTTGCCGAAGGATTGTTCACTAGCGAAGAAGAAATTATGGACCACGCTAAACAGTTCGGTGAAGGATACCCTGGACAGATTTCAAAAGTGGGTGATATCAAGTATAAAGACCTGAATAGCGACGGAGTGATTGATGATTACGACAAATGTTTGATAGGTCAGGGCGACGTGCCTAAGATTTATTATGGCTTTGGTGCCGACCTGCAAGTGGGCGACTTTTCCATAGGGGCACTCTTTGCCGGAAATGCAAAGGCAGACCGTTGCTTGGGTGGCAATGCTATCTATCCTTTCAATGATGGTTCGGGAATCGCAAATCTGTATGCGAACATTACCGATAGATGGTCTGCTGACGATCCGACTAATCAGGATGTGTTCTATCCGCGTCTGCATCATGGCAACAATGCCAACCAAAACAATATGAAAACCAGTACATGGTGGCAGAAAGATGTCAGCTTCTTGCGCCTGAAGCAGCTGACGATTGCTTACCAGTTCCCGAAACAGTTGATAAACAAGACATTCTTGAAGAGTGCGCGTATTTACTTAATGGGAACCAATTTGCTGACATTCTCCAAGTTTAAACTTTGGGATCCGGAATTGAATACTAACAATGGTACTTCTTATCCGAATGTACGTACCTATTCAGTGGGTGTGAATGTGAGTTTTTAAATAATAATCAGTTAGCAAGAATATGAAAAATATATTTAAGAAAGGAACTTTGGCGCTGTGTTTAGCAGTCGGATTAAATTCGTGTAATGATTTCTTCGATGCAATCCCCGGTCAGCAATACGATTTAGAGGATACGTTTACCAATCGTGCGAAGACAGAACAGTTTCTGAACAACGTATATAATTATGTGCCCGACGAAACACTCGAACGTAGTGCGAGAAATACCATGTCGGGAATTTGGACGACAGGTTCATTGGAATGTAAACTTTCCTGGGACGGAAATAATGGTAGCGAGTGGGCTTCCGGAGCTACCTATGCTGGCTCTTCATGGATCAACTTCTGGTATATTGAATATTATAAGGGAATTTCTCGCGCTAGTACGTTTATCATGAATGTAGACCGTTGTTTAGAAGCATCTGCGGCACAACGCAAACAATGGAAGGCGCAAGCCCGCGCTTTGCGTGCTTTCTATTATTTCATGATTTTCCGTTCATACGGTCCGTTTGTGATTTTGGGTGAAGAACCGATTCCATTGGACATATCAACAAGCGAATTGCTGAAAGAACGTAATTCGGTAGACGAATGCGTGGATTTCATGGTGAAAGAATTTGATGATGCGGCAAACGATCTTCCGGATAGATATGACGGTTCTAACTTGGGACGTATAGACAGGGCTGCTTGTAAGGCTTTCAAAGCAAAAATGTTGTTGTATGCGGCAAGCCCGTTGTTCAATTGCAACGCTGATTATGCAGGCATTGTCAATCCGGAGAGCGGCAAGCAACTTTTCCCACAAGATAAGTCGCAGGAAAGAGCGAAGTGGGAGGCTGCACGTAGTGCTTACAAGGACTTTTTCGATGAATTTGGAAACACTTTCTCATTATATACGGAAAAGTCTAACGGAAAGACCGATTTCTATGAATCTTACAGAAAGGTGACATCGGGAGTGTTCTATGGTGCTGACAACAAGGAGCAAATTTTCATCAGGTTGGCAGACCATGACATGCGTGCCTACGAAACCACACCTTATCACAAAGGATTCGATGATAACAATGGCGCTTTGAGAGGTGGCTTGGGATTTGGTGTACCTCAAGAGATGGTGGATTTGTACTTTATGAAAGACGGTCGTAGAATTGTGGACGATGAGAACTATAAAGAATATACTGGCGTACCATCCAGTGATTATTTGGGATGGTCAACGGATTATAATGACGTTGTGGTTAGTGATAGAACCTATTTTAAAGCGAACTCCGATAAAACCCTGAAACAATGGGCAGATCGTGAACCTCGTTTTTATACGAACATTACATTTAACGGTTCTACTTGGCTAAAGACGGATACTCCACGTGGGAAAGTAACAACGGAGTTGACGTTTAACGGTAACTCTGGTTATGCAAATGCCAACTGGGATGCTCCTTACACCGGTTATGGTATGCGTAAGATGGCACCAAAAGAGGGGCGTAGTGGAGCCAATAGACATTGTGCCACTTTGCTTCGTCTGGCTGATATGTATCTGGGATATGCTGAAACTTTGAGTGCATGTGAACAGCGCGATGAGGCTATTAGGTATGTGAATAAGGTGCGTGCCCGTGCCGGCATTCCCGGATATGGCAAAACGGGTACGACAGACGAAAACGGCTTTGTATGCATTCCTTATGAAGACACGCGTGACGGAGTGGACAAGCGTATTCGCCGCGAACGTTTGGTTGAACTGATGTTCGAATGGAATCACTTCTTTGATGTGCGTCGTTGGAAAGTGGCCGATATGGCTGTGGGTGACGACTGGATATATCCTAAATATCATAAAGGAGGTGAAGGTGGAGCGATTCATGGTATGGCATTCCGTTCCGATGCTCCCGCGTTTTTTGAGAAGGTTGTGGTGGAAACCCGTACATTCTTGACTAAACACTATCTTTTCCCGATTCCTGACGAAGATGTACGTCGTAATCCGAAGATGGTACAAAACCTGGGATGGACAACGGAGTAATAATATACTCCGGATGTCCGATCTGCGAATGAATGAAAGAAATTAATGAAAAGAAAAACAATGAAGATACCTCAAATAAGATGTAGCGATGTGAATGCAGTGAAGAGAATCATTTTTCTTTTGGTGCTGCTAATTCCCTTTTGTCTGGCAGGATGTTCGTCCGACGATGATGAAGGAGAAGGTCCGAACGAAGATGCTCCGGTTTCTTATGTACTTGGTTCGGGTAACACGAATATGCCCTCCAGTGGTACAATTATAGCGCAATATGCTGATGCTCCTGTCGGTTCGGAAATCAGACGTTTGGTAGACGATAATGCTGATACGAAGTATGTTACTTATCATAGTAGTTTCAACATCACTTGGAATGGAAATAGTAGTAAGGCTGTCACTGCCTATTCGTTGACCTCGGCTGCCGATACCCCCGAAATGGACCCGAAAGATTGGACACTCTATGGTTCTAATGATAATACTACGTGGACAGAACTGGATGCGCAGACAAACCAACTTTTTGCAGCGAGAAAAGAAGAGAAAAGCTATGAAGTGGATAATGCAACTTCCTATCGTTACTACAGACTTTCTGTTGAAGCGAACAATGGTGGTGCTGCCACGCAGATAGCTGAATGGAAACTGGTTGCCATGCGTTCATATACGGAGAATATCAACGATTTGATTGCTAGTAAAGGTTCCAGTACGTTTAGTGCGATAACTCCGATGGGCAGACAGCATGAGAATGACAGAGAAGCTACGGCAGCGGATTTGGAATGGCTTGCCGATCCTGCAGAAGAGCCGGAACCATTTGGAGACAACGGAACGAAGATGGCTTGGAATACGTTTAATGTAGTATCGCTTTATCCGAATGGAAATCCTACCTTATCGGATGTAAATCAGCGTTGGGTGGGCGACTGTTGCGCGTGTGCTGTTTTTGCTTCGATGGCTTATCTCTATCCCCGTTTCATTAAACACATTATTAAGGATAATAAAGACAAAACATACACGGTTACTATGTATGATCCGACGGGAAAGCAAATACCAGTAGGTGTAAGTGGAGATTATTTTATCGGTAATAGTGGTGATTTAGGTGCATTAGGTGGTAGAAACAAGGAGGTTACATGGGCTACGATCCTTGAAAAGGCGATGATGAAGTGGCGTCAGGTTTATCTGGGTAGTTCTAATGTCGGTGGTATCGGTACGGAATATGTGTCTGCCATCTTTACTGGCGATGGAGAAAGTGTAGGTTTTGGTGCAGGTGCCTTAATTGCTGAAGACTTGCAACGTGCTGTAGAAGTATCACTTAAACAAGGTCGATTGGTTATTGGTGGTTTCACAAGAAGTGGTGAACAAGTGGATGAGAACTGGCAGACGACTAGTGGACATGCGTTTACCTTCATTTTGCCGGACGATGACTCCCATCTATTCAAAATGCGTAATCCTTGGGGAGGCACTACTGACGGTGTGATGAAAGTGAAAAATGACAACCGGATTCCGCCGATGATTGACTTGCGTATCTGTGCGCCGGGAGCAGCTAAAAACTATGGGGTGGGACCGGACTTGGGAGGATATATCCCTAATTTTTAATTTCAAATCTTAAAAGAAGAATATCATGAAGAAATTGATTTATATAATGTTGTCGTTGTGCTGCTTTGTTCTTTATAGTTGTGGCATGACGGAACCTTGGAAAGACTGGGAGAACGAAGGTAATATGAGCGAAGACCGCTTGCGTCCTTCGGAAGTGAAAGATTTGTTATGCACGACAGGAGGATGGAAAATGGCCTATGAAGGAGTTACTTTTTATTTCCAGTTTAGTGAGGACGGAGCAGTGACTTCGGATTCTGATGAAAGTTTGTTGAAGAATGCAGTTGAAACTGATTATTCTTTGGATTTTGAAGGTGAAAAGGTTGTTCTGCTTACGTTGCAGAATGGAGGTATGTTACAATATTTGGGAGAAAATCAGGAAAATACATTTGTTATTACGGGATATTCTGATTCACAGATTGTTGCAACGGGGCAAGTGAATGGCAAAACGATGATTTTGAATTCGGTAACTGCTGTAGAACTGCAACAAGCGAAGGAGAGAAAACGGTTGGCTATTATTGCTTACAATAAAGCTCAAGCTATGGAAATACTTAAGACGGACTTGAGTAATGGATTACTTCGTAATGCATCAACTAATCAGTTTGCAGCACATTATGCGATGTCTTGTGATGACGATGATAATTGGAAGATTAAAATCTCATTGCTGGATGGCAAAATATTGAAGCATACGGAATATGCTATGACAATTAATACTACCAATGATGAGAAAGCTACATTAAGTATTGATGGTTTGACTGTGAATGGTGTGGCTGTTGGAGCACTATATTATAAATATGATACAGGAGATTTGAGCACGGATAATCCGGCCTTTAAGGTGGATTTGAATAAAAGTTCTGATATGCTGAAAACATATACAAGTTCTTGGAAAACACATATTGTCGATAGAGATAATATTTGTGATCATTTGACTGGATTGCTTACACAAATAGAATTTGATGACCGTTCTCCAAGGAATATTATAGTTTGTCCGGGAGAGACTGGGGCTGGTAAATGGCATTATGTAGGTTTTGTAATAAATGCTACAGCCAATGACGCGACCGGTTGTGTCTATTTTGAAAATACAGGAATTAATTACATTCTTGGAAGCTATGGTGATGATGCAGGAGTTGTACGGTCAATCCCGGTTTATAGTTCCTTCTTGGATTTCTGTTTTTCGGATAAGGGTGTTTGGATGTATGAAGATTCAGATTCATATCTTTATGTAATCAGTCCGGTCTCCGATGAATGGTTCAGAATGAAGATATAAAATGAAATAACATTTTTTTGAATCAAGCAAGAAAGTAAGAAGTACAACTTTTCTTTCTTGCTTGTACTTTCTGTTCCCAATAGATCATTTTATCATGATAGTTTTAGCTAAAGAATACCTAACTTTGCTGGCAGAAATGACGAAATAAATATATTCACCAATTATAATAGCTTAATTCGCTAACCATGAATAAAAAGAACTTATTGTCTCTCGGAGCTGCCCTATTAGTGGGTACTTCTCTCCTTTTTGCTCAAAAAGAACCAGTGGACTACGTCAATCCTTTAATGGGAACCGACTCCAAGATTTCGCTCTCCAACGGAAACACCTATCCTGCCATTGCACTTCCCTGGGGGATGAACTTCTGGATGCCGCAGACCGGAAAGATGGGCGACGGCTGGGCTTACACGTATGCTTCTGACAAAATCAGAGGATTCAAGCAGACCCATCAGCCCAGTCCCTGGATCAATGACTACGGACAGTTCTCCATTATGCCGATGACCAAACAGCTGAAGATTGATCAGGACAGCCGTGCTTCCTGGTTTTCGCATAAGGCAGAGAAAGCAACTCCTTATTATTACAGTGTTTATCTGTCAGAGTATAACATGACAACGGAGATTGTCCCGACAGAGCGTTGTGCGTATTTCCGTTTTACTTTCCCCGAAGCGTCCGATGCTTATGTGGTAGTAGATGCTTTCGACCGTGGTTCGTATGTGAAGGTGATTCCCGAAGAAAATAAGATTGTAGGTTATACGACACGTAACAGTGGCGGCGTTCCGCAGAATTTCAGGAACTACTTTGTGATAGAGTTCGACAAGCCTTTTACATTTAATAAAGTATGGGCGGACTACCATCTGGTAGAGACGCATCTTGAACTGCAATCCAATCACGTAGGTGCTGCCATCGGTTTTTCGACAAAGAAAGGAGAGCAGGTGCATGCCAAAGTGGCTTCCTCATTTATCAGCCCCGAACAGGCGGAACTGAATCTGAAAGAAATCGGAAACAAGACATTCGAACAGGCCAAGGAAGCTGGACGTAAAGCTTGGAATGACGTACTGGGACGTATCAAAGTCGAAGACAATGATGAGAACCGGATGTGTACCTTCTATTCTTGTCTGTATCGTTCGGTGTTATTCCCCCGTATGTTCCACGAAGTGAATGCGAAGGGTGAAACGGTACATTATAGCCCTTATAACGGTGAAATCCGTCCGGGATATATGTTTACCGATACCGGTTTCTGGGATACGTTCCGTTGCCTGTTCCCGTTTGTCAATTTGGTATATCCTTCAATGGGAGAGAAAATGCAGGAAGGACTGTTGAATACATATCTTGAAAGTGGATTCTTCCCCGAATGGGCGAGTCCGGGACATCGTGGCTGTATGGTCGGAAGAAAAAGCAGACGAATTACGTGTTAATGTAGCAGATACAGATACAAAGATTGTTGCAGGCATGGATGGACTTATGGAAGTTGCAACGATGAAGGGAACAGAGATCCTTGTAACGGCTGTTGTCGGTATGATCGGTATCCGTCCGACAATTGAGGCAATCAAAGCAGGAAAAGACATTGCACTTGCCAATAAAGAGACGCTGGTAACGGCAGGACATATCATTATGCCGCTGGCAAAAAAGATGGGAGTGTCCATTCTTCCGGTGGACAGCGAGCACAGTGCAATCTTCCAGTCTTTACAGGGAAATAATCACGGAGCACTTCATAAGATACTTCTGACAGCATCCGGCGGACCGTTCCGTGGAAAGAAATCGGAAGAACTGATGGAGATCAAGGTGGAAGATGCATTGAAGCATCCCAACTGGTCAATGGGACGTAAGATCACGATCGATTCATCTACAATGGTAAACAAAGGTCTTGAAGTTATTGAAGCCAAGTGGTTATTTAATGTAGATGTGGATCAGGTACAGGTTGTGGTACAGCCCCAGAGTGTCATCCATTCCATGGTGCAGTTTGCGGACGGCGCAGCTGCCTGCGTGATCCTGGCATCCGGCGGCTATCCGGTGCAGTACGAAAAAGGCAAGCCGATCACCGGCCTGACCGAGGGCCAGCTGCCGGAGGCAGAGGGGGTCACGGTCTATCATTCCGGCACCGCAGTGGATGCCGAAGGCCGCCTTGTTACCGCCGGCGGGCGGGTGCTGGGCGTGACCGCTGTGGCCGATGCCCTGCCCGGTGCAGTGACCAAGGCTTATGCCGCAGCCGAGCAGATCGGTTTTGAGGGGCTGCATAAGCGCAGCGATATCGGCCTGCGGGCATTGCAGGCCCTGGGCGCAGTGCAGTAAGCATACAAGAACAGGAGGGGGATCATCCCTATGGTATATCGTATTTATGTGGAAAAAAAGCCCGGCTTTGATGGTGAGGCACAGGCTTTGCAGAACGAGCTGTGCTCGCTGCTGGGCATTGAGCAGCTCACCGGCCTGCGGCTGCTGAACCGCTATGATGTGGAGGGCATCGACCAGGCACTGTTTGACCAGTGCGTTTCCACCGTGTTCAGCGAGCCTCCGGTGGACGACACCTACACCGAGCTGCCCGCTTGGAGCGACAGCTGCTTTGCAGTGGAGTATCTGCCTGGTCAGTTCGACCAGCGGGCGGATTCTGCTGCGGAGTGCATCCAGCTGATCAGCCAGGGCGAGCGGCCGCTGGTGCGCTCGGCACGGGTGTACCTGCTGGAAGGCGCACTGAGCGATGCGCAGATCGATGCCATCAAGAAGTATGTCATCAACCCCGTGGAGGCCCGGGAGGCCTCTCTGGAGACCCGCGCCACCCTGAAGATGGAGTATCCTGTGCCGGCTGCTGTGGCTGTGCTGGAGGGTTTCAACCAGCTGGATGAGGCCGGTCTGGCCGACTTTATCCGGGAAAAGGGCCTGGCTATGGATCTGGGGGATATCAAGTTCTGCCAGGAGTACTTCCGCACCGAGCAGCGTGACCCCACCATCACCGAAATCAAGATGATCGATACCTACTGGTCCGATCACTGCCGTCATACCACCTTTGGCACCATCCTCACCGATGTGAAGATCGATGACAAAGTAGTGCAGGCTGCCTTTGAGCGCTATATGGCACTGCGGGAGGAGCTGGGCCGCACCGAGAAGCCCCGCTGCATGATGGACCTGGCCACCATTGGCGCCAAGGCCCTGAAAAAGCGCGGCGTCCTCACCAACCTGGATGAGTCGGACGAGATCAACGCCTGCACGGTCAAGATCAAGTGCGATGTGGACGGCGAGGATCAGGACTGGCTGTTCCTGTTCAAGAACGAGACCCATAACCACCCCACCGAGATCGAGCCC
>ERZ779820.1535-NODE-1535-length-14262-cov-3.967410_pt1 | contig 14262 bp, 10 predicted proteins | sample MGYA00511563_ERZ779820 | MGnify/ENA primary metagenome ERZ779820 (study PRJEB29588, sample SAMEA1964852) | human gut metagenome | biome: human gut; feature: human-associated habitat; material: faeces | place: Denmark | collected 2008/2010 ...
GTCCGTCCACACAGATCTGCACATAATTCACAGCTGTGGAAAACGGAAGTTCCAGAATCCACTTTTCTCCGTCTTTTACAAATGAATAGGTCTTATCATCCCACTTTAAAGAAAGCTCTTTTGCATTTTCACAGTCCAGCTGCAAAAAATACTTTCCGTCTTGTTGAAAAAGTGTACTATTTTGTTCCATATTTCACCTCTAGAATTTCATCTGTTTGCATGTTCTGACGCCATTGACGTAGATATCGTTTGCCAGTTCTGTGACAAGCCGCATATCCTGCCAAGTTTCACACTTTTCTCCCATAAAAGTAATGTTATCAAAGTGAATATCATGGACACGCACTTCTTCTGTCGGTGTCTGGAATCCACGGATCGTAGAAACGGGGATATCTCCGTTTAATACCTGAATGTTGTCAAAATAGATATCATGGATCTCTCCTTTTGCCATCTGCTCTGTATATCTGCAAAGCAGAACCTTGATATCAAACAGTTTCTGTTCCGCCTGTTCTACTCTGATATTTTTATAATGGATATCATGAACGTGTCCTCCATCTGCCTGGTGGATAGAAAGTGCGGCACCGCCCATATTTCCTTCGTACTGGCAGTGGATGATATCACAGTCTTCGAATACCAGATCATGAATCTCACTCTGGAGAGCATAACCAAGCTCTATGGCATTACCAGGTTCTGCATTCCAGATTACGTTATTGTGAACGCGCACTTTTGTCACATCCCTTACTGTTGAAGGATCCTTGAACAGCCCCTGGGATTTGATGCAGATACTGTCATCTGTGGAGCGGACAAAGCAGTTTTTCACCTCCACATCCTGGCTGCTGGTGATATCAATTCCATCTCCAGTTACGATTCTTGACATAATATTCATATCATCAATGACAACATGATCACAGGCTGCCGGAACCACATGCCAGGATGGTCCGTCTACTGCAGTAAATCCTTTTAAGAGAACATTCTTGCACCATTTGATATAAATAAAGAAACGATGTGCATTGCTGTCCGGCAGATGCCAGCAGGCTCCGTTGACAATTCCGTTTCCCACGATGGAAATATTTTCACTATGTTCTGCATAGATACATCCGGAAACAACAGCACCTTCCTCGATATAGACCGTATCATTTGATTTCAGGGTAAGAACTCCTACATTGTATGCCTTACCTTTTTCAAAACAAATAGTGGTATTTTCCGGTTTTTCGATTCTGCGAGAACAGAATACAAACAGGGCGTCATGGAGACCACCGTCTGTCTCTACTGTGAATTTTCTCGGTTCATCGAGATGAATATGAACGGTCTCTCCTTTTACGGAAGGTTCTATTCCGAAACTGGTGGGCCGGATGGCCAGTTCTTTAAACGGTGTATGGATGGAAATTTCCAGATCATATGCCTCATTGTCTACTACTACCACATAATCGAATGAATCTGTATGGTATACCACACGTTCTGTTCCGTTGCAGATTACACTGTATTTTTCTGATTTCTCCAGTTCATCTACAGAATTTAAGACAAATCTCGGTTCCTCAATGGGATCCGGATTGGGATAATAAATCAAATCCTTTTCAAAGTCTTTCATCGGTCTCTTCCTTCTCCTTATACTTAAATATCTATCTCACTGCTTCCCCATTCATGGTCGCTGCTGTTTCCCACACTGATTCGAAGCTTCATTCCGCAGCTGACGATTTTCATATTTTTATCATAATAAGAAAACTCTTTCGGGTCAATATAGAAATCCACATTCTTCTTTTCTCCCGGATCCAGAAAGACTTTCTGGAAACGGACAAGTTCTTTCTTCGGACGAACCACAGATGCATGCAATGTTTCGTAGTAGCACTGAACGACCTCTGCCCCCGCAACATTACCTGTGTTACTTACATTACAATGCACATGAACTCTTTTGTCCTGTCCCATCCGGACTTCAACATCTGAAATATCAAACCCTGTATAGGATAATCCAAAACCAAATGGATATAATGGTGTGTTGGGAATATCCATATATCTGCTGGTGAAACGGTTCTCCAGGTTATCCGCAGTAAGTACATGTCCGGTTTTTATATCCCAGTAACTTATCGGCACCTGTCCCACACACCATGGAATACTTACAGCCAGTTTTCCCGAAGGATTGGTTATGCCATACACAAGATCTGTGATCGCTTCCGCTCCCATGGTTCCCGGTCTCCATGCCATGATGACGGCTTTGGATTTTTCTGAGATTCTCCGCAGATCCAACGGTCTTCCTGAGATGACCACTGTCACGATATTATCCGTGCGTTTTGCTATTTTTTCAAAAAGCATCTGCTGCTCTTCCGGTAAAGTCAGAAACGCTCTGCTGGCAGCCTCTCCGGACTGAGATTCATGTTCCCCAAGTACACATACAACGGTATCTTCCCGGGTTATCGTTTCCAGCCACTGCTCATCTATTTCTTCATCCGAATCATCCTGTTCCACCTGCCAGATCTTGCATTCTTCCTCAGAAAGCATTCTACAGCCCGGAATACATTCCGCATTCATCTTCTTATCTTGAAGAATAGCTTCGATCGTTTCAACAGGTTCATGCTCACCAAAGATTGCCCAGCGGCTCAGGAATTCCTTGGATGTCACATAAGGTCCTGCCCAGATGACTTTCTGTCTCTGACACAAGGGCAGTATTTCTTCATTTTTCAAAAGGACGCAGCTTTCGCTGGCCATCTGATATGCTTTTGTCCGGTTATACAGGGTCAGTTTTCCACTCTTTCCAAGACCTGCAAAGGGATTTTCAAAAAGTCCCAGCTGATTCTTCATCATCAGAACCCGGAATGCGCTTTCGTCGATAAAGGATTCCGGAATCTGTCCGTTCTTCACCAGTTCTTCCAGTCGGAACATATAAGCAGGACTCATCATATCTATATCCACTCCGGCTTCTATAGCCTGAACCGCCGCTTCATCCATATCGGCTGCCACACCCTGTTCTTCCAGCTGTCCGATGGAACCCCAGTCTGAGATCACTGTACCATCAAATCCTTCTTTATCCCGCAGAAGTTCTCTGAGAAGTTCCTTATTCCCACTGATCGGTTTTCGGTCTATGGCATTAAAAGCGGTCATAACCATAGCTGGTTTTGCCTTCAACGCCATGCGGAAAGGTTTTACATACTGTTCCAGGAATGTCCGTTGGGATATTTCAACATCGTTGTATTCCCGGCCTGCATTCACTGCTCCGTAACCTGCAAAATGTTTCAGACATGCTGCGATTCCTTCATCGTTTTTCTGCTGATAGCCATCTACCATGGCTTCTCCCATGACTCCGTTCACATATGGGTCTTCACCAAAAGACTCCAGCATCCTGCCCCACCGGGGATCCCTTGAAACATCGATCATCGGAGAAAAGGTTGCCTTAAGTCCTTCAGAAGATGCCTCAGAGGCAGCTATCGATGCTGCCTCTGACACCAGTTCCGGATGAAAGGAACATGCCTGCCCCAGTGGAATCGGGAAAATCGTCCGGCATCCATGGATCACATCTGCCATAAAGAGTAGAGGGATATGATGGGGATGCTGTTCCATATATTTGCTCTGAATATCACATATTTTTTCTTTACCGATCACTCCCAGTACGGAGCCTGCATACTGAATGACCCATTCCGGCGGTAATTGTTCGCCGACAACTCCGGTAAGCACTGCCTCTTTGTCAAAATATACACCGGTAAGCTGTACCATCTGTCCTATTTTTTCCTGCAAAGACATTTCTGACAGCAATTGCTGCAATTTATGTATTTCCATGATTACTCCTTATGTTTGATCTGTTGTAACTGTAAAGGTACTGAACAGTTATCATCTTTTTTATTTCTTCCCACTACAGTGTTTCGTAAATAACTGTATTATTCACGCAGGATACGGATTCGAGTGCGCAGGTCCAAAACGCAGCAGTCTACGTTTTGGACCTGCACGGTCAGATTACTTTTTAATCAAAATAAATTGTCTTACCGCTCTTTGCTGACTCATAGATTGCTTCCAGTACACGGGTAACAACTGCAGCCTGTGCCGGTTTTACGATCTGTTCTGCTCCGTCTGCAACGATGTGGTAGAACAGTTCCTGTTCATAATCCCCTGCCGGTTTTTCTTCTCCTGAGAAGAATGCTACTCCTTCGCCGGATAATGCCGGTTTCTCTACTACCTGTTTATTGTGGTGGATGTAGTTGATCCGCAGGCCGTCTTTCATATCTGCTCCGGCTTTTGTTCCGCACAGACTTGTCTTGGCCTCATCAACTTCCAGTGTGTTCAGTGCCCAGGCTGCTTCCAGCTCGATCACTGCACCGTTTTTCATACGGATGAATCCGAAAGCGGAATCTTCTACACAGAATTCCTTCGGATCCCAGTCTCCAAAGGCATTTCCCTGATTGGTCTGGTCAGCCAGTTTGTGGAAGGTCTGTCCTGTTACAGACTCTACTTCATAGTTATCCATCATCCATAAGGTCAGATCCAGTGCATGGGTTCCAATATCGATCAGCGGACCGCCGCCCTGTTCTTCTTCATTTAAGAATACACCCCAGGTAGGAACTGCTCTTCTTCTGAGTGCATGGGCTTTTGCAAAGTAGATCTCTCCCAGTTCGTCAGCCTTGCACATTTCTTTCAGATACAGGGAATCTGGACGGTAACGGTTCTGGTATCCGATGTTCAGGATTCTGCCAGTTTTCTCTGAAGTCTCCACCATCTTCTGTGCTTCTGCATAATTCTTTGCCATCGGTTTTTCACACATAACATCTTTTCCTGCTTCCATGGCTGCGATAGAGATCTCTGCATGGGAGCGGTTCGGTGTGGTTACATATACAACATCCAGGTCCTCTTTGATAAGCTCCTGATAGTCTTCAAATACTTTTGCATCTTCTGTACCATATTCTTTTTTTGCTTTCTCTGCACGCTCTCTGATGATGTCACAGAAAGCTACGATCTCATAGAGACCACTTTTCTTCATAGCCGGAAGGTGTTTTCCGTTGGCGATTCCTCCGCATCCTACGATTCCTGCTTTTAATTTTCTCATGATATTATCTCCTTTTTCTTTATTCTATATTAAATCACGAACTGTTCCAGATATCTCTTGCTGAGGATCAAAGAATTCTCAACCTTTTCCTTGGAATCTTCAAAGGCCTTGTCCTCGACCTCAATGCATGTATAACCGTCATATCCGATATCCGTAAGTGCTGATACATATTTCCCCCAGTCCACATCTCCGAGTCCCGGGAGCTTCGGTGACATGTATTCCAGCGGATATGCCATGATACCGCAGGATTCCAGCTTGTCTTTATAGATCTTGATATCCTTGTAGTGGACATGGAAGATCTTATCTTTGAACTCGTAAAGCGGGCGGATATAGTCGATCATCTGCCAGATAAAGTGGGATGGATCGTAGTTGATGCCCAGATGGTCACTGTCCAGGATCCGGAATACCTCTCTCCAGATCGGCGGTGTTGTCATCAGGTTCTGTCCTCCCGGCCACTGGTCCTCGCCGAAAAGCATCGGGCAGTTTTCGATGGCAACCTTCACGTCACATTCCTCAGCCAGTTTTATGATCGGCGGCCAGATCTCTTTTACCAGTTCCAGGTTCTCCTGTACATTTTTGGTCTGGTCCCTTCCGATAAATGTGGTGACCATGCCCACACCTAATTTCTTACTTGCAAGGATTACCTGTTTCAGGTGTTCCACAGCGGCTGCGCTTTTCTCTTTATCTGCCGCCATCACGTTTGGATAATAGGCCAGTGACGAGATCTCCACTCCTGATTTTTTTGCATATTCCACGATATGCTCTGCATATGCATCATCCTGGTTGACCCGTTCCGCATCGATATGGCTTACACCGGCATATCTTCTTTCTGCTTTTTCCTGTGGCCAGCATGCCACTTCCACACACTCAAATCCCTGCTCAGACGCAAAATCCATCATCTCTTCATAGGTCCAGCTGTCAAGGATCGCTGTAACAAACCCAAGTTTCATAGGAATGCCCTCCTGTTTTTTTCTGTCTCTGTATATCTGTATTATTTCTCCCATGGAGTTGGTGTGAACTCTCCGCCTCTGCACCATTTCAGATAGTTCAGTGCGTGGAGCTGTCCGGTCATCTCCAGTTCTCCGTTGTATACCGGATCATGATATCCCTCGATACAGATATCGTCCTCATATCCGTTGCTTCTTAAGATAGAAATGATATCTCTCCAGTTTGTGTCACCAAATCCAGGCATACGGTGCCATACGAACGGAACTGCTCCGGAGATTCCGCCGTGTCTTACTGCATCCCAGTCGATGGTCGCATCTTTTCCATGTACATGGACGATCTTTTTGCACCATTTTCTCAGTTCTGTCACAGGGTCGATCAGCTGTACCATCTGGTGGGTCGGCTCCCATTCCAGACCGAAGTTGTCATTCTTTACTTCCTCAAACATCACTTCCCAGGCTTTCGGGTTGAAACCGATGTTGCAGGTGGCATGTTCCCAGGTTCCATCCATCAGGCAGTTTTCAATACCCAGTTTCACACCTTTTTCTTCTGCAAGGTCTGCCAGTTCACGGAACACTTTTCCGAACTCTTCGTATGCGGATTCTACAGGTTTTCCTTCCCAGGCTCCTGCAAAGGTGCTTACATGGGTAGCTCCGAATTTTTCAGCAGTGCAGATCACCTTTTCCAGTGTCTTTCTGTGCTCTGCGTACTGGATCGGGTTACAGTAATATCCGAGTGTAGTGATCTTAGAATCTGTTCCTGCAAGGAGTTTGTCTGTGGTCAGTGCCAGTTTGTCAAGATCTGTTCCTTCCAGTGACATATGGAAATTAAGAGAAAATGTTTCGAATCCTTTTCCAACAAATCCTTTCAACCATTCTTCTGCAACGGGTCCCGGCACGCAGGTTCCGATTTTAATCTGTTTCATACTTTTTTCCTCCTGTTCTGTTACATGCACTCTCGGAGAACATGTACAACTGGTTTCAATTTTTATGTTATATATGTTCTGCTTATGATTTCTATCTATAGTTATTCAGTATCTTCTTAGTTACACCTGATCCTGAAATTCGATCACCTGGTTTGTCTCCGCTGACCGGAAGATCGCTTCCATCAGTTTCATCACGCGCATCACCTGGAACAGTTTGATCTCAGGTTCTGCTCCGTCCCGGATCACTGCAACTACATTTCTGTGGAAGTCTGCAATATCTCCGGATACTTTTGGTAAGTCTTCTTTCACAATAGTATCTTCCCGTCTCGGTGCCATGGTCTTTGTCAGACCGGCTGCTGTCTTAACCGGTACTACCGTCTCTTCCGTCATACCGGTCTTACGGATGATCTCACCGTTTAACTGCCAGTCCCGGATCACTGCGGTACCGTCTTCTCCCAGTACATACCATCTCGGCAGGGAAATATAATTGTTGGTGCCGACTTCCACCAGGACTTCCGTTCCACCTTCAAATGTCAGGATAGCAGTGAAGCCATCGTCCACTTCCTGGTTGGTGACATTGGTAAGTGATGCGTACACGGTCTCGATCTTTCTGTCACCATACATATATAAGATCTGATCCAGCAGATGTACGCCCCAGTCCAGAACCATTCCGCCACCATGGACCTTTTCTTTTCTCCAGTCGCCCGGGATACCTCTTGAACCATGGACACGGCTCTCGATCCGGAAGACATGTCCCAGTTTCTGCTCCTCTACCAGCTTTTTGATGATCAGGAAATCATCATCCCACCGTCTGTTCTGGTGTACAGTAAGTAATTTTCCTGTCTCTTTGGCTGCATTTTCCATCTCCAGCAGATCTGCGGAAGATAATGTCACCGGTTTTTCCGATATTACATTCTTCCCTGCATGCATGGCACGAATGGCGATGGGTTTGTGGCAGTCATTCGGAGTAGCGATCAGAACCACATCGATATCCGGATCTGCCAGCATGGCTTCTTCTGTTTCATATACAAAAAAGCCCTTCTCCTTCGCTTCTTCTCTCTTTTCTTTCTTGATGTCATAGATGCCACCGATTACAGCTTCCGGAACATTGGAAAGGATCTCCGTATGCCATCTGCCCATGCCGCCATATCCGATCAGTCCGTAAACTACTTTGTTTTCCCTCATTTTACACCTCCATATATAATTATCATAACGTTACTGTTCACTCTGTGCCCAGTAGCACGCTTCGCGATGTACAGAATTTATACGAATCGCATAAATCTTTGCGAACAACTATCAACTATCTTATGTTTTCTCAGATCCGGTAAAATCCTGCTGACTGTGCCGGAACAGTTATTTTCCCATTTTTAGCCTCTGCGGCTGCGCCAAAGTTATAGATTGCTTCTTTTGGCTCTGCATCGCATGCAAATGTTTTTGCCTCTGCGGCTGCATTGATGATCACGAGGATCTTCTCATCACCGGCTTCACGGATGTATGCCAGCGGATATGCATTCTTTTCTGCATAAACAAAAGTGATCTTTCCTCGGCTCTGCAGAGCTTTGTGACTCTGACGGATCCGGATCAGTTTTTTCACTTCATGATACAGAGAATCCGGAGCTGCCATCTCTTTCTTTGCTGTTGGCCGATCTTTATCCGGATCCATGGCAATATACAGATCACTTGCCGGTGCACTGGAGAAACCTGCGTTGGTGCTGTCATCCCACTGCATCGGAGAACGAGAACCAGTACGGTTGTAACCGCCTTCTACAGATTTCAGTCCTTCTACATAACGCATACCGATTTCATCGCCATAATAGATAAATGGCGCACCTGGCATAGACAGGATAAATGCAAAGGCCACTTTCAATTCATCACCGTGGAGATGGCGTGCCAGACGGTCTACATCATGGTTTCCTGAAAACATACACATCAGACCTTTGCCGGCTGTCTTTTCACAGTTTTCTTTATAGGATTCTACGAAATCATAGATATTTCCTTTTGCACGGGATGAAAAATACGGCTCTTTGCAGCGGAACAGATCGTTGGAATGTGAAGTACCAAACTCCAGCAGAAAGTCCATGTGGAATCCTCCCTCCAGAGATCTCTGTGGATCACCCCATTCAGATACCATTGCTGCATCCGGAAATTCTTTATCAAGGAATTCTCTGATCTGTTTCCATACGCGGATGGTCCCTTTTTTCTCCGGATCATTTTTCACCAGAGATTCTGCCATATCTACCCGGAAGCCATCACAGCCCATACCCAGCCAGAATCTCATTACATCTTCCATTGCTGCGATAGTTGCCTGTGGTCCTTCATCGTCGATCGACTGCTGCCACGGTTTCTCCGGATCCGGCTGATAGAAACCATAGTTTAATGCCGGCTGATTGGAGAAGAAGTTGACAGCCACCGCACCGTCACGCTCAGAGATACCTCTCAGAGAGCCGCCGAAGCTGACCTCCGGTGATTCCCATACTTTATCGGTCCAGATATAACGGTCGGTATATGGGTTCTTATCCGCTTTCATGGATTCGATGAACCATGGGTGTTCTATAGAAGTATGTCCCGGCACCAGATCCAGCAGTACATGAATTCCTTTTTTATGCGCTTCTTCAAATAACTGTTTCAGATCTTCGTTGGTTCCGTAACGTGGAGCTACACGACAGTAATCTGCAACATCGTATCCTGCATCTCCGAACGGAGAGAGAAAACAAGGATTGATCCATAAAGCGTTACATCCAAGTTCTCTTATATAATCTAATTTTTCGATAATACCCTGAAAATCTCCGATGCCGTCCCCGTTAGTATCTTTAAATGACTGCGGATAGATTTCATAAAAAATTGCATCATCTAACCATTTTGACATTTTGTAAAACCCTCTTTCTTTCTGATGTTGTCTCGTTTCTCTATAACAACTACCTTCGCTTACCAGAATACTATTTATTTTCTTAGATTTCAAACAATATACTATTTATTTCTGATACTATTCTATTGTTTTTGTATAATGTTCTTGTGTTTCTTCTTATCCATATATTTTTTTTGGTTATTTTTATCCTGTATTTCATTTTCGAAAAATAATTTATATTATTTTGCACAGCAAAAAAGGGTTCCTGATGCCACAGATTTTCATTCTGCAACATCATACCCTTCTCTGTTTTCCGTTGCAACACGTATCATTATATGATATATTACAACTGATTCTTTTATATTTCCCGGAAACAGTATTCTTTGCAATACTATCCTATGATTTTAATTATTCTGCCGGAGATATTTATTTTACGGAGGCGTATGTTATGAATCTTTATGCGATAAAAGAAAAGTGCCAACACGGATCCATTCAGGTTCCATACAGTTACTATGACTGCGGTATACCGGATTATTTTACGAGTGTACCGCTGCACTGGCACAGTGAAATGGAATTAAATTACATAAAATCTGGAAATGGTTTTTTCAAATACGAGGATCAGACCATCTCTGCCAAACCGGGAGACATCTTTCTGATCCAGCCCAACGTCCTTCATGCTATCATGTCGGATGAGCACAGCTCTTTTTTTTATGATACCATTGTTTTTCATCAGAATATGCTGGTGGGAAGTTACGATGACCGTTGTTATACAGATATTCTGCTGCCGATCTTTTCTTCCAGACGAAGAGTTCTGGTCCCTGTATCTCAGGAAACCCCGGGGTATCATGAACTCCATGATTCGGTCCGGACTATTATGCAGTGTGCGCACAAAAATCTTGCAACGTCGGATCTGTTGCTGAAAAGCGAGCTGCTCCGCTTATTTTATCTGCTGGCATCGACACCGGGACTCTGCACCGAACACACGGCTTCGACAGAATCCCGGCTGACCGAAACACTTCGGCCTGTTCTCACTTATATACAGAAACATCATTCCGAATCTGTTACCATAGAGCAGCTGGCAAAGATCGCTCATATGAGCAGCAGTTACTTTATGAGCTGTTTCAAACAGAATTTCGGTCTCGGAGCCATTGAATATCTGAATCAGGTACGTATCCGATCAGCATGCGACCTTCTGCGCAATACGGATCGCAATATCTCCGACATTGCTTTCGATACCGGATTTCATAACCTTTCAAATTTCAATCGACAGTTTCGCACCAAGGTAGGATGTTCTCCTCAGACTTACCGAAAAGAATCCGTTCTTTCCTGATAGATCCAGTAAGTGATCATCAACATGATCCAGGCGCCGATCCATGCAGATACTTCTGCCAGAGCAACACCACGAAAAGCCAGATATGGAGTCAGTAGCTTTACCATGACCACTCGAAGAGACACTTCAAGGACTCCTGAAAGCATCGGAACAAACGTATGCCCCATGCCCTGACACCCGTTGCGGAACACAAACAGCCATCCCAGAGGAAACAGACAGATGCCTGTAACCGCCAGAAAATCTCTTGTGTAAGAAATAATCGACGCATCATTTAACATGAAAGAAGTCAGAAACTCAGGAATACACAGCAACATCAGAGCCAGTGGAATATTTATCAGGATCGTCAGGATAACTCCTTCCCGGATACCGGTACGTATCCGCTCCTTTTTTCCGGCACCATAATTCTGTCCCACAAAAGTAAGAAGTGCCAGGCCCACTGTATTTGCCGGCTGTTCAAAAAGACTGAGGATCTTGGTGCATGCCGCATAGGCAGCCACATAGCTTGTTCCCATATTGTTGACAAATGTCTGCAACACCATTCCGCCCACTGCAGTGACAGAATTCATAACGGCAACCGGCAGGCCTTTCAATGTCAGTTTTTTGATGATCACACCCTGTGGTTTCCAGTCCGTTTTTTTCGGGATCAGATTTTTTTCCTTTCCTATGTAGTAACAGCAGTAAAGGGCAGACAGAACCTGTGCCAGAACAGTGGCTAACGCTGCGCCAAAAACACCCATATGCAACGGGAAAACGAATAACAGATCCATCAGAACATTAGCAATGGCGGAAATTATCATTGCAACCAGAGGCACCCTGCTGTTTCCCACGGAACGCAGAAGTGTCATGGCAAAATTATTAAAAATTGTAATGGTGGTTCCCGCAAGAATTGTTCCGAAATATTGCAGTGTTTCCGTCATCAGATCTTCCGGTGTATGGAGAAATGTAAATAATTGCCGCATGAAGGCCAGACTTACCACTGTGATCACAATCCCAACGGCCAGACAGATCCAGACAGACATTGCCAGCTCTTTACGAAGTTTTTCATAATTGCCACTTCCAAAAGACTGAGAAATACAGATTCCCAATCCTCCTGTCAGCCCAATTGCGAAACCAATGATCAGAAAATGTACGGAACTGGTGTTTCCAACCGCCGCAAGTGCTGTATCGCCAATTCCTTTTCCCACCACCATAGAGTCTGCAAAGCTGTATAGCTGCTGAAACAGATTTCCTGCCAGGATCGGCAGAAAAAACTGTACCAGTAAACGCATGCAGTTTCCCTGCGTCATATCATTTGTCGTGTTCTTACCCATTATGTTACCTCCTGATGTCTAAACGGTATTTTCCAAATACTGTCTGCTTTTAGCCAGTATTTTACTACTGAAATGATACTTTTTCCATGACATTACTATTCTGTTTTGATACTATTCTATGATGTTGAGGTAAAAGTCAGAGTGAACAGTAACATTTTCTATTCTGCAGGCGTTCCCATATAGTAGAATCCCTTGCATACGTCCAGATGAATCTGTTTGAATGTGCCAATCATAGAAGCATCTCCCGGGAAATGTACCAGAAGATTATTGCCCATTCGTCCGGTTACCAGAGATGCATCCTGATCGTTGACACTCTCTACCAGAACTTCCTGTACCGTTCCCTCAAAACGGGAAGAACGTTCTCGTGCAATTTCCTGCACCTGCGCTAAAAGACGATCAAAACGATCTTTTACAACCTCTTCCGGCACCTGATTCTCTTTGGCCGCTGCAGGTGTTCCGCTTCTTTTGGAATAAATAAAGGTAAATGCGCTGTCATATCCCACTTTTCCGACTACATCCATGGTCTCCAGAAAGTCTTCTTCTGTCTCTCCCGGAAATCCCACAATAATATCCGTCGTCAGAGAAATATCCGGCAATTTCTCACGAATCCGGTCAACCAGTGCCAGATAGGACTCTTTTGTATACCGACGGTTCATCTCTTTTAACACCCGGCTGCTGCCTGACTGCAGAGGCAGATGAAGATGCGGACAGATCTTTTTACTCTCAGCCATCACCTCGATCAGTTCATCGGACAGATCCTTTGGATGAGAGGTCATGAACCGGATCCTCTTCAGTCCTTCAATCTTTTCAATCTCTTTTAACAACTGTGCAAATGTAATCGGATGCTCCAGATTTTTTCCATAGGAATTTACATTCTGACCAAGCAGCATGACTTCCACCACACCGTCCGCTACCAGATGTTCGATCTCTCTTACGATATCTTCCGGATTCCGGCTTCGCTCACGGCCACGGACATACGGTACGATACAGTAACTGCAGAAGTTGTTGCACCCAAACATAATGTTGACACCGGATTTGAATTTGTATTTTCGATCTACCGGCAGGTCTTCCACGATCTGATCGGTATCTTTCCAAACATCGATGATCATCCGGTCCGATTCCATAGCATAACACAGAAGTTCCGGGAACTTGAAGATGTTATGGGTTCCGAAGATCAGATCCACGAACCGGTAACTCTTTTTCAGTTTTTCCACCACATGTGCTTCCTGCATCATACAGCCACACATGGCAATAACCATCTCTGGATTCTTCTTTTTATAATTCTTTAAAGCACCAAGTCTTCCATAAACACGAACATTCGCATTCTCACGAACTGTACAAGTATTATAGTAGACAAAGTCAGCCTTTTCTGTGTCCGCTTTCACATAACCGATATCCTCAAGAATACCATTTAACTTCTCAGAATCCTTAAAATTCATCTGGCATCCAAAAGTTTGATCATAGAATGTCAGCTTACGTCCAATCTCTAATTCTCTTTCCTTTATAATCTCTCTACACTTTGCAATAAAATACCGCTGTCTCTCCGGTTCCTGTTCCGGTGCAGGCGCGGTCGTATCAATTAATTCATAGTTTATATTCGTCATTATAATTATTTAACCTCCAAGTGTGTAAAATCAACTTTTTACGCAGATAGAGATATTATAGGATAACTTTTTTTATTTTTCAAGAAAAAAGTACTTGATTTTTATTTTTGTCTGTGCTATATTAGACAAGTCGCAACGATACGGTCGATTGGTCAAGCGGCTAAGACGTCGCCCTCTCACGGCGAAAACAGGGGTTCGATTCCCCTATCGACTATTTATTTTAAAAGGTTTGTCTGTTTAGGCAAACCTTTTTTTGTTTCATAAAAGAAATGTCTGTTTTTGT
>ERZ779820.1553-NODE-1553-length-14160-cov-3.580716_pt1 | contig 14160 bp, 8 predicted proteins | sample MGYA00511563_ERZ779820 | MGnify/ENA primary metagenome ERZ779820 (study PRJEB29588, sample SAMEA1964852) | human gut metagenome | biome: human gut; feature: human-associated habitat; material: faeces | place: Denmark | collected 2008/2010 ...
AGCACGCCGCCAGCGTTCATCCTGAGCCAGGATCAAACTCTCATGTTAAAAAGTTTTCCTGTCCAGTTATAAACTGGCTTAATCAGATAAATCTGATTTACTGTTTTAAGGTTGTTTCTTTATAGAAACGTTCGTGTGTTGTTATTTACAACACCCTGAAATTCATTGAATCTTTCAAGGTTATTTCACTGTTCAGTTATCAAGGTTCTTTGTTTTGTTGTCGTTCTCAGCGACAGCTCGTTTATTATATCTTATCAAGTCTGTTTTGTCAAGAACTTTTTTCATTTTTTTGAAAAATTTTCTTTCAATCGGTTTTGTCCGATCTGTTATCTTAAACGCGACAACTTTGATATCTTATCATGTGTTGTTCTGTTTGTCAACAACTTTTTTGTTGTCCGCTGTCAGATCATGTCATGTCCTGCGGTCAGCTTGACTATGTTACCATCTGGGTATTATTTTGTCAACCCATTTTTTCCAAAAATTTCACTTTCTTATGTGTACTTTCGCAAAGTGAATTTTACTGTTTCAGTTCATCTTTCCAGAAAAGATATATTTCCACCGTATTTTATTTCAATATCGCATCCATCGCATCTTTCACTGACCTCACACCAGTCAGGCGGATTCCCTTTGGCACAGATCCACTGTCCTTCATGGAATCCAGGCTGACCTGGGGCAGAATGCATTCATCAAATCCAAGTTTTTTTGCTTCTGTCACGCGCTGCTCTGCCATACTGACGGCACGCACTTCTCCGCTTAAGCCCACTTCTCCGAAACAGATCGTCTTCTCATTGATCGGGTTTTCACGGTAACTGGATATAATGGCAAGCACAATGCCAAGATCGATCGCTGGCTCATTCATTTTTACGCCGCCCGCGATATTCACATAAGCGTCACAGTCTCCAAGTTTTAATCCCAGCCTTTTTTCAAGTACTGCCATCAGAAGATTTACCCTGTTAAAATCGGTGCCTGCAGCCGTTCTCCGCGGGATTCCAAAATTACTGTGGCAGACTAACGCCTGTACTTCCACCAGAATCGGTCTGGTTCCTTCCATAGAACACGCAACAACCGAACCGGATGCACCTTCCGGTTTCCCGCTCAGCATGTATTCCGAAGGATTTTCCACTTCCATCAGTCCGTTCTGTCTCATCTCAAACACGCCAATCTCATTCGTTGAGCCGAACCTGTTTTTGACACCGCGCAGTATACGGTATGCCGCATGCCTGTCCCCCTCAAAATAGAGTACCGTATCCACCATGTGTTCTAAAACTCTCGGACCCGCAACCACGCCCTCTTTCGTCACATGACCGACAATAAAGATGGAAATTCCCATCCCCTTTGCAATCTGCATAAATACCCCTGTGGATTCCCGCACCTGTGATACGCTGCCCGGTGCAGAGGAAACTTCTTCGTTATACATGGTCTGTATGGAATCTATGATCACGATCTGCGGTTTTTCCCGGTCAATCACCGTTTTTATCGTGTCTAAGTTCGTTTCACATAAAAGTGTCAGCGAATCGCCAAAGGTTCCGATACGTTCTGCCCTTATTTTGATCTGCTGCAGGGATTCCTCTCCGGATATATATAATACGCGCACACCTTTCTCCGATAAATTCCGGCATACCTGCAAAAGCAGTGTTGATTTACCGATTCCCGGATCACCGCCCACTAACACTAAAGATCCCTGTACGATTCCGCCGCCAAGTACACGGTCAAGCTCTTTCATATCCGTCGACATGCGTTTGTCCTGTGTCATCTCGATCTGTGAGAGCGGAACGTTCTTCGCCTCTGCCGCTTTTGCCGCTACCCTGCCGCCTTTTGCTGCACTTTTTTTATCGATCATCTCCTCAACAAATGTATTCCATTCCTTACATGCAGGACACTGTCCCATCCACTTTGATGATTCGTAACCACATTCCTGACAAAAAAATACTGTTGTTTTTCCCTTCGGCATATTCCTTCTCCATCTCTTTTTATTGTTTATCAGTATACTTACTTTATCTGTAAAAAGCAACTTACTTTCTATGACAAAAACCGGAAAAAGCAATCCGCTTCTTCCGGTTTTTATTATTATTGCAGAATTATTTTTTTACTTTAATTTTCACTGCCGAACTCCTGATTGTAAAGTCTGCAAGTAATTCATTCCTGCCATTTACAACCACTTTGTAATAATATGTTTTTTTCTTCTTTGCTTTTTTATCTGCAAAAGACGTCTTCTTTGTGGTTCCAATCAGAGTATACTTACCGTTCTTTTTTTCTGCACGGTAAATCTGATAAGTTTTGGCACCTGTTACCTTATTGTAAGAAACGGTAACCGTTCCTTTTTTGTTATTTTTTACTTTTGCAGCAACTTTGACACCATATATAATGACTGCCGGCTTACCGGAAGCAACCTGTGTACCATATTCCGAGGTCATATAAGAGGCAATTCTTGTTCCTTTTTCCCCATATGCACTGACCATATAATAATATTTCACACCTTTTTTCAACTGTGCCCTGTCATATGCCGCCGTGCCTGTAATGGATCCGTCTTCGCCATAATATTCCCGATAGTGAACCTCACTGTAATATCCTGTCTCATCATTGGAATCTTTTGCGATCAGGTTACCTGTTGCTGCATAAAGTTTTTCGTCCGTATTACATAACGGCGTATATACAGAACGGACGACTTTATAATATTTCGCACCTTTTACCTTTTTCCAGGTAATCTTTACTGCATTCTTTTTCGTATCATAAACAGCTTTGATGGATTTTACTGCTGCAAGTGATGTAGATTCTTTTGACGATGACCATCCACTGTATTCTTTTTGGGAATTATAAGCCCTTACCGATACATTTACGTATTCTCCGCTCGATAATCCTTTAATGGTGTATTTATTTTTCTTTACCGTTACATATTTTTCTGCAACTGTTTTTTTCTCACCATATTTATCATATACCATGTATCGGATCTGATAGCCTGCAGCGTACTTGTCCGCATCCCATTTAACGCTTACATTTTTGCCTTTATTGGTAAGGACGAGATTTCGCGGCTCCTCGAGCTGCATTTTAACTCTGGTCGACGCGGTAATGTATTTTAATGTTTTTCCGTCTTTATAATATGCACAGATCAGATAGGTGTAACTCTCACCGAATTTTAACTTTTTGTCCGTGTATGTTGTCGTTTTTGCGTTTGTGATCGTTTTCACCAGTTCATACTTTGCATTTTCTACTGTTACGGCACTGTTGCCCGAATTGATCCATCCTGAAATTTCTGTGATATCCTTGTCACTCTCAGAAGTTCTGTAAATCTCATATTTTGTTGCAAAACCTACTTTTGTCCAGGTCAGTTTCACTGTATTTTTTGAGTTCTTAGCCACCTTTAATACAATGTTATTTACACGGCTGGTACTTACAGTAAAATTTTTATATATACTGTAACTTTTCGTTTTTCTGTCCGGATCATAATAATAAGAGCGTACCTTGTAGGAGTATTTTGTGCCTGCCTTTAAATTCTGATCTGTATAGACATAGTCTGTGGTCGTTGCTATTTTCTTATATTTTTTACCTGAAAGACGATAAATCTCATATCCGGTACAGCTTCCTCTGGTAAAAGATAACTTTATACTGTTTTTTCCCGCCTTTGTATATACACGCGGTACGGATACCTTATCCGTATAGCTTACCATATTCGAAGCAGGACTCATTGCCGTATAATAAGTCATGCCAACAGATATATTTTTATATGTTTGATTTTTTTGAGCATCTGTTACTTTTATTTCCTTATTTACGGTAAACACCGGCTTCTTTTGTATGTTATAAAGAGAACTGCCTGCATCATAGGTATGCGCAACAAATGTATATTTTACGCCCGGTTTTAAAGAGATTGCACTGTATGATCCATCGATTCCCTTCACTTTGTAAGAACGTACATAACTGCTTATTTCCTTACTTTCAAGCTCCGTAAGTGCATCTTTTAAATAAAGTTTTTTCTGCTGTCCCTGACCATCCGTATAGTAACCATAAGCGTTCAAAAGCTCATAATTATAATGCGCCGGCTTCTTTCCTTCTTCAAAAACATAAATGACTACATCCGCATCGATTGGCGTCCATGAGAGCTGCCAGTCATCTCCATTGTACGTCTTTTCTATTTTGAGATTTTTTACTGTCGGTATGTTTCCATTAATGCTGGCCGTTGCAGTTATGACATCTGAATAACTTCCATCTGAAAAATATCCTTCTTCCGCAGATTCCAGTCTGACGGAACAATAAAAATATTGCAGTCCTGAATCTATTGTAATATTACAATACGGATCTGATGCATACTCTGAATCCGTTTCATAGGAATCGTTTTCTCCTTTTGCATTTACATAAGCATCGTACAGCGTTCCCCTCTTATTGTAAAACTGTAAAAAGCTCTCTATATTCGTAATATTTAACGGTTTGCTGCTTCGCAGGTAATACACACGATAGCTATCCACTCCGTTTTGTGCATTCCAGGTAACTGACATCTCTTTTCCCTTTTCAGAAACTTTTGTACCGGTTACCGGTGATAACTTCTTTAAAGAGTAATTTTTATAAGTATAGGTGTCCGACCATTTACCATACATGTCCACCACATATTTCGTCTGTTTCGATTCTATAATATATTGGCTATTATCATTCCAGTTCCAATATACCTCCTGTTTGTTACTTGTCACTTCATGATAATATACAGCACGGACTTTTACGCTGACCTGCTGTCCTGAATTCAATATGACATATGGCAGTCTTGCTACATCTGATGTTATCATCTCATGTACGGTTCCGTCTGACGCATCCAAAAATAATCCCGGCATATTATAGACCTTGGTATTTCCATCGCAGACCACTTCATATCCAACCTTCATCATGTCTCCGGCTTTATTTTTCATTGTGGCCGTATCATTATTAACCGGATTCCAGCTTATTTTTACATAAGTTTTTTCAAAAGAAATCTCTTCATAAGCATCTGCATATACAACATATTTATATTTTTTCGATGCTGAATCATATACCGATTCATACGTTAATTGCTTATAAAAATGTCCATTATAACTATAATAAAGAACCTGTGTATCATTTTTTACTGCATACTCATCTATCCGCTTTTTGGCATTTTCCGATGAATCACTTACAGTAATTTCTGTAATTTCATCACCTTCTGTCACATAATGATACCCTGTCGCATCACATGACCGCAATGCTCTATACGTCTTACCATTGACTCTATACATTCCATATGCATCTTGATATTTATCTGTGTTGCCTTTCAGTATGGCTTCTGCCTTATTATACAGGTTTACAAATCCATCAATATCCGTACTGCTGCAATCACTCCGTTCTGGAACCGATTCACATAAGCATATCTCAACTGCCGGCCAGACGCTGTTGTTATAATACTTCCGTCATCTTTTCCTCTTACATTGATTACATTTGACGGTTTATCAATTGCAGCGAGTTCTTCCTCTTCAGTCTCTTCTTCGGTCTCTTCTTCTATTTCTTCTTCCGATTCTTCTTCCGTCTCTGTTTCCATCACTTCGGTATCATCAACAGCCTCCGTATCATTCACGTTTTCTGTCTCTTCTACAGTTTTCTCAGTTTCTGATGCCTCTGATGTTTCTGGAATTTCCGATGCCTCGCTGTTCTCTGTCTGCCCACTGTCATTTTCTGCAGACTCACTGTCCGTTTCGCTTTCTGTCTCTGTCTGTTCTGTTGCTAAAGCTGCTTCCATCGCATCTTCTTCCTGTATCACAGCCTCTGTTACTGTCTGTACATCTGTCTGCGGCAATCCAGCAGCACCTGCTGATGTCCAATCTCCGACCGTCAGCGTAAGCGCCATCGCAAATGCCGCCATACGTTTCCAACCCGTGAGTCTCTTTCTTTTCATAACTTTTCTCCTTCTGATTTATTGCACATTGTCACGCGCATTTTTTATGTTAATGTAACAGTTTATCCCCGTCAATCGTACTTTCGTACTTGAAAGCGCAAAAAAGCTTACATGCCCTTTTGACATGTAAGCTTTTTTTGATCTCACTTTTCCGTTCTTAACACTTTGTAACTTTTACATCTACCGGATGGTCGCCAAGTTCTACACTTAAGCTTAATTTGCCGCCAAGATTTGTCTTCATCTTTCCTGCATCTGCGCCATCGATCGTGATGTCGTACTCTGACTCATCCTCAAGTTCTACTGTGATCTGTGCATCTTCCGGTCCCTCTACCTGAAATGTCAGGCCTGTATCTGTTGCATTCAGATTCATGACAGCTGTTCCCGGAACAGATTCATATACGAACATGCCATTGCGCTCTAACTTGGTGATCTCGGAAAATGTCTTCACCTTGTAGATATCTCCCTGATGTTCGAAATTATCAAGTTTCGCCTTTGCACCTAATGTGTAATCCCCAAAACTGATCGTTCCATCTGCTTCTGAACGAATTAATTCGCTGATCGTTGCCATTTTTTCCTCCTGTGATAAAGTAGTTTTCTCTTTATCGTAAAATTTTGTGCCCTTATTATATAATATCCCCGTCACGATTTCCAGTGCTTTCCCGGATATTTCAGTAAAATTTTATTTTGTTTCGAACACGACTTTTTCTTTGTGGATCGTCACGACCACTTCCGTATCTTTTTTCACTTTGCCGGACAGGATTTCTTCTGCCAGTTCATCCTCGATATCGTTCTGGATCTGACGGCGCAGCGGTCTTGCACCATATTTCGGATCATACGCTTTATCGACAATATGCTTTTTGACGCTGTCACGCACGGTAAGGTGGATTCCCATCTGTTTTTCACAGCGGTCTGTAAGTTCTTTTAACATCAGTGCAACGATCTGTTTCATATCGTCTTTGTTTAACGCTCTAAATACGATCGTCTCATCAATACGGTTTAAAAATTCCGGTTTAAAAATACGGCGTACTTCTTCCATCACGCTGTTTTTCATGCGGTCATAATTCTGTTTTTCATCATCCGAAACTGCAAATCCAAGTTTTTTCGGCTCAATGATCGCCTGTGCTCCGGCATTTGACGTCATAATAATGATCGTATTTTTGAAATCCACTTTGCGTCCCTGGGAATCCGTGATATGACCGTCGTCTAACACCTGCAGTAAAATATTAAATACATCCGGATGCGCCTTTTCGATCTCATCAAACAAGATCACCGAATACGGATTTCTGCGCACCTTTTCGCTGAGCTGTCCGCCCTCCTCATGGCCTACATATCCTGGCGGTGAACCAATCATCTTTGATACGCTGTGTTTCTCCATATATTCCGACATATCAACACGGATCATAGACTGTTCGCTGCCAAACACTGCCTCCGCAAGTGCCTTTGAGATCTCTGTTTTTCCGACACCGGTCGGGCCTAAGAACAGGAAAGAACCGATCGGGCGCTTCGGATCTTTTAATCCGACACGTCCTCTTCGCACAGCTTTTGCCACTGCACTCACCGCATCCTCCTGACCGATGACACGTTTGTGTAAGGTAGCCTCTAATTTTCTTAAGCGGGCAGCCTCCCCCTCGGCAATCTTTCTTACCGGGATCTTCGTCCATCCGGATACCACATCCGCAATATCGTCTTCTGTCACTTTTAACTTTTTACTGCGGCTGTCTTTCTTTGTCTTTGCCTGTATTTTGGCAAGCTCTTCTTCACACGCTTCTTTTTCGTTCTTCTTCTGCTTTGCACCTTCCACATCACCATCGTGCAGAAATTCTAACATTTCCTCTTCTAACAGGTTGATGCGATGTCTTAATTCAACGACTTCCTCCGGTTTTCCACCCGCGCGCAGACGTACCTTTGCTGCAGCCTCATCCATCAGATCGATTGCTTTATCCGGCAGGAAACGGTCATTGATATAGCGCGCAGACAGGCGTACTGCTGCCGATACCGCATCATCCGTAATCTTTACCTGATGATGCTTTTCATACTGTTCCCGCAGTCCCTCTAAAATCTGCACTGCCTCCTCTTCCGACGGCTCTTCTACCGTAACCGGCTGGAATCTGCGCTCTAGCGCAGCATCTTTTTCAATATATTTGCGGTATTCATCGATTGTCGTTGCACCGATCAGCTGCAGTTCCCCACGCGCAAGTGCAGGTTTTAATATATTGGAAGCATCGATTGCTCCTTCCGCTCCGCCCGCTCCGATGATTGTATGCAGTTCATCGATGAAGAGCAGGATATTGCCGGCTGCCCGTACTTCCTGAAGTACCTTTTTAATGCGCTCCTCAAACTCACCGCGATATTTTGAGCCTGCCACGATTCCGGACATATCCAAAGATACCACCCGCTTTCCCGCAACGGTATCCGGAACCATTCCGGTTGTAATACGCTCCGCAATTCCCTCAACGATCGCAGTCTTTCCAACGCCCGGTTCACCGATCAGACATGGGTTATTCTTTGTCCTTCTGCTTAAGATCTGGATCACACGGCCGATCTCTTCCTGTCTGCCGACTAACGGATCTAATACTCCCTCAGCCGCCAATGCAGTCAGATCTCTGGAGTATTGATTTAATACCGGTGTATCCGATGCTGTTTTTTTCACCGGCTTACCATTCATGAAATCTTCTTTGTACAGGCTCGCATCTTCTCCCATTGCGATCAGGATATCCACATACATTTTCTGGATATTGACCGCTAAGGTATTTAAAAGGCGGGATGCAACACACTCTGTCTCTTTCATCATCGCGATCAGGATATGCTCCGTCCCGATCTCCTCTGCATGAAAACGCGCTGCCTCCCTTGCTGCCCCTTCTAACACCTGCAGTGCCCTCGGCGAATATTCCTTAGCCTCTGCCGTCAGCACCTGTGCATCCGGTGCAATGAGTTCCTCGATCAGCTGCATGACTTTGTCAAGTTCTACTCCATTATCATTTAATACCTGCGCAGCGACGCCCGTTCCTTCTTTTAAAAGTCCGATCAGGATATGCTCCGTTCCGATATAATGATGATGCAGTGATTTCGACATCTTTGAAGCCTGATCGATTGCTTTTTTTGCTTTTGATGTATATCGTATCTGCATAGTTTCTCCATTCTTTTTCTATTTATAAATCATTTAAATCGATGATCTCTAAATCATCTTCTTCCTCTTCTTCTCTCGGAATGTGTTTTTTCTCCGGAGTATGTTTCCGCTCCGGCTTTTCTTTTCTCTCCGGCCTTTGTTTCTCCTCCGGTTTTTCTTTTCTCTCCGTGCGCTGTTTTTCCTCCGGTTTTTCTTTTCTCTCCGGCCTTTGTTTCTCCTCCGGTTTTTCTTTTCTCTCCGGACGCTGTTTTTCTTCCGGTTTTTTTCTTTCTACCGGCAGGAAATCTTCGTCCTCTTCCCAGTCTTCATCGTCAAGATCGTCAGACATGCCACGTCCAAACAATCCCGCACGCACTTTATGGATCTTTGATACGCCGACTTCGTTCTCTGTATCGTTTTCTTCCACATCATCCGGCTCTTCTTCCACTTTTTCTTTTGGTTTTCTGTGGAAAAATCCTTTTCTCTGTGTTTCTTCCTCCTCCCAGTCAGCGTCTTCCGGATCATCTACTTCCACGCCAGGATTCTCTTCTATATTATCATCTTCTTCCAGATCAGTATCATCTTCTGCGTCCTGATCCTTTCCCTGTTTTTCGGACTTCCAGTCCCAGTCATCCTCTTCCTCATCCCAGTCGTCACTCTTACGTCCTCTCAATAGAAGATTGATAATAATAACGACAAGTACTGCGATCACAAAAGCCATAATTCCCATCATATTTCTGGAAAAAGACTTTTCTTTTGCATATTGTTCAGAGAGATCATTGTATTCCTGCTGGAGATATTCCATATTAGAAACATCTTCCGCTTCTTCTGTTTCAAACTCTGCGTTCTGGTCTGCTGCCTGTCCATCTGTTCCATCCGCCGGCTGGTCTGTTGTCTGACTGTCTGTTCCGTCTGCCGGCTGGTCTGTTGTCTGACTGTCTGTTCCATCCGCCGGCTGATCCACTGTTCCGTCTGCTGTCTGTCCATCTTCTCTGGTCAGTGTGATCGTATACTGGGCGAGTGCTCCGTTCTGCGCCTTCACGACTACTTTTATCGTATTTGTACCGACCTGCAGATTGTCATTTCCTGTGATCGACTGCACCGTCGCAAATTCATTAACCGGTGTTGCCGTCACTGTAACGCTTGTGACATCATTCGGTACGGTAGCTGTATATTGTACTGTCTTTCCTGTAAAGTCCGGGGATAATGTTCCCGCAGAAAGTGATAACACTTCCAGCGAATTATCTGCGGAAAGTGTTGTCTGTGCAGCAGCCACCTGGATTCCGGCAGCCTTTATGTCTGCCGCAGGTTCTGTCGCAAGACATCCCATGCAGAAAAGTGCAGCTATGAATCTTACTTTTCTCTTCATTCGTTTCACACTCCCTCTATTGCCATCATTACTATGGAATTATATGAGATATTCGAAAATGCGTCAACCTCAAACTCCCTCATTGTCAAATTCCGGAATAAAACTCTCCTCCGCCGTCTCCCCCTCCTGGATAAAACCGTTTTCAATCCCTATATCGATTGCAAAATCAATAACCTCATCATATTCCCGATCCGTGATCTTACGGTTTAATTCCGGATATTTTTTCACGTTAGAGAGCGGTGTAAACTGGTGCATGATACTGATATATATTTGATTCTCATAGGTTTCATGCAGATATTTCAAAACTGCTTTGGAATCTTTCGTGCACCCCGGCAGGATCAGATGGCGCACGATCGTACCACGCTTCATCAGGGAATCCTCCCCGTTTTCAAAAACTGCCGCACCCGTCTGACGCACCATCTCCGCTATCACCGCCTTAGCCACAGCAGGGTAATCCGGCGCATGGGAATATTTTGCACTCAAAGCGGTATCAAAATACTTAAAATCCGGAAGATAGATATCCACAATTCCTTCTAAAGAACGGATCGTATCCACATTTTCATAGCTGCTGGTGTTATAAACGATGGGAATCTTTAAATTCTGATTTCTTGCAAGCTCTACCGCTTTTATGATCTGTGGTACAAACTGCCCCGGTGTCACAAGGTTGATATTATTGGCACCCTTTTCCTGGAGTTCCAGAAAAATTTCGCCAAGCCGCTCCGTACTTATCACCTTACCAGCTGTGCCATTTGCAATATTTTCATTCTGGCAGAACACACAGTGCAGTGCACAGCCGGAAAAAAAGACCGCACCGGAACCCATCTCCCCGGAAATGCAGGGTTCTTCCCAGAAGTGCAGTGCCGCACGCGCCACCTTAATCTCTGTGGTCTGTCCGCAGATGCCGCGCTCACCGGATTTTCGGTCCACAGCGCACATTCTAGGACACAATGTACATATTTTCATGGTATACCATCACTCTTTCTATTTAATTTAATGATTGCGCAACCGTGCCTTTTTTTGTATGATAGACATTGCAAAAAGAAGATCAAACACAAAGGAGTTTTCTTATGAGTCCAAAAAACTGTATGGTAGCACAGTCAGGCGGCCCTACTGTTGCGATCAATGCCAGCCTTGCCGGTGTGATCGACGGTGTGATGCGTTCTGATATGTATGACACGGTTTATGGTTCCTTAAACGGAATCACAGGTATTTTAAACAATGATTTGATGAATCTTTCTGAATTAATGCAGCAGAATCCGGAATATCTCGACCGCTTAAAAGTCACTCCGACAATGTATCTTGGCTCCTGCCGTTACAAACTGCCAAATTATTTAGATGATGATTCTTCCTATGTATTCATTTTCAAACAGTTTGAAACTTACCATATTGATGCTTTCTTTTATATCGGCGGCAATGATTCCATGGATACGGTAAGCAAGCTGGCAAGATACGCGGCTTCCAACGGCATTGACGTAAAGGTAATCGGCATTCCGAAGACCATTGACAACGACCTGATTATGACCGACCATACTCCTGGGTATGGCAGTGCAGCCAAATATGTAGCTTCTACAGTACGGGAGATTGTACTGGATTCTTCCGTCTATCAGCAGAAAGCCGTTACCATCGTGGAACTGATGGGACGCCATGCAGGATGGCTGACTGCTGCCAGCGTTTTAGCCAGAAAGCACAAAGATGACAATCCGCTGCTGGTTTATCTTCCAGAGACCAATTTTGACATGGAGCAGTTTGCCCATGACGTAGAAGCAGCTTTAAAGAAGCAGCCCAATGTGATTATCTGCATTTCCGAAGGGATTTCTGACGACAGAGGCCAGTTTATCTGTGAATACGCAGATGAGGCCAGACTGGATACCTTTGGCCACAAGATGCTGACCGGAAGCGGAAAAATCCTGGAAAATTTTGTACGCGACCGGTTTGGAGTGAAGGTACGCTCTGTTGAGTTAAATGTCAGCCAGCGCTGTTCCGGTATGGTAGCTTCCCAGACAGACATTGAAGAAGCAGCCCTGGCAGGCGCATGGGGGGTAAGAAAGGCTTTAGAGGGAGTAACCGGACAGATGATTGCGTTTAACCGCAAGTCCGACAGTCCATATGAGATGGAATGTGTAACCGTGGACGTCAATCAGGTCTGCAATCAGGAAAAGAAATTCCCGTCCCAGTGGATTACCAAAAACGGCACGGATGTAAGCGACGAGTTCTGGAACTATGCCCTTCCGCTGATTCAGGGAGAACCAGAGAGAAAAATGGAAAACGGCCTGCCTTTATATGCGCATCGGCGTTAGAAAAGACTTTACAACAAACATAGTTTTGTTATATACTATGGCCTAGAGGCATTTGCCCAGAAATACTGATAAAAAGGATGGATGATAGAATGGCTATTTTAGATACCTGGAGAAATCTGGCCTATGGTGACGGCTTAGATGATAAAAAGAGAGAAGAACTGTGGACTGGCTACTTTACCATTGAAAAAGGAATTTACGAGCAGATCCTTTCCAACCCAACAGAAGTGATTACCGGTACGGTAAAGGAACTGGCTGAAAAGTACAATACTGAGCTGTTAATTATGGTCGGCTTTTTAGACGGCATCAATGAGAGCTTAAAGGGTTATGAGAACCCAATTGATACCATGGAAGAAGATACGGAAGTCCGCATTGAGATTGATCCGGAAAAGCTTTATTACAACATGGTAGAAGCAAAGGCAAACTGGCTGTATGAGCTGCCCCAGTGGGATGCGATTCTTTCTGAAGAGCGCAGAAAAGAACTGTACAAGGAGCAGAAAAAGTCTGGCACTGTTGTAAAAGGACCAAAGATTGGACGCAACGATCCTTGTCCATGCGGAAGCGGCAAGAAATATAAACACTGCTGTGGAAGAAAATAATTTTCTCGTAAAAACTGATTTTAAAGAGCCTTCTTGCAAGAACTTTGTTGTGTTGCAAGAAGGCCTTCTTGTTTTATATCATAACAGGAAAAGGAGAAATTCATGGCAGAAAAAATCATGATTGTTTTAGGGCTTTTAAGCTTAGGATATTTTGCAGGAATTGTTGCCTATGCAGGATGGTCATCGAAATTCCCTGTATTTTGGGCAGTCCTGGGATTTTGTTTTCTGGCAGCAGACTGGGCAATACATAAAAATATTCAGTTTCCTTTGGGAATAAAAATGCTAGGTTTTGCAGGGATAGGCAGTGGATTGGCATTGTTTCTTGTAGTTGAAGCACTTATAGTAGGAGCCATGATTCAAAAACCAGAGCCAGGGCTGGATTATGTTGTAGTTCTGGGAGCACAGGTCAAAGGCAGCAGTCCAAGCCAGTCACTTCTTTACCGGATTTTGGAAGCAGCAGAATATCTGAAGGAAAACCCAGAGACAAAAGCCATTCTTTCAGGGGGAAAAGGCACCGAAGAGGCAATATCAGAAGCTCGTTGCATGAGACGGGAATTGGAGAAAATGGGAATTTCCAGGGAAAGACTTATAGAAGAAAACCGTTCCACCAGTACCAAAGAAAATATTGTGTACTCTTATGAATTGATTCAGGCGGATTCTAAAAAAGGCAGAAAAAAAGTGGGGATTGTTACCAATGACTTTCATATTTACCGTGGAACAGCCATTGCAAGAAAGAAGATGGACTGCCAGATTTATGGGATTCCGGCGAAAAGTAACGGATTTCTTCAGTTGAACTATATGGTAAGAGAATTTTTGGGGATTGTAAAGGACAAAATAAGAGGAAACTTGTAAACAGCTTTGAAAGGTAAAAATAATTCGCAATGATTTTGCTTGTTTTAAGGCAGATT
>ERZ779820.1568-NODE-1568-length-14082-cov-3.986740_pt1 | contig 14082 bp, 13 predicted proteins | sample MGYA00511563_ERZ779820 | MGnify/ENA primary metagenome ERZ779820 (study PRJEB29588, sample SAMEA1964852) | human gut metagenome | biome: human gut; feature: human-associated habitat; material: faeces | place: Denmark | collected 2008/2010 ...
TCAATTTTCAGATTCATGGTACTGTTATCAATTCAGATACTGTTCCGTGAATAATCTAGGTTTAATTTTATATTCCCTGATAAACTTCATTCTTCTATATCTTTTCTATAAAACCAAATGCTATACTGCATGTTTCCATACCATTATCCTTTCTGCCCTTATGTCAGCGTGCGAAATTCTTCTAATCGGCATACTGAGTATTTTCACGCCAACCTTTTTACATCATTATGAAAATTTTCCTTATTCCCTTATTTTTGTTATTTTTAGTAAGGGACTATTTTTTATTGCTGCCTATCTTCTTATATTTTTCTTCAAAAAAGAAAAATGCCATCCGCAAAAAGACTGGCACACTCTGCTGCTCTTATTTACCCCAGTTGCGACAATCTTTACTTTAGCTACATTAATCAAAGTCGGGGAGCATATTTCTTTATCTTCTTCTATCAATATTCTAATCTCCATAAGTGCCATTTTATTGTTAATCAGCAATATCTTTGCGTTTGGTATCAACCAGTATACGCAAAAGAAAAATGCACAGTATACGGATATGCAGCTTTTATTACAAAAAGAATCTGATACCGCTGCTTACTATGAAATGCTCTTGTCTCAACAGGAAAATCAGCATATTTTAATCCATGATATGAAAAAACACCTTCAGTCCATTGAGATTTTGAATTCTGCAAAGGAATATGAAAAAATCAACGCCTATATCCATACTCTTTTACAGTCCTCAGACTTGGCTGAAAGTGCCCGTGTTTGTGACCACCATATGTTAAACGTAATCCTTTCCCGCTATCAACATCAATGTCAGGAAAAAAATATAACCTTCCATACAGATATCCGCAGCGGTGTCCTGCGCCATCTTCCGGATGCTGACCTTACTTCTATTTTTTGCAATATTTTAGACAACGCCTTAGAGTCTGCATCAAAAACCGATAATGCCCTGATTGAACTGAATGTGCATCGGAAAGAACATACTCCATTTGCTATTATCACCATGATCAACTCCTGTCGCACAAATCCATTTACTGCACATACCCACCAACTGATTTCTACCAAAAAGGACCCTAGTCAGCACGGTTTTGGCTTAAAAAGTGTCCGTAGGATTGTAGAACGTTATGATGGAAGCATGAATGTCTATTATGATGAAGCAGAATTACTTTTCCACACAATCATCATGATAAAGCAACCATATCCAGACTTACAATTGTAAATATATAAAAATCAGCCATTTGGATTTTTCCCCTTATGGCTGATTCTTATTCATTTCTTTCTCTTTTCACCGATACAAGCATATGCCGCATATCCTGCTTCCACATCTACCGCACAAAATCTGCAACTATCCTCTGTTTTTCCCTTCAATTCCCACCCGCTACTATTCTGCAGAAAACAAAACTGATGAAACGGAAGAGCCAGTCCCATTCCTTTATATTTCACATAGCTTTCTTTTAACGTCCATAGCTCATAAAATAACGCTCTCCGTTTCTCCCCTTCTTTCTGCAAAAGTAACTCATACTCTTCCTTTGTAAAAAAGCGCTTCGCAACATCCATCCGCGCCTCTTTTACCAGTTCCACATCAATCCCGCATTCTTTCTCTGAAAGGATTCCCAGAACCCATTCCCCGGAATGGGAAATATTAAAATGCACTTCCGGAAGATTTAAGAAATAAGGTTTTCCATACTCATTTTTCCGGATAACCAACTGCTTCGGATGCATCCCCGTCTTTTCTGCTGCCTTCTGCCGAATCATCCCTTCTCCCGCCAAAGAGCGCAGATAGGATTCCCGGTTTTTAATCCGACTCAGAGCTTCCCTTTTCTCCCTGCTGATTGTTTCCAACATCTGCTTTTCCATGTCGGGTTTTTCAAATTCCCTGATATTAAACTTATAAATTTCTGCCATGATCACTCCATTATAGATACGACTTCAGTTTTTCCACCAACTCGTATATTTTGGTTCCCGGAGCAGCCTTAGACGGCATTTTCCCTTTATTGATTTCTTCCAGACGTTTCGCATTTGCAATCGCAAAATCCAAAGATGGTCTCAGTATACGATACATATCTTTTCTGTCCTTTTTATATTCCCCTTCCCCAATTCCTGTCAGTCGTTCCGTCAATTTCGGCCAGTATTCTGTTCTGTGAAGATCTGATTGCATAAAGCTGAAATGTAGAAGATACCACAATTCTACACACTGGTTTGACCATATCGCATGATATTCTGTTTCTTCATTGCTGTTCTCTTTACATAATTCCACAACCCGATCTATATATTCTGCCGGAAAATCATCTGTATCGTAAACTACCCAAACATGTCGATAGCCGTTTGGACTCTCTAATACATTCTGTTTAGCTTTCTTGAACAAATTGATCGTATTATCTCCCTCACCGCAAACATCCAACTGTATTTTTTCTCTGAACTGACTATTGATCACATCACGAATCGCTCCAAAATATGCTGGCTCTGTATCAGTTCCTTCAGTCACAATCAAATGATATTCCGGCTGCATTTTTTCGGTCTATCCTGTCTGGCTTTCATCCACATTTTGTTCAGATCACTTTTCTTAGGCGGTTTCAAACTCATTCCCAATTGCCTCCATTAAGCATGTTCTGCAGATAAGGATCTGCCCCATATCGTCCCTCCAGATATTGCTTATCAAACGCCGCCGTACTATTTACCCTCTGATTATCTTCCCTGCGGATTTCATAAAGAGAATAAATTTCACTGCTATGTTTTTCATTTAACGCTGCAAACCAGATTTCATCCCTACGGAATACCGTATTCTTCATCGTTGCCATATCATGGGACGTAAAAAGAAGCTGTGCTCCATGCTTATTAATCTTCGGGTTCTTGAACATAGAAATTACATACCGAAGTAATTTTGGATGCAGTTTAGCGTCCAATTCATCGATAATGACCAGACGCCCTTCCTGCAGAGCTACTAATAAAACAGGCAAGGCAGCGATAAGTTTTCTAGTACCATCAGATTCATGTTCAAAAGATAATTCATACTCCTTTTCTTCAATTTTCCGTTTTAAATACAGCTGTCTTTCCGTTTTATCAAATCGATAATCTGTTATATCGATTCCCATATCATTCAAAAACAACAGAATCTGTTGCTTGAATGTGTCATTGTCCGAAAACATAATCTGCATTTCTGCTATCGGGTTTGCATAACTACGGATAATGCAGGATTCAAACCATTCCTGAACCTCTGCTATTACAGGAATATTATAATTAATTGCAAGAAAAGATAAAAACGGCATCTTCTTATTAACGCTGGTATTTACCCCTTCTCTCTTCAACATCAGTCCAAGCCTGATTTCTTCCCCTTCCCGATAAAATATATGTGCCGGCTTCTTCCCTCCGATTTTCTTTCTATACAAGATTTCCGCTGAAACCTCATCTCTCCGTAATCCCAAGTAATATCGATACTCATATTTTTCTGTACGGAAGAAAATTTGAAATTCTGATGGTTCCTCTGCTGATACGCAATCATACAAAAAAGGCTCTGCACTAACCTTCTGCTGCATAATCATATTCTTACGGTTTTTCTCCAAATCGTGAATTGGTTTTACAACCGCAGAAATCATGCAGGCCAATGCCTGCAGCAAATTTGTTTTTCCTCCCCCATTCGGACCATATATAACACCGACCGGTAAAAGATCACTGCATTTATCCTTTGTGATCAAACTATCTGCAAACTCCGGAATCGCAGACGCCTGAAAATCAAATGTTGTTTCTTCTTTATAGGATTTAAAATTTTGAAATGAAAACTGACAAAGCATTTTTCTCTCCTTTTTTATTTAACATACCACTATTTTCTCCAATATTCAATCTTTATATTTTATATAAAAAAATTTTTTTCTTATTTTAACTATAAACCTGAATTATTCACAGCTTTTCCGTGAATAATTCAGGTTTATTATAGTTTACAATCGTTTTAAGATCGTAGAGACGGATAATATCTGAGTTTTCGGCTTCTATTTCGATTTTCTTATCAAAACCGGATTCAGAAAATAAGGCGCAATAGAATTTTGCTTTTGTGGAGTTAATTTTGCTAAGGTGTCGAGATATTCATAAACACCGTCCACATCCCCAACTTGTTTTTGAAGTATCTTCCACAAGTGATTTTGGGTAATGTCATTTAATTTTATATTGCCCAAGGCAAGTATCTTATCCTTTTCTGAGTAATTTTTTTTCAATAAAACTCATTGCACTGCCACAGAGAATGATTATTACATTACTGTCTTTCAGATCTGCATCCCAGAGGTTTTGCAGAATAGATGGGATACTTAGATTTCCTTTACACATATGTGGAAATTCATTGATTACAATCAGTTTTTTTCTGCCTAAGAACATAAAACCACCTCAAAATATCTAATCGTGATTTACTAAATCGTGATTAGATATTATTATACTCATAAAAAAATCAAGGAAGATATTTTCTAAAATATGTTTCATTCGGAGTACGCTGTTAATACTCCGTACTGAGCAGGAAATCCGCTATGTGCATTGTCTTGATCCCCTCATAGTTGCCACCGGCAAATTCATCTGTTGTGAGAACAAATTTGGGGTAATTATCCGGTATTTCAAGCAAGCGGTTATATTCCCGCTTTTCTGTCTTATCCGAATTGATCTTTTGTGTAACCTGAACATAGATTTTCTCGTTTTGTCTGACTGCTACAAAATCAATCTCTCCATCACTGGTTTTTCCCACATTGACTGTATATCCCCGTCGGCAAAGCTCCAAATACACGATGTTTTCCAAGCTGGAGGCAACACTGTCTGCATTATAGCCTAAAACACTGTACCGCAAGGCAACATCAGCCAGATAAAATTTTTCCTGCGTTTTCAGGATTTCCTTGCCCTGTAAGTCATATCTCGAACACCGGTGAAGCAGATACGCCTTTTCCAGCTTATCCAAATAACTGTAAACGGTTTCATTGTCAAGGGATCGTCGTTCTGATTTCAGGTAATCCGCAATCGACTTTGCGGAAAAGGTATTGCCGACATTGTTGAAGGTATATTTTACAACACGCTCCAACTGGTCAATCTTTCGAATCTGGTTCCGCTTTACAATATCCGTAAAGATTGTGGAATTGTATATATCCCTGACAATCGTATAGATTTCATCCTGAGAATACGCCTGCAAATGCGTTGCCGGGAATCCTCCCAGTCGAACATAATTGGCAAGTTCCGTTTTTGCTTCTCCAACATTCGCTAATTTACTTTTAAACATCAGATATTCGCCAAAAGACAAAGTGAAAATGCGGAAGGAAACATATCGTCCAGTAAGATAGGTCGCGATTTCAGAGGACATCATTCTGGAGTTGGAACCTGTAATATACAAGTCAACATCAAAATCGGACGCCAGAGAATTTACAACCTTTTCCCATCCTTTGATTTCCTGAACCTCGTCCAGAAATAAATAGGTCTTTTCTGTGGCGGAAAGCTGATTTTTCAATAAGGTATAGATCTGTTTCGCCGTCATATCCTCATATTCCATAGAATCAAAACGGCAGCTTATGATGCGGTCTTCCGGAATATTTCGTTCCGTTTTCAGCCTTTCCATAATCATTTTCAGTATGGTAGATTTTCCGCAGCGTCGCACCCCGGTAAGGATTTTTACAAAAGGAGTATCTACATAGGCCATAATCTTGTCCATATATAACGGTCTGTCAATCATCATTACCACCTCCATTTGTAAATATTATACCGTAAAGCATGCAGATATTCAATTAGTTTTGCGGTTTATATCCGCAAAACTTTTTAATAACACATTTAATTGCGGGTTTCTATTGTTTTTAAACCCCTTCTCTATAACAATAAATCCTCAATCCGAATTCCTCCCTCCTCCATTTCCCGTGTTCCTGCCTCCTCCTCTTTTTCAATCTGAACCTGTCTGTTTTCTTTCCTATCTTCCTCTTGATTTCGATTCTTTATTCCCTCCTTCTTCTCTGTTCCCATCTTTCCTCCTGCCATTTCCATCCGCTTTCTCCATTCCGGCACATGCTCCGCCGCTTTCCTTGGCTGAAATTTCAAAGACTCCGGGTTTTTTGTATAATCAAACTTCTTGACCCGAAGTACCTGATGCCCACGGATAATCACCAGTCCTTCGCTTAACGGAAAACGCAGAAGCTCATCCGGCAAAAGCAGCTTCCGCTTTCCTACGCTGGAGGATTCTGCATATTCCGGCACATAATCCGTCACCCGCATGGTCTGGAGGCTTTTCCGGATGGAGCTGACCGCCACCGTGATGTCACCCGACCGCTCCGAATAATAAGTTGCCGTCGTCAGGTCATTACACCCCAAAAAGATTGAAGTGTCACAACCGCCCAGCAGCTCCTCCCATTCCGTATCAGGATAACGGTTCTGCAGCTGCGGGATATTCTGGAAAAACATCGCAATCCCAATCTGTCTGCTCCGTGCAGATGCCAGCCGGCGGTTAAAAGACTTGATTACACCGATGTTTGGGAACTCGTCCAAAATCATCAGCACCGGCACCGGCAGCCTCCGATCCGGCTGCATATCCGCAAACCGCACCAACTTGATGAACAAAAAAGAAATAAACAGCGTCGCAAGCATATCATAGGTGCTGTCCTGGTCTGAGGTGATACAAAAATAAGCGCATTTTTGTTTGCCTGGCAGGGTGAGGTCGATTTCATTTTCACTGGTTATCGTCTGAATCTGCCGGTTCTGGAATATCTGGAGCCGGGTCCCCAGTCCCAATACCGCATTCCCCTTTACTTTTTCTGCTTTTGCAAACAGCTGGTACGGCCCCCGCGCCGGATGCTCCACCGGAAGGTTTTCAAAGATTGCATCCAGCTTCTCAATACTGTTATAGACGAGCAGGTTATAAGCTTCCTTTAACTTTCTCTTTCCTTCCGGATATTCCTCATACACATACAGACATAGGGCTTTTAAGAGGTCCATTTCCACATTGTCATAAAAATGGTCGAACTTATCTGTTGTGTTACGGATAATCGTGTCCACGAACACGTCGATATATCCCCCTTCTATTTCCCCGAGACAGTCCCAGGCATCCGAGCATTCCTGCTGAAGCAGGTTATACTGACGAACCTGATAACCTTCCTCCTCTAAATATGCCACAGTATCCTCATATAGCTCCGATTTGGAATCTGTCAGGACCATGCTTTCTCCCCGTTTCGCGCACTGGATAATCATATTGCGGGCAATGGCGCGGGATTTCATGGAGCCCTGGCTGCCGCAGATCGCAAAGTTTCTGTTTAACGGGCTGTCCTCCGGCAGGCTGAGCACCGCCCCGCTCTCCGGATCTGTCCCAAGGATCGTCCCCCTGACCTGACGTACATCCGGATCTGCAGCCAGCACCTCCTTACGCTCTTTTCCCTGCATGAACCCTGCTGTCCCATAGGTACCCTGCCGGGAATAGGAAAAATTCCGCTCCCGGTCTTCCCCTGCAATCCCTTCCCTGCCTTTTAGACTGATTCCCATAGCAAGCGCCCCAAGGAGCAGAACAAGAAGCAAAATACACCGCACCCCTGCCCTGCTCAGCCCGGCTGCCAGACAGACAAAGGGATGAAAGCTTAAAATTCCCGATCCTGCAAAATTTGTCAATACCCCTGCCACATACCACAACAGCAAGATTACCATACAGATCCATACTGCCATTTTCTTTTTTTCTTCTGTCATTTTCTTTCCTTTCCGTTTCCTCCCAGCCGTTCCAACTGTGTCTCCACCTTTTTCACATCCAGTACTATCAGAGACTCCTTCCCCACGCACTTTTCCAGCGTCTCCGCCTGATAATCAAAGCAGATTCCCCTGCCGCCCCGACAAGCTGCTTTGGATGCAAATCTTCTAATCTCCCACAGATCCAGTGTCCAGAGACAGGTCACATCCTCTCCTGCCGCCTGCCGCACCAGCTGCTCCAGTTTTTCTTCCAGTTCTTCCTCACACAGCAGGCGGTATTGCAAAATGGCTTCCGGGATAGCTGGGAGCAGACAGGTTTTTTCATAAGTATCATCCAGAGAAAACAGCTGGTTTTTAATCCCTCTGTCCCCTGCCAACAATACCGGCAGGATCTCCATCCCATCTGCCAAAAAAAGCGCCTGCACCCTTTCTTCCTCCCCGCCTCCATACAAAAAATATGCTGTCCGCATCCGGAACGTCCATTCCGTTTTCCCTGACCATTTCATCCGACAGCTAAGCGTATGGTACACGCACCATGCCCGTCCCGGGAGCATCAGGATGCCGCAGCACCGCGATCCCCCTGCTTCCTTGGACAGCGCGCGCTTTATTTTCCCTGCCGTCAGATACTTTCCCGGGACGGTATGGGAAATGCCGGGATGCAGAAGGGATAGCTCCCCGAACAGGTCTGTCCCCGCCCTGTAAAGCCACACCCAGGCATATGCCATCCGGTGCAGACGCATCCGTTTTTCCGGTTCTGACCGGACGATCCCATTCCTGTCAAAATCTAGTATTTCTGTCTGGTCGGGATAATGCTCTATCAGGTATTTTCTCCCCTTTTCGTGCAGCACATATCCTTTTAACCCATCCCGGCTGCGGCAGCCGATCATCCCTTCTTTTTTCAGTTTTGTAACCAGTGCCGCTGCATAGGAGGGACTCCCGGTGACCTGTTCCGCCAGCTGGCAGGGCAGCTCCCGGCACACCCCTATTGCCAGAAGCAGCCTGTCTGCCTGTGTTGCCTTCTGTTTTTTTGTCCCATCCATTCCTGCTTTTTTCCTCCGTCCATACCCGGCAAATTCCATACCCGGGTAAACTTAGCCCATATATGTTCTTAGAAAGCCCGCATAATCCCTGTCTTTTTTATCCTCTCCGGGTATCGGAATCTGCCCCGCCGTTTTATCTTTTTTTTCGATACCGGATTGATCTTCTTTTTTGATAAAATCAGACATTTTCCAAGCCAGCCATTACCATAACCGCCCCATAACCCATTCCGGGAAATGTTCCCGTTCCATCAAAAAAATCTGCGTCCTGTTTTCTGCATCCTGCCGGCTGGTATGGTACAGATCCAGATGCCCGCCGTCGTCCCCTTCCAGAAAAAACAGGGAAAGCAGGTCCTGTACCTGCTTTGCTTCTACATTGTCGTGATCCCGCATATGCCCTGTGGTATAGCAGTGCTCAAAACACAGCACCGCCTTTTTAAACCGGGGCAGCTCTTCCCCTGCTTCCCGCCGCTTTCTGCACCACTCCTGCAGCGCCATTGAAAGGGGACGCTGCAAAAACTGCGCATAGGGCTGCTTGCGATGGGGCAATAGCGCTGGCAGACATACCTCCAATATATTTTTACGGTATCTTACCCACACTTGACACAGGCATGGCGCATCCTTTACATAACGTCCATATACCTGCTGGCCACTCCCTGTCTCTCCCAAAAGCTCCCGCAGGCTTCCGTTTAACCGGTCTGACAGTTCCGCCGCCTCCAGAATCTTTTCACTAATCATCCAATTCCTTACCTCCCCCCTGCTTTCCCGTTTCTCCCGTTCCAGCTCCCCGATTTCCCGGATCATCCGATCCAGTTTTTGGGACTGTCTGCCTGCCCTCCTGACCTGCTCCTCCAGCCTGTCGGAATTTCTTTTTTCAACTTCCTGCATCGTAAAATGCCACCTCCCCGTCCGGGGCCACAAGCCCCACTGCAAAAACCTGCCCTGCCGGCAGCGCCCGGGCTGCCTCCATATCCTGTACTGCCACCAGATGTTTACAGTCCGGCAGATAGATCCGCTTCAGCACGCTTTCTGCCAAAGCCTTCTCCTCCATTCCCACATACAGGATGTCATACATCTCCTTGCGCCCGACCACCACGATCCGGATCGGATACTCTTCTTTCCCAGCCTGAAAAAACTGCTCTGCAAGTCCCCGCTTTTTTAATTCTGCCAGTACCCACAACGCTTCCAGCAGCCCGTCGTCTTTTTGCCGGTACGCTGCCTCATTGACTGCCACAAGTTCGGTCAGCCCGTTCACATAAATATCCCGCTGCTGGCACAGTTTCCGGATTGCCTTTCGGACAGCCTTTTCCTTTCCCGGAAAAAAAGCGTCCAGCTGTGCGCGTCTTACTACTCCGAACTGCCGTAATAAATGATAAATCTGTTTCTCCATATCCCTTGTCCTTTCCCTTTTCCCTATTCCAACATATGTTCCCCAGTCCTGCCTTCCTCAACGAGCCGTTGTTTCAATGCTTCCAGTTCTTGCCGGTCCGTAGTGATCAGTTCCGTTTCCAGACGGCTTGCCTTAAAATCCACCGATACATTCGTCCCGTTGACAGACAAAAGCCCGTTCCCCCTCTCATAATGGGTCACTGCCGCCGTCTCTGCATCGGAAAGATGCAGGATCTCCTGCACTTTAAGGGCATCCTCATGCTCCATATTCATCATTACCTTGAATTTACTGTTGTTTAAAATGCCCCTGCCATATCTGCCGCCCTCCATTGACAAATAATCATTGGTATCCTGACTGGCAGCCACCGCTGCCCCTCCGTATCCCCGGATCACCTTGAAAATCTCCAAGATATATTCCGCAACCATCGGATTCCCCGCTGCGCCGATCAGCCGCCACAGCTCATCCAACACTACCGCCTTTTTCTGCGTCCGGTCCTCCCTTGCCCGCGCCCATACAAACAATACCGCCAGAAACATTCCCGGCACCCGAAGGTCTCCGGACAGCTGGGACACATCCAGCACCACATACCGGTTATCTAAATCCACGTTAGTCTGCCCGTTAAACCCAGCCCCGGATCCTTCCACCAATCTGCTTAAGATATTGGCAATCCGGGAAGTCTCTTTTTTCCCAAGAAGGATCTGATGCAGATCTCCCAATACTGGCATTTCCTTATATCCCCCCGTGCCATCCCGGTAAAGGCTCCGGTTATCCCGCCCGATCCCCTTTTCCCGGTATGCCGCTACCATCGCTTCATCCAAGAGCTGTTTTTCCTCATAGCTCATATCCGGGATCAAAAGAGAGAAAAATAAGTGCAGATCCTGGATCTTTGCCGCCAGCGCTGAACCGCCTCCCTGACCATCCAACACCCTCTCTGTCTCTCCTTGCGTGTTCCAGATTTCCATCACATTGATCCGCTGGTCGGAAGATGCCGAAATCTGGATATAAGTACCGTCGATATTTTTACAGGCACGTACAAACTCATGTCCCTTGTCCGGCACGATCAGGTACACCGGGATTCCTTTCCGGCGCAGCCTTAACGCGATCAGCTGGAGCAAAAAGGTCTTTCCTGCCCCGGAAGTCCCCCATATTACCATGTTTGCATTGGAATATTTCCGGGAGCAGAACTGGTCAATCAATACAAGCGAGCGGTTCGTCCGGTTGACCCCTAAAAAAATACCGTCTGCATCCGACATCTCAAAAGCAGAAAACGGATAGCAGCCGGCAGCCCCATATGTCAGCAGGTTCCGCCGCGCCTTTTCATACAGATCCCGATCCAGCGATAATAACGGTAGTGTGGAAAGAAACGCCTGCTCCTGTTTAAAATAGCATGGCGCTGCATCCATATCCCGCGCTGCCAGCATCTTACGCAGCTCCCGGATCCGCCATATAAGCCCTTTTTCCGAATAAGCAGTTACCGTGATCAGGATAGACAGGTAATACAGGTCCTCCGTCCCGGAAAGCCCCCGGCGCAGATACAGCCCCGAACGGATGGAATCCGCAAGATCGTCAAAACCGGACTGGGTATCAGACACATCCTGTAGCTTGGAACGGTTGATCCGGATCTGTCTGCCGATCCGCTCCATGCTCCGCTGCTTATCCTGCCGAAAAAAGAAAAAATCAATATCGATCCCCTCCCCTGCATTTACCAGAAAAGAGGTCCACCCGGCAGGATTCTGCAGCCGGTATTTTATTCCCGGCACCACAAGGCATCCATAATAAATCCCGTCCATCACAAAATAGCCTGCATGGGTCAGATCCAACGTCCCGGGGGCAAAATATTCTGCCGCAAGGATCTTCTCCCCCGGATTTTCTTCCCCCTGCGCCAGATGCCACTCCACCACCTGACGGACGCGTTCCGGAAAGGGGATATCCCTGCAGGACTCCCGGTTTAAGAGCTGGTATAAAAATTCCATCGTAAACTGTGTCGGTTCTGCCGGGCAGACCACCTCATTCCCGCAGCTGCCCAGATATTTCTGCGCTGTCTGCGCCATATTATCAAGGGCTGCACAGATTTCTGCCTCGCCTTGCTCCCCGGCATCCTGCCTGTCCCCGTCATATTCCAGAATTAAAAAAAAGCGTCTAGAAATGGCTTCCTTTAGTCCAACTTCCTGCAAAAGCTGTTTATAGTCCTCCTGCAGCTTCCTGCACAGGACGTTTTCTTCCTGACAGATCTCCTGTTCAATCTTTTCCAGATATTCCCCCATCCTCGCCTTCTGCGCCACGGTGCGTATCTGGAACCGGCAGGGCGATACCTTCAGCCACTGCAGAAACCCCTGTATAATGAAACGCTGCTCCTTATTGCTGCGCATCAGGAAATTGACCGGCAACACTTCCACGATCTTTAAGTAGCGCCCGTCTGTCGTAAAAATAATCCCCCTACTGATTTTTTTTACCGGGATCAGCAACGCAGACAGGGTAAACGGGAGCGCCTGCCCCCGTCTATGCTGTTCCGGCTCAGGATTTCTCCCTATAAAGCGCTGCCGGATGTCCTCTGCTTTTTTTGCCGCGTCCTCTGCCTGTCTTTTGCGTTTTTCTGCACGCAGCTTTTTTACCAGTTCTGCCTCCTGCAGCCGGACGTCTTTTCCTTCCGCTCTTTTTTTGTTCTCCTGCATCTTTTTTCCTCTCCCTGTATACCAGTTCCATCTCATCCTGCCCTGTCGGCTTTCCCCATACCCGTCTGGTCCGGTAATGGTAAAGGACTGACATCAGAAACGCTGACAGGCTCTCCCCAAAAATTCCGATTGCCGACAAGATACACAGCGGCAGCACAAATAGTACCGCCAGATAAATCTTCGTTTTTCCTTCAAGCGGCAGCCCCCAAAGGGGCTGCACCAGCAAAATGAGTATGAGTACTGTCTCCAAAAGGTTCCTGCTCCGTATCCTGCCGCCCAGCATGGTTCCCTCTACCGCAAAGTTCATCGGGATTTCAAATACCATCCGTCCCTCATCGTCCATACCGTTTTCTCCCGTACCGGACATACCAGTACCCTGCCGCAGCGCTAAAAGCTGCCAGCCATAAAAAGATCGTCATTTTCTTTCCGATCAGCGGTCTGTTCTGTTCCATCCTGTTTTCCTCCATTTCTGTTGTTATCCTCCCCTCTGTTTCCATGCCCTGTCCATTTACCTTAGGCATTTCCGTCCCCCCGGTCACTTCCTGTGTTCCTGCCGGTTCTTCTGCGATCCGGTAATCTGTCACGACAAGTCGGCAGACTTCTATTTCCTCCGGTTTTGTATGCAGGGAAGAGGACATCTTTTTTACCTCATATTCCTGCCCTTCCATCCCTGCTTTCACAGATGCCAGACGGTAACGCCCCTCTGCCACTTTTAGATTTCTGGCATAACAGTTTTCCTGAGACAGGATACACTCTTCTGCTTCTCCAAAGGAATCCTCCAGAATGACCTCTACTTCCCCTGAAAAACCATCAAATACTTCTGCACGCACCGCCAGGATGCAGTCCCTCTGCCTCGTGTCCGCATATTCCTGATCCACGCTGCCCGCCGCACAAACACTGCCTGCACACTGTCCGGCAAGCCATACTGCCAGCCCGGCCGCCACCCAAAAACGCGCCGGAACTTTTCTCTTCATTTCCTGTGTTCCCTCCTCCCCTTTATGTGCTGATCAACCAGATGCTCCCCGCCTCCAGATCGCGCGCATAGGAACGGATCGTGTCCACGCTGTAAAGTCTGCCGCTCCGTTCCCTGCTTGCCGGATCTGCAATGGTAAAATAGCCCTCCGCCGTCACTCCGGTCAGCACGATATAATGCCCGCTCCCGCTTCCCGTGATACTGTATTCCTTACAGATCACTACCGCCAACGCCCCTTCCTGTAGCGCCTGCTTTACTTCCTCCATCCTGCTTTTGTGGACACGTCTTACCGAAAGTCCCCAGTATTTTGCCGCCGCAGACGGCAGGCTGTGGCTTGTCCCCCGCCCC
>ERZ779820.1583-NODE-1583-length-14011-cov-3.788120_pt1 | contig 14011 bp, 10 predicted proteins | sample MGYA00511563_ERZ779820 | MGnify/ENA primary metagenome ERZ779820 (study PRJEB29588, sample SAMEA1964852) | human gut metagenome | biome: human gut; feature: human-associated habitat; material: faeces | place: Denmark | collected 2008/2010 ...
GGAGGCGTGCTGATCGGCATGGCTTCCACCGGCGTTCACAGCAACGGATTTTCTCTTGTCCGCAAAGTTTTCGATATGACAAAAGATTCTTTAAATACATACTATGATGAGCTCGGCGCAACCCTCGGCGAGACCCTGCTTGCACCGACCCGTATCTACGTAAAAGCACTCCGCGCCATCAAAGATGCCGGTGTAACCGTAAAAGCATGCAGCCACATCACCGGAGGCGGCTTCTACGAGAACATTCCGCGTATGCTCAAAGACAACACCGTAGCCGTTGTACAGAAAGACAGCTACACCGTACCGCCGATCTTTGATCTGATGGCAAAGAAAGGCAATATCGACGAGCAGATGATGTACAACACCTTCAACATGGGTATCGGTATGGTACTGGCTGTTGATCCGAAAGATGTAGACGCAGTGATGAAAGCCATCCGTTCCACAGGAGATACGCCATATGTGATCGGCCACATTGAAAACGGAGAAAAAGGAGTACAGTTATGCTAAGATTAGCAGTTCTCGTCTCCGGCGGCGGCACGAACCTGCAGGCGATTCTGGATGCGATTGACGAGGGAATCATCACAAACGCGGAGGTTTCTGTTGTCATCAGCAACAATGCAGGAGCGTATGCGCTGGAGCGTGCGAAAAAGAAGGAGATTGATGCGGTATGCCTTTCCCCGAAGACCTTTGCATCGAGAGAAGCATTCAACGAGGCACTGCTGGCGAAACTGCAGTCGTACAACGTCGATCTCGTTGTGCTCGCAGGATGCCTGGTTGTGATCCCGCAGAGCATTGTGGATGCTTATCCGAATAAGATCATCAACATTCATCCGTCCCTCATTCCGTCGTTCTGCGGAACGGGCTATTACGGACTGAAAGTGCACGAGGGCGTATTATCCCGCGGCGTCAAAGTGACGGGAGCGACGGTTCATTTTGTGGACGGCGGAACAGACACCGGCCCGATTATTCTGCAGAAGGCAGTCGAAGTGCACGAGGGCGATACACCGAAGGCACTGCAGCAGCGCGTCATGGAAGAGGCCGAGTGGGTCATTATGCCGCGTGCGATTGATCTGATTGCAAACGGAAAAGTAACGGTAGAAGACGGACACGTAAAGATAAAGGAGTAAGAGCGATGAAAGTATTGATTGTAGGAAGCGGCGGAAGAGAGCATGCGATTGCCTGGAAGGTGGCGCAGAGCCCGAAGGTAGACAAGATTTACTGCGCTCCTGGAAACGCAGGAATTGCGGAGTACGCAGAGTGTGTCGATATTGCAGCGATGGAGTTTGACAAGCTCGTTGCTTTTGCGAAAGAAAAAGAGATTGACCTGACCGTCATCGGCATGGATGATCCGCTGGTCGGCGGTGTTGTCGATGCGTTTGAGGCAGAGGGACTGCGCGTATTCGGACCAAGAAAGAATGCGGCAATCCTGGAAGGATCGAAAGCGTTCTCCAAAGACCTGATGAAAAAATACCATATCCCGACGGCGGCATACGAGACATTCTCCGATCCAGAAGCGGCAGAGAAATATCTCGAGACTGCAAAATTCCCGATCGTGCTGAAAGCCGACGGTCTGGCTCTTGGAAAAGGCGTTCTGATCTGCAATACCTTAGAGGAAGCAAAAGAGGGCGTCAAGACGATCATGCTCGACAAGAAATTCGGCAGTGCCGGAAACGAGATGGTCATCGAGGAGTTTATGACGGGACGTGAGGTTTCCGTTCTCTCCTTTGTGGATGGAAAGACGATCAAGACGATGAGTTCCGCACAGGACCACAAGAGAGCAGGAGACGGCGACACCGGCCTGAACACCGGCGGTATGGGCAACTTCTCCCCGAGTCCGTTTTATACCGAAGAAGTGGATAAGTTCTGTAAGAAATATATCTATCAGCCGACCGTAGATGCGATGGCAGCTGAGGGAAGACCGTTTAAGGGAGTTATCTTCTTCGGACTGATGCTGACACCGGACGGACCGAAAGTGCTCGAGTACAATGCCCGCTTCGGCGATCCGGAGGCACAGGTTGTGCTTCCTCGTATGAAGACAGACATCATTGATGTATTTGAAGCCTGCATCGACGGAACTCTCGACCAGATCGACCTGCAGTTTGCAGATAATGCGTGTGTCTGCATCGTACTGGCTTCGAACGGTTATCCGGTTTCCTACGAAAAAGGATTCCCGATCCGCGGACTCGAGACGTTCAAAGAGCATGAGGGCTATTACTGCTTCCATGCAGGAACGAAGTTCAAAGACGGCGAGATCGTGACAAACGGAGGCCGTGTCCTCGGCGTGACAGCACTTGGCGATACCCTGAAAGAGGCACGTGCGAATGCATATAAGGCTGTTGACTGGGTTGACTTTGACAATAAATATTACCGCCATGATATTGGAAAAGCGATTGACGAAGCGTAACGTGAATGTGAATTTTAATTTTGAGTAAAATGGAGCCGCCAGAATCCCGGTGAAAGGGAAATCTGGCGGCTTTGTCTTTTTGTTCTGAAAAGGGAATAAAGCGCCGCCGTTCCGGATACAATAGTAAGGAGATCCTTTGCTTTTTAGCAGAATCAGAACAGGAAAGGCGGTCAGAAAAGATGGGAATCGTTTGTCTGGCGGGGATTTTTGCCGTATTTCTTCTGCTTGCATGGACGCTCTGCCGGGCGGCAGGATGGGAGAAAGAACGGGAAGATCTTGAACAGGAGCAGTACCTGAAAGAGTGGCGGGAGAAAAAGTTGAAAAAAATCGAAAAAATTTGAAAATTAGTGTTGACATTTGGCGGGTGGAATGCTATACTAACGAAGTCGGTTGGTGATACAGATAAAAAGCCAACAGACAAAACACTGATGTGGGGTCTTAGCTCAGCTGGGAGAGCATCTGCCTTACAAGCAGAGGGTCATAGGTTCGAGCCCTATAGGCCCCATATTTTATGAAAAACGGTGTTGAAAATGAATATGGCGAGATAGCTCAGTTGGCTAGAGCACGCGGTTCATACCCGCGGTGTCGAGGGTTCGAATCCCCCTCTCGCTACTTGTGGAACCCTTGAGAAATCAAGGGTTCTTTTAGCTTTATGGACAGTCTGATGATATGGCTGTCATGTCAAAATCGTGTCTTGAAATTCACAGGGATTTGTGAGAAAATGAGACTACCTAAGAGCTTGTTTTGGGCTCTGAAAGTAAATAAAACAGTAATGGATAGAAGAAAGATAAGGAAAAAACAATGATAGAGTTTAATAAACCACCTTTTATTGGAACAGAACTGGAATACATCCGCCAGGCGGCAGAGGAAAACAACAAGCTGTGCGGCGACGGTCCTTTTACGAAGAAATGTTCTGCCTGGATGCAGGACAATTTCAACGTAAAACATGCGATGCTTACGACATCCTGCACCCATGCACTGGAAATGGCAGCTTACCTGTCTGAGATTCGGCCGGGCGACGAAGTGATCATGCCGTCCTACACGTTTGTTTCCACTGCAGATGCCTTTGTTCTGCGCGGAGCAAAAATCGTCTACGTGGATATCCGTCCGGATACGATGAACATCGACGAGACCAAGATTGAGGATGCCATCACCGAAAAAACAAAAGCGATTGTTCCGGTTCACTATGCGGGCGTTGCCTGTGAAATGGATACCATCATGGATATTGCAAAACGCCATAACCTGAAGGTTGTAGAGGATGCGGCACAGGGTGTGAGCGCGTACTACAAGGGAAAAGCCCTTGGAACGATCGGCGATTTTGGCTGCTACAGCTTCCATGAGACGAAAAACTATACGATGGGAGAGGGCGGCGCACTGCTGTTCCAGGATGAGAATTATCTGGAAAAAGCAGAGATCCTTCGTGAAAAGGGAACGAACCGCAGCAAGTTTTTCCGCGGACAGATCGACAAATATACCTGGATCGACTACGGTTCCTCCTATCTGCCGAGCGATATGAATGCTGCTTACCTGCTTGCAGAACTCGAGGAACATGAGAAAATCGATAGAAAGCGGATGGCCATCTACAACTATTACCATGAGCAGCTCCGTCCGCTGGCTGAGGCCGGAAAGATCGAGCAGCCGGTTGTGCCGGAAGGCTGTGTACATAATGCGCATATGTACTTCATCAAGGCAAGAAATCTGGAAGTACGTACAAAACTGATCAACTATATGAAAGAGCGCGGTGTGATGTGTGTCTTCCATTACGTTCCGCTCCATACCTCCCCGGCCGGACAGAAGTTCGGTGTTTTCCACGGAGAGGACAAATACACAACAAAAGAGAGCGAGCGCCTGATGCGTCTGCCGATGTTCTACAGCCTGTCTGAACAGGATATGGCATATGTCGTAGAGTGCCTCATGGACTTTAAAGAGTGGTAACATTTCATGTATGAGAAGTTTTTAAACTACTTTACGGACTATATTTTCGTGAAGGATGAGCCGCAGAAAGCCGATGTGATTTTTGTGCCGGGAAACGGATATCCGCAGATGGCGGCGCACGCGGCAGAACTCTGGAAAGAAGGATTTGCGCCGTATGTGCTTCCGTCGGGAAGATACAGTACTGTGCTCGGGCATTTCGCCGGTGTACAGGATCTTGCGGAGCAGTACGGCGGAAACTATGAAACCGAGTGGGAGTTTCTGCGGACGGTACTGCAGAAAAACAGCGTGCCGGAGAAAGCGATTCTACGCGAAGACCAGGCGACGTATACGTATGAAAATGCACTGCGGTCACGGGAAGTGACAGATGCGGCGGGCATCGAGGTAAAAAAAGCGATCCTCTGCTGCCGGAATCTCCATGCGAGACGGTGTATTCTGTATTACCAGCTTGTCTACCCGGAGACAGAGTTTTTTGTCTGTCCTTCGGATATTGAGTTCACCAGAGAAAACTGGCATACAAAGGGTGAATGGATCGACCAGGTGTTAGGAGAAATGGAGCGCTGCGGCGGTCAGTTCCACAAGATTCTGCGGGAACTGCCGGCGGATTCTGAATTTTAACACCAGTAGACAAGAAGTCCTCAGCTTCTAAAGTGGTGGGATGAATTGTTAAAAGAAACATAACGACAGTGGTAGGCGGAGAGAAATCGGTATCCTCCACTGACATGAGGAAAGTCACAGTCGAACTATTCTCGACATGTCAGACTCTGTGAAAATACCGATTGTGAGTTGAAACGAAAAGATTTATAAAAAAGAGCGGAAATTGTGGTAAAATTGCGGCTCGTATGGTATACTATCGTTAAGTTAAGTTTCTAATCTAAAGCAAAGGTTGGTGGACAGTATGAATAAGATTGATGAAGTATTAGAGCTTTTAAAACAGAGAGAACGTGAGAACGAAAAACCGAAAAACGTGATTTTATGGGTTCTTGCCATTGTCGGAGCGGTAGCGGCAGTTGCAGGAATCGCATACGCAGTATACCGGTTTGTAACTCCGGATTATCTGGAAGACTTCGAAGATGATTTCGATGACGATTTCGACGATTACTTCGAGGATGAAGACGAAGATAAGTAGGATGGAAAAAAGAAACTCCGGTGCCGGAACGTGGTACCGGAGTTTTTCTGTCCGGAAATCAGTTTGACATAGAAGGAGAAGAGAATGAAAAAAGGAGAAATTTACGAGGGAGTCGTGGAAAGAATCGATTTCCCGAATAAAGGACGTGTACATGTGGAGGGCGAGACGGTTACCGTGAAAAATGCAATTCCGGGACAGAAGATCCGCTTTCAAATCAACAAAAAAAGAAAGAACCGCATGGAGGGCCGCCTGCTCGAAGTAACAGAAAAATCCCCGATGGAAAAGCGCGATCCGGTCTGCAGTATTTTCCCGTCCTGCGGCGGATGCATGTACCAGACGATGAGTTATGAGGATCAGCTTGCAATGAAGGCCGGTCAGGTGAAAAAACTGCTCGACGATGCCCTCGTGGAGGCCGGCCAGGTCAATGAGGCGGGGGAGGCCGATTATCCGTTCCTTGGAATCAAAGGAAGTCCGAAGGAGTTTGCATACCGGAATAAAATGGAGTTTTCCTTCGGCGATGAATACAAGGACGGCCCGTTGTCTCTCGGACTTCATAAAAAGGGAAGCACCTACGATGTCCTGACCGCGTGCGACTGCAAAATCGTGCATGAGGATTTCACAAAGATTCTGACCTGCGTGCTGGCGTACTTTAAAGAGCGGAACGCAAGTTACTACCACAAGATAAGCCACGAGGGTTACCTGCGCCACCTGCTGGTTCGAAGAGCCGAGAATACCGGAGAAATCCTGGTAAATCTCGTCACCACAAGCCAGGAAGAGTGGGATCTGATGCCGCTCGTGCAGGAAGTGCTTGGTCTGCCGCTGGAAGGAAAGGTTGTCGGATTCCTCCATATCATAAATGATTCCCTGGCAGATGTTGTAAAGAGCGATGAGACAAAAGTGCTCTACGGACAGGACTACTTCTATGAAGAACTCCTCGGACTGAAATTCAAGATCACCCCGTTCTCCTTCTTCCAGACCAATTCCCTTGGCGCAGAAGTGCTTTATCAGACGGCGCGAGAATTTATCGGAGATGCGCTCGATGATGAGGCGAGCCAGACGGTATTTGACCTGTATTCCGGAACCGGAACGATCGCACAGATCTTATCTCCGGTTGCGAAGAAAGTGATCGGTGTGGAGATCGTGGAGGAAGCTGTTGTGGCTGCAAGGGAGAATGCAGCTTTAAACGGACTTACTAACTGCGAATTTATCGCGGGAGATGTATTAAAAGTGATCGATACGATCGGGGAAAAACCGGATTATATCGTACTTGATCCGCCAAGAGATGGAATCCATCCGAAAGCACTGGAGAAAATCATCCGCTATAATGTGCCGCAGATGGTCTATATTTCCTGTAAACCGACCAGCTTAGCAAGAGATCTTGAAGTGCTGCAGGCGAGAGGTTATCAGGTGAAGAAAGTGCAGTGCGTGGACATGTTCCCTGCGACGGGAAATATTGAAACCGTCTGTCTGCTTTCAAGGAAACCTTGATTTTCTGCGGTTTGTGGGATATTAAGGAGCAAAAATGGATGTGTGTTTTGTAGCCTTATGAATGAATCATTTGAATATCGTAGCAGAGGGGTGTTTTGAGACTCTGCTGAATAATAGGCTTTTGCTAAAAGGTATTACTTTTGCGAAAATGTATGATACCCTCCGGCAGAAGCCTTTTTATATAAAGATAACTTGACTTCTAAATCTTACTGATGTAATATTTGCATGGATGTAACAGGCGCTCAAAAGGAAAATTTTTTTGCATTGAAATCTTACACATGTAATAAAATGAGGGTTGAGAAGATGGTTGTATTTAGAATGTTGATGTAAAAATTGTTCGTGGATTAGGAAGTAAAAGTTAAAAGAAGTTACAGAAGAAAGGAAGATTTTGTGATGAAACTAAAACGATGTATGATAATGGGTATAACTGCTTGCTTGATTATAGGAAGTATGTCAGGATGCAGTTCAAAAGAGAATGGAAACAGCCAATCAAATCAAAAGGAACAGACAATACAGACTAATCAAACCGAAGAAGAAATAAGTGAAAACGAGGATGTGAAGAATGAAGAGGAACTGCAGCCGACAACAGTCACTGTAGATTATGCGGAAGCGTTTCAATCAATCCAAGGGTGTGCAGTTATTTTGAATTCAGAAAATAATACATATACTTTTTATAATGAAGACAAATGCAGAACGAGGGTATCTCCTAATTCTTCGTTCAAAGTAATCTCAGCCTTAATAGGAATTCATAATCAAGTGATAACGTCAGAGGATAGTAAAATGGAGTATGATGGAATGAATTACCCAGTTGATGCATGGAATGCCGATTTAAGACTGGAGGATGCATTTCGAAGTTCTTGCATTTGGTACTTTAGAAAAGTAATAGATGAGGTGGGACAAGAAACAATTCAAGAGGAATTAAACAAATTGGATTATGGAAATTGTGACATATCTGAATGGAGTGGAAGTGGTGTGAACTCTTTTCCAGAACTTAATGGTTTTTGGATTGAATCATCTTTGATGATTTCTCCAATAGAGCAGGTGGAAGTTTTGCATAAGATTATGGAAGGGGAAACTATATATACAAAATCAGAGATAGAAATTCTAAAAAGCATTATGTTACTTGAGGCTAGTGATTCAAAAAAAATATATGGAAAAACAGGAACGGGAACAGACGGTACAGCATGGTTCATCGGTTTTGTCGAAAAAGAAAATACTAATATATATTTTGCTATATATTTAGATGATGATTCTTCGAATGAAATTAGTGGGATAAAAGCACAGGAAATAGCATTTAATATCCTAGAGGAGTAATCAAGAGAAGTTAAGATTTTACTATGTGTTGCTGGTATACTTATTGCAATGATAGCTGCACATTGGCTTTGCTTCGTTTATGAGACGGATTATAAAAAGACAGAAGGTAAAGGGTCAAAGTGTTTCATTTGACCCTTTACCTTTTTTCAATACCAGATATTCATGTCTGATAATATAGATAGAGCAATATCAGATGCTTTGCTTCCGGTAGCATTTTCAGTGGCTCCGATATTTAAGGCAAAGAAATATGTATTATCTGAAGTTTCGACATAGCCAATGAACCATCCGCTTATGTTCTCTCCATTAATATTTCCTGTTCCGGTTTTGCCGTATAGGTTACCGTCAGCAGTGGAAGAAAGTAATAAGGCATTCTTTACAGTCTGAATATTATCTGCATCAAAATTAAAGTCATTGATGTACAGTCGTTGGAGCATTTCGACCTGCTCAATAGGAGAAATTTTGAGGGAAGATTCTGCCCAAAAGGAAGAAACACCACCTGACAGGTCATGATTGCCATAATTAATATATGTATAGAAGTCTTCTAAAGTTTTTAATCCGGCAGCTTGGTCTAATGATTGAAAGTACCAATTGACAGAGTTTTGAAATGCTGTAGTAAGGTTTTGATTGGCATTCCACTCTGCAATAGGGTATTCTTGCCCATTCCATGTCATTTCGCTTGAAGCCGAAGTTATATATCTGTTTTCCAAACCTAACAGGGCACTGTATATTTTATATGTCGAATCCGGTGAAATTCGTTTTTGTGCCATTACTTTGTTATAAATTTGCCAACTGTCGGTAGTTGCATCAAACAGGACAAAACAACCTTGATAATCGTTAAAATATGATGATAAATCAATATAAGAAATATTGCTGTCATTTTTATTAATTTGATAGGTGTTTTCCATTTCTATTGCAGCATTGACAGAAAGCATGGGCATAAATATAAACAAAGTGATGATTACCACATCCCGCTTCCTCGGTTATGACAAAAACGAATATGGAGATTTAATTGTGAACCGAAAGGAAGCGGAAATTGTCAGTTTGACTTTTGACCTTTATCTGCTGAATGTCGGCTCGTCAAGGATTGGGGAGCTGCTTGATTACCTGGGCGTGAAAACGGTGACGGGAACAACATGGGAAAGCGGGACTATCAATGGGATGCTTTGTAATGAAAAGTACAAAGGGGATTTTCATCTGCAGAAGTATTACACCACTGAAAACAAAAGAAACCATACAAGGAAAAACAACGGGGAAGTGCAGAGTTATTACATTTCGGAAAATCACGAACCAATTGTATCGCCAGAGGTGTGGGAACAGGTACAGAAGATCAGAGAGCAGAGAAAGCGTGACAGGAATATTGGACAGGACAACACAATGAAGTTCCAAAACCGCTATCCCTTAAGCGGAATGCTGATTTGCCCTTACTGCGGAAAAACACTCCGGCGCAGACAGGTTTATAAGAAGAAAATCCAATGGCTTTGCAGCACCTACATTGAAAAGGGAGTCAAGGCATGCAAAGGGATAAGGATTGATGATGCCGAATTGCAAGGCTTGAACATTACGGAACAGACAGTGATTGAGGAGGTGGTTAAAAATGGCAAGAAGCATTACTGTTATACCAGCAAAGCAGATTTTGACTGCGGAATCAGGAACAGCACAGTCAGTGCAGAAATTGAAGATGGCAGCGTACTGCCGAGTGTCAACCGACCAAGAAGAACAGTTATTAAGCTATGAGAATCAGGTCAATTATTACACAAATTATATCAGCGAGAATCCTCTCTATGAATATGCAGGGACTTATGCGGATGAAGGAATTTCGGGAACCAATACCAAAAAGAGAGATGAATTCAACCGTATGATTGCTGATTGCAGGGCAGGGAAAATAGACATGATTATTACTAAGTCCATTTCCCGATTTGCAAGAAATACGCTGGATTGTTTGAACTATGTGCGAGAGTTGAAAGATTTGGGGATAGGGATTATTTTTGAAAAGGAAAATATCAATACCCTCGATGCAAAGGGCGAAGTGCTGCTGACCATTCTTTCCTCACTGGCACAGGATGAGAGCCGGTCCATTTCAGAGAACTGCACATGGGGAATCCGCAGAAGGTTTGAAACAGGAAAACACAAAATGAGTACAAAGCGTTTTCTTGGATACGATACGGATGAAACGGGGAAGCTGGTAATCAACAGGACACAGGAGCCGATTGTAATTCGGTTGTATCAGGAATTCCTGGACGGAAAAACAACCGATCACATCAAGAGGATTTTTGAACGGGAAGGTGTGAAAAACTGGGATGGCGGTACGAAGTGGCAGTCCACAACCTTAATGAGTATGTTGGAAAATGAAAAATATAAGGGTGATGCCTTGCTGCAGAAAAGTTATACGGTGGATTTCCTTACCAAGAAACGTACACAGAACAAAGGGGAAATTCAGATGTTTTATGTGGAGTATGACCATGATGCCATCATTTCAAAGCGGATATGGGAATGTGTACAGCTTGAAATAAAACGCAGGAAAAAGTATCTGGAGGAACATGGGACAAACTCCTATTCCCACCGGCCGGAAAGTAATCCATTTGCATCCAAGATAATTTGCGGAGACTGTAATAAGGTATTTGCACGGAAAGGCTGGCGGAGCAGCACGGGCGTTGACCGTAAGGTATGGCAGTGCAGTGAACGATACAAGGTCAAAGGAGTCATGGGATGTGCCAACCGCCATGTAGAGGAAGAAACATTGATAAAGGCTTATCTGATGGCTTGGAATGCATTGGTGGAGAACCGAGAGGATTTCATGGAACAGTGGACGGAGCAGTTGCAGAGCGAGAACCTCTTGGAAGGTTATCGGGCAGAGAAGTTCATAGAATATACTGATGAGGCAGAGCCTTTGACGGAGATGGACACGGACTTCATGCTGAAAACACTGGACCACATCAAGGTTTTTGAGGATGGAACATTGTTGGTAGTGTTCCTGGATGGAACGGAGATTGAATGTAAAAATGAAGAGGAGTAAGAAAAGATGCCGATTGGGAGTTGCGATTCCTGATCGGCCTTTTTTCTTGCTCTTTTGCGGATGGTAAAAGGTGGAGTTTTATGGTAAAATATTATAATAGCGAGTAGAGATATCGATGAAAAGAACGTGTTATTATGTGCTTTATTTGGTTTTGTGGAGGTACTGCTTAATATGGTTAACAGAATTTTCGATAAAAAGAATGTAATATTACTGAAAGTTAACGAAGATGATTTGAATACCTTTTTAGTTGATATGGATATTGATGATGAAGGAAATCCCAAATATTGCTTGGATGATTTTACCAAAGCCATATGTAATACAATTCCAGAATATGTTTTTGCACAATATGAAGATCCCAATATTCCTCAAAATGACATTGTTGAAAAGTTAAGAGAAGCGGCTCATTGTATTTATAAAATCAAAGATTTTCAATTAATGAAACAGTGGTGTGTAGATAAAGATATTAATGCATATAACGAATTAAAAAGGTCTAGTACAGCAAAAAGAGGAGAATTTGGTGAGTTGTTGTTGCATTTGATATTAAGGGAATTTAAGCATACAATACCACTAATTTCTAAAGTTTATTTCAAAGATAGTGCGAGTGTGCCTGCACATGGATTTGATGCGGTACATGTTTCCACGAATGAAAAAATTTTATGGCTTGGTGAAAGTAAGCTTTATGATGATAGTAAAGAGGGGATAAAAGCATTAGTGAAAGATTTGAATGAACATATTAATACAGACTATTTAAATGACCAGTTTGTGATAATTAAAAAGAATCTGGATAATAATTCTATACCTGGCAGAGAGGAATGGATTGATACAATAACGAATTGTACAAAGCTAAGCGACAAACTTAATATTATAAACATACCAATGCTTTGTACTTATACACATGACATTTACAAAAAGTTTTCTGATATGAATGATCCTAATGCAATAGCCTACCACGAATTAAATGTCAGAGAGTTAAAAGAGTATTTTGATAAACAGAACAAAATGCCACTAAAAGACAGAGTTAATATTATACTTATGCTATTTCCTGTAAATGACAAAAATGAATTAGTCATTAATTTGCATAAACGTCTTTGGCATATGCAGAATATTTGAGGTGAAATATGGACAAGACAACCGAAATCATATTAGAAATTGAAAATGCAGAAAGAATCTCTTTTGAACAGAGTTTTAAAATTGTTTCATATTGCACACAATTGTTGTCACAACATTCAGCGGAAGCAGAATTATCCGCGAGAAAGATAGTAATACATGTTCTGAATAATTGGGGAAAAATTGATAAAAATTTATATGTAGTGTGGGCGGATTTGATTGAAACGTTAGGATTTTATCCGTATATTCAAAAAAATAGTTCTGATTTGAAAATTATGTCTTTTGCAGACGATGTGCGAATGAGTTATTTTAAGTCAGATTTTTTAAAGAATACATATCTACATAAAGAGCAAAAGAAAATTTCTAATTATCTTTTGTCAGGGAAAAATATAATTGCTAGTGCGCCAACAAGCTTTGGAAAAAGTTTGCTTATAGAAGAAATCGTAGCTTCAAAAAAATATAAAAACATAGTTATCATACAGCCAACATTAGCATTGTTAGATGAAACTCGATTAAAATTGAAGAAATATGCCGATGATTACAAAATTATAGTGAGAACTTCGCAACCATATTCTGAAGACAAGAGAAATCTTTTCCTGTTAACAGCGGAAAGGGTAATGGAGTATGAGCCTCTACCTCAAATAGATTTTCTTATTATAGATGAATTCTACAAATTGAGCCTCAGAAGAAAGGATGACCGGGCAGATACCTTAAACAATGCGTTTTTGAAGGTGGTAAATAAATTTCATCCCAGATTTTACTTCTTAGGCCCCAATATTGATGGAATAACAGATGGATTTGCAGAAAAATATGATGCAATATTTTATAAGTCAGATTTTTCTTTAGTAGATTGTAATGTAATAGATAAGAGTAATTTAATTAACTGGAGTAACAGCGATAAACAGATTGATAAGGAAAAAATCACAATTTTGTGTGAACTGTTAGATGAGTTGCGAAATGAACAAACGCTTATTTATTGTTCAACTCCTGCACGAGCAAGGCGTATGGCCAAAGTATATTTAGAATATTTGCAAAGAATAGAACGAGAAAAGAATAATCAACTTCCATTAATAGAATGGATTAATAAAAATGTCTCGCCGGAATGGAGTTTAGCTAAGGAATTACAATACGGTGTGGCAATTCATGATGGCTCTTTACAAAAGCATATAGGAGCTTCAATTATTAAGTATTTTAATGAGGGACGGTTAAACTGTATTTTTTGTACCTCTACGATAATTGAAGGTGTCAATACTAGTGCTAAAAATGTAATTTTGTTCGATGAAAAAAAGGGAGGAAATGAAATAGATTTTTTTGACTACAGTAATATTAAGGGTCGTTCTGGAAGGATGATGGAACATTATGTGGGAAGAATATTTAATTTTTGTCACGTTCCGGTGCAGAAGTCTATTGTAATAGATATCCCATTTTATGAACAAGATCCAGAAATATTGACAAATGAAATACTTATTAACATAAAAAAGAATGATGTAAAGCAAGAGGTCAGAAATCGTTATGATCAGATTAATGAGCTTCCCGCTGATTTATTAAGTATTATTAAACAAAATGGCGTTTCTGTAAATGGACAAATCGTTAAGGAAAGAATCGAAGGTGGGGCAAAAGAAAA
>ERZ779820.1584-NODE-1584-length-14005-cov-3.171470_pt1 | contig 14005 bp, 10 predicted proteins | sample MGYA00511563_ERZ779820 | MGnify/ENA primary metagenome ERZ779820 (study PRJEB29588, sample SAMEA1964852) | human gut metagenome | biome: human gut; feature: human-associated habitat; material: faeces | place: Denmark | collected 2008/2010 ...
TGCTTCCGGCGGACAGCCTGCGCAGATGTATTACATGAAGAAAGACGGCATAAAGATAGGCTTTTCCACCTTGATAATGCTTATCATCACCATAGCTTTCAAGGCTGTGCAGGTGCTTCTTGCAGTGGCGTTCCTGCTTTTCAACTTTGGCTTTATAAAGCTTCATGTGGGACGGCTTTGGTGGCTTCTGCTTATCGGCTTTATACTGAATATCGCCTATATCGCAGGGCTTGTGTTTATTTTCTATAAGCCTTTGTGGGCGAGAAAAATGGGCATAAAGCTTATAAATCTTCTGACACGCATAAGGATACTCAAAGAAAAGAACAACGAAAAATACATAAACAAAATAAAGCGTATCTGCGACAATTACATGATCGGTTCGGAATATATAAAGAGCAATGTACACACTGTGATAAATATTTTTCTTATCACACTGGTGCAGAGAATGTTCCTGCTGGCTGTCACATGGATAGTGTATAAGTCCTACGGCCTTAGCGGAACAGGTTTTTGGAATATTATCGCACTTCAGACTATGATAGGCGTTGCAGTTGAAATGCTGCCATTGCCTGGTGCGGCAGGCGTAACAGAGGGTTGCTTCACATATATGTTCATGAGCATTTTCACCGCAGAGCTTGTAAAGCCTGCAATGCTGCTGAGCCGTGGACTCAGCTTCTATTTACTGCTGATAATGAGCGCATTGGTAACGTTCGTGGCTCACTTTATCGTTATGAGAAATGATAAGAAGAATGGTCTTGAGGGGTCGCAGGAAGTTAAAAAAGAAGTCGAAAAAGAATGAGAGGAAAAGAAAAAATGATTGGTTTTTATAATTATTCGGTAATACTCACATACATAGGACTTGTTTCGTCAGTGTTCGGCATTACACAGGTCTTTGAAAATCATATGTCCATAGCCTTTCTCTGCCTGCTTCTTTCGGGTATCTGCGACCTTTTTGACGGCAAGATAGCAAGAAGCATGAAAAACAGAACAGAGCATGAAAAGGTGTTCGGCATACAGATCGACTCGCTGTGCGACCTTGTTTGCTTCGGTGTTTTCCCTGCTGTCATAGGCTATCACTACAATTCAGTTTATCCGCTTCGTCTTATCGCAAGCATTATGATAGTTCTGGGCGCTGTTATCAGACTTGGCTACTTCAACGTTATGGAGGAAGAGCGTCAGAGAAACACAACAGAGAACAGAAAAGAATATAAGGGTCTGCCTGTTACAACAGTTGCTATGATACTTCCTCTGCTGTTCATGGGTCAGCACAATATACCGAGAAATATTTTTCCATTTGTTTTCCATAGCTTTATGATACTTATTTCAATACTCTTTGTATTGAAAATAAATGTCAAGAAGCTTTCCATGAAGGGCGTGCTGATACTCTTTACTATAGGTGCGATAATCCTTCTCGGCTATCTTAAAATGCAGCATATAATCTAAGATAAAAGTTACCTGAATGGGAAATGTTTTTGCCAGACAGGTGTGTGAAAAAACAGGACGTCGTGGGTGTCGTCCCCTACAATAATGTAAATAAAAGGAGAGAAACAGATGAAATATCGTGACAGACAGGGCAGAGAATACGAACAGACCACATCTCAGGATAGCTTTCTTGCGGCTGCCTACAGCTCGGCAATGGGCAGGGCGCTTATGAAATTCCTCGGCTGTCCGATATTTTCAAAGTGCGCAAGAGTGATACTTGACAGCAAGTTCTCAGTGCCTTTTATTTTCGGCTTTGCAGAAAAAAACGGAATAGATATGTTTGACTATGAGGAAAGAATGTATCGCTCTTTCAATGACTTTTTCACAAGAAAAATAAAGCCCGGCAGACGTTTTATCACTAAGGACAAGAATCTGCTGGTGTCACCTTCAGACGGCAAGGTGACTGCTTATAAGATAACACAGTCTGATACCTTTATTATAAAGAACGCAGTGTATAATACCGCCTCGCTTCTCAGGGACAGCAAGCTTGCAAAGCGTTATGAGGGTGGCTATGCAGTTATCATCAGACTTTCAGTGGACGATTATCACCGCTATTGCTATTGTGCAGACGGTGTAAAGAGCCACAACAGAAAGATAAATGGTATCCTTCACACTGTGAACCCTGTGGTGAACAATTATCTGCCTGTTTTCAAGGAAAACTCCAGAGAATATTGCATGATAAGAACGGAGCAGTTCGGAGATATTATTCAAATGGAAGTCGGTGCTCTTATGGTGGGCAGGATAACTAATCTGCACACTGAGGGGGGCGTAAAGGTCACAAAGGGCGAAGAAAAGGGATATTTCGAGTTCGGCGGTTCAACTATCCTGCTGCTTCTTGAAAAGGACAAGGTAAAGCTTTGCGATGACCTGCTTAAAAATACGAGGGAGGGCTTTGAAACTAAGCTTCTTCAAGGCTCGGTGCTTGGCGAAAGTCTGAAGTAAAAATATCTAAGAAGTAAGAAATATAGGCAAGGGGCATGGTTGATGTACAGATTGAATTATGAACAGTTCGACAGAGATAATCAATATATAGGAAACGATCTGGGTGCGGTCATGAAAGAGGGCAAAACTGTGTTCAAAACATGGTCGCCGCTTGCAACGGGAGTTTATCTTAATCTGTATCTTGACGGTGAGGGCAAAAGCCGTCTTGAAAGCCTGCCTATGGAAAGGCTTGACCACGGTGTTTGGTATGTGGAGATACTCCGTGACCTTGACGGTGTTTTTTATACCTATACATTTGAGTTCGATCACAAAACAAGACATGAAACCATAGATATCTATGCAAAAGCCTGCGGAGTCAACGGAAACGTTGGTGCGGTGGTGAATTTCAAGACCACCGACCCTGAGGGCTGGGACAAGGTGAAAAAGCCTAAGTGCAGAAATGCCTGCGACGCAGTGGTGTATGAGTGCCACGTCAGAGATTTTTCTGCGGACAGTTCATCAGGTGTTGCTTCTGAGCATAGAGGTAAGTATGTGGCTTTTGCCGATAAGGGTACGAAATATCAGGGTGTGAATACTTGTATCGAGCATCTCAAAGAGCTTGGCATAACCCATGTTCACCTGCTTCCTGTGGAAGATTATGCCACTGTGGACGAGAGCAAGCCTTGGCTCAATCAATATAACTGGGGTTATGACCCTAAGAACTTCAACTGCCTTGAGGGGTCATATTCCACAGACCCTTATGACCCTAAGTGCAGGATAAGAGAGTTCAAACAGCTTGTTATGGCACTTCACGAGAACGGCATTGGCGTTGTAATGGACGTGGTATACAATCACACTTACTATACCGAGGAGTCAGCCTTTGAGCGTTCTTTCCCATATTATTACCACAGAATAAGAAATGACGGCTCTTTTTCAAACGGCTCGGGCTGTGGAAACGAAACGGCTTCAAACCATATGATGATGAGAAAATTCATGATAGATTCTCTCAGATTTTGGGCAACGGAATATAAGATAGACGGCTTCCGCTTTGACCTTATGGCGCTTCACGATATTGAAACTGTGAACATCATAAGGGACGAGCTTAACAAGATAGACCCTCAGATACTAATGTATGGTGAGGGCTGGACGGGAGGAGAGTCACCGCTCCCTGCTGACAGACTTGCATATAAATGGAACTCATATCAGTTCGGAAGAGTTGGACTTTTCAACGATAACATCAGAGATTCCATTAAGGGCGGTACTTTCAATCCATATGACAAGGGCTTTGTCAGCGGAAACAGAAATGCGGCTTCTACCCTAAGGCGTGGTATAGCCGGCTCTGTGCCACACTATCAGATAAATGACGCAAAAGAAGCTTGCTGGGCTTTTGAACCTACTCAGGCGGTGAATTACTGTGAGGCTCATGACAACAATACTTTGTGGGACAAGCTTTGTATATCGGCAAAGAATGACAGTGAGGGCGTAAGGATAAAAATGGATAAGCTTGCGGCGGCAATAGTGATACTTTCACAGGGCATGCCGTTCATACAGCTTGGTCAGGATTTCCTTAGATCAAAGCCGAGGATACTTAAAGAGGGTGAAGAGCCTAATGATGTGAACATCTATTCCCATGACAGCTACAATGCGCCTGACTACACTAACTCCATAAAGTGGAACAGGAAGCTTGAATATAAAGAGGTCTTTGAGTATTACAAGGCTCTTATAAGGCTGAGAAAGGGAAGTCCGCTTTTCCGAATGTATACTAAAGAGGACGTGAACGCACATCTTCATTTTATGCACAATGACGATTGGAACTGCGTAAGTTGGAAGCTTGAAAAAGACGGAGAATGCTATGTTATCGCACTTAATCCTTACTACGAGAACAGGGGCTTCGGTCTGCCTGAGGGAAGCTTTTATCTCAGGCTTGATGAAAGTGGCAAGATGAACAAACAGCCTGTTTCAGGCAGTTTTGTCTGTCCACCGCTGTCGGCTGTGGTTTATAAGAGGATAAAGAATATCTAACAGTCCTGTTAATAAAATGACGAATAAATATTAATAATAAATTAATGTATATATCTTGCAGATAGAGTATAATTAAATTATTGGATCGAGAAATATTAAGGCAAAAGATACAAAAAAATTAAACAATGGAGGAAATCATAGTATGAAGAAGTTTTTGGCAGGCTTCTGTGCTGCGGCAATTGCAGCAGGCTGCATGGGAATGACAGTCATGGCAGACACGGAAGCAACGGACAAGCTCACCTCTTATGAGGCAACAAGCGACAATGTTAAGCTTATCGGTCGTACTTACAGAAAGGGCGACACAACGATACTTGGCTATTCTGCAAGCGGTATCGAGTTCAAATGCACAGGCACAAAGGCTGTTTTCAATGTAAACGGCAGCGTAGGTGAGGCAAGAATTGGCGTATTTGTAAACGGCAAGCTTGTTAAGCAGGGCTACATAAAAAATAAGAAGACAAACGCAGTTGAGGTAGAGCTTCCTGAGGGCGAAAGCACAGTTAAGCTCATAAAGCTTTCAGAAGCTGCACAGAGCGTTATCGCAATTGACAGCTTTGAGGTAGACGGCAAGCCACAGCCAACAGAGGCAGCAAAGCATTCTATCGAGTTTATTGGTGACTCTATCACTTGTGGATACGGCGTTGATGATCCACTTGGAAAGTCATTTTCTATCTACAACGAGAACGCCGCAAAGACATATGCTTATAAGGCAGCACAGAATTTTGGCGCTGACTACAGCTTTGTATCAGTAAGCGGAGCAGGTGTGATCTCTGGTTATTCAGGCAACGGCAAGATAAATGACGCACTGCTTGTGCCAAATTTCTATGATAAGTTCTGCTTTACATGGAGCTGGTTCGACGGTGAACAGACAGCTAATTATGATTGGGATTTCTCACAGTATCAGCCTGAGCTTATCGTTGTAAATCTTGGTACAAACGATAACTCATACACAAAGGGTGACGCTGATAAGTGTGCTGAGTTTGAAAAGGGCTATGTAAATTTCCTCAAGGAGATAAGAGCTAAGAATCCAAATTCTGAGATACTTTGTACACTCGGTATTATGGGACAGGAGCTTTATCCTTCTATTACAGATGCAGTTGACACTTATAAGACTGAAACAGGCGACAGCAAGGTATCAGTTTTCCAGTTCAGCGTTCAGGACAGCGAAAACAATGGTTATGCAGTTGACTACCACCCATCAGCTGTTTCACAGAAGACAGCAGCTTATGAGCTTACATATGCTATTGAAGGCATTTACGGCTGGGAGAGAGTTGAGTTGGTTAACGACGGCGTTGACGAAATGACAAAGGACGACGACGTTGAGTTCAATAACGTTGTTGAGGAGTCGTCAAGTGATGAGAGCAGCGAGAGCAAAGCAGAGGAGTCATCTTCCGAGGCTTCTTCTGAAGCAACAAATGACAGCAGTGCAGCGGCTTCATCATCAAAGACAACGACAAATCCTAACAGCACCACAAACCCTAATACAGATGCGGCAATGGGCATAAGTATAGGTCTGGCAGCACTTGCAGGTGCAGCTTTGGTGGTTTTTAAGAGGAAGTAATAAAGTAGATATTTACACCGCACAGAGGTAAGGCTTTGTGCGGTGGTTTTTTGTTTGGTCTGAAAAAAATTGCCGAATTTTTTTGCCAATATCATTAAGCTAAAAAAGGAGCTCACACGAAAAAAGTGTGGGTTCTTTTTTTTGACAAGAACAGCGGAAAATCTTAATAAATTGTAAAACATAGCGAAAACCAGTTGACAAACCGCAGAAAATCTGCGGTTTCATTGTCTTTAGACAATGAAACCCTTTGAAGTAGGTATATGTTTTCCCATTTCAAGGAGGGTTTCATTATGAAATATGTCGGCAGATTAAGAAAAAATTGATAACAGCTATTAAACATGTTTGTTCTGAGCGTAATACTTGTTTTGTCTCTCCCAAAAGAGATTTTACTCGTTCGAGCAAGATCTCTCCTCAAGATATTTTTAAGTGCCTTTTAACAATGGAAAGTTCATCTCTTTCTCATGAACTCTTGAATTACTTTGACTATTCTACCAATATTCCAACTAAATCTGCCTTTGTTCAAGCTCGCGCAAAAATCAGATCTGAAGCTTTTGGCTCTCTGTTTGACAAATTTAATGCTCTTTCTTCTGAAATTAAGCTTTTTAAGGGTTTCAGTCTTCTTGCATGTGACGGTTCAGATATACATATTCCGACAAATAAGAGCGATGCTGATTCGTTTATTTCTGGAAAGACTGGTTCTAAGCCATATAACATGCTACATCTCAATGCCTTGTATGATCTTTTATCCCATATTTACACTGATGTTATTATACAGAAAAAGCACTGTTCTAATGAGCACAGCGCTCTTCTCTCCATGGCACAGCGCCATTTTATAGATCTTGAGCAAATCATTGTTATTGCTGACAGAGGTTATGAATCTTACAATACTTTTGCACATTTTAATGAAGCAGGTCAAAATTTTCTCATAAGGATCCGTGATTCCAAGAATTGTATTATGTCAGTTCTTGATCTGCCTGAGGGTGAGTTTGATAAGTTAATTACTTTCAAACTTGTTCGTAAGCAGACAAATGCTATCAAAAAGCAATTGCTAAGCGATCCATACTTGAAGTTCATCTCTTCAAGCTGTACCTTTGATTTTGTTCCTTCAAAAAACAAAAAATCAGAGCCTACTGTTATTTATGAGTTGCCTGTACGGATTGTTCGCTTTAAAATATCAGATGACAGCTATGAAGTAATTGCTACAAATTTATCTGAAGATCTTTTTTCTTCTGATGACCTTAAAATGCTTTACTCCATGCGTTGGGGCATTGAAACATCTTTCCGAGACCTTAAATACACCGTGGGGCTTAGATATTTTCACGCAAAAAAGACAGAGAGCATCCTTCAAGAAATTTATGCTCGGTTGATAATGTACAATTTTTCTGAACTTGCCGTTTCCAATACTGCCGTTCAGCCCAATGATAGAAAGTGGTCTTACAGGATCAATTTCTCCCATGCTGTACATGTTTGCCGTAATTTCCTTTTAAAAAGGGTGCCTCTGTCTAGTGTTGAAGTTCTCATCGCAGCTGATATCCTTCCCATTCGCACTGGTAAGAACAATCCTCGTGCTCCTTCTCAAAAACACGCTGCATACTTCATTTACAGAATAGCATGATTTTTTACCCTATACTTGATTTTATGGAAAATAAATGCTATACTAATAAATGAAAACTCAATATATAGGGGGAAACAGTAATGATGAAGAAAATTATCGCTTTTGTGGCTGCGCTGTCGCTTATGTCAACGGGGTTTGCGCAGACCGCTTTTTCTGACAGCGAGGAAACTGCGGAAATCGTAACTTTCAGTGCTAAGGACAGCTCGGCTGACGATACGGAGGAGGTTTCGCTCCAAGCACCGATCGGTCTTAAGTCTGTGAACAATACTTCGTCCTCAAACACCTTCGCTTGGACGGCTGTTGACGGCGCAGAGGGCTATGAGGTGTATTATTGGCGTTCGGGGGAGTTCGTGAAAATAGGTGAAACAGCTGATACTAAGTATACATACAGCAAAAAGTCTTCTGCTACCAAGTATATGTACAAGGTAAGGGCTTTTAAAACTGTCAATGATGAAAGAGTGTTTTCTGATTTGTCACAGCAGTTCACTACCTGCACATTGCCGTCGGCGGTGAAAATGGACTCCACTATCACTTCAAAAAATTCTCTGAAACTGCGCTGGTCAAAGGTGTCAAAAGCCACAGGCTATAATGTTTATATGTATTCAAACGGCAAGTGGGTGCATTTGGCAGATACCACAAAAACTGAGTTCACTATCGACAGGCTTGAAAGCGCAAAGCAGTATAGATTTAAAGTCAGAGCATATAGGATATTCAACGGCGTGACTTACAGCGGCTCATTCAGCAGCGAAAAGAAGTCTTACACAAATAAAACTGTCAAGACCACAAGATATGTGACGGTGTATCGTTCAAAGAACGATAATGTTGTTATCGGCAGTATCCCTGCAAACACTGTGCTTTCGCAGTTCGGCGCAGTACAGAATGGGCGTATCGACGTTAAAATGCCAAAGACAGGCAAGCATGGCTGGATAAATGCTTCTTATGTTCAGCGTTACAATAATCTTGTGGTGGCTTGTATAAATCAGAACGGATATGTGGGCGGCTCGCCAATGCCAATGGGCTGTGAGGCGACTTCTCTTGCCACAGTTTTAAACTACATAGGCTTTTCAACGAATAAGAATTATGTTTCAAACGCCTATATCCCACACGGCGCAGTTGGAACTGTAGACCCTAACTATGCTTATGCAGGCTCGCCTTATACTTACACAGGACCCGGAGTTTATGCGCCTGTTATTGCGCAGACGGCAAATAAGTTTCTGAAAGACAGGCATTTGCAGAATAACTATCAGATAGAGCTTTACACCGATTATATCACAGGCAAAAACGTCAACAAAGAAAAGATAAGCACCAGCAAGCTCGACCTTGGAAGCACAAAGTCAGCTGGCGGACTTACCCCAGAGCAGATAAAGACCGAGATAGACAAGGGTCACCCTGTTATAGTGTGGATGGCGACAAACGGCAAGCCTATGTATCTTCTGCAAAATTGGAAGCTTACAAGGGGACAGAGATACACCCAACCGGGCTCAGGCAGTTACAGCTTCTTGTGGTATGCGCCGCAGCACTGCCTTGTTATAACAGGCTATGATGATGTCAGCGGAGATTTTATCTTCGGCGATGTGCTTACAGGCACAAAGAACAGACGCTTCTCGTACTCGAATTTCCAGAGCAGTTATAACATTTTGGGCAGACAGAGCGTTGTGATCTATAAGAAATAATTTTGTATATTGAGCAAAACAGCGTATCGCAGGGTTTCCTGCGGTACGCTGTTTTCATATGTAATTACTTCTTTGTAGTAACACTCTTTGAAGCCGACCAAGCGCCGTAGTATTTCGTACCCTTTACAGTAGTATACGAGCGAACACGAACATAGTACTTCTTTTTGCCCGAAAGCTTTGAAACAGTGGTCTTGTCTGTCTTGTTGCTTGTTATAGTAACTTTCTTTGCACTTGTAAACTTAGAGTTTGTAGCATACTGAATTTCATATCCAGAAGCAGAGCCTTTCTGCGCCCAATCCACAAAGAAAGCCTTGCTCTTAGCTGTGAGCTTCTGTATCTCTTGCTTGGCAGGATTTATCTTGAACGTCTTTGTGATAGTGCCTGTGTATGAGCCTTTTCCTGCGATTTTTACAGTGGCAGTGCCTATATTCTTGTTGCTTGAGTATGAAACTGTGTAGTCAGTACCATTTTTCAGCGTTTTGCCATTGTATTTAACAGTAATGCTCTGAGTGATATTTTTGCCCGTGAAAGCCTTTGTGGAAATGCCCGAAACTGTGGCTTTCTTGAAGTTATTTTTGATACTGTAGGTCTTAGAAACTGAGCCAGTGTAATTGCCCTTGCCTGTGATAGTGACCTTTGCTGTTCCTACCTTGGTGTTGTTGCTGTACGAAACAGTGTAATCAGTATCCTTTTTCAAAGTCTTTCCATTGACCTTTACATTAACGGACGGAGTTTTTGCCTTGCCATCATATGCGTAGGTCGAAGTTGAAAGTGTCACGCTTGCCTTTGAAATGCTAATTCTTGAAAGTGCAGGAATTTCAGCCGTTTCAAGAACTTTCTTGCAGACTGTACATTCCTTGTGCTTTGAGCCTTTAACTCCGATAGAAGCCGCCTTGTCGACTATCCAACCGCTTGATTTGTGACCTGTGGCTGGGATAGTTTCGGTGTAGGAGTCACCGCATGAGCAGGTGTATTTTACTGTGCCTGCGGTGGTGCAGGTGGCGTTGCTGAGAACTGTTTTTGTATAGCTGTGTTCATGATAATCGTCAAGCGCAAATGGTGAGAGCTTGTAAAGGGTCGGTGCTGAATTATTTGTGACATACCATTTTACCATGCCGTCACTGCATACAATAGGTTGACAATCTGAAAGTCCGAAGGAGTGAGAAATGGCTTTGGTAACAGTTTTGCCGTTTGAGTCAACTGTCATTGTCTTTGTGGCGGTCTTGCCTGTGGAACTGTTGTATTCTTCCCACATAACAAGGAACAGATTGTCATTTATCTTTATAAGCTGAGGGGTGCGGCAGGTCACTTTACTTGATGTGCCGTAGTTTGTGAGGGCAATGTTCTGTGTACCGTTGAAAAGCTCGTCTGTGACGCTTATGTAAACATTTCTTGTCTTACAATTGCTTGAAACGTCTTTTGCATAGGCTATCAGACAGTTTCCGCTGCCAAGCTCAAAACCGCCTATTGAAGCGCCCGTGTAGTTGCTTTTGTTCATATCGAACTTAACAGGGATAGAAACGTTCACGGCGGTTGATTTTCCGTCAGCCTTATATTTTGTGAGAGTAATGCCGTTTACAGAGAGGTAAGAGCCGTTCATTGTGTAGTTGCTTGATTCTGAGTGGTCAACTCTGTAGATGTATTTTCCGCTTTCGTCAGCTTTGATGAATTGGTTGAACGAGTGGCTAACATAGCCGTCTGTAAGATTTGAAACGTCATACATTGAGTCGGTCAGGGACATGGAGGATTCGTCAATGGTGAAAAGCATATTTGCCTGATGATTTATGCCGTCGCTGTCAGCATACATCTCATGGCAGGTGTAAACATAAAGCTTTCCGCCTGCTTCTTCCATTCTCAGTGAGCCTGCCGAGAACGGCTTTGTTGTATTGACACCTGAGATACTGCATGAATTTACCTTGCTCCAGCTCTTGGTGTATTTGACTACTCTTACAACTTCCTTGCTGTCGCTTTCGGCAGTGTTGTTCTGACCGAACACGAGATAGTTATAGTCTTTTCCTGAATAGAATCCACCAAATAGGTTAAGCTCTTTTGAAATAGTGCGTTGTGAGATAAGCTTTTTGCCGTCTGCGGAGTAGTTTTCTACCACAATGCCGCTTGATGTGTTTTCAAGCCTTGTGAGCGTTCCGTCGCTGTTTTGTACAAGATAAGAGTTTGTGACAGATGACCATGTGATGTAATGGTTATCTGAAGCATTGTCTGTTGCACGTCCGCTGAGTATAGTGGCAGAGCCTTTTGTGTCGCTATCCATAGGCGTAACTGTCACTGTACAGCTTGCTTTCAAACTGTTGTCGGTGGTAGCGGTTATTGTGCATACGCCTGCCTTGTTTCCGTACACCTTGCCGTCTTTTGTAACAGAAGCCACAGAATTATCACTGCTTGACCATGTGAAGCCGTAGTCTATATCGGAATTGCTTCTTGCAGAAAGTTTAAGGCTGTCGCCCGTTTTGAGCGTGGCAGAAGAATTTGAAATCGTAACACTGCTAGGCTTTTTCCAAGCAATATTCTCTGAGTAGAAATTGCCGTCAGTATCACGCTCTATAGCTGTCACAGTGCCGTTTGTATAATACAAAGCGAAAACAGGATAAGCTGTTTTATATGAAGCCACCTGCTTGAAATCATTGTTGAACTCCATAAGAGTGTTGTTGTTTACATACATGATAGTGCTGTCATTTTCGCCGTTGTATACAGTTCTTGTTCCAACGCTGTTGTAGAGATCATTTTTGTTTTCATGTTCCGCTCTTGAAACGCTTCCAAAGAGATATAATGTATCATCTGTTGATGTATGAAATTTGGCAGAGTCCACGATGTTTACAGTGCCGCTTGCAGAAGAAGTCCACGCAAGCTTGCCGTTGCCAAGCATTTGTGCGTTGTCATAATGATAATCGTAATATTTCTGATAGAAATAGTCGATAGATTTATCAGACACGGTTATTTTGTTATTTGAAATATTTCCAAAGCCAAGGGCGTTCATTTTGTGACTATAGCCCCAATAAACGTAATCAGCGTTTCTTTCAAAATAGAAGTTTCCGTTTGTGCTGTCAAAGCCTGAGAACTTTGTTATGGCAACATCGGTGCTGCAGGAGGACAGCTTATTTCCGTTTGAGTCCAGCAGGAATAGATTATCGCCTTTTTCAGCACCGCTGCTGTCTGTTACATAGTAATATATCCTGCCGTTATCGTCAACGCCAAAACAGTTTGGGTAATTTAAAATACCATTGGGCGTATACTTGCTCACATTAACGCTTTTGGTCACCTTTTCCGTATCGGTGTCAAAGGTCTTTATGTAATAAGAATATGACGAGCCCTTCACGCTGGAGTTGTATGTGCTGGTATCTCTTTCGATATAATAGATCTTGGAGTTATTTGCATATACATTTATAATGTCACCAAGCGTTGCTACAGTTCTCACAGAGTTGTTGGAAAAGCTATAGAATTTAATTAGCTTCTTGTAGTTTTCCACAGTATAATAGTATAGTCCGTTTTTAGTGGCAGAAACCACGTTTACGAAAACCTGATCGGAGCTGTTAAAAGTCAGAAAATCTGACGGCATTTTTACGGCACCGTTTGCAGAATAAGCCTGTGCTGATATAGCGGTGTTCCCAAATATGCCGTTAATGCTTTCTGGAAGCGGAAGCAGTGCGGCAGAAGCTGTTATAACAAAAGCTGTAAGTCCTGCGGCGATTCTTTTAGTCAACATATTTATCCCTCTTTACTATGATCTTTACCCCGCCCCTATGTGTATATTATACTACTTTTTTTGCCTGATTTCAAGTAAAAAGCTCCGCCACAGCGAAATGCCGCGGCGGAGTTTTTAGGACTTTTGGGAGAAATTACTTGTTGCCTGTTGTCTTGTAAGCGTCGATCGTCTTCTTGACCATCTGACCGCCTACAGAGCCGACCTCACGAGCTGTAAGATCGCCGTTGTAGCCCTGCTTGAGGTTTACGCCAACTTCGTTAGCTGCTTCCATCTTGAACTTGTTGAGTGTTTCTCTGCCTTCCTGAGTTGTGATACCTTTCATTTTCGTATCTCCTTTTCATTTGTTTTTCGGGTTTGCAATAATATTATATGTCTGCATGATTTGATTATAAGAGGTAATTTATAGAACGAAATGGGGCGGTTTTTGGAATGAAAAAAATTAAAAGCTAAAATTAGTATGATTTTAAACGGAGCAAAATTCAAAAAAAAACATTTACATATAAATTATACTTCTTTTGGAAATTGTGTGATTTTGTATAGTCACTGTTTTCAATTGTCAAAATACCACTGGACACAGTGATTACATGCCCTGCACTGCTGCTGCCGTATTTCAGCACATAACCGTTGAGATCAAGGGTGACGGTGCGGTTGACCACTAATGTGGTGTAAATGGTAATGTCTGACGTCAGTTTGACTGTTCCGTATGAAGCTTCTCTGATTGCTGAAACCAGTTCCGCCGCTGTGGAAACTTCCGCCATCCCACTCGCTGCCATATTATCCTCGGCAAATACACTTGTCGACACAAGGCAAAGAACCATACAAAGGGTGAGCATGATACTGAGTATTCGTTTTTTTATTTTCCGTTACCTCTGTTTTCGTGTATATCGGCTCAGTCAAGAGCGGTTATTGTAATGGTACCTCTGAAGCCACCGAGATAAGTATTGTATGCCGAATTTTCAAACCACAACTGCAATGTAATGTCTTTATTTGACGCATCATACATTCTGTTGAAATTAAAG
>ERZ779820.1590-NODE-1590-length-13970-cov-4.568379_pt1 | contig 13970 bp, 11 predicted proteins | sample MGYA00511563_ERZ779820 | MGnify/ENA primary metagenome ERZ779820 (study PRJEB29588, sample SAMEA1964852) | human gut metagenome | biome: human gut; feature: human-associated habitat; material: faeces | place: Denmark | collected 2008/2010 ...
GTTAAGATGAGGAAAACCTCATTTTAACTTGTACTAAATCTTGACATAGGACCAAGGACATTCAAATTTATCACATGTAAAATAAGAATCCGCCTTATCCCCTCTCAATGAAAGAATCCTTCTTTTTAAAGTTTTTTCATATGCATATGGATTTCCCTCACATGTAACCATATAATTCATACCCAATGGGTACATTTTATGCAATTCATCTTGACATAAAATCATTTTATTTTGTTCAGATGAATAACTTCTTTTAAAATAATAATCACATTCTTTCAATAATCTTGAAATTTCATCTATATTTTGATATCCATCCATTAAATCATAAACAAGTTTCTTTCCACCATATTCTGCTAGAACAATTGCCATATTCTGGGGATTAAATTTTTTTACCTCTGTTGATTTATTAAGCTCTACATGGTACCCCCCCCCCCGAATTTTGAGACAACATTAAAAACCCCGACACAACTTGACTGCAATGTGCCCATGTAGACACAATATACACATTTATTTTTTTCATATACATTCCTCACTCTTACGCACCACATCACGCCATGAAATATTTATTCCAGCTTTAATGAATTAACTGCCTTTAAAACACCAAATAACTTTTTAATGTTTATGATAAATATCGTGCCACAGAACCCTGCCATAACTAAAACCATTGACAGGAATCCGCTAATACCCAGGTTCAACAGAACTCTGTTAATAAACGCGAATACCAATCCAAAGCCGATCAGCTCACCAAGAAAACAAAACAACTCTTTCGGGTCGACTACATGAGTTAATCTCATTCCTGTTACAGCAATGGTTTTTCTAAGAATCAGCACTGTATATACCGCAGTTACAATGACAGTTGCCATGGCAGGTCCTATCAGACCAAATATAAAATACAGCAAAATATTCAATACAAAATTAGCCATCAACGATATAAGTGAATATATCATAATATCTTTGCTGCGCCCTTTGGCGATCAATACCAAATGAAAACCCGCAAATCGAATCATACTATCAAATAAATAAAGAATGAAAATATCATTTCCAACAACATATGCCGGAGAATATAGAAATTCGATCGCCTGCCCGGATACAAGCAATACTGAAAATGCCAATGTCCAAACACTGTAATATCCGATCCGCAGATAATTAGCAAATAATGTTTCCATTGAGCTTTTATCATCACATGAAGCACACTTCATAATATAAGGAATAAGTACTGTAGCAAACGATGTTGCCACAAGGTCAAAAGGCAATATCTTTGAACAATTAGTGTAAATAGCCAGCTCAGTCGTATCAGCAAGATTTCCAATAACAAGTTTATCGATATCCCTCAGCAAAGCATTGGTAAACGCATATACTCCCATTGGAAAACTATAGATAACAATGCTCTTAACATACTTCAGATTTGCTTTCCCAATATCAATCTTTACACCCTCTGATGAAAGAAGCACTTTGAATATGATCCAGTTTAATACATCCAATACAACGAGAGACACACATATAAGCTTAACGCTAGCATAATATTGTACAAAAAACCATATAGCTGCCGCTTTTACAATGCTGATAACCAGATTCCTTATGGCTATTACTTTTGCTTTTTTCCGTGAAATAAACAAAAGCTGATAAAGATAGATCACATTGTCTAATACTGGCTTGATAGCAACAATACATAACAATACTGACACATCCGGATTATTAAAATATCCAGCAAGCAGGTTTCTACTTAAGCAAATAGCCGCTATCCCAATTCCTCCCAAGACCACTTCCATGAGAAAAATTGTATTTACAAAAACGGACCTTTCAGCATTTTCTTTTGTTTCTCTATTATAGAAATAATTTAATCCATCACCCAGCCCAAACATGATCAGCGATGCAGTAACACCCGTTACCAAAATCGCTTGCGAATAAGAACCATATTCATGCAGTGATAATCCTACCGACAGCACCTTTGTTTGAATTATAGTAGTCAATGTCGTAACAAAACGTACAATGATCAAGAAAATCGAATCCCATGATGCTCCCTGCATTCCCTTTTTCAACACTACTCAATCCTCGCTTTGCTGAAATCTCTTCACGACTGTTGCCGGATTTCCCGCAACAACACAGTATTCTGGCACATCATGCGTTACGACCGAGTTACATCCCACAACCGCTCCTTTGCCTATCACAACTCCCTTTAGGATCGTACTGCGTTCACCAATCCACACATTATCGAAAATTACAATACGTTTTCTCGATACATTCTCATTCCATCCCCACAAAAAGCTAGAATAATCCTTTGCCTCAGTTATTTCCATTCTCTTTTCAGGTTCCACCGGATGATTATTATTATCGTAAATATGCACATCATTAGCGATAATAACATCATTTCCTATTTTCACCTCCTGAAGTGCTCCAATGCGGGTAGCACCGCCTATATAAGTCCTATCCCCTATCGTAATTTTTCCGTTTCCTACAACCGATAATGCCCCTCTGATCCAGCAATCACTTCCAATAGTGATGTTCTCTTTTTTTCCCGTCCCATTGTTACATGATGAAGTCCAATCAAATTGTGTTGAACTCCCATATAGCGCGTTATTCAAAAATTGTTTCCTTTTTTTTCCGCTCAACAGCAGCATCAGTTTCTTCTTAAAAAAGCTCATTCTAAATCATCCTTTTCCATCTCAGCCAAATTACTTTGTGGAATCATTGCTGTCATCAAAAGTATCCATATAGGCTTGTAATTAGGCGTTGTTGTCAATGTAAGTGAAAGTGCCGCCATAGCGATCAATCCCGGCACATATTTACGATTGCATATCCAAAACCTACGAACTGCTTTCCAAAAAAGATTTAAGTATATCCCTAACCCGACCAAACCAAAATTTGTAAGCACCTGTAAATAATAATTATGCATTGTTCCCGTTGCGCCACGCTCACCTACAGCGATCAGCCCATTTGCTCCGTAGCCAAATAAAATCCTAAATACATTTCCATTCCAATACTGTTCCAAAGCACTTTCCCAAATCGTTGACCTTCCGCCTCCGCCATCGTTTAATATTGTCTGCAGTTTCATGCGTACAAGAATATCTGCGGGAACCAAAGGCAATACATATCGGGCAAATACAACAGCTAAAAGCAATACCACGATCGACAAGATCAAAATATTCTTTATGCTCATCTGAATACAAAAAAGAATGGTCAGGGTCATCGAAATAATGCACGCGATCATTGCCCCCCTCGAACCTGAGAGAAGTACAACAAACATTTCCACAGCCATCGCCAATATATTTATAATTCTTTTTCTTCCTTTAGCAGTAAACGCATAATATACATTTACTGCCAGAGGTACTGCAAAAAGACCTGCAAATTCATTTGGATCCGTACTTGTTCCCAATATTCTAAGAGACGTTCTTGAACCATATAGACCAATCTTTGCCCGGTCACCAAATATGAACAAACACGCGCTGATAATCCCAACTGCGATCCAAAATTGGTCAAGCCTTTCACTAAGTCGGCTTTTCCCGTAATCAAAGGATACAAAAACTATCGCCACCAAGTACATCAGGATAAAGCTGAGCGCTCCTTTGATGCCCTCAGATATGGATGTACCCCATATCGTACTAAACACTGAAAATCCGACCATAAAACTCATAGCTAAAAACATTGGCATTGATGTCTTTGCTATTCTTATCTTTGCCTTGTTTTTAACTATACAGAAGAAAAAAAGCAACAGCGTGATCCATCTATAAACAGAACCGATGGCACTGGCTGCCCATGACAACGGTAAACAAAGAACAAACAATAATGGTATCCACGCTTTCGTTTCTATACACATACTATTTAGCCTCATTTTTTCTCGTATAGACTCTCATATCCTTCAATGCAGTTTTGAATACACCACTCTTCTGCCTTATTTCTGGAATTTTGAGAGAAGCATTTTCTCTTATTTTTATCTGTCGCCAAATCAGTCAATTTCTTTTCTAAGTACTTTTCATCACCGATCGGAATAAGAAAACCATTTTTTCCTTCACAAACGATATCTCTGGTCCCGCCTACATCAGTCGCCACGATTGGCAGACCGCAAGCCATTGCCTCCAGTATTGAAAGCGGTAAACCTTCTGTTTTTGATGATGATACATAAATGTCTGCTTTTTGCAGATATTCTTCTACATTTTCCTTGATTCCCTGCAATATCACATATTTTTCCGCTTGTCTGTTTTTGATAACCTGTTCCAGCTTCTCCCTGTCTTCACCATCACCAATTATCTCAAGCGATACATCGATTCCCTTTTCACGCATATCACATACTGCATTTATCGTCATTTCATGATTCTTGATCCAGTAAAGCGTTCCAACGGAAATGATGCGTATCTGTTCTGCATCCTTCCTTGCTTCAGACGGGACAAATCGTTTTGTGTCAACGCCATTGTTGACGACCGGTATTTTATCCGGGCTTATTCCAAATGCCTCAATGATAGTTTTTTTTACAGTCGGGCAAATTGCCACTGGCACAAATTTAAACAATGAGAAAGCCAATCTATATGTAAATTTTTTCACCCTGCTGTTTCCAAATAATAGTTTCGCTTCGTTATGAACTGTATATAACCTGACCGGTATTCTACAAAGCTCACATGCAAACATCACATGTAAAATAGAACCAATATTAGCATGTACTACATCCGGTCTCTCACTTCTCAAAAAAGCAACCTGTTTTCTGAGCATGGACAAATAATGGGATGATGATAAGTCTGCTATTCTAATTTCCCTATCCGCCAAATTTTTTGCCAGGAAACTTTCACGTTCCATATTCCTCGTCACAGCAACGACTACTTCGTATTTTTTCTTATCTATTCTTGACGCCAGATCAACAACAAACCTCTCTGCGCCGCCTGTCGCAAGACTTGGTATACAAATGATAACTTTTTTCATAAATCTTCCACCTCAACGAATATCGAGCAAGCGCATATGCTCCTCGATCTCTTTTTCAGAAAACCGCATCTTGATGACCTTTGCAGGAACCCCTCCGACAATAGAATAGCAAGGGACATCTTTATTGACCACGGAACCTGCAGCAATAACCGCACCTTTTCCGACTGTCACACCTTTTAATATCGTCGAGTTCGCGCCGATCCAATTATCCCCTTCAAATACCACATCCTGATCGTCGCATTCTCTTTTATCCTTATCCTTTATCTCATACATCCTTTTTCCCAGAACATCTATCCGGTGATTTCCTGTCACTATAGTCACCCCGGGGCCAAACATCACATAATCTCCAAGATATATTTTTGCCCTTGTTGACAAAAACAGATTCCCCGTACCTATCGAAACATAATCCCCGACATAAACATTCTCCCAAGTCCCCCGCGCTCCTTTACCAATATTCACGCAGCGTCCAACCTTTCCCATTCGCATTCTCATGACAGGGACAAAAACCAATTTATGCCAAACTCGTTTAAGCAGCTCCCATATCTTAAATACAAATTTCACGGTAAACCTCCTGCATCCTCTTAAAAACAGTTTTATTTCCATAAGCTATCTTTACTTTTTTAAGATTCCATTCTGCCATTTTTTCACGAACCTCTTTAGGACGTATATCCTCCAACGCACTTGTCAACTCCGCGCTGGATTTAGGCGAAATAATCACACCGCCGCACGACTCGATCATTTCCGCATTAGCCCCGACATTCGATGCGATGATAGGCAATCCTGACGCCATTGCTTCAAGCATGACCATTGAAAAACCTTCCGTATAGCTCGGGAATACGAAAGCATCTGCTTTCTTCATCATATCAACAGCATCGTCATGCTCCATTTTTCCATAAAAAACAACATTATCCGTAAAAGGCAGTGCTTCAATCTCTTTGGAAACAGGTCCTACCAGATGAAATACAATGTCCTTTTCCGTACTTGCAGTTTCGATTATTTCTTCAATCCCCTTTTTCTTTTTTACATGACCAACATATATCACGTTCTGAAGACGAGCAGACGTTTCTACTGAATCAACTATATACTTTTCATTTATTGAATTCGGCAGCATAAGGACTCTGTTCTTCGTCATGTTTTGAATAAAATCAAAAGAATCCCGATTAAGGACAAATATACATCTCGCCTTCTTATATACATAATTACCGAGCGCTAAAGCCACTTTCCCACGTAATTGATCCCGTACATTACAGTGGCAATGAAACACGACCGGGTGTTTTCCCGCCAGAGCAACGCATAGCGCATCTCTTATAATCCCACTCTTACTGCATGAAGAATTGATATGGATGATATCGATTTTTTTTGAATGTAAAAGACTACAATATCTTCTGATGATCCCACAAAAACGCTTTATCTCTGACATAAACTTCATTCTTCCGCCGCGGTGAGAAGCCCTTTCGCCGATCAAAGCAGTATCTACAATATAGATATCGTTAATCCCTTTACTATTATCAAGATACTGCTCAGTCCATGTCGCAATCCCTCCATTGGGCGGAGGAAGCGGAGATACAAGGAGTATATTCATATTCTTTCTCCAACAATTCTTTCTGCATATTCTTTACTATTTTCAGTTCTGGAAAAAAAGGTCAGAAATAATGACTTGTAATCCGTCATAACTTTTCCCTTTTTGATTTGGATTATTCTTTCTGCACATTCGTATGCATCTTCACTATCCGAAACAAATGCGCCGTTTTGTTTTTCAATCCACTTGCCAAATTTCGATTCATTTCCGATACAGAACAGGATTGGTTTTTGACAGGCTATACAAGTAGCTGTTTTACTCGGAAGCGCAGTACGATAGATATTGGGCGCAAGAGGAATAACATTCACATCCGCCATTGCATAAATGCTCGGAGCAAGCTCTGAGGGCTGCATCGACCAAAATGAAATATTCTCCAAACCCTCCGCTTTCTTTTTGAGCTTTTCTTTATAAACTCCATCTCCAAAAATGTGGAAAGAAACGTCCGTATCCTTCTGCATAATGCGAGCGGTTTCTACGACAACATCAACATTTTGCATCGTGCCGATATTTCCCGCATATACAACATTAAACTTATCCTTGGAAAGAAATCCCGCTATTTTATCGCTGTATACAGTTTCTTTCTGATACAGCTCGTCCGAATAGCTCCAATTATATATGACCTCTGTTTTTTGAGGGTCTGCTCCTTTTTCGAGAAGAAGCTCTTTCATGTCTTCCGAAATCGTAATGACCTGATCGGCATGTCGATATGCATATCTCTGTTCAGCAGAAAGCAGCTTATAGACCAAACCTTTTACGCTTCCGATATAAGCTGCGTTTTCCGGAAAGATATCCTGAACGTTATAAGTAAGACGCGCATGAGGCATAATGTGCTTTATTACGAAAGCCATAAAACCTGCAACATTGCTCGATTGATCAAAAACCGCTTCACAGTCCTTATGCTTACGGATAAGTTTCCTGCATTGCCAAACATACTTTAATTCAACAAGATAACGCGCAACAAAATTACTTTTAGCCGCCAACCGGCATGGGACACAATCCGTTGTAACGCCCAGTTTCACCAGTTCTTCCGGCAATTTAGGAAGTGGTCCATCAGTATCCTTTTGTACAATATGAACCGTATGTCCTTTAGCATATAAAGCCTGTACTATCGCAACAAGCAGGTGCTCTGACGGAGTTCTCCTGTCAAAGCTGCCTCCCATCCACATCAATACCTTCATTTACTCTCTCCAAATACCTTTTTGATACAAACTTCCGTCGCTCCCACGCCGTACTGAACAAACTCATCCCTAAACCGTTTGGTATTGTCACACTCTTCTGCATAATCTACATCTTTTATCCGCTGCAGCAATTCTGTTTCCGTCCTGCAGCTCTTATTCGGATACTTTTCGTCCACTGCAAAATAAGTACCGCGTTCTGCAAGATAACTGTCATAGTCATATGCATAACAGAATATTGGCCTGCAAAGGATAGAATAATCAAACGCAATAGCTGAATAATCCGTAATGAGGATATCTGCGGCGATCATCAGCTCATTGACAGACGGATGTTCTGAAGCATTCCAAACAAAGTCATTATAGGCAACTCCAAGTATCTTCGTAGTCTGATGATGCGCCCGAAAAAGGACTATATACTCATTGCCAAGCTCTTTCTGCCACTCATCAAAATGAATCGGCGGTTTGATCGTATAAGACTTGCCGCCATCCGTAGATTCACGCCAGGTCGGCGCATAGAGGATAACTTTTTTATCTTCTGGAACACCCAGCTTCCTTCGCATCTGTGCCTTTGTTCGATCATCAGCCAGCCATAATTCTTCATTACGTGGCATACCGCACCGAAGAAAACTGGACTCTTTCGCATGAAATGCACTCTTGAATACGCGCTCGTCATAATCGCCGGAAACGGTAAGATAATCCAGTGTATCAAAATTATAATCCTTACGTCCCGGACAATCATTACCGATATATTTGAGTGCGATACCATGCCATGTATTCAGATACACCTGTCCTTTTTTCTTGAATTTCAAACCTCGTTCAATATTTGTGTTCGTAATCCAGTACTTTGCTTTCAGCGCCATCTTAAAATATGCGGGCGTATCTATCTTGACAGTTTCAAGTCCCGAAAAATTCTCTGGATGCTCGAATGCCCACACACAACGATATTTTTTATATTCAGGATGCGATCGCATGTAGTCATATAAAACCTTCGGGCTGTCGTTAAAATTCTTTCCCATAAATGAAACAAAAAGTACCAATCTATCATCCGTTTTCTGAAATACGCCCCAAATCCTGAAAACAAAACTCATGATCACAACATACATCTTCTGAATAAACCTGTTGTGCTTCAAAATATAGATCAACCTATCCCGCATGACCTCTGTTCTTCCTCTCTTTGCCTTACTCCATTACTGCGGATCAGTATCGATTTCCTCATGGGATGTCTTGCTCTCACCATCCACAGCATTCGCATCATAAAGGTCATGCTTGATCTGGCTTGTGCTTATCTCCGGCGTTCTCGGCAAGTACACGACTTCGACGCCTTCCTCCTTCAGGAAATCAAACTTACCCTTCCAGTCATCACCCATAACAAAGGTATCCACATGATACTCATGCATATCTGACCGTTTCTGCTGCCAGTTTTCTTCCGGAATGACAAGATCGACATAACGTATCGCCTCGAGCAGCTGCTTACGCTGCTCATAGGTAAAGTAAGTCTTCTTATGTTTCTCATTCCAGTTAAACTCATCAGATGAAACCACTACGATGAGGTAATCTCCCAGAGCCTTCGCTCTCCTCAACAGATTGATATGACCATAATGCAAGAGGTCAAAAGTTCCATATGTAATAACTCGTCTCATTCCTGTTTTCCTCGTATTCTCCAAAAGACTTGATTCAAAGTTGATATCCAAAACCGACTTTGTCAGCTCATTTTTCTTTTTGCGCTGCATTAAAGCGGCTACTGTTTCTGCAGGATCAGCATTACCGTTGATAACAGCATCAACAGCAGAAATGATAGGAAGCTCCACGCCATACTGTTCAGACAGCTTCATTGCTGCTGACAGGGCATTTATCCCTTCCACGACCATGCCGACTTCCCTGACTGCTTCATCCGGCTTCTTTCCCTGCCCTATCAGATAACCCGCTCTGCTATTCCTGCTGTGGACGCTGGTAGCCGTCACGATCAGATCACCCATGCCGGACAATCCTGCAAAAGTCTGGTCTACGCACCCCATCGCCATGCCTAACCGGGTTATCTCAGCCATGCCGCGCGTGATCAACGCCGCTTTGGCATTATCACCATATCCCAAACCAGCGGAAATACCGCCCGCCAAGGCAATGATATTTTTTAACGCGCCGCACAGCTCTACACCTTTTACATCGATATTCGTATACACACGCATACAGGTATTCGAGAAAATATCCTGAATCGTTTCTGCTGCCTCAATATCTGTACACGCCGAAACTATCAGCGTCGGCATATCCAGAGCAACTTCTTCTGCATGGGTAGGCCCAGAGAGCGCAACTAATCTGATATCCTGATGGCTTCCATTTTTCTGAAGTTCATCCCGGATAACCTCGCTCATAGTAAACAGAGTATCCGCTTCGATACCTTTTGCAACGTCAACAATGATCTGGTCATCCGAAATATGACTGGCAGCCTTTTGAGCTGTTTCCCTTACAAAAACAGACGGCACTGCAAAAATAATGATATCCTGATCTTCGCATGCCTCCTGAATGCTTTTCGTAAAATAAATTTTTTGTGGAATCGTCATGCCCGGCAGGTTTGGATGTATGTATGTGGATGATAAACCCTCTATTTCTTTTTCTATCGCAGACCACATCACCACATCGTACCCTGTATTCGCCAGTACTCTTCCAAGAGCCGTTCCCCATGTGCCGGTTCCTAAAATACCAATTTTACTCAACTTACTTCTTCTCCCCCATCGCCGTCGTCATCCCCTCAGCTACCCCTTCGGTGCTCTCCGGCATAAACAATATCTTCACCGTCGCCAGACAGATCTTAAAGTCCTCCCACAGGCTCGGCCTCCCGATATACGTTAAATCCATCAGCAGCTTGTCATAGGGCGTCGTATTGTATTTGCCGTACACCTGCGCGTATCCGGTCAGTCCCGCCTTTGCCTGAAGCCTCAGCGCAAACTCCGGCATTTCCTTTTCGTACTGCGCCGCTATCTCCGGGCGTTCCGGGCGCGGGCCGACGATGCTCATATCGCCGCGCAGGATGTTGAAGAGCTGGGGAAGCTCGTCGAAACGTATCTTGCGGATAACCTTGCCCACCGGAGTGATGCGGTCGTCCTTATCGCCTGTGCTCAGGCGCGCCACGCCGTCTTTTTCCGCATCTACACGCATGCTGCGGAATTTCAGGACGTTAAATACGCGGCCGTCCTTTGTCAAACGCTTCTGCTTATAGAGGGCAGGACCGCCGTCGCTCTTGACCGCTATCGCCGTGACCAGGATGAACGGTGAAAGCACGATAAGCGCGATACCGGAGAGCAGTATATCAAAAAAGCGCTTCGCCAGCACATATTCCGGTATCGGATGATAGCGTTCTATCTGCATCATCGGCAGATGGAACATATGTATCTGCTTCGCCCCGCCCATGATCACGTCGCCAACGCGCGGGATAACATAGACCCGTATGCCCCGGTACATGCAGTATTTCAGGATGATGTTCCGGTCATGGCTGTGGATGCCCGCCAGAAAGACCGTATCGCAGCCGTCCAGCACGGAAAGGCTTTTCAGACATTCCTTTACCTGTAAAACGTGTTCTATCTTGAATTTCTTTTCCAGACCGTATTCGCCTATCAGCGACTCCATTCCTTCCCGCGCGTCGTAGATGACTGCCGTCTCCCGCGGCCGGTAATTGGAAAAATACCATTTGTGCGAAAGAAACGCCCAAAGCACGGATACCAGAAGCTGCGCCGCCAGAACCAGAAGCATCGGCAGCACGTTCGGCATATGTAAGGACAGCAGCCATATCACCATGTACAGCGCAAAATCCGCGATCACAAGCGACAATCCCTGACTGTAAATGAGCTCCGAAATCGGGCTCGTGGAAATGTGGAACGCGTCATAAGACCTGCAAAACCCGAAATAAAGGATTGCAAACAAAAAAATCACGACCCAGTCGCCCCTTCTGTAGTACTTAACAAGCGCACGGTCCGCATAGTAGCCATACCAGACCGCAGCAAAGCAAAGCGCCATCAAAATGACATTCAGCACCTTGCATATCCTTACCGGCACATCATATTCATTTTTTCTCATTTTCTCTCCACCTCATAACCTGTCAGATACCCGTTCCTGCCCGGATATCTTTTGTTTCATCCTAATCCCTGTTTCTTTTTGACCCTGCCGCTAAAAGCAAAAGCTTCAGATCCAACAGCCCGGAAAAATGCTGTATATATATCAGATCCAGCTTAAAAAGCTCCTCTGCCGCCGTCGTTTTTTTGCCATAGACCTGCGCATACCCGGTCAGTCCCGCCCTAACGCGCAGCCTGTAAAAATATCGCGGGTCCTGCTCCAGAAGCTCCTCCATCCGTTTCCCGGAAAGCGGCCGCGGCCCTACGAGCGACATTTTTCCGCGCAGCACGTCCCACAGCATCGGAAGCCTGCTGATGCGGCTTTTATCCCAACAGGAGTTTTCGTCTGCGCTGTCCTGTATCCCGTCCATCACCGTCGCAAAAAAATGCAGGTCAAATTCCTTGTTCGATTTTGTCACGCACCGCTGCGTTTCCATGACTCTGCCGTATTTGAGCTTTCCGTAAACCGCGCGGCACAAAATCACGGGCGAAAACAACAGCAGCAGCGCCGCCGAAACAACAACATCTGCAATCCGTTTCAACACGCGCATTTCCCAGCTGATCGGATATTCCCGAAGCTCCAGCAGCGGCATATCAAACAGCTCCATCGGCTCCGTCCCCTGCATCAGGATGTCCGCCACATCCGGCATCAGATAAACGCGGATGTAATGACTGTAGCAAAATTCCAGAAGCTCCCGGCGGGTCGCCTCCTCCATCGGTCCTAAAATGACCGCGCCGTACCAGAGCAGGCATTCTTCCTTGATTTCTTCCAGATTGTCCTTCAAATGAAGGGTGCGCAGTACCTGAAAACGGTCCCCTCGCGTCTCAAACGCCCGCAGCACCGGACGGATATCCTTCTCTCCTTCTATCGCAAGCGTTTCTATCGGAGGGAAGACGAGCCGGAATATTTTATCGGTCGCAAACGCCCACAGCCCCGCAAATGCAGTCTGCATAAGCGTCATTGCCAGCATCCCGTCCGCCGGAAGAAGCCAGTTTCTCATCAGGGAAATCTGAAAATAAGAAATCACATTTGTGAGCACGAGCGACGTCGTCTGCGACGCAAAAATATTGCCCGGCTTCAAATATCCTGTTTTCGTCCCTCCGCTCATCCTGGTCAGACACAGCAGAACGACCATATAGATGGCAAGAACGAGCAGATGTCCTCTGAAATAAAGCTTTAGTCCTGTTCCGTAATCGAAGCCCTCCTGACTGACACGATAGCTCGACACCAACGGATAGTAATAGCCGAACCACATCCATGCAAAAGCAGCCGTCTGGACAAGTATTCCGAAAAAAGACAGCTCCAATACGACGAACCTTTTTACAGCCTCCGCATGATTCCGGACGGTATCTGCAACCAGACGACGGATGCTTGCCCGCCATGCCCACCGGAACAGATAAAAAGCAGCCGCCGGAACACTTAATTCCGCGACTGTCCGGTAGAGATTCCATATTCTTTTAACGGCAACTCCCTTATCGGAGGATAATGACTGAGCCGGTCGACGATAGATTGCCAGCGATTCATCCAGCCCGTGAGCAACAAAGCCCGCCTTCAGGATATTCCACCAGGTCGCGGTGTCCTCACTGCCGATGGCAGGCATATGAATGAGCTCTTTCCCGGTTTTCTGCGTATCCAGCAGCACCGTTGAAGTAAAAATGACCGTCCTGCTCAACGCCTCCTTATAATGAAGAAGTCTCGGGACATGCACCGCTTTCCCGGTCGGAACGGCGTTTTCATCCCCGAATTCATAGGCGGAGAACACAAAAGCCGCACCATGCTTTTCCAGAAATGCCATTTGCTTTTCCAGCTTCTGCGGATACCACACGTCATCCGCATCCAAAAAGGCGATATATCTTCCGTTTGCCGCATCGATTCCGGTGTTACGTGCCTTTGCCGCACCCTCATTTTTCGGCTTTTGGATCAGCCGGATTTTCTCCTCTCCGCATAATGTCCGTAATGTCCGGTTTCCACTTTCCAACATTTCCATTTTCCGGATGCATTCCCGGATTTTTTCTACGCTTTTATCTCTGGAACAGTCATCCACCAGAATCAGCTCCCAGTCCGGATACGTCTGTCTGCAAACCATTTCTATCGTTGTCTCTATGTATTTTTCCGCATTATAGACCGGTACGATAATGCTGATCATCTTTCCAAGACCCCGTTCTTTCCTTTTTTGTAGAACCACCGTTTCCATACCGGCGGGGGGG
>ERZ779820.1602-NODE-1602-length-13917-cov-4.322392_pt1 | contig 13917 bp, 14 predicted proteins | sample MGYA00511563_ERZ779820 | MGnify/ENA primary metagenome ERZ779820 (study PRJEB29588, sample SAMEA1964852) | human gut metagenome | biome: human gut; feature: human-associated habitat; material: faeces | place: Denmark | collected 2008/2010 ...
CTCCTCTCTTCGATTTTTGTCATAAATTCTTTCCATTTTTTCCGCATACTCATAGGTACTGTCCAAAGATGCGTTGCCTGCCTTCTGTCCTGCCTGATAAATCCTGTTTACCTGCTGAAAAAAATCTTTTACTTTTTCCGCATCCAGGGTTCTGTCTTTTTTCATCCATTCTGAGGCAGAAATCTCGCCAAAGAAGCGAAGCATTACTCCCGGCCATCTGGTCTGATAGGCCGGAAAAAAGGAATCTGAATATTGATTTTCGTACTTTTCCGTCATATCTGCAATTTTTTCAAGATTCACTGCATTGTCAATCTCTCCGGAACCCCCTGCCAAAATAGGAATGCCGAATCTCACAGGCATACAGTAAATACTTCCGTCCTCTTCCTCATAGGCCTTCTGAATATTCTCCAGGATCCCTGCTTTTTCCATTATTCCGCTGATATCCTCAAGCATTCCCCTCTCAATATAATTTTCTGCATCCAGATTGTCCATAAGCAACACGTCCGGCCCCTCTCCTGACATGATCTCTGTATTCAGGTTTTTCATGGCATCTGTGGCAGTAACCCCATCCTCTCCCGTCATTCCCTCCTGAACCGTTACACTGATATCCGGATATTCTTTCTGGAACAAGGAAATCATCTGCTCCATATGAGTGTCTCTTTTCAGCATATAAATATCAAGCTCTGTGCCAGGAACCGCTTCCTGTTCTTTATCATACCCGTACTTTAAAAGCATTCCTGTGGGATTATCTGAGTAGCGGTCTGAAACTGCCAGGTAAATGTTTCCATCTGCATCTGTTTCCACGTCCATCAGCTCTGTTTTTGAAGAAATCCCGGTCTATACCGTCTCTACCTCAGCTACCAACGGAACCATCGATACCTCCCCATCCGGGAAAGAGCATGAACCTTTGTCTGTCACTTTTACTCCTGATGAGCATTACGTTGTAGATACTCTCACTGTAGATGGTACCACTGTCCCTGTTACCAGTGACACTTCCGGCTATGTATTTGATGATCTGACTTCGGATCACACGATTGATGTGACTTTCAAACCGATCCCGTCATATACAATCACTGTTACAGCCCAAAACGGTACCGTGGATACTTCTCCGATTACAGTCTACCGCGGGGATTCCTACACAACCACCGCCACACCGGATACCTCCTGTTTTCTGCACTCCTGCCTGGTGGACGGAAAAGAGTATACTTTCAAAAAGGGTGAAAAGAATATCACGCTGACTGCCATTCAGTCCGATCATACAATCGAACTGATCTACAGCCGTGTGGACTGGATGCTTGTTCTTTTGCTTGCCATCCTGCTTCTGATCGTAATTTTACTGATCTTCCTCTTCTATCTGAAGATTCGAAGATGGCATCACAAAAAGAAACGAAAAAAGGAGCTTGCTCAGATGCGCCAGAAAGATATTGCTTTCTTCGAAACTCTGGAACAGATGGACCTCAAAAAACGTAAGGATTCTTACGATTCCTCCTCTCACCTTGACAAGCATTAAAAAATAAGCTAAAGTTTGTATGATATTTTGTTAAAAGGATAAAATAAATGAATTATACAGGAAAAAATCACACATTTGCCATTTGTGCATATAAGGAAAGTCCGTTTCTGGAAGAGTGTATTCAGTCACTTCTGGGACAGACGATTCCTTCTACAATAATTATTGTCACTTCCACAGATAACGCTTACATTCAAAATATGGCTGAAAAATACCATCTGGAGCTTTTCATCAATCACGGAGAATCCGGCATCACCCAGGACTGGATGTTTGCTTACCGAAGTGCCAGAACGGAACTGATGACCATCGCACACCAGGACGATACTTATGATCGGCTTTATACTGAAACTGTGTTACAGCAACTTTCTGCTGCCAGACATCCATTGATTGCCTTTACAGACTATGGAGAACTGAGAAACGGAGCTATTGTAAATAAAAATACGCTTTTAAAGGTAAAACGTACAATGTTGCTTCCGTTGCACCTGAAGATATTTCATAACAGTATTTTTGTCCGCCGACGGGTTCTTTCCTTCGGCTGTCCAATCTGTTGTCCTTCTGTAACCTTCGTAAAAGATAATCTTCCGGATCAGATCTTCTTCCCTGGTTTTCGAAGTGACGAAGACTGGCAGGCATGGGAACTGCTTTCCAGGAAAAGAGGAGCCTTTGTCTATTGTAACAGGATCCTGATGTATCACCGAATTCATGATGGCTCGGAAACATCCGCCATTCTTGGCGATTCTGCACGTGGAAATGAAGATTTCCAGATGTTTTGCAAGTTCTGGCCAAAGCCGATTGCCCGGCTTCTGACACGCGCCTATTCATCAAGTGAAAAATCAAACGAATTGGAGAACAAATGAAAAGTTTAATTATTATTCCCGCTTATAATGAAGAAGCATGTATCGAACAAACCGTGCGGGATATTTTGGAACATGCACCGATCTTTGATTATATTGTAATTAACGACTGTTCAAAAGATCGAACAAAAGAAATCTGTGAGAAAAACCATTTCCACTATATTGATCTTCCTGTCAATCTGGGAATCGGTGGTGCCGTACAGACCGGTTATAAGTATGCCTGCAATCATGGATATGATTACGCTGTACAGGTAGATGGAGACGGACAACATGATCCTCGCTTTCTCGAACAGATGCTTCAGGTTATGCAGGAAAAAAAACTGGACATGCTGATTGGATCCCGTTTTATTACCAAGGAAGGCTTTCAGTCGTCCGGACTGCGTCGTACCGGTATCAAATACTTTACCTGGCTGATCCGTCTGCTGACCGGAAAAACCATCACTGATCCCACCTCAGGACTCCGCATGATCAACAAAGATATTATCCAATACTTTGCCAAAGAGTATCCACGTGATTATCCGGAACCGGAAAGTATCGTTGCCGTCCTGAAACGCAAGAAAAAAGTACAGGAAATTCCTGTCATTATGCGTGCCCGCGCCGGTGGTGTTTCCTCTATTTCTCCATTAAATTCCATTTATTATATGTTAAAAGTTACCATTGCGATTCTGATAGAACGGATTCGATGATAAATCTCAGTGAGGTGTTTACATATGCATGAATATCGGATACAAATAATTCTGGCAGTTTTACTGGTTTTTCTTCTTTATAAACTGCTGCGTTCTGTTTTAAAGAAGAAACTGGAAATCAAATACGTACTTTCCTGGATAATCGTTGATTTTTGTTTGCTGATCATCGACTTATTCCCATCGATTCTTACCTTTTTATGCAAGTGTCTTGGGATTCAAATGGCTTCCAATATGATTTTCCTGGTTGCCATTATTCTGCTGTTTTTACTGGCACTTTCCCACACGATTCTGCTCTCTAAATTAGTAGAATCCAATAAAAACTTAACCCAGGAAATTGCTCTTTTAAAAAAAGAATTGAAAGATACGATGAGATAAAAAAATAACACCAAAGGTGTTATTTTTTTATCTCATCCATTCTCTCAGATACTTCTCACTACATCGTTCCCGATGTGGATTAAATACATTATTGAATTCTGCATATTTCTTTTCATACTTATCCACCATATTCGGTAGATTTTTCAGGGTTTTCAACACTTCTTCCTGATTCATCAACACCGGGCCCGGAAGCATGTGGATATCGAAGTAAAAGTCACGCATCTCATGTTTATACTGTTCATAATCATACATGAAAAACAGAATCGGGCGTCTCAGATTGGCATAATCAAAGAATACACTCGAATAATCCGTGATCAGCACGTCAGCCGCCAGATACAGAGGATTGATGTCATCCATCTGCGACACATCATAAACAAACCCCTGAAACGCTTCAAAATCAAAGGAATTACTGATAAAATAATGTGCCCGGAATAACACCACATATTCCTCGCCAAGCACTTCTCGCCACCGTTTAAAATCCACCGGCAGCTGAAACTGATATCCCTCACCCGGGAGATGCTGATTCTCCCTCCAGGTCGGTGCATACAGAATTACTTTCTTGCTCTTCGGAATTCTCAGTTTCTCACGCGCCTTCTCACAATCCATATCTGAGAACTTAACCAGATCATCATTTCTCGGGTATCCCATTTCCAGAAGTACCTGCTCTTTTCCCTCTTCCTTCAGATGAAAGGCCGACGCAATCTTTTCAGAATAGAATTCGGATGGCGATGGCATATGCGTTACCCGTTTTGTCTCTTCCAGATAATTTTCCTGTACTTCCAGCAGACTTCCATTTTTTTCTGCATAATGATCCAGGTCATATCCCAGCCGTTTTAACGGTGTCCCATGCCAGCACTGAATATATTCCTGCCCTTCTTTCGGCTGCAGTTCCCTCGGAAGCCGCGAATTCGTCACCCAGAACTTTGCGGATGCATATGCACGGTAGTATTCCCCGCTTCGATAACGAACTACTTTTGTATGCGGCTCCTGCTCCATCTCGCGATACTTCTCCGGTTCCCGGAACGCCCAGATCAGCTCCCAATCCTGATACTGTAGATCCCGGCACATCGCCTGATACAGTGCTTTTGGACTGCACGCATATTTTTTTCCCATATACGCCTCAAAAATCACCTTTTTCGGATTGATCTCTTCCTTTTCCACATATCCCTTCTGATACTGCAGTTTTTTCCACCAGTAATACACACGAAGACTCCATGTTTTCATCCATGGAGTCTTGCTGCAGATTCTGGCCATCCATTTCCAGGCACTCATCTTTTCCCCTGTCTTTCTACATACAATCACATCATCCGGTTACTTATCTTCTGAACCGCCTCTTTATGCCATAAATTCATTATAAGCATCCAATACAGTCTTCGTATCCCCCTGCATCTTAATCTCCCCTTCATGGAGCCATAACAGACTGGTACACAACTTCTCCAGCGTCTCTGTACTGTGCGATACGATTACTACAGTACGATTCTCATCCATGATCAGTTCCTGCATCTTCTTATAACTCTTCTTCTTGAACTTGGCATCACCCACGCTCAGAACCTCGTCAATCAGCATAATATCTGTTTCTAGAACCGCCGTAATAGAAAATGCCAGCTTCGAATACATACCGCTCGAATACGTCTTTACCGGCATGTCGATGAATTTTCCCAGATTGGCAAACTCGATAATCTCATCCATCTTATCCCGTACTTCCTGCTCCGAGAAACCCAGCAGCATTCCCGATAAAATAATGTTTTCCCGTCCGCTTAATTTTTTCTGAAATCCAACACCGATGGAAAGGAGGGATACAGAATCCGATTCTAGTTCAATACTTCCGGAGTCCGCCGAAAAAATTCCGGCAATTGCGCGGAGCAACGTGGATTTACCGCTTCCATTCTTTCCGACGATTCCCATGATTTCTCCCTTTTTCACTTCAAAAGAGATACCTCTCAGGGCTTCATATACTTCCAGCTTACTCTTTCTCAGATGAAAAAGACTTTTTCTCATAGAAAGAGACTTTACACACTTGTAGGTAATCTTCAGATCTTTTACCTCAATTGCATTTCCTGGTTTCATAGCTTAAATCCTTTCGTAGATTTGTCACACTGGCCTCTGCTTTGGTCAGCTGACCGGTAACACATTCTATATTACCTTTACATAATTATTTTCATTTTTATATATGATTGCCACACCGATTGCCGATAATACTGATCCGATCACAAACCACAGCAAGATCAGTCTTCTGTGCGGTGTCTCACAGTAAACCAGTGACGACCGGCAGGCATCGATCAGAAATCCCACGGGATTCACCTTTAATAACAATGTGGCGATTGCTTCATTGACTCTGTCTGTGATCACGTAAAAGATACCAGACATATAAAAAAGAATTCGTAACCCCACGTTGGTAATATTCTTAAGGTCATCAAAGAAAACCCCAAAATGAGCCAGTATCGCACTCACACCAAAGGTTATCAGAATCAGATCCACAAAGATCGGAATCACATAGATCACATTATACGAAACCGGTACATGGGACCAGAGCATCATCACGATCACGATTCCAAAAGAAATCATCATCTTAAACAGATTCTGAAACAGCAGAATAATGATCAGGAAATACTTGGGAATATATACTTTCGTTACTACCGCCCGGTTCACCGCCACGATCCGTACGCTTCCGGATACTGTTTTATTAAACAGATTCCACATGGACAGACCTACAAAGACAAAGATATGAAAATATTCTTTTTTCTGTCCGAAAATCACCATGAAAATAAACCAGTATACCAGCATAAATAAAATAGGATCCAAAATCCACCATAGCCAGCTCAAATGTGAGCTGGCCACTTCTGACTTCAATCCCGATTTTGTTGCATATTTTGCATAAGGCATATAGCGCTTTATGTCTTTCCAAAATCGTTTCATTTACTTTCTTATCCTTTCTCGCCCCGGAATACCCAGTCTACAAAACGCCTGCTTGCCTGACCATCTTCCCGTTTGCTGAAGGTTTCGTTGAATTCCCGGTATTTGTCGTCGTAGACAAAATTATCGATACTGTCACGGATCGCATCCGGCAGTTCTTCTTCCTTTGTAATGATCTTTCCCGGAAGTTTATCAATACCAAAATAGAATCCGCGGATACTGTCCTTATAATCTTCCAAATCATACATATAAAACAGCATCGGCTTTTTCAAAATTCCATAATCAAAGAATACGCTGGAATAATCTGTAATCAGCAGATCAGCGATCAGATACAGATGGTTGATGTCATCATAATTGGATACATTATAGATAAATCCTTCGTAATCATCAAATGAGAACTTACTTGCCACCAGATAGTGGACACGGAATAAGATCACATATTCATCGCCAAGCTCCTGCCGCAGTGCATCAAAATCCACATTCAGATCATAAGTAAATCCTGTACCCGCCTCATGCTGATTGTCTCTCCAGGTCGGTGCATACAGAATTACTTTTTTATCCTCCGGAATCTCCAGTTTCTCTTTGATCATCCGGATATCTTCCTGTGTATGATTGATAAGAAAATCATTTCTCGGATAACCGATTTCCATGACTTTATCTTCCATCTTCGTTTCTTTCAGATTCCATGCGGAAGTAAATTTCTCACTGGCAAATCCTGATGGCGAAAGAATATAATTGAATTTTTCTGCATCCATCGCATATTTTTTCCGAATATCAGCAATAGAGTCGATAGCATTTTCCGAAGTTTCCAGATCATATCCCAGACGTTTTAACGGTGTTCCATGCCAGCACTGCACATAGACCTGATCTTTCTGGGGCCAGACATGATCCGGCACACGATAGTTCGTAATCCAGTATTTTGCTCTGATCAGTTTTCTTTCATAAACTCTTGCTGTTTGTTTTACCACGATCGTATTCGGATTTTCTTCCAGAAAACGATGTTTTTTTGCATTTTTAAACGCCCAGATAAATGTCCAGTCTTTAAACTCATCCTGTGTCAGCATATACTCATACACTGCTTTCGGACTGCATCCATACGTTTTTCCGTTAAAAGAATTAAATACTACTGTTTTCTCGTCAGGAGTCACGCCAAGACCCCGCCACCAATAATAAAGTCTCCGCTTGGTATACAGAATTTTCTTCCAGCACTTTCGAAAACGTGGGTGCGTTTTCGAATACTGAGCCAGGCGTTTCTTTATCGGGCTTTTAAAGAATCTCCGAATCAGTTTTCTCCTCTTTTTCCGAATTTTCTTTACAATCTTCATCTTTTAACTCCTACTTCTTTCCCAGATCCTTTTTAATCTGTGTTGTGGAAATCTCCGGTGTACGTGGAAGATAAACCACGTCACAGTATTCTTTTAAAAAGTCAAACTTTCCTTCCCAGTCATCTCCGATTACGAACGTGTCCACCTTGAATTCTTTCACATCCGAAATCTTCTGCTCCCAGGATTCTTCCGGAATAACCAGATCCACATAACGGATCGCTTCCAGCAAACTCTTTCTCTCCTCATAGGAGAAATAGCATTTCTTCTGTTTTTCATTCCAGTTAAATTCATCGGTAGACAAAGCAACGATCAGATAATCTCCAAGTGCCTTGGCTCTCTGCAGTAATTTGACATGTCCATAATGAAGAAGATCATACGTTCCATACGTGATTACTTTTCTCATTTTTTTCTCCTTTTTATACCTTTCACCCTCCTGTTTCCTGTATACCTGGTAAATATAACTTTTTTCAGAGGGATTTTTTGTTTCTGTCTTTCATCGAATACACATCATCTTTACCATTCTGCAAATATCTTCGCTGCATGGTTTTTGTATTTTATTAAATTTTCTTTCAATTTTCTTTCGATTTTCGACATAATTCATTTCATTATACAACAAACCCTCTATGGAATTCAAGAACTCTGCATAACTTTTCGGTTTTGGTCCCGGAGTTACCTCATCGTAATCAAAATTAAACCCCCGTGTCTTCAGATATGCTTCCCGGTCATATGGTAAAAATAAAATCGGACGTTCCAACAACAAATAATCAATATAAATACTGGAATAATCTGTGATCAACAGATCAAACATCACCAGTACTTCCATAATATCTTCTATCCTGTCCTCATTCAGAAAGCGAATCCGGCTTCCCGGACGATCTAATGCCTTTAGCCAATCATATCCTTCTTTCTCATACAGATGCATACGGATACACATAATACACTGATTTTTTTCCAGAAAATTCTGTAACTGTTCTACCGCTCTTTCACGGTTTTCTCCGTGGAATTCCTCAAACGGAAACAGTCTGGTTTCCCCATCATCCCGGAATGTAGGCGCATACAGAAGCAAAGAATCAAATTCCGGAAGCTTTTCTTTTTGAAAAATCTTTTGCATTTGTTCCCGGACATTTATTTTTTCAAATAACTTATCATTTCTTGGCTGTCCCCACACTTTGACTCTTTCCTGTTCCACCAGAAAACTTCTGCTCATCACCGGAATCAACTCTTCTGAAGTAGTAACAACTGCTTCATAATTATCCGCAAACAGATATTTGTAGTACAGCTTTGTCATCCATCCCAGATTTTCCTGCTCCATCCCGATTTTTTTTAACGGTACCCCATGCCACAGATTGATAATACAATATTTTTTTCGAAATCCCATCCCATACAGCGGCGGTGCAGTGGACGTAAACCAGACTTTACATTCTAGCACTTTTCGTATTCCTTCCATAGTGCTGGTATCAATAATAGACTCTTTCCCAAAACACTCCTGCAGTTTTTTTCGTTCCACCGGATCTTCCATTACATAAAATGCCTGAATCTCCGGATGGTATTTCTTTACATATTCAAAAAGCGCACTGGAATTATAATTGAATGCCCGGTTATGCACTGAAGAGAACACCCATTTTTTCTCATTGGGTTCCTCCGAAGTCGTAATTCTGGCATAACTGGTTTTCAGTAAATTCTCTATTTTTTTCATCATAAAGACATATTCCTTATTTTCTTTTCCACACCATTGTTATACAGGCAAACGGTGCCGATAATAAAGCCTGCATTCCTTCTTTTACAAATGCCGGATACTGTCGGTTTCTAAGATACGTATACCCAAGCACCATATGATGGCGCATACAAATTTTTCTTTTTTCTCCCCATCTCATATCTGCCCAATATTTCTTTTTATGTGCAAATAACCGATTTTCACCTTCAATTTTTCTTTCTCGGCTGGACATCCCCTCAGATTCTGTATGCACCAGTGCCTTCACATCACATCTTGGAAGGTAACTGACTGTTCCGTGATTCCGAATGACTTTCTCCATCAGATAGAATTCATCCCCAAGGTCAATCGGTGGAAATCCTCCTGACTTCAGCAAAAACTCTCTTTCGAACATCAGTGTATCCGTTCCTGTCATATGATACAGATAATGTTTTGCTAGCAAATGCTTCTCTTCCTGTATAACCCCCGGGTTCAGATAATTTCTTTTCCGCACTTCCTCTAATCTTCCATCCTCGCGATACAGAGCCAGATCGGTAATAGATACATTTGATTTCACACACTGCATATGACGCACCTGTTGCTCTATCTTCTCTTTTCTGTATTTGTCATCATCATCAAGAAATGTAATATACATCCCGGATGCTTTTTCTATACCACGGTTTCTCGAGGTCGCCGACCCTTTATTGGTTTCATTCACCACATACTTTAAGGAAATCTGATATCTTCTCTGGAATCCTTCAACAATTTTCTTTACTCTGGCATTCCATTCCGAATCTGCATTGTCATCCACAAGAATAATCTCCTGGTTCTTCCATGTCTGTCTTGCAAGACTCTCCAGTGCACAGCTTAATTCTCGCTCTCTGCGATATGTTGCCATAATAACCGACACCAGTGGTGTATCATTTACTTTCTTCTCCGCACCTTCCTGAACTCCATCTCTTCTTAAAACAGCAAGTACCGTCAGGAACAGACATTTCAGATCCATCCAGATACTCTGGTGTTCTACATAATATCCATCCAGTTTTGCTTTTTCGGAAATACTGATCGTATCTCTTCCATGTATCTGTGCCCAACCGGTAAGCCCCGGTAATACATCATTTGCTCCGTATTTCTCCCGTTCTTTCAGAAGGTCGTACTGATTCCAGAGTGCCGGTCTTGGTCCTACAAGACTCATATCTCCTTTTAAGATATTCATCAGCTGTGGCAGTTCATCCAGACTTGTAGCTCGTAAGAATTTTCCTGATTTCGTAATGTACTGATCCGGATTTTCCAGAAGATGAGTCGGTACGTCCTTGGGAGTATCTGCACGCATCGTCCGAAACTTCAAAATTTCAAAATATTTCTGATGAATACCAACTCTTTTTTGGCGAAAAAAAACCGGTCCCGGAGAATCTATCTTTACCCATATCGCAATTCCAACCAGAAGTGGCGCACAAAATATCGTTGCCGGCACCGTAATCACATAATCTAACCATTTCCTGTTATCTCTCATCACTCTTTAAAAAACGGAAACTGTGGTTCTGTTTTTCCATCAGTTTCCGTTCTCACCTCCATACCTTTTTGGCGCTTCCACGCTTATTATTTCTTCTTTGATGTCTCTCCTGTTTCCTGATACTGATATGTCTCTACAATTTCTTTTACCGACTCACGAATATGATTTCCATCCTGATAGGCCTCTTTTTTCAGTTGTTCCAGCTGCTTTAAAAATTTTTCCTGATCAAACTCCAGAGGCTTTCCGATAAAAATTTTTTCATGCGCAGTTTTTCGCAACCCTTCTTCGGCCATCAGAAGCTCCTCATACAGTTTTTCTCCCGGTCGAAGTCCTGTATACTGGATCTTAATATCTTCATCAGGTCGCAATCCGGAGAGCTTGATCAGATTTCTTGCCAGATCATCGATTCGCATCGGCTCTCCCATATCCAGTACAAAAATCTCCCCACCTTTTGCGTATGCTCCTGCCTGTAATACTAAAGAAACTGCCTCCGGAATTGTCATAAAATAGCGAATAATATTTTTATCTGTTACAGTTACCGGACCGCCTTCTTCTATTTGTTTTCGAAACAATGGAATAACGCTTCCATTACTTCCTAATACATTGCCAAACCGTACTGCCACAAATTCTGTCTCACAGGTTGTATTCAGTGTCTGTATAATCATTTCACAGATTCTTTTTGATGCTCCCATAATATTGGTAGGGTTTACTGCTTTATCTGTAGAGATCAATATAAAACGTTTACACCCATTTTCAGAAGCAGCCCGTGCTGTATTTAATGTACCAAAAACATTATTTTTGATTGCTTCATTTGGACTCTTTTCCATAAGTGGTACATGCTTATGTGCCGCTGCGTGATATACAAGTTCCGGCTGATATTTCTGAAAAATGCTACTGATTCTATGAGTATTTCTCACTGAACCGATCAAAACCACCAGATTCATTTCCGGATAATCATGTTTTAATTCCTGTTGAATATCATAGACTGTGTTTTCATAAATATCCACGATCACAAGCAATGCAGGATGATGTGCTGCTATCTGGCGGCAAAGCTCGCTGCCAATAGATCCACCCCCTCCGGTAATCAGTACTCTTTTATCCTGTACATATTCCAGGACAGATCCAAGATCCGTCTCTACGGGGTCTCTTCCTAACAGATCTTCAATTTCTACTTCCCGCAATTTTGCTATGCTTACTTCTTCATTAATCAGCTGATAAACCCCTGGAAGAATCCGAAGTTTACAGCCACTGTCTTTGCAGATTTCCAGAAGAGCTTTCCGATCCTTTGGAGGCATCGTAGGGATGGCTATAATAATTTCCTGTACCTTATAACGTTTTACAGCCTCTAAAATCTCCTCTCTTCCTCCTACGATTGGAATACCAAGAAGTTTCGTATTCTTTTTCTGTGGATTATCATCGATCACACATACCACTTTATTACTTAAGTGGTAGCTGGATTGAAGTTCTTTGATAATCAACGTTCCTGCATCCCCCGCTCCGATCACCATGGTAATAATAGGTTTTTCCAGATGATCTGTATATACTTTCTGCTTGAAAATACGAAGCAGTCTATACGAAAATCTCCCTGCCATCATAAGTGGTAATAATACCAACAAATACAGAATATAATAGGATCTTGGAAGATGGTATCCCATCATATACATTCCCACCAGTTGAAACATTGCTGATACTATACACGATAAAACCAGGTTTAAAAGTTCTGTAACACTGGCATATCGCCACAGGCTCTCATATAAACTGAACAGTGCAAAAATAATCAGCGTACACCCTATATTAATTGGTGTATAATGAATCATAGACTCAAGAAATGGTTTCCTTATCATTCCCGGATGGAATTCAAATCGAATCAACAATGCCGTATACTCTGAAATCCCAATAACAAGAATATCATACAATATAAGCAAAGAAACTCGTATACGTTTTTTAGGATTTTTTAATCCTTTTATTGTTCTTATCCACATAATTTTCTCTATTCTTTCTGTCACTAATCAGAATCTTTTATTCATCTCATTATACCCTTTTCCATTTCAGTCCGCAATCCCATACTCCTTTTTCTCCTGTTTTCCCTGTCTTTTTAAGGAAAAGACGACATTCTGTATCCTTTTTGAACTTTTTTTAATTTTTTTTGACATAAATACTGATTTCTCCGTGTTATTAGTATAAGAAAGAACACACAGACACATACAGACCAACAAAATAATCTTAAGAAAGGAGATTCCTATGGTAAATACAAAAATAATTGCAGATCTTCCGATTGAACTTGGAATCAAAAGAACTTACAAAGGTTACTTTTTCCTGATTGCTGCACTGGAACTCGCAATCACTGATCAGAAAAATAGATTTACTCTACATGAGTAAATCTATTTTTCCGGTTATTGCAGCACGTTATGGAACTACATACAGTTGTATTGAACGTAACATCCGAACAGCAATCAACGCCTGTTGGAATTCGCCAAATCGTGAAAAACTGCTGACAATGTCTCCTTATCCACTGCAGAAAGCTCCTTCCGTGACTGCTTTTATTGATATTCTGTATTGGTATCTGAAAAATCAGGAAGGCGGTAGTTTATATTAAACCGTTTTGTCGATAGTAAACTGGTTCCAGTTTATTCATCATATTTCAAGAGAAGACTGCATCCCCTACTCGATAACTGTAGACTTGTACAGGTTCTAATCTACAGATCTTTCTCGTCTGACCTGCTCATCGGAAACAAAAACATTTCTGTAATATTCTATTGCATATAGAGAATTTAACCGAAAAGACATTGTATCTTTTAGGAACAGTTATTTTTTTGAATATCAGGAAGATGGTCTGATAATTTTCATTATCTGACCATCTTCCCATTGTTCTCACAATATTTTAGCTGTAACGTAAGTGTCGGAAATATAGCAAGTGCTATTCTCGCGAAGTATTTTTACGTTGCGTATAAGAATTCCCTGTAAAAGGAAAAATGCTTCAATTCTTAGAAAAGAATTGAAGCATATAATAATCTGCCGCAGACCGGAATCGAACCGGTACGGGTATCACTACCC
>ERZ779820.1610-NODE-1610-length-13849-cov-19.674569_pt1 | contig 13849 bp, 7 predicted proteins | sample MGYA00511563_ERZ779820 | MGnify/ENA primary metagenome ERZ779820 (study PRJEB29588, sample SAMEA1964852) | human gut metagenome | biome: human gut; feature: human-associated habitat; material: faeces | place: Denmark | collected 2008/2010 ...
GGGTGTTTTTCATGATATAAACGGAGCTTCACAGCAGCGGGACTGTCCGGGATTTACACCCGATTCCCTTTTAATCCAGATGATGGAAACATGCATCCGGAACCAATTCGCGGGCAAAGATAACAAAAATTATCAGGAGTATTCGCAAACCTAATAGTTTTTGTTATCTTTGTCCCAGTTTTGGTTTCACCTCTCCCGGTTCTGTTGGAGATGAGTGATGAAAAAGGGAATCAGGTGCAAATCCTGAACAGACCCGCTGCTGTAAGTCCTTCCAAAATCTTTGAATATTCTACAAGCCACTGTCCGCCCGGCGGATGGGAAGGCATTCAAAGAGGGATAAGTCAGAAGACCTGCCAAGACAACATAGTTTTAGTGCTTTCGGGGAATAAAGCAACAAAACATTGAGTCGAGGCATTCTTTATCCATATAAAGGAATCTTTCTCTTTGTTCATTTTTCCTTGAGGGCAAGTTACGAACGCTTATAAGGAACTGAAATGAGATTCATCACAGGACTGCTATTTACATTTATCTGCCTACTGCCTGCAGGTAGTATGGCACAGAATAAGGTCACCTTATCCGGAAAAGTCATAGACCAGCACGGGACACCGATAGCCCAAGCCACCATCGCTGTGGAAAACACCACCTCCGGCACCTATACGGACGACCGGGGGAAGTATTCACTGCAAGTCGCTCCGGGCAAACACACCTTCGTCGTCTCCTTCCTGGGCTACCAAACCGTGAAACAATCCCTCGACATCCGGCAGGATAAAAAACAGAACTTTACATTGCAGGAAAGCTCCGTAGCATTGAACTCTGTCGAAGTATACGGAAAGACCCAAACGCAGAAAGTGAAGGAAGGGGCCTTTGCAGTCAATGCACTCGACATCAAGCCGATAGTAAACTCACTGAATAACCTCAACGACCTGGTGAACCGTACAACGGGCATCAAGGTGAGAGAGGAAGGCGGGGTTGGCTCGGACTTCGACCTTTCCATCAACGGCTTGTCCGGAAATTCAGTCCGCTACTTTTTGGACGGAATGCCACTGGACACCAAAGGAAGCGGTGTTTCACTCGCCAACTTACCCATTAACATCATAGACCGGATTGAGATATACAAAGGAGTAGTCCCTGCCAGCTTGGGAACAGATGCACTGGGCGGCACCATCAATATCATTACAAAGCAGGAAAAAAAGGATTATCTGGATGTATCTTACGGCATCGGCTCCTTCCATACCCACAAGGCAGACTTGAATGCACAGTTCGTAGAAAAGAAAACCGGACTAATAGTCCGGCCCACCGTTGGCATCAACTACTCCAAAAACGATTATAGAATGAAGAATGTACAGATGCGCGACGAAAGCGGGGACAACTTCATATATGGCAATCCCAAGCGTTTTCATGACGGCTACTTCTCTCTACTGGCACAGGTGGAAGCCGGATTTGTCAACAAATCCTGGGCTGATGCTTTCTTTGTTTCCGCCTCCTATTCAAAAACAGACAAGGAACTGCAGACGGGGTCTGTTCAAAACAAAGTATACGGAATGGCAGAAAGGAATTCCGATTCCTGGAACATCTCTGCCCGCTATCAGAAGTACAACTTCATCCTGAAGAACATGCAACTGAATGCCTCCCTCTCCCACACCTGGGACCATTCCTTGACCGTGGACACTGCCTATCGGAAGTACTATTGGGACGGAGGATACATCGTGAGCCAGCGCAACGAGATTATGGGCAAAGAACCATCCATGCGCCACTACAAGCGTCCGCTCACCATCATGCGCACCAACCTGGACTATCAGCTGAATACCCATCACAGCTTTAATCTGAACTACCATTTGAGCCGTACCGGAAACGACCGCTTCGATGACCTTGATACCAGCTTCGAGCCGTCAAAAGATGTGGTTACCAAACATATCCTGGGACTCTCCTACAACCAGTCTCTGTTGGATGGCAAGATGGAAAACGTATTCTTCATAAAAGACTACATCAACCATCCCAATATCCGGCAGACCGACCAATCCAGCGTGACCGGCTCGAAGGATGTGCAAGGCTCCGCCACCAAGAACTACCTGGGTTACGGTGCCGGACTCCGGTATATCATCGTGGAACCTTTATCCATCAAAGTATCCTACGAGCATAGCGTAAGACTGCCCATCGCCCGCGAGCTGTTGGGAAACGGTACCACCATCTATGCCAACGTGGCACTGAAACCGGAAAACAGCAACAACTTCAATGCCTCTCTGTTCGGCACATGGCACCCGGGCAATGGACATACATTCTATTATGAGATGAGCGGATTTTTCCGTAAGGTAGACAACTACATTCAGACCAGCATTGCCGAGAAAGAGGGTACAATGCAATATACCAACGTCCCGGCTGTCCATGTAAAAGGTGCGGAAGGGGAAATGCGCTACGACTGGCAAGGCAGACTGCAACTCGCCACAAACGTCAGCTACCAGGACACTCGCGACCAGCAGAAGTACAAGGGTGACGGAAAGCCCTCTGCCACCTATAACAACCGTGTGCCCAACCGCCCGTGGCTATTCGGTAGCGTAGAGGCTTATTATACCTTCCGCAACATTGCCCTGCCCGAAAGCAGATTGCGCCTGGGTTGTACCTATCAATGGGTACACTGGTACTTCCTGACCTGGGAAGCTTACGGCGCATATGATAACAAGGCACGCATTCCCGCCCAGCACATCTGTAATGCCGACATCACTTACTCATGGAGACGCGGACGCTATAATCTGGCTTTGGAGTGTACCAACTTCCTCGACAAGACAGCCTATGACAACTACAAGCTGCAGAAGCCCGGACGTGCTTTTTTTGCTAAATTCAGACTATTCATTAACTAATCATTTAATAATTCATTCAAAATGAGAAAATTCAAATTTACACTGATTGCCTTTATGGCTGCCATGATGGCACTGTCATTCACAGCGTGTTCCGATGATGACCCGGAACCTAATCCTAATCCCGACCCGGAAGTCAATGAGGATAACTATCACTTCGACCTATTTGTCACCGTAGACAAACACGGTGGGATGAGTAGCAAGAATACCACTATTGTCCATAGCGTCAACTCATTGGCCACAGAGCAGGGTGTCATCACTGTGAAAAGAGAAGGTTCGGAACTGGGAGATTATTCCATGGAGACTATCTCAAAAGGAAAATATTACTACCAAATACCCGCAACCAACGACCGTTTCGTAAAATATCAAATCAAGAACAATGCAGTTCAGGTTATTGCAGAACGTCCTTTCAAGGCCAACAGCTATAAGGTACGTTCCTACACACATGCCTGGATTGATGACAACACACTCGTCATCATGTCTACCAATGGTAAGAAGGACAAGATTCTTTATACGAAACTGAACGCAGAGGACTTGACTATCCTTGCTGAAGGTGAACTCAACATACCAGCCCCCACCAACTGGCTCAAACTGACAAGCTCCGGTATCCTCACCTACCGCAAATCAGACAACAGATTGTACTACTTCTACTATTGGAAAGAGACAGACGGTTTGACGAATATAGACCAGCAAGAGCCTAACTTCCATACAGCCATTATCAACCCCTCTACCATGGAAGTAGAAAAAGATGTACTCTCTCCCATCGAATGCGAAATGGCAGGAAGCGCTTACGGAGAACTGATGCAAAACTGCGTAATGTACGACGAAGCAGACAATCTCTACCTAGCTTGTTTCCACGAAGAAGATAACGCTTTTTTCAAAGGCATCCTGCTACGTATCAACAAAGGCGAAACAGAATTCGACGCTTCCTACAACGGCTATCCCAATGCCGACGGCAAATTGCTGACCATTCAATATCTGGAAGGGAACAAAGCCTTAGTGTATGCACGTAATGACAATGCCGATAGACCCGCTGCAGATAAGCAACCCGGCATCGATGCTTACTCTCACTACTACGCCATCCTCGATCTTACCACCGGAACCAAGACACGCTTAAGCTATGATGGCAAGGAAATCGGTTACAGCGGCGGTCGCTTCTCACAGCGTTCTGTCATCTTCAACAACAAAGCATACATTGGTGTAAACACTGAAGAAGATGCCAACGCCGTTATCTACATCTATGACATCAAGACCGGTAATGTAGAGAAAGGAGCCGAAGTGGACGGACGCTTCTACTTCGATATGATACGTGTCATAGAGAACGATTAAAACAAGCATCAGTATTTATGAAGAATTTGTTTGTCTTTTTATTCCTTTGTAATTTCCTCCTCCTCTGCCATGCGCACGGGGGAGGCAATTACGAGCACAGCGATATGCTTGCAAGTATGAAACCCGGTGACAAGGCCGCCCTGCTCATGGTGCACTTCGGCACTACGCATGACGATACCCGTGCCCTCACCATTGATGCCATCAACGCCAAGGCACAAGCTGCCTTCCCGGAGTTGAAGTTCCAAGAAGCCTATACGTCGCGCATCATTATCCGCCGCTTGAAAGAGCGCGGCACCACGAAGCTGACTCCACTGGATGCCATGCTGAAACTGCGCAGCGAAGGTTACACACACCTCATCGTGCAGAGCACCAACATCATTGACGGAGTAGAAATGGAATCACTCCTCCGGGATGTGGAAAGCGCACTGCCCTTCTTCAAGGAAATACGCGTAGGTACTCCCCTGCTCTACTCTATAGAAGATGCAGAGAAGGTGGCAGATATTCTGGGCAACCGCTACAACGTCCCGGCACAAGGCAAAAAGGCTGCCAAAGAAAACTTCGTGCTTGTGGGCCACGGCACTTATACTCCTGCCACTGCCATCTACAGTCAGATGGACTATATGCTGAAAGCAGGCGGACTGACCAATTTCCATGTGGGCACCATCGAAGGTTATCCTACCTTTGACACCATGCTGGCACAACTGAAAGCCGGGAAAGCCAAACGTGTGACCCTCATCCCCTTCATGTTTGTTGCCGGAGACCATGCCAAAAACGACATTGCCGGAGAGTGGAAGGAGATGCTCGAGAAAGAAGGCTTCACCGTCAGTGCACAACTGGAAGGACTGGGACAAATTCCGGAAATTCAAGAAATATTCATTGACCATATCCGTTTCGGACTGAAGCACCGCATGCTGGACATCATGACGAAGAAGGCGGCCTATGCTGCCGGAAAAGACACAGAATAATATACCCATTAGTGGGTATTTAGTGTTCTTGAATCATCTTGTACTTTTGCAGGAAAAAAGCGAACGACAATGAATGTTATCACCAAACTGATGTACTCTATTCATAGGATACTGGGCACTTTGCTCTGTATCCTATTTCTCATGTGGTTCCTCTCCGCCTTCGTGATGATGTACCACCGCTTTCCCCGTGTCAGCGCCAAAGAGAAAATGCAAAAGCTGGATATGCTCTCCCAAACCGGAGACTCACTTCCGGACATCTCCTCCGTCACAGCCCGCCTGCCCCGTGGCGTAAAGGTCAGGTCTACGATACTGAACCTCAATGCCGGACACCCCGAGTTCAGCTTTAGTACCACAAAAGGCACGCTTCATTTCCTTGCCGATTCCACCATCTCACGACCCTCTCTGGACAGCGAACACCTGCACCGGACAGCAGCTTTGTGGTGTTCTTCTCCCATTACCCGTATCGACACCCTCCACTCTCTGGACCAATGGATTCCCTTCGCTGAACTGAAAAAGGAAATGCCCATTTATAAAATATACTTTGCCGACGATGCCGGGACACAGCTCTATCTGAGTTCACAAAACGGTGAGGCCTTGCAGTTCTCCAACAGAAGCGAACGCTTCTGGGCATGGCTGGGTGCCATTCCCCACTGGGTATACTTCACCTGGCTGCGGCAGGACACCGTCCTTTGGACTAAGACCGTCATCTGGCTCACAGCTCTGGGTTGTCTCATGGTCATTGCCGGCATTTGGGTAACTGTGGATGTATGGCGTAAGACGCACCGAAGCCGCCATCCCAAGTTCTCCCCCTACCGAAAAAGATGGTATCACTGGCACTACGTCAGCGGAATCTTTTTCGGCATCTTCGTACTGACCTTCACCTTCAGCGGCATGATGTCTCTGGCAGACATTCCCGAATGGATTCATAAACCGGCACTGAAGAAAGGCAGCGCCACACGCACGCTCCATGCCCGTGCCCCACAACCGGAGGATTACCCCTTGGACTACCGCCGTGTCATAGCTGCCTATCCCCAAGCTTTGCAGATAGAGTGGCGCAACTTCCGCGAACATCCCTACTACATCGTAAAAGATAGAAAAAACGAGTATTACATCGATGCCGCCGACAGCCTGCCGCGTCCGTTACAACTCTCCGAAGAAGAAATCCTGAAAGGCGTGGAAAGCATTTATACCTCCCAGCGTGATTCTTCACAACATATCCCCGGCATACGTATCTCCCGGCTCGAACATTTCGAGACCTACTATCGCGACATGAGCAATATGTATCGCGGACGACCCCAGCTTCCCGTCTGGAAGATAACGGTGGACGACCCGGACCGGAGCGTCTATTACATTCACCCGGAAACGGGAATCATCCGCCATGTAGACACCTCCTCCCGCTGGAAATACTGGAGCTATACAGCCCTGCACCGCATGCGTCTGCCCGGTCTGAACTCCAATGCCACCCTGCGCAAGACTGTGCTTTGGGTATTGCTGCTTGGAGGTACAGCCGTTTGCATCACGGGTGTGGCGTTAAGTGTGAATTATATAAGAAGAAAATGTTGTAAAAGACAAAAACGCTATTAACGAGAATAAACTTGTATGAATAAGAAAAGACTTGGAATATTCCTCGGCAGCATAGCCCTATTGATTGTCTGCAGCTTTGCGGCCTATCAGTACTGGCTTGCTCCTACACGTATACTTATTATCAACGCAACCCTGGCACAAGCTGCCGACATTGCCCTGAACAATGACTGCGCCCGGATAGAAGTCACCTGCATAAAAAAAGAAGAGGTGAAGGACCTTTCCGGCTATGATGCCATCGTGATGTACAGCAGAGGGCTATACCTTGACGACGGCCAGATTGCCGAAGTGGAACGGGTGGGTGCCAGCGGAGTACCAGTCTTTACGAATACGTTACGAAATTTCACCCTCTCCCTCAATCACAATGTTACCAATGAACAACAGCATACGCTACGGGAGTATCTCAAGAACGGCAACAAGCACAACTACCGGAATGCCTTACTCTACCTGCGCCACATCGCCACTCCCCACCGGTGGGGACACCAGGATTACGAGCCTCCCATCCCATTGCTGGAGAACATGTTCTACCACCGCGAATACGGCCGCTACTTCAGTACTCCGCAAGAGGTGACCGCCTATCTGAAAGAAAAAAATCTCTACCATGAGGACGGACGCAACCTTGCCCTGATTTCCGGACTCAACTTTCCGATGGAAGGAAACCGTGCCCACGTAGATTCCCTCATCACGTGCTTGACACAAGCAGGCTTCAATGTCTATCCTTTCACAGCCGGAGGTCAACCGCGTGCCGATATGATACGTACCCTCCATCCCGATGCAGTAGTCTACCTGCCTATGGGACGGCTGGGCAATGACTCACTCATCAACTGGCTGCACCAGGAAAACATTCCTTTATTCATGCCCTTCCCGCTGATTCAGCCCCACGAGGAATGGCTGGACCCGGATACCCCCGTCAGCGGTGGCACACTGACCGCCCGTGTAGTGGTGCCTGAGATAGATGGAGGCATGCTACCCCTCTGCATCGCTACCCAAAACGAAAACAAACACGGATACTATCTGTACACCCCTGAAAATGAACGGATAGATGCCGTAGTGGACCATATTACCAAGTACATGTCCTTGAGAGACATGTCCAACAAAGAAAAGCGCGTTGCTATCTGTTACTTCAAGACTCCGGGAAAAGACGCCCTGCTGGCAAGCGGTATGGAAGTGATTCCTTCACTCTATAACTTCTTGAAACGCCTGCGTTCGGAAGGGTACGACGTCAGTGGACTGCCTGCTACTGTAGAGGAGTTCGGCAAGCGGATACATCGTGACGGTGCCGTCATGGGTTCGTATGCCAAAGGAGCACAAGAACAGTTTTTGAAAACGGCACACCCGATATGGCTTTCTACCGAGCAATACGAACAATGGGCACACGAAGTACTCCTTCCCGAGAAATATCAGGAAGTAACAGACAGATATGGAGATGCGCCCGGCAATCTGCTGGTAACAGAGGACAGTATTGCCATTGCCTGCTTGCAATTCGGCAATATCCTACTCTTCCCCCAGCCCCGCCCGGCATTGGGAGATGATGAGTTCAAACTGGTGCATGGAATGCCGGTAGCGCCGCCCCACAGCTACCTGGCTCCTTATCTGTATATGCAAAAAGGATTCAAGGCAGATGCAGTGATTCACTTCGGCACCCACGGCAACTTGGAATACACGCCCGGAAAGAATGTGGCACAGTCGCAGGCCGACTGGTCGGATGTACTGATTGGTAACCTCCCCCACTTCTATTTCTATACCACCGGAAACGTAGGCGAGGGTATCATTGCCAAACGCCGGACACATGCCGTACTGGTCACCCATCTCACTCCGCCCTACGTGGAGAGCGGTATGCGCCAACGCTATTCGGCCTTGCTGGAAGATATTCACAAAGTGCTGGACGAAGGGACTGCCAAACACCGGGCTCTGGGAATGAACATCAAAAAAGAGGCCATGCGCCTGGGGCTGCACCGCGACCTCAATCTGGATTCCATATCCGGCGAACCCTATACAGCCGAGGAGTTGGAACGTCTGGATGCCTTCACCGAAGAGATAGCCAACGAAAAGATACTGGGTGCGTACTACACCATGAACGAGCCTTATTCTGACCGCGACCTGCTGACCACCACTCTCGCCGTCGCTGCCGACCCGCTGGCATACGAAACGGCCCGCAAGGACCGCGATAAAGGCAAAATCACCACAGAGCAGTTGCAAGACTTCACCTATATAGCCCACCACTACTTGCCTGCCGCCAGGAAAAGACTGACCGCCTTACTCCAGAATCCACCCAAGGATACTGCATCTGTAGCACCGGAGCTTCGCCCCGCCCTACTCTATCGCGAACAGTTGCTTGCCTCCTCCGTCAACGAACAGAATGCCATGGTGCGTGCACTCAGCGGAGGAACCGTATTCCCTGCGCCGGGAGGTGACCCCGTACTGAACCCGAACGTTCTGCCCACCGGACGCAACATGTACAGCATCAACGCCGAGAATACTCCCAACCCAAGGGCTTGGGAAGATGGAAAGCGATTGGCAGAAGCGACTTTAAAACAGTACATCAGCAAGCACGGCGAATATCCCCGGAAAGTAAGCTATACCTTCTGGGCAGGCGAATTCATCAATACGGAAGGAGCTACGCTGGCCCAGGTATTCTGGATGCTGGGAGTAGAACCCGTACGCGACGCCCAAGGCAGAGTGGTTGACCTGAAACTGGTGCCCAGTGAAGAACTGGGGCGTCCGCGCATCAATGTGCTGGTACAAGTGTCCGGACAGCTACGCGACATAGCCGGTTCCCGCTTGAAGTTACTGACCGATGCTATACGTCTGGCATCGGAAGCCGGAGATGAGACCTATCCCAACTATGTGGCATCGGGTACACTGTTGCAGGAAAAATTACTGGTGGAAAAGGGAACTTCCCCCAAACGTGCCCGTGAAATGTCTGTGATGCGTGTATTCGGACCGATCAACAGCGGATACAGTACCGGTATGATGGCCTATACCGAGCACAGCGGCTCGTGGGAAAGCGAAAAGGAGATAGCCGAAGGATACCTCAACAATATGGGTGCCTCTTATGGGGACGACGGAAATTGGGGAGACGTCCAGGAAGGTTTGTTTGCCTCGGCACTGTCCGAAACGGATGTTGTCATCCAGCCCCGTCAAAGTAACACATGGGGCCCCATCTCCCTGGATCATGTATACGAATTTACGGGTGGACTCTCGCTCACCGTCAAAACCGTGACCGGCAAGGAACCGGATGCTTATATGGCAGACTACCGCAACCGGACCAACCGCCGCATGCAGGATGCCAAAGAGGCCATTGCCGTAGAGACACGTTCCACCATCTTGAACCCTACCTTTATACAAGAGCGGATGAAAGGCGGGGAAGGTTCGGCGCAGATGTTCGGCGAAATCTTCCGCAACATCTTCGGCTGGCACGTCATGCGTCCGTCGGCCATGGACAAAGAACTGTTCAATGACTTGTATAGAATGTATATAAAGGATGAGAATAAGCTGGGCATTCACGAGTACTTCCTCCGCGTCAATCCCGCCGCATTCCAGGCTATGACAGCCGTCATGCTGGAAAGCGCCCGCAAAGGTTACTGGAAAGCATCTGATGAGCAACTGAAAACCACTGCTTCCCTGCATGCACAAATCACACGCGAAAAAGGTGCCGCTTGTACCGAATTCGTTTGCGACAATGACAAGCTACAGTCGTTCGTTGCCGACCAGTTGGATAATAGCGAGAAGCAGACCTATACCCAGAACATGAAGGAGGTACACGAAGCATCCGCAACCGATGGCAAGGATGTCGTACTGAAAGAACACAAACTGACTTCCGAACAAACGGTACGTAAGAACAGGGTGAACGGAGTGATTGCAGGCAGTCTTGTCGTCATCACCTTCATCGGACTGGTCGTACTGTTGAAGAAAAGAAAAAAAGAATAAATAGAAACAGAGTATTATGGAATACGCCATTCATCTGTTAGCCCTATTCATCGCCCTCAATTTTCTATTAAAGGTGGGGTTCTATCCACGCTGGGGAATGTGGACGGTTGCCGCAGGCTATGCCTTTTTTGCGTGGCTGGTGACTCCATGGATGACGGAACAGTCCAAGACCGTGGTGGCAGCTTTCTTTGCCTCCCGTCCACAGATGTTGAACTTGTCGGTATGTGTCACTCTGGAAGCCGCCGTAATGATAACTTTCTGTTTCGACTGTTTCGCAGAAATGCGTACCCGCAACACGGCCTTCAAACAAGCGGTCACCCTCTTCCTGAAGTTATACCCCGGCATACTGATAGGCGGAGTAATATGCTATGTCCTGGCACTGCTGCTTTTCACTTTTCCCGGAATAGATTTCGGCAGTCTCTCATGGATAGCAGCCGGCGTTACTTTCCTTGCAGTTTGTGCTGGGAGCCTTCTGCTGCGGCATGCTATCGGTGATAAACCACTGCGCTTGGAAGTACTGTTCATTGTTAATATTTTCATTGTTATATTGAGCATCATTGCCACGGGCTATTGAAATAAATTAAAGAATTAAAAACTAAAAAGATATATGGAAACAATCTCAAACACACTGTTCTGGATTTCAAACGGGCTGCTGGTTCCCGTCGTAGTCCTGCTGCTGCTATTCTTTCTACGTGCCATTATCCTTGCGGGAGGTTTCTTCGGCGAGTTCTACCAGCGGATGAAATTACAGAAGCAATTCACTGAAACACTGGAGAACATCATCCCAGAGAATATAGACGGACTGCTGCAGCAACTCCCATCGGCAGGCAACTCCCCTCTCCTCCGCAGCTTGTCCAAATTGTCCGCACACCGGGACGACGCTGCCTACTGCGAACACCTGCTTGCCAACTATGAAGTGGAAGCCGAGAAGGAGTTGGAACGTTCGCGTACATTCATCAAACTGGGTCCCATGTTGGGACTGATGGGTACCCTCATCCCGATGGGTCCCGCACTGGTGGGGCTGGCACAAGGAGACATCTCCTCCATGGCCTACAATATGCAGGTGGCTTTTGCCACTACAGTGGTAGGTTTGGTCATTGCTGCTGTCGGCATCATTACCCTGCAAGTGAAACAACGCTGGTATGCCCGCGAAATGAACGACTTGGAATATCTGTACAAAGTGATAAGCCGCCAAACGGCCGAAAAGGAATAACGGACTAACGATACGAAAACTATGAAGAGTAAGAGAAACAGATTACTGCACAGCGATTCGGACTCCGACCCCATGGGTACGGTAGCCAATCTTTTTGACGTAGCAATGGTCTTTGCCGTAGCCTTGATGGTGGCTCTCGTCTCCCGCTTCAATATGACGGAGATGTTTTCTAAAGAAGACTTCACCATGGTGAAGAATCCCGGAAAGGAAAATATGGAAATCATTACCAAAGAAGGGCAGGAAATCAAGAAATACACTCCCAGCGAAGACCAAAAGACCTCCGGTAAAAGAGGAAAGAAAGTGGGAGTTGCCTATCAGCTTGAAAATGGAGAGATTATCTATGTGCCGGAATAAGGGAATACAGTACCTATTAATAGCTATTTGGCCATCGCAGTATAACAACTATTAAGTATTTCACCCTCCGATAATGGTATGTACCTTTGCAGCGTTATATAAAATAAAACAATATATGATAAAGCAAAGACTTCTCACAGCTCTCCTTATGGGAGGAATCATCGCCACCGGTGCCTATGCACAAGCAGAAAAAGGTGACAGCGACGATATGACCAAGAAAACTCACGAGTTGAACCCGGTCGTAGTAACGGGTACGGGTACACATCAGCGACTGAAGAACACTCCGTCTCCGGTATCGGTTATCACTGCCAACGAGATAAAGCGTGCCGGTATCACCGACTTCCAGCAGGCCTTGACCATGATGGTACCCTCGCTCTCCTTCCGTCCGAACGCGATGGGGTCCTATCTGATGATGAACGGACTCTCCAACAAACACGTGCTGATATTGGTAAACGGACGCAAGGTCACGGGAGACATTACCGGTAACATCGACCTCAACCAAATAGACATGACCCGCGTCAAGCGCATCGAGGTGCTGAACGGAGCCGCTTCTTCCCTTTATGGTTCGGATGCCATCAGCGGTGTAATCAATATCATTACCAACGAGCCTAAAGATGTGGTAGCCTTCAGCAGCAATAGCAGCTATACGAGAAAGAATCAATTCTCCCAAGGCTTGAATCTGGACATCGCCCAAGGAAAAATAGGGTCCTATACTTCCTATAAATACGACCACTCCGACGGTTGGCAAAACAGCCATCTGACAGAAGATGGAGAAGACATCATCGAAACGATTGCCCCGCTCTCCCTGGGCTACAGCTCGAATAACTTTTCGCAGAAGTTTACCTATGATGCTACGGACCAGCTTTCCTTCTATGCCAACGGCGGATACTATAACCGCGGACTCGAACGTCCGGTAGAACGCGAAGACATCACCGGCGGAAGCAAGTACAACACTACCTACGAAGGTTACAACTGGGGGGCAGGCGCCAAATACAAACTGAGTAAACGCAACGTTATCCAGTTCGACTATTCAGGAAACAATTACGCATCACGCTACAAATACCTGATAGAAAACAGCAGATACCTGCCCGGACAGTATGCGCTTACCAAGCTTCAGAAATTCCATGATGCCGAGTTGAAAGGTATCTTCGGTTTTACAACCAACAGCACTACGGTGTTCGGTGTGGACTATCGCCGTGAAGTGCTCCGCCGTCCCGACTCCGATTTGGACAAAAGTGTCTATACGGCATCAGCCTACGGCCAGCATGAAGTGAAGCTATGGAACCATCTGACCGGTGTTGTGGGTGTACGCTACGACCATCACGAACAGACGGGCGGACGCTTCACCCCCAAAGTGGCAGCCATGTACAACATAGGCAACTTCAATGTACGTGCCACCTATGCTGCCGGATTCCGTGCTCCGGGCATCGACGAGCTCTACTACCACATGTTCAAGAAGACAATGGGTACACGAGCCACCATCTCATTGGGTGACGAGAACCTCGACCCCGAACGCAGCAACTATTACTCCATCAACATGGAATACCGTACCAACCGTTTCAGTGCTTCTGTCACCGGTTACCTGAACTATGTAAAGAACATGGTAACTTCCAAATCCACTAAAT
>ERZ779820.1611-NODE-1611-length-13831-cov-3.566928_pt1 | contig 13831 bp, 7 predicted proteins | sample MGYA00511563_ERZ779820 | MGnify/ENA primary metagenome ERZ779820 (study PRJEB29588, sample SAMEA1964852) | human gut metagenome | biome: human gut; feature: human-associated habitat; material: faeces | place: Denmark | collected 2008/2010 ...
CGCCACCCCATAAAGCCGGCTCAGTGCAAGAATATTCTCGATGCGGGGTAACTTTCTGTGACCCTCCCAATCGTATACGCTTTGTACCGATTCCATCCCCAGACTTTCACGCACATCTTGCACCCTTAATCCGGCATTTTTCCTCAACTGTTTCAGGTTCTCGCCTGTTTTGTCTGTGTCCATAATAACTCGCATGTCTTTCATGCTTTTCACACCTCCATTATTCATATTTTCAAATCTCTGTCGGATCCATGGCTATATCTTAGCATCGGCGGTACTCAAGCACTAGCTTGCTATAAGCGAAAATTAAAATTTTTCTACGAGCCAATTTGTGCATTATGTAAAAAATCGTTTCCAGGGCACCTTGTCTTTTAGATATGTTGCCGAACAACTTTTTCCAGGTAACTTTTTTGTGCACTTTTTAGTTCATGTGGATCAGTTTACTTATTGTTATCTTTTTGTATTCTTATTCCAGTCTATCACACATCACTTTTTTTGCCATTCTGCCAATCGCTGAATCCTTGTGAGCTTTTTCTTTCCGTTTTCGGAAAAATATGTACTTCGACGCATCCTCACAGAATATTTTTTGTAAAGAAAAAAGACGGACAACTCCTGAAAGTCATCCGTCATTTCCTTTTTATTCATTTTTTCAAAATACCATCTCATTCTCCAGGTTCTTCCGCATCCGCCGGAACACCCCTTCCGGGATTGCCACACAGAGTCCACCAAGAATCACCAGTACCGCAACCACCTCTCTCCATGGATATGCAAACCGAAAATAACCAATCCTGCTCTTCATCACCACAGCATCAGCACCAAGCACTCCACTTCCCACCGTCAGTACCAGAACCCCGACGATCAGGCCGTAGAAAATCCCTTCCATCCGCGTCATTTTCTTCAGCTGCCGGGTTGTCATGCCGATGCTTTGCATCATGGAAAATTCTCTTTGTCTTACGGTATATCCGGTTACGATCACATGGAAATAATTCATCAATCCCATAAAAAGTAGCACCAGACAGAGTCCGTACATTATGATTCGACTGGACGCGATATAGGATCTGGCAGCGGACAACAGTTCTGATTTGCTTACCAGCATCAGTGTCCGCGAATCCGAGATATAATCTCCATGGCTGCTTCCCGTCACGAACTGCATATTGTAGCTGTCCACGGATTTTTCTACGGATTCCCGGATCATCGGCTCCATCGATCGGTTGACGTCCATCTCCAGTACAAAGGTCTGTACCGGCAGCTGCATCCGCTCCATCCCCTTCTCGCTCACCAGAAAATACACGATCCCCGGTCCGTTCCAGGTTGTATCGAGTGCCGGAGCCCCTTTTTCCTTGAAATTCAGGTAGCCGCAAAACTTCATATCCGCCGTCTTTTCTCCCTGCACCGTATAAGTGGAAAATGTCTCTCCCACATCCTCTCTGCCTTTTTGTGCCTCGATTCTCGAGAACAGATTATAGTGGAGCATGATTGCTCCCGTTCCTGCCTCCACACTGTCAATATCCAGACCCAGATCTTTCTCTTCATTAAACACTTTCAGTTCTTCCAGATAGGTATCACTGACCTGTTCTGCCACAAATTCATAAAGTTTTGGAGCGGTTTCTTCTCTATTTTCCGCATTCTCCTCAGGGATTTGATTCCCTTCCAGCGTCTCTCTTCGAAGATCCAGGATTTTTTCATCCAGCTGTAACTTGCCATAACCGCCCGTTACCTTCGCCACCGTTTCCACCCCGTCAAGACCTGTCATTTTTTCAATCAGATCTTCCGGAAAATACGTCTCCTCCGTCGGATACTGGCTGATCGTCCCGGAGGATATATTTGTCATGATCTTAAAATCGTGGTTCTCCGCCTCGATCTGGTTGGTCATATCCGTTCCCTTCGTGATCACAACGGCAGAAAGTGCCACGCAGATCCCGAGAGTAAGAGAAACAATCGTCAGCACACACCGTTTCCGAAAACGGAACAGATTTCTCCATGCCATCGCTTTCAACGGATCTTTGCTCTGTCTTTTACTTTTTCTCCCTACAGATACTTTTTCCATATACTGTATCGATTCCACAGGAGAAAGTTTTCCGATTTTCCGGATAACACCTGCGGCTCCGAGAAATGTAACCAGCATTCCGAAGCAGACAGACGCTGCCAGCATCCAGGGCCGAAACGCGATCATCGCAGAAGCTTTTCCCAGACCATGCAGATACATCCTCGAAAGCAATGCCGGAATCCCCGTCAAGGTAAATGCAATACCTGCCCCACTTCCCCAAAGGCATCCCAGAACCGCGATTTTAAAGATCTGGCGGTACGCGATACTTCGAATCTGCCGTCCGGTCGTTCCCAGGGTTTTTAACAGCCCGAATCTTCGGATATCTTTTCCATAGGAAATGTGAAGCACATTATAAATCAGTAACCATGCAGCAAATAAGATCACCACAGCCATCACCACTGCGATATCATATCCGCCGACCATCTCGGTCACAGCCTCCAGATCCAGTCCGGTACCGCCGAAAAACTGCTGACTGTCATCCCGCATCGGAATATCCTGATACAGCCGGTCTTCCACCGTCTGACCATCCACACTCCCGCTCTGTTCGATCAGTAACGTTCTCGACACTTTCGAAAGATCCAGCTGATCCAGATAGGTCTTTGAAAAATAGCCGTACGCTTTTCCCATCGAAGGATCTACATATTCCGTATAATATCCAGACAACCGGAAATCCCCAGAGTATTCTTCTCCCTCACTGTCCGTCATCGTCACCGGGATTACCATCCCTAGCTTCGGTTTGCTAACCCCAAGCAGCTTCAGAGCCCGCATGGGCAGCATAATTTCATTCTCTTTCGTCGGATATTCTCCATGAATATCCGTATACGCCGGTTTCTGCATGTTTTCCCACGCCGTCTTGTCTAACACTGTACACAAAAAAGCGTCTGTGGCAGCAAAATCCGTTTCCATTCCCGCAGATCGGATATATGCCAGTTCCTGTATTTTCCGATACTGTTCTTCCGATGGATCCTCCAGTGTTGTGCTGGCTTTCGTTCCTCCATTTCTTACCATCAGCAGATAATCTGCCTGTATCTTTCCGATAGCCAGACTGAACACGCAAAATATCATCCACACGGCAAATGCAACCGTTCCGATCAGGATCCGGTTTCTTCTTTTATTTTCCTGATATTCCCTTTTTGCCAGCAGCCGCAGGATCTTCTGGTTGTTATTTTTCATCCGAATCACCCGTCACCTTTCCATCCTCGATACGGATGATCCGTTCTGCCAGCTGCGCGATCTCTTCGTTATGTGTAACTACCAGAATCGTCTGATAAAATCTTTCTGCGCTTATTTTTAACAGTCCGATCACTTCCATCCCGGTCACTGAATCCAGATTTCCGGTCGGTTCATCTGTAAACTGTACCCCTATCCCCTTATGCCTTGAAAATAGGGGCTTTAACGGTATGCACATTTGTGTACTGTGTACACTTCTATTCAGAAAAAGGCAGGGCTTTTATACCCTACCTTGATCTCCCTTAAATACTATGAAAATTTTTTTATCCTTTGATTGCTTTTATCCAACACACAAAAGTACTCTTTTTCTTTTTTGTTTCCGTAACAGAATCATAGACATCTTTTTCTTGTAATTTGTAACTTGTAATGTACGATACTTCTTGTAATCGTTTAGCAAGCCTTTGGCTTTCTTCGTTATTAGGTAATTCAACGCTATGTTTTTTACTTCTATCGCAAAATCCTGAATACCATTGTGAAAGTTCTGAAAAACAATTTTCAAAATCAGCCGCATCTAAAATCGAAAGGTATTTAAACATCAACGTCTTTTTCCCTTTTTCATCTACATATTCCCAGGCTGCTGTAAATATAGATTTGTTAATCGTCATATTTGAATCAACTAAGTTTTCAGCAATTTTTGCAGTCATATAATTTTCTCCAAAAGCATCCAACAGAACTTCTGCATTAGAAACATCGAGAATAGGCGAAAGCAATAGTGTTTCTAATAATGTTTCTCCCATTGGAATCTTTTCCATTACTTCCATATATTCCGCTTGATTATACAAAATAAAATCTGGACATAAATCAGGATAGACATCTTTAATTTCACCATATTTATTAACATCAAAAGGAATATATTTTTTCTTAATCAAAATTCCCACTTTCTGTCTCTCAACCTTCTCTATTGGAATATCAAATTCTAATTCCAACTGAGGTAATAGTTTTTCAAAAGCAGAATCATCAATTGTACTTGTAATAAGTTCTTCGGCAAACACTTCATTTAAACACTGATTCTCTAAAAATGTAAGTTGATCACTATTTGTTTCAATGTATTGAAGTAGTTCTGGCGTAATCTTATATCTGTCCCAATAACATTTGATATTCTCCCATTTCAAGCTTACTTTTCCTTTATCCAATAACTCATCCCAAAGAATTTTCACGTCCTTATCAAAATCAGAATCGAACTTTCCACAGCATTCAGAAATATCATCTACACAAAATTCTTCATGATTCACTAATTCCAAACAGATTTTGGTCTCTTCTGGAGCATTTTCCAACATTCTTTCTAACAAATCCATAATCTGTTCAACATCTTCCTTAGTATTATTAGGTGCTAATATAATTTCCTTCACATACTGTTTCAAATTTTCTTGTATGTATTTAATTAACGGTTCATATCCTAGTGAAATAATTGTTGTATAATTTCGAGTATCTAAACCGGAAAGCATTGTATCATTTTCAAATTCCACAATCCTACGTATCATCGTATCATTTAACTCATAGCACTGATTTTCAAAAACATATCTCAAAATTTCCTCCGAAACATTTGCAATAGAAACATTCGTAAAAACAATTCCAAGTGTTTCAATTAAGGAAATCACCTTTTGATCTTGAATAGATGATAACTGCTGTAATATATCTGGATTCGTCTCTATGAAACTGCTTATACTATGCTCATCATTTAATTCAAACAAACGTTCCGAATCCACATTATTTACAAGTAATCTTAAATAAAAAATTTTTCTTTCATATGTTATTGTTATGTCTTGGACAATATAATTCCACATATTTCCCCAGCACATTGCTAATAACTGAATAAGCCTTTCTTTATATTGAGTTAGATCAATAAATTCGTCTATAAATTTCCAGCTTTCTACTGTTCCATCAGATAATTGTCCAATCAAGACTGTACGTTTTTCAATGTCCTCTTCTTCAGATAATAAATATTCCAAAAGAATAAAATTGAAAATACTTTTTTGTTCAAATTCATACGGTTGTAAACGTTGTATAACCATTCCAACTTTTGTCAAGTTATAATTATATGGCAGCTTTTCCATATTTTTTACTGCCAGTATATAATTCATATCTTCTTTTGTAATGCTTGTCCCCTTAAAATAATTGATATAGTTTGCGTATTTTTCATCAACGTATCCTCTTCGAAGCATAAATACGAGCAATTTATTTTCAGCAACTTTTTCAGATAATACATTATGGACTCCAAATTTTTCTATCAGCTTTTTAAGTGACCAACCTGAAAGTTCATGTACTTTCTTCTTCAAATCTTCAATTTCATTTTTTATTGAACTAACACCTTTTTCTTGGACAAATTGAAAATTTTTAATTCTTTCATAATATCGTTGAAAAACTTCTTGGAAATCACGCACAGATTTTTCCGATTTGTAATTCTCCCATGCATAATACTCAATTCTAACCTCGTTTAATCCTTCTAGTTCCGACAATTCAAACGAATCTTCCATTATTCTACTCACTAAATACTTGTTCCAATTTTTATTAATACTGTATGGAATGCCTTCCCAATTCACCATGGCACCAAACATAGCTGTTTTAAGTTCTTTAACTTGTTCTAAACGATCCTCTTGATATTTTTCTAATTCTTGTGTAAGCTCATCCACCTCATTTTGCCATTGCATACATTGTACAGAGATATATCTTTGCTTATCCTCAAAAGCTTGTTTCACAACTCCTCTCTCCATTTGAAGTTCTGCAAACTCTCGTGGATATAAATTTTTAAAAATAATTAATGCCATCATTGTTTCATCTGACAATTTGAGATCCTGATCAGTACGAATTGTTTCCTTATATACGACAAACTCATTATATATATTCTGTAAGATTCGCATATCTTCAACATATGGAGATACGTCTAATATAAATTCCTGTGAGATTTCATGAACAATCCCTTTCTTTTCAGATTCCTCAAGTTTTTGTAAAAAGATTTCCCCTGAATTCGTAGAATTTATAATTGGAATTACCGGAATAATAAATTCAAAGAACTTTGTTCTGTCTGTATCTGTAAATATATCATCTCTAATAGCATAAACAAAAACGATGCGCCCCTTAATCCCATCGTAATTATTCAATAATGTATTCAATTCCCGAAGATGGATAAAAATAGATGGATTCTCTAAACGATCTAGATCTTCAAAAAACACAATTCTATACTTTGTCTCTTCAAAGAAATATACAATTTCATCCATATTTTTATTGAATACTGTTTCCGCTGCAGTTTCAGAATTTTTCACAACTGTCTCTGTTGGCAATTTTACTTCATTTACTTTAAAACGAAACAACACCAAACGATATGTTCGGGCAATAATTGCCAATATTCCCACACAAAAAGCAAGGAAAATAATATCTGAAACCATTCCTTTTAATCCAAATTTTCCACCTGCCTCTTCTATTTTTTCGATTATCATTTGAAAAGTATCTGGAAAAAATATAAATTCCATCACTCCCAAAATTAAAAATATCAAAACCAAATATCCCCAAACACGTTTCCAATTAATTTTGTGCAGCTTTCGATATCTGCTCTGCGGTATCTTTTTATAATTGACTTTATAAAATAATTGCTTCAAAATTCCTAATTCTATTTCATCTTGTCCCAATGAAATTTTCTTAGGATTCCCCTTCTCATCAGTTTCGTTTTCAACAAAAGTTGCCATTGAAACACGAAGCGATTTACTTCTAATAATTTTATGTTTTTTCAAATATGTATCAATGATACTACTCTTGCCCGCACCATATGGACCTGCCAGTGCAATATTTTTAACTTTCTTTTTCTTTATCGCCCAATGTAATGCTTTTAAATATTCAGCTCCATTTTCAATATCATCAATGGGCGCCAAGTCTGTAAATTCATTTTTCTTTTTCTCTTGTATTCTTTTATTTATTACTTCACGAATTTTTTCCAAAAGTGCTATCGTAGAAATCCCTCCCTCAAATTTAACTTATAGCACTATTGTACCATGAAATATCTAAATAACAAAATGGAAAGTCTTACTTCTCTTTCCCTTATGCTTTATCCCCACAACCACCAGCAGGCACGTTTCCCACGCCCCTGCCAGTCGCTGATTATTTTCTTCTTCATTAAAAATTCTTGATCAAATTCAAATCTCTTTTATTCAATGCTTTCCGCATTGCTTCATTTTCTTTCTGTAATGTCTCGTTCTCTCTTTTTAATTTTGCCACCTGCTGTTCTAATTGCAGGATACGGTTGTCCATTGCCATATCTAAAATCTTTCTTCTCTTATCTACCATGCCAGCCTGTAGCTGCAAGGCACGATCTACTGCCTTTCGTACTTCCGGGTTCTTATAAAAAAATCCTCTGGACAGTCCGGTCTTTTGCATCAGTTTGGGAACGGTCACTTTATCCTCTTCTTCAATCATCTCCTGAATTGCCAATTTTGCCCGCTGGATTTTTTCCACACTCTGCTTATGATTGACCTCCAGCATCTTATCATATTTGCTCATACTCTTTCCCCCATCCTGCTAGGTTCGCCCGGATCATCCGGCTCATCTCTGCTCTGATTTCTCTTGTTTCATCTGCAATGATCTGAAGACTCATCTTTCGGTAAAATTTCACATTCTTTACCGATGTATGCCCCAGTAGTTTTGCGATGGTCCAATCATCCAGATGCATCTCCGTTAGTCGGATGCCATATACATGGCGGAACATATGCGTTCCAAAACCAAATAATTCGCCGTTATCATCCCGCAGGTCTTTTTTCTGAATAATGTCCATCACTCTATTTTGAACGGTATTATACTGCAAAGGTTTCCGGGTATTTTTCTCATCTACAAAAATGTAAATCGTATCTCCATACATTTTCTCGGTGTACTCAATTGCTTTTTCAATCAGTAGTTCCAATTCTGCACTAATGGGTTTCACAAATGTGTTTGTTTTCATCTGTCTGATCTGAATCATAGGATGCCCATTCTGCCGATATAGGCAGTCCCTCTGAAGAGTTAAGGTATCGGAGATTCTTGTCCCCAACATTTGGTGAATGACCATGAGTCGCTCAATCTGCTCATCCAATTCTGCAATCGCTGCATTAAAACGAATCAGCTCACTGTCTGAATAAGATTTCAATTTAGGCTGCACTTGTTTGGGAAGGTCACTAGTCAGGAATAAACTTTCCAGATGCGAATATCCATATAACTTCCCGATGGTTTCCAGTATCCCTCGGAGTCTTGTCAGATCCATTCGGTAATTGTTCACACCCTCTGCTTCTGTTGCAAGGTATGTCAAATATTCTTCCAATAATTCCCGGTTCATTTCTTCTGCGGAATGGATGTCGGGATATTTTTCTTTCAGATATATGGACAACCTCCGGATGGCTGTCATTTCTTTGCTGATCGTTGCAATCGCTTCATGATGTAAATGCTCATAAACTGCTTTTTTCGTTTCTTCTCGCAAATCCGTTTGAATAATCGTTGTGAAATTCAAAGTCTGATAATTTTTAATCAAATTCTTTTTATAAGGAATGTCCAGATTCTCTAATGTCCAAATGTCTTTCTCAATTTCATCCTGTTCCTCTTCCTCTTCTGTAAATTGATATGCCTTCCGCGCATAAGTGATAAGGCTCGATGGCAATGTCTTTTCTTTCCCATATACGCTGACTCCCGGTACTGTCAGTTTCTGTCCATGTTCCAGAAGCCAGCTCCGGATTTTTAACAGCCATTGCTCCCATTCAAGTTCCTGTAAACTCTCTACCCGGATATGCTTATCCTTCAACACCATGCAAAATCTCTGATAGGTCGCTCGTTCTTGTATCATCGTTGTCAAAGCACATTGTTGACTTCGTTCCTCAATAAAGGAACGGAATTCTTTTTGAAGTCCTTTTGTTGGAAGCAGTCCTAAATCAAAACAATGGGATTCCTTTACATTCTTTTTCTGCTTCTCATCTGCTCTTGCATAGCAGTTCAAATCTGTTAGATATAATTTTTCATCCATGGAACTCTCCTTTCATCAGTTCCGCCGCAAAGCTGTGGGTTTCTTCCTGGAAGTATGCTTCACTGGCTTTTTCCAGTTTCTTTGGCATATAGTCCACATACTGTCTGGTCATTTCTTCATATTCATGCCCCAGATAATCCCGCACTACCTGAAGAGAAATTCCGCTATCATAATACAGCGTAGCCAAGTTATGACGGTAATCATGGGATTTGAAAAGGTATTCCCCATCTGCAATCTGATATTTCTCACAGTATTTCAGCATCTGATACCGGAAGGTTCCATAACGGAAAGCGCCTCCTGTCTGATTCTGAAACAGATATTCTTCCGGTCCAATCTGATATTTCTTTTTATACACCTGTACTAGTTTGTATAATGCTTCCGGAATGGGAATCCGCTTATAAGTTTTCATTTTTACCTGATAGACCTTCAGCCAGTAATCTCCATCCTTTTCTTCATAACCATCACCTGTCAGGGTACACACTTCGCTTCCCCGTATTCCGGTACACCATAGATGAAGGAACATCAGTCGAAGATGTTCTGGGAATTCTGCCAGCTTAGACAAAATTTCCGTATATACTCCTTCTGGTACGCTGCGGTCATTGTGGACACGCACTTCTTTTTGTAGATAATACTCATGCCGGAAGGGAATCTTTTTCAAATATCCTTTGACCACAAGAAAATTGTAAAACTGCAGGATCATAAAAATCCGCCCATTGGCTGTTGCTTCACGTGTATTCTGATCGCGGATGCCCTCCAGATATTTCTGGATCTTCTCTGCCTCCACTTCATAGATTGGCTTTTCTTCTCCATTAAAATATACCAGAAATGTGCGAAGTTCCAGTAGCTTGATTCGGATGGTGCTGATGCATAAATCTGTGATTCCAAACAGATACCGCAAATATTTTTGCAAAATCTTTTGATTCTCCAAATTTGTCACTTCTTTAAAGGACACCAGTTCTATAGGTTTGCTGGGGTTCATCCGTTCTTTAGAAAAATGGAAGCGTTCCAAAAACCACACGTTTGCTTGCCAATGAATTTCTGATGCCTGTATAAACAATATCTTTCTGCTCGTTCTCAGGATGCCAAATACAGTACGTTTCTTTCTCCCTTTAAACTCTTCCGCAAGTTCCTGTTCAAATTGCTGTTCTTCAGACAGTGTCATGGTTTCAATATCCGTCACTTGATGTTTCACACAAAATTGATAAAACCTTCGCAGTGCCAGCAGCTTCTCTTTTCGCATCTCTCCTTCGTAGGTATGTATCACCGCTTTCAATACCGTAAAAATCTGCATTTTCAACTTTCTCGGACACCCCAGTGTAAAATCCCACAACAGTTCCTTTCCGTCTTTGCTTGCCAGAAAGGATTCCGCTATCTCAATCTCCGGATAATGGGTTAAGCACAACCACTGATCACGATACTCGGTAGTATATTTCCTCTGTCCTGCCAGCGTTTTTAGTTCTTCCTTCATCCGATGGAGGAAAATTCTGTCGAATCCCCGAAGGCAAGTAATCGGTACATGAACGGTTTCGTTTCTTTCCAGATACCCTTCATACCGGACTCTTAGGGCTGCATTCATCTCCGAAATATCAGTAATTCCCTCTTCTATCAGGAACTTCTTTACCCGGTTTCGTATTTTCCCATTTACCTCTGTACAGGCATCCACCTGCTCACAGATTCTTTGTTCCAGTGCTTCCCGCTTTTCCTGCTCTTCATATACATATAATTGATAAGCAGGCATGTCCTTCACCTCCTACAGGAGTTTCTCCACATCATAAAGTACGGAATGTTTTGCATAATATTGGTCGCTGGCTTCCATAAGCTGGTCATCTACAATGTTCAGATATTTGATGGTCGTGTCGGTGTGTTTATGTCCATACGCCTCACTGATCATTTCCAGCGGCCATCCGGCATCCCGTCTCATATTCCCGAAATATCTCCGCAGCATATGGGGTGTCGTATGGATACCCGTTTTTTTCTCCATCCGTTCCAACATCCGGTAGACCGCATCCACCTGTAATGCTTTCCCCTTCGTCTCCCCTTCGATGTTTACAAACAACATCTGCTGATGCTGCAGAAGTTCCCGGTATTTTGACAGATAAAACAGTAAAAACTGAAAGGTGGCATCACTGATCTTAGCTTTTCTGTAGGCGGCATTCTTTGCCCTTGCCCTGTTCTCATTGTCATCCCGGAAAAATACCCGGATAGTATGTCGCTCATAATCAATATCCCTGGTATAATCCACACCTAGAATCTCACCGATCCGGTATCCTGTCTCTGCCAGCAGCATGATAAGAAGCTGATCCCTGCAATTGGTACACTGCTTCAAAAGTTCTAAAATCTCATTATGCTCTGCCGGACGGACATTTCGTTCTTCCTCTTTCAGATATCCATTGAATGACCGGAACCGCAGTTTCCTTTTCACGCCGATAGAATCATGGGTGGTAAAGCTGTCATAATATAACACTTTCAGTCTTTCCATATCTGCTTCCAGTTCTAAAAAGCAGAAAAACCTGAACACGTCTTTTAAATACGCATTACAGGTTTTATTGCTTGGCAGTTTCTCTTTCTTGTCATTCAAATGATTTCCAGCTTTCAGCCAGTGGAGAAATCCCACATAATGTTCATATTGTTCCTGGAATTCCTGTTCCGCCACTTGGGACAGTTCCAATTCTGTTTCATTCAGATATTCCAAGTAAAACCGAATGGATTTTGCTCTGCGACCAACAGTATTCGGGGAACGATTTGCTCTGATCAAATGCGTCAGATATTTTGACGGAAGCAACACCATCTGCCAGCTCTGGTGATCCCGGATCAAGAAATACTCCTTTTTCCCTTCCCAGATATGTTCCACTGCATATCGTGCCATTTTGCTCACCGTCCTTTCCTCTAACGCTATACACAGTATATCCACTTCATGCCAAAATAGCTATTCATCAATACCAACAATCCCTCAAAAAGCACCTCAAAAACTGTACTAAACTTTTCCTGTAAAAATGTCCAAAAATGAAGCACAAGCAACAAGGCTGGAAAGGGGATTTTTCCTGTTACAAATAATATTCCACACCTTTCCGGCTGCGGATAAAATCCTGCACCTCTCTCAATTCTTCAGCCATCTGACAGGGTGGAAGGGCACACATCACATCTTCATGATACTTTCCGCCTTTTACAGCCCGAAAATCTAAAATAGAAACCACACAGGTATCTGTTTCTGTCCGGATGGCACGTCCAAACCCTTGCCGCAGTTTCTTCTGCATATCCGGCACAATGATCGCCCGGATATAATCTTCCAATGATTCATAGGTTTCTTTCTCCGCCTCGCTGATAGGATCTGGCACTGCAAAAGGCAGCTTCACGATAATCAGCGAAGATACCATATCCCCCGGAAAGTCCACCCCTTCCCAGCAGGAGCCGGCTGCAAACAGCACCGCATTCTCCATCGTCTTAAATCGCAGGATCTCTTCCTGGGAATGTCTCCATACTTCTACCATCGGAAAGGGAATCCCATCCCTTAATATCTGGTACACGCTTCCCATCAATGTATAGGAAGTGAACAAGACCAGCGTATGCCCGTAAGTAGAACAGATCAGGGAATGGATCTGTCCTGCCACCATCTCAACTTCTTCCCTGCTTCCTCTTTTACACTTCCGCAAAGTTTTTGGAAGATATAACAGACAGTTTTCTTCATACGCAAACGGGGATTCTGCCACATAAGACTGTACATCTGTACGTCCTTCCAGTCCGGTCATCTGTAAAGTGCGTGCAAATCCTTTTCCTGCTTTCAAAGTTCCACTAGTCAAAATAACAGACAGTGCTTGCTCCCGATCCCAAAGCATTTCCCGCAAGAGCTGTGGAATCTCCCGACTGGCTGCGCATAAGATCGGAATCTTTTCTCTATCCATACGCAGATGGAGCACATACTTAGAATTTTTCTGTAAAAAACACTCCAGTACTTCATTTGCCTCCTGAAGCCTGTTTAACACCCACTTTGGCACTACTCCTTTTAGCTGTTCCATCATTCTTTCAATCATCTGGATTCCCTCCCATAAACAAAATTCGCATTCTCCGGTCAACTGAAAATTTTCCTTTATACCATGGGAAAATATGTGACTTTCCCTGATAATCGTAAAAATACTATACATCCCGGCTTTTAAGGTTCTGGCTTCCACATTCTGATGTTCCCGTTCCAGATAATAAGCAATCTCTCTGATATCATCCATACATAAATTCTTCCCAAACATCTGCCTGGCCGCTTCCGGAAGTTTATGTGCTTCATCCACAACCAAAGCCCGGTAATCCGCCAGCAATGGTTTATACTCTTCCCTTCGGTGGAATGCATCTGCCAGTAAATAATTGTGATTACAAATCTGAAGGAACACATCCTGCTTTTTGGATTCTTCTAAGTATCGCTGATAGCGGCACGTCTGCCTGCCCGGACATTCCCTTGGACAGAACTTCGGCACACACACCAACCTTCTGTCAAACCCACTCAAATTCTTTACGGTATCCATATCGTAATGTTTTCGCAAAGACAGCAGTGCTTCTTTTTGGGCGACATTCTTCTGTTTATGGCGGATCGCCTCGAT
>ERZ779820.1620-NODE-1620-length-13804-cov-8.362645_pt1 | contig 13804 bp, 16 predicted proteins | sample MGYA00511563_ERZ779820 | MGnify/ENA primary metagenome ERZ779820 (study PRJEB29588, sample SAMEA1964852) | human gut metagenome | biome: human gut; feature: human-associated habitat; material: faeces | place: Denmark | collected 2008/2010 ...
GTGTTGAAGAGCCACTGCCATTGGTTTGCGTTGTCGCCCTTATCCACATGGTCTCCCGTGTGCATGATGAAATCCGCATCCGGATACATTTTATATGCCGTGTCGAGCACCTTCGCCCAAGAGCGGCTATACTGACGCTCGCTCTGGGATTGGCTGTCGCTCATATGGAAGAAGGTCAGTTGGTTGGAACGGTCAGCCGTTTCAATCACGCCTGCATCGCTCCACCAGCCCTTCTCCGCGTCGCCCACGCGGAAGCAGTATTTTTCCCCAGCCTTCAGGCCCGTGATCTCTACCATATGGCGCGTTACGTCAAAATAATACGGGAACAGGCCAAACACGCCGATATCGATGCCAGGGAACTGGAGCTTCGCGGTCTCTTCGCTCGCCTTTACCTTCACGCCCGCGGGCAGCTGATTGCTAAACTGCGGGTTTTCACTGTAGGGAACAATCTGGATATCCGTGTTGTAAGGCTTCACCTTCGCGCCGTCCACCGTGCATTTGGTATACCAGTTGATGTTGCGCGTTGTCGCGGCATCCGTGCCGAAGGTCATGCCGATATTTGACGGCCTGCGGTAATTTTCCGCCGTGGCCTCGACCGGCACTTTTCCAGTATAAAGGAGCGTCGCCGTGCTGTCCATCCGCTCTGCCGGGTTATCGTCGATAAAGAAATCATCCACAATATAGGCAACCTCGTGGCCCACGGATTCAATCTGGCTGTCTGTCAGGTATTCTTCAATATAATGGTCGAGAATTGCGTTGATGCTATTATAGGGGATGATGTTCAGCCCGGATAGAAGCTTGAACGCGAAATCGACGATCTTTTTGTAGCTCGGGTCGCCCTGCGTGACGAGCTTGAGCAACATCTGGAGCGCGTCCGCCGTGTGGGAGCCGAAGGAACCGGATACCCACTCGATCGTGCCGCCCTTTTCCACGCGGGCGCGCTTGGTGTTCAGGTTGTACATGTTTTTGGACCAGTTTTCAATCGTGGAGTAGCGCACGCGCGCACCCTCGCCGACGAAAATCTCCACGCAGCCTGCATGCAGGTTGGCAACATTGTACTTCGGGGCGGAGCAGCCCTCGATAAAGTGCAGGTAGGCACCCTTGTCCACAATGATAAGGGTGTGCTCAAACTGGCCGGCACCCGGGGCATTCAGCCGGAAATAGGACTGCAGCGGAATATCCACATGCACGCCTGCGGGAACATAGACAAACGAGCCGCCGCTCCAAACGGCGCCATGCAGCGCCGCAAACTTGTGGTCGGTGGGGGGCACACACTTCATGAAATGCTCCTTCACCATATCAGCGTAGGGGCCGGTCAGCGCGCTCTCCATATCGGTGTAGATGACACCCTGCGCGGCAACTTCCTCTTTTACATTGTGGTAAACGACCTCGGAGTCGTACTGCGCACCCACGCCGGCCAGACTTGAACGCTCGGCCTGCGGGATGCCCAGACGCTCAAAGGTATTCTTGATGTCGTCAGGCACTTCGCTCCATTTGCCGCGCATCTCGGTGTTGGGACGCACATAGGTGACGATGTTGCTCATGTCCAGCCCCTCCAGCGAGGGGCCCCATGTGGGCAGGGACATCCGATTGTAGGTGTCCAGCGCCTTCAGGCGGAACTCACGCATCCACTCGGGATCGTGCTTTTCCTCCGAGATCTTTTCCACGATCTCTGCCGTCAGGCCGGAGTTGACCTCGAACGCTGCGTTGACCTTGTCCTTGATGTCGTAGACACTGCGGTCAACCTCGGCAATCTCGGTCTTTTCAGTCTCGAAGGCTCTCATTTGGCTTCGTCCTCCTTCAGGGCGGTGAAGCCTTCCTCAATGATCTCATTGACAAGGCTGCCGTCACCGGTGCGCACGATGCGGGCATCGTCCAGCACATGGACATAATCGACCTGCAGGCCCTCAAGGATCTTGGCATTGTGGGTGATGATGATCAGGGCATTGTCGGCGTTGTGGTAGGCCTTGATGCCGCTGGCCACCGTCTTGACGGCGTCCACATCGAGGCCGGAGTCCGTCTCGTCGAGCAGGGCCAGACTGGGCTTGAGCATGAGCAGCTGCAAAATCTCGGCCTTCTTCTTCTCACCGCCGGAGAAGCCGACATTCAGATAGCGGTCGGCGTAGGACGGGTCCATGTTCAGCGCCTCCATCTGGGCGGCCATCTCATGGCGGAACTTCATGACCTTGACGGGCTTGCCTGCAACGGCACCGGCTGCCGTGCGCAGAAAGCTCTCCAGCGTGATGCCGGGGATCTCCTCCGGCGTCTGGAAGGAGAGGAACATGCCGGCGCGCGCGCGGACATCGGCGGTCTCGTGGGTGACATCCTGACCGCGGAAGAGGATCTGGCCGCGGGTCACGGTATAGCGGGGATCACCCATCAGGGCGCTCATAAGGGTGGACTTACCGGCGCCATTATGGCCCATCAGAACATGGGTCTCACCGGCGTTCACCGTCAGGTTCAGCCCATCAAGAAGGACCTTTTGCTCCTCCCCAACGATGACCTGTAAATCTTTGACTTCCAGCAGCGGACTGCTCATGGAAAAAACACCTCCAAGTGGTATAAAACCGGGATACGGGCAGAAAGCTCCCCCGGATAGTTTTGCTCTACCGAACTATACTATACTATTTTTATAGGGATTGCAAGAGGAAACCGCAAGAAATTGACACAGAAGCCCTAAATCGGCCAATTTTCAGCAGACGGGGCAAAAGAAAAAGGCTTGAAGCAGAAGCTTCAAGCCTTGATGGCTGCCCCAGTCCGACTTGAACGGACGACACCCTGATTAACAGTCAGGTGCTCTAACCAACTGAGCTATGGGGCAATAGAAAGCCCTGAGGAATCCTCAAGGCGATGGCTGCCCCAGTCCGACTTGAACGGACGACACCCTGATTAACAGTCAGGTGCTCTAACCAACTGAGCTATGGGGCAATATAACGCTGCGCCTGTCATCAGGCGACGCATATTATTATAGCGGTGCGCAGGGCGTTTGTCAACAGATTTTTTCAAAAAAATCTGTTTTTTTAAAAAACGACAAATCCCTCCGCCCGGCTTGACAACGCGGCGCAATGCAGTTATAATAATATCGCTGTTTACAAGCCGGTGTGTTGGAATTGGCAGACGAGACGGACTCAAAATCCGTTGGTGGTGACACCGTATGGGTTCGACCCCCATCACCGGCATTCCTTATACCTAAGCCTTTTAGCGGCTTAGGTATTTTTTGTGTGGCAGACAAGATTTCGGCTTGTCTGCCATTTTGTCTGCCACTTTTACCCCAAATGGCAGACAAAACGGATTCAATCTCCGCTGGGCTTGTCGGTTCTCTCAAGCAATTTTTTGCTTGGGAGATTTCTTTTTTTCGGGAAGTTCGCCAAGGTTGATTTTGCTGGCAATCATGTTTGCGGCTTCCATCTTGCTGTCCACGTCGATGTGGGCGTAAATATTGGCTGTGGTGGAAAAGCTGGAATGCCCCAACCACATCTGCACCTCTTTCATTGTGACTTTGTTCTTGATAAGCAAGCTGGCGCAGGAGTGGCGGAGGTCATGGTAGCGAATCGGGCGAAAACCATTCTTCAAGAGCATTTCGCGGAAAACCCGTGTCACATAGTCCGGGGTCACAAGATGACCCATATCATCCACGCAGATGTAGTCCTTATATTCCTTGCAGTAGCTGCCGCCGCAAAGTTTCATTTGCTGGTGCTGGCGTTTTTGGGCTTTCAGTAAAGCCTGTTCTACTGCGGGAATCAGAGGTAAACTGCGGAAGCTGGCCTTGTTTTTTGTACGGCACTTGGAAACGTCCACCATTTTGCCATCCACATTGATGCGTTCAAAGGTGCGTGAAATCGTGACGATTTTCCGTTCAAAGTCGATGGCCGACCATTGCAGACCGATTACCTCGCTGCGGCGCAATCCATAGAACGCAGCAAGCATGACAGGAAGTTCCATTTTGGTATTTGCAAAAATAGGCAGCACTTCCATCAATTCATCCGCTGAATAATAGCTGGCAACAAAGTTATCTTTTTTGGGGCGCTCCACTTCGGCAGCAGGGTTATAGGGAATCAATTTGAGCTTTGCCGCGTCAGATAAAGCCTTGCGGATGTTGGCGTGGTAATGGAGAACTGTGTTCCCGCTGATGCCGCGCTTGTTAATTTCGTGGGTGTAGAACATTTCAATATCCAGCACTGTGATTTCGTTCAAACGTACTTTCCGTTTAGCAAAATACGGCCCAATCCACGATCTGACATTCTGGCAATAGCCGGAATAAGTAATTTCTTCCCAGCTTTTGCGTTTCCATTGCAACCAAAATTCAAGGTAATCCGAGAACAGCATACCCGGCCAAGGTGAATTCCATCTTTCATCTTCCGTTTTGTTTTGGCTTTTTGGTTGACGCTCGTTTACACCACGCACTTCCTCTCCGGCATTGGCTTCGCGGATCATCGTCAGGAGCAGCGCCTTGGCCTTGGTTGCATTGCGGTCGGTGGACAACCCTGTACTCAGCGTTTTGCGGTTTCGCTTTCCTTTTTCATCTGTGGGCAGATTCAGAACGACATAATAGAATCCGTGTTTTTGCGTAAGATAGCCTGTAACTTTCGTTTTCATTGCGTTGCTCCTTTCCGACTATCTGACGGTAATGGTGACACCTATATGATAGCGGATATGCGCTTTTTACTCCACGCTGTCGATTGTCGCATTGACAGTGTTGCAATCTTCGGGTGTTTCGTTCTGCAAAAAGCGAATTACGTTTACCTTGGGGATGCGGTAACTGCGTCCGATGCGAAATGCCTTGATTTTCCCTGCATTCAGCATACGATATGCCGTTTTCTTACTCACGGGCCGCGAACCGCCCAGCATCTCGCAAAGCTGTGGTACGTCCACTACATCGGGGTATTTTCGGAAAATTTCTCGCTTTCCAAATGGTTCTCCCATAATCGTCAACTCCTCTCAAAAATAATTGCGGATTTAATTCCACAAGCATGGCGGTCACCTGTGGAAAACAAGTGACCGCCATAATCTGAAATTAAATTGTATATCCTATTCGACACTACTTCCCGGATATAGGGCAGACCATTGACCCGGCTGCTGGAGCAGCGCCCGCGTCCTGTACCACATTGTTGGCAGTACCGCCGATTCCTTGAGGGTATCGCAACGGTGCGTATCATAATGATCGACCCTTTCATCGCATAGGCGGTGTTCCACGCCGCCCCTCTGAGCGCCTGTGAGCGCGTTTATAGCGACAGGAATATCCTATCATAGCTAAACCGCTGCACACGCCTTAGAGTCTGCTTGCCGTCGCTCCGTGGGTTGCGGCAAGATCGAATTTATGTAGCCAATGGTCTGGTTATTCTGCTTTCAAGGTTCTCTCAAGGGGAGAGGGCCTTTCAACACCCTCTATAACTTATATACTCTGCAAAAATAAAAACCTTGAGGGAAAAATTAAAATTATTTTTCGCGCTGCTCACATACGAAATTTGGAAACCGCAATCAGAAATTCAATGACCTGTGTTTGAAACAGATCTTCGTCAAAGCGGCCATTTACAAAGCTGTAACTGCGCAGCAATGTGTAGTAGCGCTCATACAGCTTTTGGATAGCGGTGTGGTTGGCTTTCTTGGCCTGTGCCAGCAGTTCTCTATATGCTCCCATCAGTGTTCCCCCATTGCCTTGCGGATTTTATTGATTGCATTGTGTTTGTGCGTACTCACGGTGTCAGGCTTGATTTTCAGCTTCGTCGCCGTATCGGCAATCCATTCCAAAGATTATAGGCAAACCGTGTCAGCTTGGTTGTGCCGTTGGTCTGCCATCCTGCGGCCAGCGATTCCGGCTTGATTTCGTCCTTTTCAAAATTGAAACAAGCGTCAATGTTATTCCGAAGTGCGGGTACTGCTGTCAAGATGTAAATCAGTGCGCGGTGGTAGCTGTCCATTGCCTTGCAGCGGTTGAGGTGGGTTAAGTATGCCCTACGGTGGGCAGGGGTCATAAACTTAGGTTCGGTCATGGTGGTGTCCTCCTGCTTTCTTTATATATGAGGTTATATTTTTGAGATTCTAAGGCGGGCGACACCCCGCCTTTTGTTTGTGTAAAATCATGCTCTTAGCGTTCTCCGTGGTCGATGGGTTTGATTTTCAGCTTATTGCCATCGCGCTGGAATTGCTCGTACTGTTCAGGAGTGCATTTCATCGGCAACAGGCCGTGCGGCGTGGGGAGAAAGACAACAGGGTTATGATACAGCCTTTCATATAAGAAAACCTGTCTATCAGTCAAACTGATAAAGTCTTCTCCGCCATTGCCGCAGACCACAAAAGAACCTGCAAGAAAACTGTATGTCCGTAAAGCCGGTTAGGCGGCAAACCGTCAATCTTCCCGGAGTCGTTGCAGATAACGCAAACGCTATCTCTCCACGGACGGCAACATTCAATATCACCGCCGACAAGCTCCTGCAATGCCCTTAATGTGTTGGGAATTGTGCGTTCCTCCGGGTATTTACCGGGCTGTACATACAGCACGCGGATTTCATTTTCACTCATAGGATTCACTCCATTTCACCGGGTTTAGTCGTGAGTAATTTGTAAGTCTTAGTATCCTTGGGCTGGGGGTTGTTGAAAGGGATAAGGCTGTTGCCCATTTTGATAATGCCCTCACCGGGCTGGGCCAGCAGCAAGTATTTTCGCTGCGGCTCGGACAGGCCGTACAACTCCACCACGCTGTCAATGTCCTTGGTCTGTCGCAGCATGACCACAAATTCGGAGTTTGCCAGCATGGCATAGGCGGTGTCATTGGTAAGGCAGTCCTGCACATTTTGCGTGATGCCGGTGGCGTAGGCGTTGTACTTTCTGAATCGCTTCCAACTTGTGTACAGGAAATTGGCGCTCAAAGAATCGCGCAGCAGCAGATAGATTTCGTCAAAGTATACCCATGTGGCGGCCTTGGGGTCGTTGCGTTCGTTGCTCATAACAGCGGTGCTGATGTACTCCAGCATGGACAGCATGGCAACAGGTTTATGTCTAATTGTTCTGTTTAAGCCCATGGCAATGTTTAGCCAAGCGATGCCCTGCGCCGCACGGAATTGCTTGTCTTGCTGGATGTGGACGATGCCAAGTTCATCCATCTCAAAAGAACCAGATATTTCCAGCCGTACAGCGTAGCCAAAATCAGGTAGCCTGCTGCCGCCAACCCCGCAAAAAGCGGAGCCAGCATCAGATAAGTCGAAACGCCCTTGCCCAATGCCTCAACAAGACCGTGTCGCATACTGCTGAGCGTAATGACGGAAACGGGTACCAGCCCGCAATTCAGGCAGGTGAAAATCACGGTCGGGTTCTTCAGCATAAACGAGTTTATAATCCGCAGCCTTTATACGGGTTTTCGCATAAGCATAGTTTCTGAAAACGAAATCACGGTTATTGGTTTGATAAATCTCATAAGGGTAAGTCTGTCTCTTTTCTTTACGAAAGCCGCCCGGCCAATAGATGTCCCGCGGCAATCCCAATGGCTTGTCCATCTTATCCGGGAACACAACCGGGGTAATCGGCATACCAACCTCAGCTGCTTCCAAGATTTCCTTTTTAAATCTGTCTACATCCGTAAAGGGCGTAACATATCCGACTATTTTTCCATCATCACTAAGATATTCGATGTAGCCAATTACGTTATCAGAATTTCCCATTTGGTTTACCTCAATAAAAAAGACCCTGTACAAATTTGTACAGAGCCTTGTGTGAATACTAATTCGGTTTTATGCGGGACGATTATTGCTGCGTTCGCTGCGCTTGATGCCCATGAACGGAGGAACCGAGGAACGGGTCAAGCCTTGTTCACGCGCCTTTTGCAGTTGGTATTCATGCAGTGCAATCGTATCCAAGAGATCCCGCATTTCCTGCGTCGCACGATAGTAATTGATGCCGTATCGCTTGCATACAGCACTTAAATTGTTCAGCATTTCGATGCTTTCTTTGGACATACGCTTCACTTCAATGTCAATATGCTCGTTCATACGTGACCTCCTTTTATGAAAGATAAGTGTTAAATATTGTAAGTGCAGCATTATCCGCGATCATCAACATAATAGGACCGCCAGACTGCTTTGAGAAAATGCGGACCGCACCAAAATCACTTATATAATGTCTGGCCAATTCATCAGTTTTTGCTTCAAAGGTTACAACGCCATTTTTTCCACTGTCGATAGAAAGCTGAATGCCAAAAGCAATCATCATCCGCCCAATATCGACATATTTTCGATGCGAAACCAGTGTGGGATTGCTGTCGGGGTGGCTTTCAATATATTCGATATAAACAAACATGCTCTCCGGCGTTTCACGATATGCACCCAAAGCAACGATTTCTCCATCCTCGGTTTTGGCTGCGTATTTCTCTAAATCCGGGTCACCGATAAATTCGCTTGTCCAATCCGTTTGCCAGCAGGATTTTGTACCGGCAAGGTCAGCGTCTGTGGCACGATCTATTTCAATGGGGATTTTTCGTTCGGTTGCTGTTTCTGTAACAAAATATTGCAGTATCATTTTCTCACCCCTGATTGTATTATATCGAATTGTCATGGAAAAATCAATAAATGATTATTGCCCACTCTTTTCCAAACAGCTAATTATCTCCATCATTTTGTATTCTGACGGAGATTTTAAGATAAATGATGGAGATGATCATCATCGTTCAAGTCTTTCCCAAAAAGACAATTTACCTCCATAGCGCTCGTCCTGTGGTCGCACTTTGGCAGCGGGCAGTTCATCGCTTGCCATATCCGCGACTTGCGGGAGAAAAAGTAGTCGGCTGTACCGGTCTGCCTGATCCTTGGATAGCCCTATGACCTTATCGCCATTTAGTCCGCAAACGAGAAAGCGTCCGCGCACAGTCACGCCCTCGTCATTGACCTGTCTGTTATATTTCAGTCGGCTTTGGGCTTTGCTGCATATTAGCCCGATTCGCGGTGTGCCAAACGGTTTTAGGATTTGGCTCTCGCCTTCAATAACTTCGGAAGCAGCCGCTATCGCGCTGGGAAAACCCGCTTGATAAGGGCAGTAGCCGGGTTCAACAACTAATAATCTCGTCATCGGTGTCACCCCTCATCTGCTGCCGTGCTGGTGGGCGCGGGCATAGTTTTCCAGCAGTTTTACGATAACCTGCTGCATCTGGTCGCTCGTAAATCCTTTGGGGAAATAGCGCTCAACTTTAGCAACTGGAATCATAAGCTGCGGGTCACGCGGCTTTACACTTGGCGGCTTGGCGGCCATAATATGCTGGATTTTTTCGGATGTCAACACGCTTTCCTTGCTGGCCTCCTTGAGTTTTTGTGCTTGTGACAGTGAGGGAGTACAGCCCTCGGATTCCATATAAGAGAGGAAGTCCTCTTGTTCTTCTGGGGTAAGGTAGCTAAGTTCTACGGCGGGAGTGGTTTTTAGCTTGCCATCATCCACCATTTTCATGAGTTCAGGGGTGAGTTTGTTCAGACGGATAAAGCGCTGGACTTGCTTAACACTTTCACCGGCTTCATCCGCGACAATTTGGTTTGAACGACGCTCATCAAAATTCGGGCCAACTTGGCCCGAATTTATTTTTGACGGTCTGCCGCTCTTTCTCTTTACAGCTTCCAGCTTCATCTGATACGCTTTCGCCTTTTCACTCGGTAGAATATGCTCTCGTTGGCAGTTACTGTCCACCATCAGAATAATAGCAGTATCATCGTCCATATCCCGCACGATGCAGGGCATAGTCTCCACGCCAGCCCGCTGACTGGCATGGCAGCGACGGTGGCCAGCTACAATTTCATACCCACCATCTTTCCGGGGGCGGACAATGGCCGGGGTCATGACACCGTATTCCTTGACACTGTCCACCATTTTGTCCATCTCGTCATCGTCACGAACTTGAAAAGGGTGATTCCGAAAGGGATGTAGTTCCGTCAGTGGCAAAATTTGGATTTTCTCCAGCTTTGCATCCTGCCGTTCCTGCTCACTCGAAAACAGATTATCGAGCGAGGGCAGATTGATGTTGCTGCCGTACTCTCTCATTCTCCGTCACCTCCTTGGCAAGCGCTTTGTATGCCAAACTGGCCGGGCCGTTGGCATCGTAGGTCAGCACGCTATGTGTACTGGCGGCGCTTTCTGCTGTGCGCGTACTGACCGGGATTTCTGCACGGTAAATTTTCAGCGCGTGACCGTAGGCACTGCGCAGGGCAGCACACACATCTTTGGATAGGTTGGTGCGCTTGTCCACCATCGTCAGTACAATGCCGTCAATATCCAGCCGGGGATTGATACGGCGCTTTACTTGGTTGACGGATTTGAACAGGGATACCAGACCTTTGAGGGCGAAATGCTGTGCCTGCACAGGAATCAGCACTCGATCCGCCGCAACAAGCGATGCCACGGTGATGATGCCCAGCGAGGGCATACAGTCGATCAAGCAGTAGTCGTATTTATCCTTGAACGGCTCCAATGCCTGTTCCATGATTTTCTCGTGCGCCATAACATTTACAAGGCTCACTTCCATATCGGACAGCCCAATGTCGGAAGGAATGAAATCTACCTTTTCTTCATGGTGAATTACCACTTCTGGCGGCTTTTCGTCCTTGATAACAGATTCCATTAGGTCACTGATTGTTGCGCCGTTTTCGGTGCCCTCATAGCCGAGATAGCTGCTCAAATCGCCCTGCGGGTCGGCGTCCACCAACAGCACCTTGTAGCCCATAGCCGCCAGTGCTGTGCCGAGGTTTACTGTGGTGGTCGTTTTGCCAACACCGCCTTTTTGGTTTGCAACTGCAATAGTTTTCATGTTCCGCTCCTTTACCGTTCCATGCTGATAAGTCTACGAGCCGCCAGCAGATAGTCGTTATAATCCTTGCCTATGGCCGGGGGAGTGTCCTGTATAATATATCCGCGTTCTGCAAGCCGTTTCGCAACAATTTTTGTGAAGTTCCGTCCGGGGTCGTCACGGTCAAAGCAAAGCGACACGCGCTTTACTTCGGGATGCTGCTGCAAGAAGTAGTCAATCGGCTGATGGTTCAACCCGCCCAGCGCCAAGTAGTGGACGCTGCGCCACGGGGAATCGTGTTTGTACTGCCGCAGCGTTGCGCCGGACATGGCATCAATGGGGGCTTCGTAGATTTCCACGGCATCGCAGGTTTCCGATTCGGCGGGAATCAGAAAGCCATACTGCTTTTGGCTGCCTGCGACATCTCCGCGAAAGCTGCCTTGACAGCCACGCTGGAAAGCAGAGTGCGGCACGCCGTTTTCATCTTTGCCTACAAAAACGCAGTTTCGATAGCTGCCGCGCGTGGTCTGGTACAGGATTCCGCTGCCCACGCAGTAGCGCAGCACTTTCGGGCTGATGCCGCGGTTCATCAGATAGGCCGTTGCAGCTTCGGCGTTCCTGTCCGCAGGCGGCAGCACAAAGGGGCGGGATGTCTGCTGCTGCACAGGTGCTGCCTTAGCCGTCTGAACAGAGACCGGCATCGGTGTCATTTCGTTCAGCAACCGTACCGCTGAGACAAAATCCATGCCCTCGACCTTTACCAGATAGTCGAGTGCATTGTTGCCACCCTTGCTCTGCGAAAACCAGTGAAACAGCCCATTTGCGGGCGTGATAACAAGGCTGCTGTGCGTCTTGGTGCAATACTCCTTGTCCGTTTTGCGAACCAGTTCGCCGGGGTGATAGGTTTGAAGATACTGCATCACGCTGATACGCCGCGCAGCTTCGATATTTTTCTGATATTTGCCCATGATGACCTCCGATTTTTGAAATAAAAAAGCACCTTGCCTGTGGACAGGTAAGATGCTTATAAGAACCGATATTCTCTTTTTCAGTTGGCTGTTTCTTCAGCCAGTTGGAGAGGGGGTGTGGGGGAGAGGAACGCGCCGCGCCCTATTCCTATAAAAAGATATAGTTTCCCCTTGGATGGTTGATATGATGTGACATAGTGGCAGAACGGCATTTCTTAAATAATAGCGGGTCGCCAAACCGTTAGATAGTAAAAAAATGTCCGCTATTGGGTACTGCCGTTTTTTATGTGCCTCTACTTTCCGAATGCGTTGTTTTTTTGTCTGCCATTTTTGAAAGATTGTCCACAAAGCGAGAATGATTTCTCAACTACGTTGGTCTGCCAGATTTCCAATCGTAAGTACGTCCGAAAATCAAAAATTGTATCGTGGATAGGTGCTTTTTCACTAAAAAAGGGCAGGAAATAAGTTCCTTGAAATTCCTAAAAAATCCACCAAGTTCTTCTCACTTGGGCTGACTCAAAATCCGTTGGTGGTGACACCGTATGGGTTCGACCCCCATCACCGGCATAAAAATAATCCCCTTGACCGCGTCCCGGTCAAGGGGATTATTTTTATCCCTTTTATTTTTTCTTCTCGTGGCCGTTCTCGACCTCGCTGGTGCCCTGCTCCAGCAGGTAGGTGGCAGTCAAGTCGGCAATGTGCAGCTTGACGGCGAGGGGATAGGTGTTGTAGGCATCGCTGACGGCAAAGCTGCCGCCGCGCACGGCATCGTCAAAGCCGCCCATGTGCCACCGGATCGCAATGGCCTCGGCCGTTTTCAGCCGCATAAAATGCTCGATCAGATAGACACTTTTTTCCCCGTGGCCGTAGGGCAGCTGGTCAGCTACCTGATAAAAGGGAACCTTCTCCCACTGGCCGGTCACATCGTTTTTGACATTGCGGGTGCTTACTTTATAAAAGTTTGCCTTGCACAGGTCATGCAGCAGGCCGCAGATGGCGTAGCTCTCGGCGCTTTCCCCCTCGGTGAAAAAATGCTGCATCATCGCATTGTACACATTGATGCTGTGCATGACAAGGCCGCACTCACAGGCACCGTGGAACCGGGTCGAGGCCGGCGCGGTGAAAAAATCCGTGGTTTCCAGCCAGCTCAGCAGGCGGTCAGCGCCGGGGCGGGTGATATTCTTGTTGTAGATCTCCACAAATTCGGCGTGATAGTCCTGCATACAAGCCTCACAGTTCCATGTCGTCCAGAATGCCCTTCAGCGTTTTCAGCTCGTCCTCGGTCAGGCTGATGCCCTTGGCCATGCGGCTGCCATCGGGGGACCAGTCGCGGATGTCGTACTTCGGCGGGTTGCCGTTCCAGCTGACCATATTCAGCTGGCGCTCCCAGCCGCGGGCATTGGTGGAAAGAACGGCGATGCGCTCGGTAACTTCATAGGTAAATTCTGCCATGATACAGACTCCTTTTATTTATATAAAATTGTGTAAGCACCATAATAGCGGATTCGCTCCGAAAATGCAAGAGGAAAATCCGCTCACCCTACCCGGACGGCCAGCAGGGCAAAGCGGGCATCGGTGCCGATGCGGGTATCCCCGCAGGTCGAAAGCGTCAGCAGCTGGGTGCCGTACTCCGGGGTGACGCCGGTGTCGTACAGCGATTTTTCGGTGATGGCGGCCACACGGCGCTGCCAGTCCAGTTTATTGTCGGCGTCAAAAAAGGTGTAGTAGGGCAGCTCGTCAGCGCCCAGCGCGGTGTCCAGCACGGCTGCGACCTGCCAGGTGGCGGTCTCGTACAGCGTGTCAAAGGTAAAGGTCGGGTGGGCTTGGCAGAAGGCCTCGTCCCGGTAGCGCACCAGCTGGCCGAACATCGACCCGTCCCGCATATTGTGGCCGTAGATGAGCCAGTTATCAGTGGGCGCGTCCGGCTCCACCGAGCAGCGCTCATCGAGGAACAGCGTGCCGCCCACGGCATAAAACCGGTCAAAGCCGCGCCGCAGGTAGTATTCGTTGTCGCCGGGGGTCTGCACCACGGGCAGGTCGATGCCGGTGCCGTCGATGCGCAGCCAGCCGATGAGGGCGGGGG
>ERZ779820.1622-NODE-1622-length-13795-cov-11.903394_pt1 | contig 13795 bp, 5 predicted proteins | sample MGYA00511563_ERZ779820 | MGnify/ENA primary metagenome ERZ779820 (study PRJEB29588, sample SAMEA1964852) | human gut metagenome | biome: human gut; feature: human-associated habitat; material: faeces | place: Denmark | collected 2008/2010 ...
CGTGTAGATAGTTTGTAATGTCAAAAAACATTTATGCCCGAGCGAAAGGTTTAGTTAAATGTAAAATTGAAAATTGAAAATGGAAAATTAATGTCGGGAAGACAGTTTGTAATGTAAAAAACATATTATGCCCGACTGTAAAAATGTAATGGTTCTCCCCTACAGACAATACACAATTTTCATCACATCAAAACATATTATATAAACATAAATATTCATCCGCTTCTACAGCTCTTCTGTAAATAGAACGGGGATGCGTTGCCGCATCCCCTGAAAATTACATATATCATATCACAGATTTTAAGATAAAGATATTCGATTAATTATTTAGCTGCTTTCTTTCTCTTAAGAACAAAGAGAAGAACGCCTGCACAAGCGATAAGTGCTGCACCGCCAACATAGAACATCATTGTACCCATACCACCTGTCTTAGGAACAGTTACAGGGTAGTTAGCAACAGCATTGTTGCCGTCAACTGTAACATTACCTACAAATGTGTACTCCTTGCTCTTGTCGATGTTTACTTTGAATACTGAGCTGTTGAGGTTGTAGTCTGCAGGAGCTGCTATCTCTTTTGCATAGTATGTCTGTGTAGCATCAAACTTGAATGTTGTTGTTGTACCTTCAAGAACAAATGTAGCCTCGCCGTTATCGCCTGTCTCAGCAACTACATTTACATTCTTGTCGTCAACTTTAACTGTAAGAGGTGTTTTAGCCTCTGGGTCTGTGAAGATCTGGAATTTAGCTTTAGCAAGCTTCTGAGTTGTGTCATTGCCGTTAACCTTAACAACCTTCATGCCGTATGTAAATACATCAGGTGAAGTTGTACCGGGTTCAAAGTTTGTATCAGAATCGTTACCATAAACAAGACCGTCTGTGTTGCTGATAGCTGTGTTGAGCTTAGTCTTTTCGTTTAAATCAGCTGTGTATGTAACAACAACTTTTTTAGCATTATAGAATTCCTCTGATTCAAGTGTAGCAGATTCGAATACAACTGCGAATGTAGCAGTTGCCTCACCGGTCTTGCCTTTGTAAGTATAGTTCTTTTTAATAGAGTAATCTGTACCCAAAGTAAGAGCATCAACTGCGCCGTCGTACTTAACTACAACTGAATTCTCGTTGAATGTAAGACCTTCATCCATTGTATCAACGATTGCATACGTTTTTAGCTGGTTGTCGATTGAACCTGCTGTTGAAGCTGTAAGTGTGTAGGTTACAGTCTTATTGTTGTCGCCTACATATTTCTTGTCAGCTTTCTTGTCAACTGATACTGAGCTTGTTGAAACCTTTTCAGCAAGGTTGTACGCTGTCTGGTCAACAGAAACATACTCTGTGCCGTTGAAGTAAGGAAGTGCTGCGAGTGAGCTCTGAACACCAGTTACCTTAGCGGGCTTAGAAGTACAATATACATAGTAAAGACCTGGGTCTGTTACTGTTGCAGTAGCCTCTGTAACTGTTGAAGAAAAGCTGATTGTTGTAGCAGCTGTACCGAATGCAGCTTTGTCTGTCTTGTAGAGGTTATCACAAGCCGTGATGATTTGCTGTGACTTTGCATCTGAGTATGTGCCATTTACAGCATCCTCAAGTGCTTTGTCGGTGATAGTACATGAGTACTTACCTGTTGTGAGATCGAGGTTTGCAATCTTGAAGAAGCTGAATGTGTAATTACCGACTTTGTCAGTGTCATTTGCATCAACTGCAAGTTTGTACGTAGCTGAATAGCTCTCTGCTGCGCTTGCTGAGAATGGGATCATGAGAGCAATCATCATTACTGCAAGAACAGCTGCAAAGATTTTCTTTGTAGTTTTCATTTTTACTTTCTCCTTTGTGATTGATTTAATATATGTAATTATATTCTAACCGAATGGTTAAACGGGTTGGGGTGGCTGCATGGCAGACACCGGCTAACAACGGTGTCCGTAGCAGTCAAAGAGGTTTTCTATGAAAGAAACATATGATTAAAAAATCATCTGTTCTAACAATTTAAATCATATCGGGTTACTTTCTGCGTCCTGCTCTGCGTTTTTTACGAGCTTTTCCGTAATAGATTGCGTAGCCCGTGAACATTGTCACCGCAAGACCTGCAACCGATACACCGAGAACAAAATAACCGTTCATTCCGTCACCGCTTGCCGAAGGCATTGTGATTGCACCGTCAACATAATCATATGTAACATCGTACTTACCCTCAACAGGAAGTGTGAAGTAGGTGAGTGTGTAGTTCGGGGTGTAACCCTCTGACGGTTTGTACTCAAACAGACAGTATGTTTGATATTTTGAAGTACCTGTTATATAATTGTCGGAACTTTCGTTCCATACAACTTTACCGTTTGTTTTTGTAAACTCGCCCTGACCGTCCTTGAAGATTGTCAGTTTGTCAAACACAGCCTGACCGTTGCTGTCTGTCGTTTTAGAAACCATATGAGTTTTCATTGTGGCATCTTTAATGATTGTATTGATATCATCTGCAGTAAAGATATCCTCACGAGATACCTTCATCACAGCAAATTCCGTATCACTTACATTACCGCCTGTCTGATTCTTCTTGTTTACTGTTGCGCTTCCGTGTGTGGTTTTATTTTCAAACTCGGCTTTATCAACAGAAGTAGAATTGTTGAAGTATTCTGCAAGCTCAGCATCGGTTTTGTCTTTAATAGCTGAGCTACTAACCTTAATATACCTAGGCGGTGTTACTTTACCGTTTTCAAGAAGTTCAATCTCGGCAAGCCAGGTGTTCGTATCCATTATATAATCGGATGCATTTTCACCCTCGGCAAGAGCCTCGGTAATCTTAAATCTGTAAACACCCGCAGTGACTAATTTGAGGTTTTTGAATTCAACCTTACCGTTTTTGTCAGGTGTTTTCAAATTCGTGGAAACTGTTGCTGCGCTGTTTGTCTTGATAAAAGTCTTGCCGTCGGTATCAAGTTTTGTTGTATCCATTGATCCAAGACCTGTCAATGTATAACCGAACTTGCTGCCGCTGTAAGGCTGACCGTCAAGAGTCTTATTTACCGAAACAGCAAAGTTTGTAGGATTAACCTTATTGACAAAGTTAAGCACATTTCCTGTTTCGGCGAGAGTACCTTCAAATGTACCACCTTTGAAACTCTGATCGCCTACTTTATAGGGAATATAACCTGTAACGGTTTTCTCTGTAATCTTATAAGTTGCACCTACAGGAATATTGAGAAGCTTAATGCTTTCGCCCTTTTTGATTGTGAACGAACCGTCCAAGGGTGTACGGTAAGCTGTGCTTGAATAATCACTTGCGCCCTTCTCTTTGAGCTGATACTCAAGAGGATAGGTCTTGTAGTCATAGGTTGAACCGTTGCCGTCAAAGTCGAGAGCAATTGCAAATGTAAACTGCTGACTTGTGTCGTAGTCGGTTGTACCGTTTTCATCAACAACATTCTTTGAAATTTCAAGAGGTGCTGTCACTATCTTGTTGGTATAGTCGAGCTGGAGCTGTGCATAAGCCTTTTTATCAGCGGGATCCGCAAGATTGAATGCCGACTCCGTAGCTGAACCGCTACTGATTGGTGAACCGTCTTTGTTGTTAACAAGCTCCCAGTTCGTTGTGTATTTAAGCTTACTGCTGTCTGTTGACTCGTTAACCTTCATATCGTTGCCGGTCTTGAATGAGTTGTCAAAGTCAGCTATATAATTATCTTTAAGTGTGAAACCGCTGTTTGAAAGAGTTTCACTGCTTGTGCTTTCGTCTGATTTTGTAAGCTTGTAGCCTTTACCGGAGGTATCTTTGCCGTTCTCTTTGATTGTATAATCAAAAGTTTCATTAGCTTTGAGGTCATCTGAAATTTCAGAAACAACATCGCCTGTATCAAGTGCCTTTGTAACCTTGAGGTCATTGTTGGCAGGTGTCATTGTGAAGTTTACTGAGAAGTTAGACTCAGCCTCACCACGCTCCATATAGAATACTACCATATGGTATGTCTTGTTAGGATCAAGCTTAGTACCATTGTTGATTGTCTTTGTAACGGTGCCAAGGTTTGTATGATGTAACGAACCGTCTGCAGAATACTGAGTGCCGTTACCGTTCCACATTTTACCGTAAAGATCTGAAAGTGTAAGGTCACCTGAAAGTTTATCGTCACTTACATTCTGCCGCTTACAGAAAATAGCACCTGTGTTGCTTCCAAACTGTGACTGCTTAAACTTGTAGAAACCGTCTGATACTTCATACGGTTGAACATACTTAGTTTCCGAACCCCATGTATAAACGCAGAAGTCATTATAAGCGGAATCTGTTCCAACCCAAAACTCATCACTCGGAACTGTAACTGTTGTCGATGATGATGAAGTCGATGACGGAGTTGAGTAATCAGCAAATACATTGTCGGCTGTTGCGGTCATTGAATTAAAGTTAATTGAACCGCTTGCCTCTTTATGGTCACCAGCGAGGTCGAGAGCAAGCTCTGCATCAGCACCTGTTGAATCTTCACCGATATAAACCCAAAGGTCATCGTCACCGCTAAAGTTAAAGGTTGCAGGTTTGTCGTCTGCAAGTAAACCGTCCTTCGGAACTCTGAAGTCTATATCAAGTCTGATACCGAAACCATAGTCAAGGTTATCGTTAGTACCCTTGCCAGATGATGTAGCCGAAGTATTGTTGAATGGGAAAATACCATAACCGTTGGTGCCACCGAAGCTACCCAGGTCATCGAGAATTCCATACTTCTTATCCGCACCGTAGTTAATTTTTGTAGGTGTGAGGCCGTTCCATGTGAAGTAGATGTTATCGGCTGCATTCTTTGAAGTGAATTCATAAGTAGTAACACCTGCATCGTCAGTAGTTGTACGGAACGGGAAAGATGACTTATAAACATTGGCAACTCTTGCACCATTATATGTAGCGGTTGAAAGTGCCTCAGCATCAAAGTACGGGGCTTTAACACCATTTATAACCTGAAGATTGCCCTTGCTGTCAAGCCTGTTGTACATAAGACCCTGTAAGGACTGGTTATAATTACCGCCACCCCATTTCATACCGTTGGAGTTGTTTACTGCATAGTAATAGTTATCATCATAATTGTTGATGTTTGTAAGTCCTTTTGCGTGAGTCTTAAATGTATTGTAGTGGGCTTCACCCTTATACATATTGCCGAAGTAGAGAGGATACTTCCAGTCCGACTTATAGTTTAAAGCAATGTTGCTTATGTAGCTGTTGAAGTTATCAAACTGATACCAATAGTCATACATATTGCCATTACCCTGACACTGAAGATACCCTTTCTCCTGCTCCATATCAGACCAGTAGTCAAAGTATGTTGCATCAACGCCTACGATGTTAGGATTATTTGAGAATGAATTTTCAACAACAGCGTTATAGTCTACATTGCCTATTTCCGAGAATTTTGTCCAGCTTTCGCCTCTGGCTGTCTTAACATATGTAGCCGTGTTCTCGCTGTAGCCCAAATAATCATATCCCGAACCTGTCGGATATGACGTTGCGGAAGATGCACCGTTGAGATTAGATTTTTGCGGATGGAATCTTAAAACCGCATCTGTCGGAATTTTACCGCTGAACACCACATGACCGTTTACCGTGGTTTGTGTAAGCTCAACTGTTCCTTCATAGGCATCGTTGTAGTCAAAAGTTGCATAAACCTTTGAAAGCGACTTCCAGTCATCGTTTGAAACATAAACTGTTTTATATGTTGCCTTTGACTGTTTGTCGGGAGATTCAACAGAAAGGTATTTACTTTCTTTGAACGAGCCGTCAGTTGTAAGATAAAATTCTGTGTCACCCGAAGCACCCGAAATGTCGAGGGTCTTGATGAACGGATTAGTCCACTGACTTTTTGAGGCGTCATAAAGAGCATTATCGGTACTGTATGAATCGTTAATACTGAGGTTGCTTGTTTGATTATTGCCCTTGCTGTTGAAGATTACATATTTATAGGATGATTTAACATCCACATAGTAGTAATCGCTGTCCGAAGATGTAAGCTTGTTCATTGCAACACCGGGCCACTTTTCATTGCAGTCAGTATCGGTTACCCAAGAATATGCATAAGCTTCGTTATAGGTGTTACTGTTATGAAGATAGATACGGCGGGAATCGCTTGCAACAGTCTTTTCGGGAAGAGTAAATTTAACCCCGGAAGAAAGCTCAATTCTTGTTGCACCGGATGGTGCAGTGGTTTCAAAAACTCCCGAAGAATTTTTGCTTACAGTACCCGTACTGAGAACCGTGCCGTCATCCTTAGCAAAACGATATGTAACAGAAGAAAAATCTTTCCATTCCTTATTCTTGGTCAGGTTAATATAAATCTTCTGTCCCGAAGATGTTGCCGCAAATACATTAAGCGACATACCCGACACGGCACATACCGAAAGCATGATGGTAAGTGCAAGCACAAGGGAAAAGCTTTTCTTTACGGTTCTGCAAAGCTTTTTACCTAATTTCATAATTTTTTCTTCTCCTTCATTGCCGATTACTTTGTTTTGGCAGTCAAAGTACAATTAAACAGGACTGCATAGAACAGTCCAATATATCTGCCAACTAATTATGAAACGCAAATTTTTGAATTTGTTCTTCTTTTTGATTTGCATACAATTATATAATATTTTATTGCACTTTTGTAGAGGCAATATAACCAAACTTCGGGTAATATTTTTGGTTATTTTGCATATCCGCAAATACGATTTAATATTTTTGACCATAATGTGACTTTATTACTTATTTATCACCATTTTTTGTGTTTAAGATAAATTATGCCCATTGTGCAACCTTAACAGGCAGTTATAAAGTCAATTTCAGCACTGAATTTGTTGATTTTTAATTCCTTTTTCAAAAATATCAAAAATTTTTATGCAAGTTCACTCCAAGCTGCGCGTGTAGAAATATGTATTATTTTGCGATTGTTGTTTTTAAACATAAAATGCCCCAAAACCGGCATTTTACAGAAATTTTCAGATATATTTTTATAATTAATATCTATATCTCATCAAATTAATCACCGAACGCCTTGAAAATTCGGCATAAATAAAGGGCAGAGTATTGCTCTCTGCCCTTCAAAATGTAATTCACTTAAATCGCAATTATACAAACCGCTTTATGCAAACATATTAAAGATCTCTGCCGCAGCACTTCTTGTACTTTTTACCGCTGCCACACGGACAGGGATCGTTTCTGCCGATTTTCTTGCCCTTACGGATAGTCTTGTTGACAGAATCCGTACCGTCTGCAGAAGTTTCTGTAGGCTGAGCAACCTGCTCACGGTGAAGCGCCTGCTTTACGGCGTCCGACTGTTCAACAGTTCCTTCATCATCGGCTGCAGACTGTGCCGCTGCGGCAGCCCTCTGAGCCGCTCTCTTTGCAGCTGCAATTGCGTCCTGTCTTTTCTGAATCTCATAAACACGCTTTGGCATAATGAGCATCATCTTGACAGTATCCTCACGAATGCTTTCAATCATCTCATCAAACATATCGAAGCCTTCAACTCTGTACTCAACAACAGGATCGTGCTGACCGTATGAACGAAGTCTGATACCGCTCTTGAGCTGATCCATATTGTCGATGTGATCCATCCAATGTGTATCAACATTCTTGAGGAGGTAAACACGCTCCATCTCACGGATTGTTTCCTCGGGAAGAAGCTCTTCGTTTTCCTTGTAGATTTCGAGAGCATCATCAACGAGCATCTTCTGAATCTCTTCGGGTTCCATATCTTCAAGATCCTCAAGACTGAAATCGTACTTTGATTCATCTCTTATAAGCCAGCCTGCGTAGTAATCCTTGAGGCTTTGGAAGTTCCAATGTTCTGCCGGACCTTCGGGGAGATACTGCTTGATTGAAGTTGCGATTGTATCCTCAACCATTTTGAGGATTGTTTCGTGGAGATCCTCACCGTTAAGAACCTGATCACGCTGACCGTAGATGATTTCACGCTGTTTGTTCATAACATCGTCGTACTGGAGGACATCCTTACGAATGCCAAAGTTACGAAGCTCAACCTTTTCCTGTGAGCCTTCGATAATACTTGTGAGCATCTTGTTCTCAATGGGCATATCCTCGGCAACGTTCATACGCTCCATCATCATCTTCATTCTGTCGCCGCCGAACAGACGCATAAGGTCATCCTCGGTTGAGAGGAAGAAACGGCTGACACCCGGATCGCCCTGACGGCCTGCACGGCCACGGAGCTGGTTATCAATACGGCGTGACTCATGTCTTTCCGTACCCATAATGTAAAGACCTCCGGCCTCTCTTACCTTTTCAGCCTCGCCCTTAATTTCTTCCTTATACTTGTCATTCAGTTCTCTGAATGTATTTCTGGCATTGATGATTTCTTCATCATCGGTTTCCGCATAACCTGTAGCTTCTTCAATAAGCTCCTCTGTAAAGCCCTGCTTACGCATTGCGGCTTTTGCCATATACTCTGCGTTACCGCCGAGGATGATATCGGTACCACGACCTGCCATGTTGGTTGCGATTGTTACCGCACCGAGTTTACCTGCCTGAGCAACAATTTCAGCCTCTTTTTCATGCTGTTTTGCATTGAGGACATTGTGCTTAATGCCTCTCTTTTTGAGCATTTTTGAAAGAAGCTCCGACTTCTCAATTGAAATTGTACCGACAAGGACAGGCTGTCCCTTTTCGTGAGCCTCAACAATTGCGTCAATAACAGCGTGGAACTTGCCGTTTTCTGTCTTATAAACCGAATCGGGGAGGTCTTTTCTTAAAACAGGCTTGTTTGTAGGAATTTCAACAACATCAAGCTTGTAGATTTCCTGGAATTCTTCCGACTCTGTCTGAGCAGTACCTGTCATACCAGAAAGCTTTTTGTAAAGACGGAAGTAGTTCTGGAATGTGATTGTAGCAAGAGTCTTGCTTTCGCTCTGAACCTTTACGCCCTCTTTAGCCTCAATAGCCTGGTGAAGACCTTCGTTAAAACGACGTCCGTACATAAGACGACCTGTAAACTCGTCAACGATGATAACTTCGCCGTCCTTGACAACATAGTCAACATCAAGCTTCATAACGCCGTTGGCTTTGATAGCCTGATTTACATGGTGCTGAATTGTAAGGTTATCGGGATCGGTAAGGTTTTCAATACCGAAAAATTCTTCGGCTTTCTTAACACCGCTCTGTGTGAGGGTTGCTGTTTTCTGCTTTTCATCAACAACATAATCAATGTCGTTTTCTTTGTAATATTCCTCCATATCCTCTTTTGCGTCAAGTTCTGCAAAACGCTGAACTTTAAGAGTTTTTGCAAAAGTGTCAGCCTTTGCGTAAAGGTCTGTTGACTTGTCGCCCTTACCCGAAATAATAAGAGGAGTTCTCGCCTCATCAATGAGGATTGAGTCAACCTCATCGACAATCGCAAATGCGTGTGGGCGCTGAACCTTGTTTTCCTTGTAAACTACCATGTTATCACGGAGGTAGTCAAAACCGAGTTCGTTGTTTGTTCCGTATGTAATGTCTGCGGCATAAGCCTTTTTTCTGCCCTCGTTATCGAGATCGTGGCAGATAAGACCAACCGAAAGACCGAGATATCTGTAAAGCTTGCCCATCCACTCTGAGTCACGGCGGGCAAGGTAATCGTTGACTGTTACAATGTGAACACCTTCGCCTGTAAGAGCGTTGAGGTATGCAGGGAGGGTAGCAACCAAGGTTTTACCTTCACCGGTTTTCATCTCGGCGATTCTGCCCTGGTGAAGAACGATACCGCCGATAATCTGAACGGGGAAGTGCTTCATACCAAGCACTCTCCAGCCTGCCTCACGACAGGTTGCAAATGCTTCGGGGAGAATATCGTCTGTTGTTTCGCCGTTGGCAAGTCTTTCTTTAAGAATTGTTGTCTGGTTCTTGAGTTCACTTTCGCTCATAGCCGCATATTTATCTTCGAGTGCAAGCACCTTGTCACAGATTGGTTGCACACGCTTAACTTCACGCTTGCTGTAGTTGCCGAACATAGCCTTTAAAAAATTCATCAGGGTTCTTCCTTTCAATGTACCGAAAAAATCGGTCAAACTGTATTTTCAATAATTTCAATAATATAATTTTAATTTACTGCACCGCAGACGCTCCAAGGCTCTTTGCAGCCTGAATCATTGCGGCCTCAACCACGGGACCGGCATATTGGAAGCCGAAACCCGAATCCTGTACAACACAGGCAAAGGCGAGAGGGCAGTCCTCATCTTTTGAGTAGCCGACCATCCAGCCGTTAGGGTTCTTATCATCGCCGACTTCACCCGTACCTGTTTTTGCACAGACTGTAAGTCCGCCAAAAAGGTTGTCGCCGTAGTAATCCGAAACAGTGTATCTCATAACATCATCAAGCTTTGTCGCCGTATCGGATGAAAAAAGCTCCTGTCCGCTGCTCTTGTAGTTTATGCCGAGTGCGGAGAGTATGGACTCATCTTTGATAAGGGTAGGGTTTGTAGCCTTACCGCCGTTTGCGATTGCACCACAGATAATTGCCATCTGCATCGGGTTTACCTTGTCATTATACTGACCTACACCCGACCAGCCAAGCTGGTTTTCATTGGCATCGCTGACATCATATGAACCTTTTGCGGTTTTAATTCCGTCAACATCAAAGGAGCTGTTAATGCCGATTTTCTCGGCAGTTTTTGTCATTGTGTCACTTCCGAGTTCAACGGCAAGCTTTGCAAAAACAATATTGCAGGAATGTGCCATTGCCTCTTTATATGTCAGCGTTCCGTGAGTTTCCGTACAGGTAACTTCACTTCCGCCTATGTTCTCACTTCCGTTACAAACCCAAGTGCGGTCATAAAGGTCGGGAATATTCTCGATTGCCGCCGCAGATGTAACGATTTTGAAGATTGAACCCGGGGTAAAGGTTGACGAAAGCACATTATCAAGGTAAACGCCCTCGTATTCGCTTTCGTTGTCCTCGGTAATTTCGGGAGGAGCCTGCGGATCGTAAGCCATGGTGCTTATGGAACAGATAACCTCGCCTGTTTTGTAGTTATATATTACACAGGCACCTTTTTTGTTATAAGCTGCAAGAACATCATAAGCCGCCGCACAGGTTGCGGAATCGACTGTCAGCTTTATATCGTGAGAGGCACGCAATGATTCCGGCATATTAAGTCCGAAAACAAGGTTATAGCCTATCAGCTGAGAACGATACATACTTTGAACAGCCGTTGAAATGTTAAGACTGTCATCACCGACAACATGAAGCAGAGATTTTCTTACGCTCTCGCTTTCGTTATAAACTCTTTTACCGTCAACCGTCTGTGCAAGAGCCGTGCCGTTGCGGTCATAGATTGCTCCTGCCTGTGCAAGGCCGCCGTCACCTGCTATATGCGCATTATATGCCTGATCAACCCAATCGTCTGCCCCTGTTACAAGCTCAAAGGCAAGATAGCCGAGTCCGCCGATAAACGCAAGCGCAACTATATATATAAGTGTACTTCTGCGAAGTATTTTTTTCAAACCTTACACCACCCTGTGTATCAAGTGAACAATCGAAAAATTAAAGAAAATGCGGCTTTGCTTGCAAAGCACTATGAATACGGTCGGGAGATAGAGCCTTTTATTTTGCTGTTTTTCCTCTCGACAACAATTTTTCATTTTCAATTTACTAAACTTATCTTTTTACCGAATAAGTTCTCTCGTCTGCGGCTTTGATGAATGCAACAAGTCCCCAACAAGACATAATACTTGAACCGCCGGCAGACACAAACGGAAATGTTACGCCTGTGAGCGGAAGGACATCGGTTGCACCGAAAACATTGAGAGAAAGCTGAACGACAAAAAGTCCTGCCGCACAGCACGCTGAAATTGAATAAAAGGTACTTCTGCTTCGGGTTGTAATTGCCCTTGCATAAATAAACATTGCACCTACTGCCACGGCAAGTGTGAACGCAACGATAACTCCCATTTCTTCCGAAACAAGTCCGAAAACAAGGTCACTTTCGGATGCGGCAACCTGCTTTAAAAAACCGTTGCCGATACCTACGCCGAAAAGTCCGCCGCTTGCCATATATGTGAGAACTCTTGCCTGCTGATAACCGAGGTTGTCCTGAGTATGTTCCCACACATGGCGCCAGCCCGAAAAACGGTCGGCAACATACGGTTTAAACTTGAGGACAAAGGTTACGCCGAAAATTGCAGCGGCAACAGCAAGAATAATCGTCTTGAAATCGCCCGAGCGCATAAACGCTGTGAGCAAAAATGTTACAAAGAAGATGAGCGCAGTACCGAAGTCACCCATAAGAGCCAAAAGACCGACGCATACTGCCGAGAAGATAATGTACTCAAGCAGGTTCTTCTTTGTCATCAACACATCAAGCGAACTTGCGCCGATAAAGATGAAAATAATCTTTGCAAGCTCTGACGGCTGAAATGAAAACGAGCCGATATAAATCCAGTTGGCGGCGCCGTTTGTAATCTTACCGAATACAATTGTTACACCCAAAAGACCGACCGCACAAATCATTGCCGGAAGTCTGAGTTTATTTACCTTGTCGGGATCTTCAATCAGCTTGATAATTATGCAGAAGAAAATCATACCTATTGCGGCGGCAACAAGCTGAACATAAGCCGAGCGTTCTGACTGTCTGATAAGCATCATTACGCCTATGCCCGTCAAAAACAGGGCAAGCGATTCAAGCTCGAAATTTACTCTGCGGATTACAAAATAGGAGATAAAGAAGAATCCCCATTCAACAGCCGCAAGAGCGCCGAACAGCACGAGCGGAGCCATTGTATTTGTGCCGTCATTCCAGAACATTGCCTGAACGCACATAAAGAAGTGAAAAAATGTAATAAGAAGCATAAGCTTCCACGATTTCATTGCAGGCTTATCGCTGACCTTTGAGAAAAACCAGCTCGACTGCAACGGCTGTTGGAACTCCTCGCCTCTTTTTACTATAAGGCTTGTACCGCCTATTGTTATTGTATCGTCAATTAGCACCTTTGCTCTGCCTCTTGTTCTTTTGCCGTTGAGCATTGTGCCGCTCTTTGAGTCGGTATCGCTTACATACCAACCGTCTTTACGGCGAAGGAGTACGCAATGATTTCTTGAAACCGTCGGGTCATCAACGGTTACATCACTGCTTTTACTTCTGCCGATTGAATTTTCCCAGAAAAGCACGGGGAGCATCTCGCCCGTTGCAGGGTTCAAAAGTGAAATCAAAGGAGTTTCGGGACGACGGCGACGGCGCATTGCGGCAAAGCACTGGTACACAATTATTATTGCATAAACAGGCATAAGAAAACGCAGTGCAACAACACCCATATCGAAAATTATCGAAAGATCCGGCACTTTTTTCAACTCCTTCACAAATCATCTATCCTAAAAATAAGCATACTTAAAGTTATACAGTTTAAATAATAATCCAATTTCCTCCAAAAGTCAATAGCCGAGTGCCTCGGCAGCCAATTCGTGAAGACAGTTTGTACAATAAAAAGACTTATGACGCCCGAGCGTTACTATCTATATTATAAGTGAAGTAACTTTGTAGCCGAGTGCCTCGACGGCCCATTCGTGAAGACAGTTTGTACAAAACAAACTGTAGGGGCGTTCATTGGACGCCCGCTTGATGAATGGTTTTGTTTAAACATCTATGTTTTGATGTGATAAAAATCGTGTATTCTAATGTAGCGGCGAACACGGTTCGCCGCTGCGTTATTTCGATAACTCTGTTTCATTCATATAATTTATTTCTATCACAATATTTCTGCCATTGCTTGCGGGCGTCCAATGAACGCCCCTACAACACAAATTGCAAAGACAATTACAAATATTTGCTCGGGCAAAATATGTTTTAAAATATACAAACTGTCTGCACA
>ERZ779820.1626-NODE-1626-length-13790-cov-2.354350_pt1 | contig 13790 bp, 15 predicted proteins | sample MGYA00511563_ERZ779820 | MGnify/ENA primary metagenome ERZ779820 (study PRJEB29588, sample SAMEA1964852) | human gut metagenome | biome: human gut; feature: human-associated habitat; material: faeces | place: Denmark | collected 2008/2010 ...
AACAGTGCCTACAAGAGGAACATTGACAACCTCGCGGCGGACCAGATTGAAATTATCATCAATGATCTCGATCGCACGGGGCTTGGTGGCATCTCTGCGGATATATCCGTTTTTTTCCAGAGCTTCCAGATGGGAGTGAACGGAAGATGTGGATTTCAGGTTTACTGCTTCACAGATTTCACGGACGGAGGGCGGAAAACCTCTGTTAAGGATCTCATTTTTCATATAATCCAGTATTTCCTGCTGCTTTTTACTGATTCTGCCATATGTCATGTGTACTTACCTCCCTGGGTTGATTTTATCTGCTGTCGACCATAATATGACAGCATCACGAAATTATATTTTGAATAGTATAACATACTTTTGAAAAAATGGCAAACGGATATTCGGAAAGTATGTTCGCACGTTTTAAAGCTTGTATTCATTTAAATAAAATGTTACAATAAAACGAACTTTAAGAGATGAACGATGTAAAGGAGGCATTCATTTGCCGGATAATAAAGTACATTCCGGAAAAACTCCGGGATTCTTAGCAAAGCTTCGTAAAATTTTTGGTCTGAACATTGGAACTGTAATGTTCGGAGCAATTTTTATCTATATGATCTTTAGTGTGATTCTTTATCTTACAGCTTCTCATATGGAATCTTATCAGGTTCCCTCCGGTCCGTTATCCATGAATGAGACATACACAGGGCTGGCGATCATGACAGAGAACGTAGTGCAGGCAGATGCGGGCGGTTACGTTACATATTACGCAAGGGAAGGTACCAAGATCAATGCCAACGGTGCTGTCTACAGCCTGAACAGTTCAAGATCTGCAGACAATGCAACCTCTCTGAGCAGAGAGGAGCTGGCGGATATACGCAGTAATATGCAAAGCTTTTCCAAAGGATTTGATCCCAGCAAATTCAACAGTGCCTATAGTTTTAAATATCAGCTCAATGGAAGCATCCTTCAGTATGCTTCAGACAGTTCGGGAGCTTCTTCTGCAAGCACGACGTCTGAAGATGGAGAGGAAGCCACAGTTACAACTATAGTTTCCAGTGATCCAAATATCCGCCGTGCGCAGACAGACGGGATCATCCTGTATTCTACAGATGGCTACGAAACCAAAACCGTTGATAATGTCACAGCTGCTGATTTTGATCAGAATTCCTATCAGGAAACGGATCTGAAAACAGATGGACAGATAAAGGCCGGAGATGATATTTATACGATCATTACAGATGAACGCTGGAGTCTTTTGATTCCTTTAAGTGAGAAGCAGGCTACTAATCTGAAGGAGCGTACATCGATCCGCGTCAAGTTCCTGAAAGATGATCTGACGCAGACAGGAGACTTTTCGATCATGGAGATCGATGGGGCTAAATACGGTAAGATTGATTTTAATAAGGGACTGATCCGATATGCGTCAGACCGGTTTCTGGAAATAGAACTTGTCACGAACAATGTGACAGGTTTAAAGATCCCGTTATCTTCTATCGTAACGAAGGAGTTTTATGCAATACCTTCCAAATATCTTACGACGGATGATGAAACACAGCAATCCGGATTTATGCTTTCCGGAAGAAATAAAAAAGGCGACAGTACGACAACCTTTGTCAGTGCCGGTATCTATGGCCGTGATGAGATCACAGACAAAGAAACACAGGAAACAAGCTATATTTATTACGTAGACAAGAATAAATTTAAAGAAGGCGATGCTCTTGTTGAGCCGGATAGTGGAGAGAAGTTTATCATTGGAGATACAGAAGTTCTGGAGGGAGTTTTCTGTGTCAATCAGGGATATGCGGTATTCCGCCGGATCGAGATCCTGGATGAAAATGAGGAATATGCGGTTGTATCAAAGGAAACCTATAATGGGCTTGTCCGATATGACCGTATTGTGAAAAATGCAGATAAAGTAAGTGAACAGGATATACTTTACTAATTAAAGGAGGATTTATATCATGGTAGCGGAAAATTTGGCACAGGTGCAGAAAAATATTAATGAATCCTGCAATAAAATTAACAGAGATCCGAATGAAGTCACACTGATCGCAGTAAGCAAAACCAAACCGGTGGAGATGCTGAAGGAGGCTTATGATGCCGGAGCACGTGTCTTTGGAGAGAACAAAGTGCAGGAGATCGTGGATAAATATGATCAGATGCCTTCAGATGTCAAATGGCATATGATCGGACATCTTCAGCGTAATAAAGTAAAATATATTGTGGATAAAGTTGCAATGATCCATTCTGTAGATTCGCTTCGCCTGGCCGAGACGATTGAAAAAGAAGCAGCGAAAAAAGCGGTTATTGTTCCGATCCTTATAGAAGTAAATGTAGCGCAGGAAGAAAGTAAATTTGGTCTGAAACCGGAAGAAGTTTTACCGCTTATAGAACAGATCGCAGATTTTTCACACATTCAGATAAAGGGGCTCATGACAATTGCTCCCTATGTTGATAATGCAGAGGAAAATCGCGAAATTTTCCGTGAACTTAAGAAATTAAGTGTTGACATTGCTGCTAAAAACATTAATAATGTTACTATGAGTGTTCTGAGTATGGGAATGACCGGAGATTACATGGTTGCCGTGCAGGAGGGCGCTACGATGGTGCGTGTAGGCACTGGTATTTTTGGTGCAAGAAATTACGCATTATAAGACTAATAAGATTGGAGATTTAAAATGGGCGTTTTAGACAAGTTTTTAGATGCCATCAAACTGAACGACGATTATGACGATGACGAATTGTTAGATGATAGCCTTCTTGAGGATGAGGACGATTATGACGACGATTTCCTCGATGAAGATGATGATATGGAAGAGAAACCAAAGAAGAAATTTTTTGAGAAATTTTCCAAGAAAAAAAATGACGAGGAAGAGGATTTTCTGGATGATGAGCCGGAAGATGAAACGGTTAAGGCACCTGTTGCCAAGTCATCTGCAAAGACAGCTGCAGCCAAGGCCCCGGCAAGGCAGGAACGTATTTCCAGACCGGCACCTTCTTCCAAGATTACCCCAATGCGTACAAGCAAGCGTTCTTCCCAGGCTGCAAATATGGAAGTTTGTGTGATCAAGCCTACAACCATGGAGGAAGCAAGAGAAATTGCGGATACACTGGTCGATAATTCTACCGTGATCCTGAATCTTGAAGGAATCGATGTGGAGCTTGCACAGAGGATCATCGATTTTACTTCCGGTGCATGTTATTCACTTGGAGGAAGCCTTCAGCAGGTATCCAGCTATATTTTTGTACTTGGACCATATAATGTAGATATTACAGGTGATCTTCAGAATATCCTTGGCGGTTCTGTGCCGTCTGTTAGAGTGGGTTATTAACCTCATGGATAAAGAAGAACTTTTTGTTAAGAGAATCCGTGAACTGGCAAATCTGGCCTATCAGAGAGATATTACCACATTTACGGATTTTCTTAATTTAAATGAACGGAATATTTTAAACAGTCAGAATTTTCATAAGCTGGGTGTTACAGCGGAAGGTTTTGGCGGATATGAGAATGCAGAGCGTCAGATGGTAGCCTTTCACCCTGATGCTTTTGCTTTTACATGGGATTATCCCATTGATTGTATCCGGCTTGAGCCAAAAGCAGTGAAATTTTCAGAAGATCTGACACATCGGGATTATTTGGGAGCGATCCTGAATCTTGGGGTTGACAGGAGTGTTGTTGGGGATATTCTTATAGAAGATCATACTGCGAGTTTTTTTTGTCTGCGTCAGATGACAGATTTTTTTCTGGAGAATCTGTGTCGTGTAAGACATACCACAGTTGTGGCGTCGAAGATAGAAGATCCGGGTGATCTTCCGAGGCCGGAACTGAAACCAGTTAGTGGAACCTGTGCGTCCGTACGCCTGGATTCTCTGATCGCACTGGCTTTTGGGACTTCCAGAAGCAGTATTGTGCATTGTATTGAAGAAGGGCTTGTTTTTGTAAATGGAAAACTGATCACATCCAATGGTTATGAGCCCAAAGAGGGAGACATCATATCCGTTCGGAAAAAGGGACGTTTTATTTATGATGGAGTATCCCGTCAGACAAAAAAAGGACGTCTTGGGGTACGGATTCTGCTTTATATCTGAACAGCTAGGAGGAAAACGCAATGACAGCATCAAAATTACTTGTAAAACGAGAAGGTGATTTCCATTATCCCATCTGTTTTGAAGAAGATTTTTCTAATCTGGCACAGGTTATGAAGGAAGAAGGACTTGTTGACAGAAAAATCTGCATTGTAACAGATTCTAATGTGGGACCACTGTATGAAGAATCTGTAAAGCAGGTTTTAAGTGAGGTAAGTTCCGATATTTCTGTGTTCACCTTTGAGGCAGGAGAAAAAAACAAAAACCTTAATACCGTTTCGGCATTGTATCAGGCCCTGATCCAAAATGGTCTTGACCGAAAAAGTCTGCTTGTTGCATTAGGCGGTGGTGTGGTAGGGGACCTTACCGGATTTGGCGCGGCAACTTATCTCAGGGGGATTGACTTCATTCAGGTACCGACAACACTGCTTGCACAGGTAGACAGCAGCGTTGGCGGAAAAACCGGCGTGGATTTTCAGCAGTACAAAAACATGGTAGGAGCTTTTCACCAGCCACGTCTTGTATATATGAATCTAAGCACTCTTTCTTCGCTTCCGGCAGAACAGTTTGCCTGCGGAATGGGTGAGATTTTAAAAACAGGATTGATCTGTGATGGAGATTTTTTTCGCTATGTATGCTGTGAGCAGAAAGGGATCAAAAAGCTGGATATGGAACGGATTGCCAGAATGGTACGCAGATGCTGTGAGATCAAAGCAGGCGTTGTGGAGCGTGATCCCAAGGAACAGGGAGAGCGTGCGCTTCTTAACCTGGGACATACTGTGGGGCATGCAGTAGAAAAACTTAAGAATTTCACCCTGCTCCACGGACAGTGTGTGGGAGTCGGACTGGTGGCAGCGGCATATCTTTCCATGAAACGAGGACTTCTGACCAAAGAAGAATATCAGGAAATCTGCCAGGGATGTTCGGATTACGATCTTCCGGTGCATGTAGATGGTCTTATCCCGGAAGAAGTTCTTTCCGCAACAAAGAAAGACAAAAAAATGGAACAGGGACATATCAGGTTTATCCTGATGGATGGTATCGGAAAAAGCTTTATCGACAAAACAGTTACTGATGAAGAAATGCTTTCCTGTATTCAGGAGATAACTCTATGATCAGTCGTGTTAACCATCATCAGAAAATGTCTTTTAGTAAGTGTATGTCGGGGGACATTTTTTTGCTGATTTTACTCGTGGCTGCGGATCAGGGAGCAAAATGGCTGTCATATCTGTATCTGAAAGGACAACCATCGGTTTCGCTGATTCCCGGCGTACTTAAACTTCATTATCTCTATCCGGAAAACAGGGGAATTGCGTTTGGAATGTTTCAGGGAAGTGTACTCTTTTTTGCCATTGTGAGTTTACTGTTTCTGGGAGTGATCCTCTATGCATGGATCCGTATTCCGAAAGAGCGGTTTTATTTGCCGTTGCTCACCATTGCTACAGTACTTGCAGCTGGTGCACTGGGAAATTTTATTGATCGTTTTTTCAGAGGGTATGTGATCGATTTTATCTATTTCTCCCTGATCGATTTTCCGGTATTTAATCTTGCGGATGTTTATGTGGTTGTAAGTGGAATTTTTCTGATCCTGTTTGTATGCACGAAATACAGAGATGATGATTTTGCGTTTCTGAATATCAAACAGTGATCCGGGCAGAGATATAATGCATTTGTCTGTTCTTGTAGGAGATATAAATGGAAATATATGATTATACAGTAGAAAAAGAAGAATCAGGTATACGAATCGACCGCTATCTTGCTGAGAAAGACAGCGGTCTTTCCAGGTCTTTCCTTCAGAAACTTCTGAAAGAAGGACAGATTACCGTGGGAGAGAAGGCTGCCAAATCTAATTATAAGGTCCGTGAAAATGACAGGATCCATCTGGAGATCCCGGATTCCAGTGAGCCGGATATCGTTCCGGAGGATATTCCGCTGGATATTCTTTACGAGGATGAAGATGTACTGATCGTTAATAAGCCCAAAGGGATGGTTGTACATCCTGCAGCCGGGCATTATCAGGGAACACTGGTCAATGCAGTTATGGCACATTGTGGTGACAGCCTTTCCGGTATTAACGGAGTGATGCGGCCTGGAATTGTCCACAGAATTGATAAGGATACCACCGGGGCACTGTTGGTATGCAAAAATGATATTGCTCACCGGGATCTGGCAGAACAGCTGAAATGTCACAGTATCCGCAGACGCTACCGGGCAGTTGTGCAGGGAAATCTGAAAGAGGATGAGGGAACCATAGAGGGACCTATTGGACGGCATCCGACAGATCGTAAAAAAATGGCCATCAATCATAAAAATGGTAAAGATGCAATAACACATTACAAAGTGCTGGAACGTTTTGGCGAGGCCACGTATGTGGAATGTCGTCTTGAGACAGGTCGTACCCACCAGATCCGTGTGCACATGGCCAGTATCGGACATCCGCTTCTTGGGGACACGGTGTATGGTTCATCCAGAAATCCCTATCATCTGGAGGGACAGGCACTTCATGCAATGATCCTTGGATTTGTTCATCCACGTACCGGGGAATATATGGAATTTACAGCCCCACTTCCGGAATATTTTGTTAAATTGCTGACAAAATTGCGAAAATAGCTGGAAAACTTGTGGAATATAGTGTATAATAACTATATTAAAGAGGAAGCGGAGTTAATATTTGCAAATTCGCTGAATCTGAGCAGAAAGGATGTGGCTGTTATGAGTAACAATACAACAAGTTCTATTATTACTATCGGTCGTAAATATGGCAGCGCCGGAAGACAGATCGGCCAGGAAGTTGCTAAATATTTTGGAATCAAATGCTATGATAAAGAGCTGCTGGAGCACGCAGCCAATGACAGTGGGATCTGCAAGGAGCTGTTTGAGCATCATGATGAGAAGCCAACAAACAGTTTTCTTTATTCTCTTGTAATGGATACTTATTCATTTGGGTATTCCTCAGCCGGATTTACAGACATGCCTATGAACCATAAGATTTTTCTTGCACAGTTTGAGGCAATCAAGAAGCTGGCTTCAGAAGGTCCCTGTGTAATGGTCGGCAGATGTGCGGATTATGCACTTGCAGATAATCCGGATTGTTTCAGTGTATTTGTTCATGCAAACCTTGACTGGCGTATCAACCGTATTGCTCAGAAATACAATAAAAATGCCAAAGAGGCCAAGGACATGATCAACAAAACAGACAAAAGCCGTTCCAGCTACTATAATTATTATACCAACAAGAAATGGGGATCTGCGGACAGCTATAATCTTTGTCTGGATAGCAGCAAGCTTGGCATTGATGGAACTGCGAAGGCAATTATCGAAGCCATTCACATTTATGACAGCCTGAAAAAATAAACATCAGATTTTTAGGCCCCCTGCCATTTTATGGCGGGGTGTTTTCTGTATCAGCGCGATACCCTGAAGTCGGAATTTATCTTTGCAGGTTATTGGAAAATAATGTTTATGTTTTTTTTAGACACAAACCAGAGATGCTATGTTATAATCACCTGGTGGAGGAAATTACTATGAAAATTCGTTGGAACCATCGCTATGTGCAGTTAGGTGTGACTGCATTTCTGGTTATTGCTGCCAGTATTTTATTTTATTACGGGATTTTCCATATGAAATCTCTGATCACCGGAATTAAAACATTTTTCGGTATTATGGCGCCGATCATTTACGGAGCTGCCATAGCATATCTGCTAACCCCCATTGTTAATTTTCTGGAGCGGAAGATCATTTTTCCGATTTTTGAAAAAAGGAATAAAGCACTTCAGAAAAAGGGGAGGAAAGTAGTACGCTGGATCTGTGTGATCCTTTCTGTATTTCTTATGTTTCTGGTCATTTATGCCCTTGTCATGATGATCCTTCCTCAATTGATTCGAAGCATCATGAATATTATCTACAGTTTTCCTCATTATGTAAGTGTAGTGGAAAACTGGTTAAATTCCGTCGTGGAAAAGGGATGGAAACTGAATCCGGATATGATCAGCCAGATCAATCAGTATTCCAGCAGATTACAGGAGTATCTGACAAATACGATCCTTCCCCAGATGCAGTTTATGATGAAAAATATATCCGCAAGCTTTCTGGATCTTCTTGTTTTTTTGAAGAATTTCCTTATTGGAGCGATCGTATCTCTTTATATACTGGCGGATAAAGAGGGATTTGTTGCCAAGGCAAAAATGGCTGTTTATGCAGTTCTTCCAACCAAATGGGCAACCTTTCTTGTTCATTCCATGCGTTTTACGCATAAAACCTTTGGTGGATTTATCAGCGGAAAGATCCTGGATTCCGCAATTATCGGTGTATTGTGTTATGTTGGAACATCGATCATAGGAACCCCATATGCGATTCTGGTCAGTGTGATCGTCGGTGTTACAAATGTTATTCCGTTTTTCGGGCCATATCTGGGAGCAGTTCCGTGTTTTCTTCTTATTTTGCTGGTAGATCCCATTCAGAGCTTGTATTTCCTGATCTTTATTCTGATCCTTCAGCAGTTTGACGGAAATATCCTTGGACCAAAGATCCTGGGTGAGTCGACCGGATTGTCCAGCTTTATGGTTATTGTTGCAATCATGGTCGGTGGTGGTTTATTTGGAGTTCCGGGAATGATCGTTGGAGTTCCGGTATTTGCTGTGCTGAATGCTGCTGTATGGAAGCTGATCGGACGTAGTCTTGATGAAAAAGATATGTCTGCAGATGCTGAGTTTTATAGAGATATTGATTGTGTAGACCCCGTTTCCGGAAAGGTCCTGCCAATGCCAGTGAAAAAATCCGTATCAAAAGCACAGGAAGTTACAGTAAAAGCGGAAAAAAACAGAATCTGGTCCGGGGCTTGGGATGAAATTAAACGAATGTTTACATTTTTAGTTAAATTTATTCAGGCGAAATATATAGGCTTTCGATTGAAGCAGAAAAACAGACGGAGACGGAGGAAGAACAGGTTATGAAATTTGTAATTCAGCGTGTAAATCATGCAGAAGTCAAAGTAGACGGAGAAATTGTCGGAAAAATTGGAAAAGGGTTTCTTGTTCTGATCGGCGTTGGCCGTGAGGACACCAAAGAGGATGCAGACTGGTATCTGAAAAAGCTTCTGGGACTTCGTATTTTTGAGGATGAAAATGGAAAGACCAATTTGTCCCTGGCGGATGTAAACGGGGAATTGCTTTTGGTTTCACAGTTTACCTTATATGCAAACTGTCGTAAGGGAAACCGTCCAAGCTTTATAGAAGCCGGTGCACCGGATGAAGCAAATAAATTATATGAATATATTATTTCGGAAGCCAGTAAACAGGTTCCGGTTGTAGAACATGGAATTTTTGGTGCAGATATGAAAGTATCTTTGGAAAATGACGGACCGTTTACCGTTATTTTTGATGAAAGCCTCAGAGGGTAACGACAAATAATAATAAAAAGTGCTTCCATAAGGAGGCACTTTATTTACTTGAAAATTTATCAAAAACAGGCAATTTTGTAGGAAGTAGCTGTTTATACTACCCATCTATTTGAAAAACTCGGGTTTGTCGTATAGATATAGATGAGTGTAAAACCACTTCTTTTAACAGGTGTTTCAGGTATTTCCTGCAAATTTATATATTAAGGAGTTTTTATGGATAACAAAATTACTTACCACGAACAAAATGACATTGACAATACTTTAAAACTCCGTGAGGTTTTAAAAACGCTTCCGCCATTTTGCAGGGATTATTTCCGGGCTATTGATGCAACGACTACAACCAAGACCAGAATTTCCTATGCATATGACATTCGTATATTTTTCCAGTTTTTACTGGAGCAAAATCCAATGTTCAAAGACAAAACCATGTCGGATTTCACAGTTGATGTTCTGGATCAGGTCAAGGCTGTTGATCTTGAGGAATATGAAGAATTTCTCAAAGTTTATAAATCCGCGGACTCTTCCAAAACGGAAACAAATGGTGAACGTGGCGTCAAACGTAAAATTTCTGCTTTAAGAAGTTTTTATGCTTACTATTATAAACATGAAATGATCACCACCAACCCGTCTGTTCTGATCGATGTGCCCAAGATCCATGATAAGAATATTATTCGTCTGGATACAGATGAGGTTGCCATGCTGCTGGATTATATTGAGCATTGCGGAGATACGCTGACCGGGCAGAAACGGATGTACCATGAAAAAACGAAGGACAGAGATCTTGCTATTGTTACTCTCCTTCTTGGTACCGGGATCCGAGTATCGGAATGTGTCGGACTGGATGTTGAGGATGTAGACTTCAAAAACAATGGAATCAAAGTTACCCGAAAAGGCGGAAATGAAATGGTTGTATACTTTGGTCCTGAAGTAGAAAAAGCATTGAAGAAATATCTGGAAGTCAGGGAGAATATTACGCCTCTGGCAGGCCATGAGCACGCTCTCTTCTATTCTACCCAACGTCGCCGGATCGGTGTTCAGGCTATCGAGAATCTGGTTAAAAAATATGCCAGGGAGATCACAACTACAAAAAAGATCACCCCGCATAAGCTTCGCAGCACCTATGGTACTGCCCTGTACCAGGAAACCGGTGATATTTACCTTGTAGCGGATGTTTTGGGTCATAAGGATGTCAATACTACTAAGAAGCATTATGCGGCTCTGGATGATGCCAGACGGCGTCAGGCGGCCAAGGCGGTACGTCTTCGCGAGGACTGATGAATAATGGGACTGCGGAGCAACTGATTCGTTTGACATGCATTGCATATAAATATAGAGACAGTTAGTTCACATAATATAAATTATGTAAATCAACTGCCTCTATATATTTAATCAGATCAAGAAAATCTCAAATTCCCTGTAGGGTTCAAAAAACCTTAAGCAGTGATTATGGACATCTGTATTATATCCATGACCCAAAATCAAAATCCGTACTTAACTTATTTATCAAAATCTGTCTCGAATACACCCTCCGGAGTACGCATGGTAAGAACACCCAGATTAAATTCACTGTCCATAATTGAGATATGATATTCAAAGATCACATCATCATCAAATTTGGAAAGCAGCACATAGCTTCCATTCTCTTTCCCATCGATCTGATCGCAGATGTCGTCGTAAACGTCCTCTCCGGAAATCTTTCGCGGGTATCCGCTTGCTTTGATCTTCTCTTCGATCGCTTTATATAATTCTTCCATACTTTATCCCATATCCTTTCTGATATTAATTTGCTGATAAACCAGATATGTTTTTATCATACCAGATTTATCGGCAAAAATCAGCAAATATTTGGTTGTTTCTGATAAAGTTTCAGATAGAGATACCGATTATAGGATTTGCTGCATATGAAGGATTTTATTTCTTTTCGTAAAGGAATTCTTCCGGCAAAGTTACTTTGAAATCTTTTGCAAGAGCACGGAAGTCATTCGGTGTGATGGTCTGCAGTTTCTGCGGAGCCATGGATAAGATCTTAACCAGGATCTCTGCGGATTTTTCAACGGTATGAAGAAGTCCGAAGGTCAGGTCAAAATCCTCGCCTGAGCAGAACATACCATGATGCGCCCAGATAACCACATCATATTTTTTCATCAGTTCAGCGGTTTTGATCGCGATTTCTCTTCCACCTGGAACCATCCATCCGATAACTCCCACACCATCCGGAAATACTACCGGACACTCTGTTGCAGATTCCCAGAGTTCACGGGTGAATACTTTGTCATCCAGAGGAAGAACAAAGGTAAGTGCAATGGTATTGGTGGTATGTGCATGGTAAATAACACGATGTTTACCGTTGGTAAGCTTTTTCTTTACTTCATGGTTCATCAGATGAGTTGGGAGCTCGCTGGTCGGTCTTCCTCCCTCTACAAGACCCCAGCGGATACGGTAATTTGTTCCTGTCTCGTCAAGCTCAATGATCGCAAGACATACTTCCGGGTCAACGATGATATTACGGAAGTATTTTCCGCTTCCTGTTACCAGGAAAAACTCTCTGGCAAGTCCCGGAACCTCAACACCGATAGGGGTCCATTCTCCTGGCGCGTTCAGTCGTGGACGGATCATCTCTACTTCTTCTGCTTTCAGACGATAACTTAAGTTTCCACCGTTTCTCTCGTGCCATCCCTGCTGATATCCATCGTCTGCCATTTTGATAAAGCCCTGTACGAATTTAGATTCAAGAATTTTCATAATATATTTCCTCCGTGTTTAAATGTGGTTTATTGTTGGGTTTGCGATTGCTTCAATATGCTTTCTTGTTGTTTGTGACTTTATTATATGCCCGATTATGTGGATTTATAAAGAGCTTTTTTGAAAAAATATCAATAAATCCACATGTAAAATGCAAAAAATCTTGTAAACATTCAATAAACCACATAAAAATAAACATAAAGCAACAAAAAACACGAGTGGTCAATAGTAATGACATGTACATTGAATGTGGTTTGATGTTGCTTTGTGATGTGGGATTTATAGTATGGTAGATAAACTTGGAACGCCGAAGAATTGTAAGAAAAGAAAAAACAGGAACATTTCCGTATTCTGTACCTTAGATACTCACACGAAAATATTCCTGCTGGTTTAAAAAAGATTTTTATTTAATTTTTTCGGAAGCATACTGAGATAAGAAGTCTGTACAGTGTCCGACATGTGATATCCCAATATGGCAAGCAGATCTTCCATTTTGGATAAAATTTCTTTCCGCTCACTTTCCTGCTCTGCGATCACCTCAAGCTCCAAAAAGTCTCCAAGTCCCTCTACCTGATCCAGACAGGCGGTAAATCTGCCACATTTCATATACTTTCGCGTTTTCATGACAGACGCTACCGGAGAAAAATCCAAATGGATGAGAATATTTTTAAGCACTTCTGCATCGGATACTTCTGTTTCCAGTTCCATTCGGGACATGGAGATTTTATCTAGTTTGGGTCCCTTAAAATTAATCTGAGTCTTAGAAATACCGGATCTGCAGTCTGTGCTTGTTCGGATACGCAGTGCTTCATCACGTTTTTTTACATCATGATAGACACTGTTAAAATAGGTATCTTTTTCCTGGATCTGTGCTGTCTCCTGAAATCCCTGATCTGTCAGAAATTTCAGGGTTTCCTTAAGATTCTTTAATGGAAGCTTGATCTCAATTTCAAACTGGGCCATGTGATTACTTCAGAATTTCTGCTTTTTTGTTCAGAAGTGCTTCGCAGGCTGCACATGCTGGGCAGTCACAGTATTTTGCGCCGGAAGCTTTGATCTCCTCAGCATGAGCCAGGATCTTTTTTGCGTCATCTGCGCCAAATACCTGTGCGCCCATGTCAGAACCTGCAAAAGAGATCAGTCCGTCGATGGGCATGATATCTGCTTCCAGCTCTTTTACGTAAGCAGTTGCCGCATCTGCTTCTTTCTCAGTTCCTGCCGCATCCAGATAATTCTGTGCCGCTTCTTTTACTTCTTTGCATGCAGATGGTGCCTGAAGAAGATCCTGTGTTAATTCTTTAATTGTTTTTGCCATGATAATTTCTCCCTTCTGATCATAGCACTCCCAGAAATTACTGCATCAAGTTCAGCTGTGCAGAACATGAATGGTTGGAAGTGCTATAATAACAGATAAAATCTGCCTGTTATGTATTGATAACAATATCATACCACAACCCTGGATTATTTGCAGAAAATATTGAGACGTTTTTTATAAAGGCATGCAGGAACAACCGATTCCCAGTCCGTCCGGGCCAATATGGCAGGAAAGTCCAAGGGAAAGATCATCACACATCAC
>ERZ779820.1636-NODE-1636-length-13748-cov-31.358066_pt1 | contig 13748 bp, 9 predicted proteins | sample MGYA00511563_ERZ779820 | MGnify/ENA primary metagenome ERZ779820 (study PRJEB29588, sample SAMEA1964852) | human gut metagenome | biome: human gut; feature: human-associated habitat; material: faeces | place: Denmark | collected 2008/2010 ...
ACATAAACAAGATAGCCCTCGACCTGCGGGAAGCCCATAAGGACGATTTTTTCAGCGTTCCGGAGGACAACCCACTGGAAGATTTCTTGCAGACCGCCGAGGAAACTGCCAGTCCAGACAGCGACCCGGAGCAAGCAGCTTTGGCGTTTATCTGTAAGCGGCTCAAATTGAATTTGAAAAAGCTGTCCGAAGATGAAAAGAAGTGGCTGAAAAAGATTGCACAGAAGTCGGACTTGCTGAAAAATCCAAACCCACAGAGGGGGAGGAAATAAGAGAGCGATAAATTGGAATGAACTGAGAGGAATTTTGTCTATGAAAATAAATCTATCTAATTTTGAAACATCAGATGTATCTTTGTTTGATGTATCAATCGTGCAAAGAGATGTTGGAGGCGGGAAAACGGAGAAAGAGGACATAGATTGTTTAGAGGAATATCCAACAGCAAAATCGTTGATTATATCGGGACTAAATCAGGAATGTTTTGAATATTTAATCAAACATTATGGTAGTCAGTTTGAAGCTATTTCCTTTTGGAAAAATAAATCAGTCAGCGACTTGTCACCATTAGAGGATTTAACAAATGTAAAATTCATTCATTTTTTCTTTAATCAAAAAGCTACGGATTTGTGGAATATGGAGCGTAATGAGAAGTTAAGTGGCTTGTCCATTTATGATTTTTCCAAATTACATTCGGTTGTAAAAGTTGCTACCGCACCATATTTGAATTATTTTTCCATAGGAAATCGTGTCTGGCCCAAAATGGAAATAGAGAGCCTAAAGCCTTTAATTCATAGTCAAATTACACACTTTGGATGGTGGGGAGCAAAAATTTTGGATAATGATTATCTGTGTTTAGCGGATAGTCGTATTAAAAAATTAGATATGTTTATTAGGCATTTTACGATAGATGAACTGGCTCGACTGGTTGCTAACATTCCAGATTTAACAGGAGAAATAACGAAACCTTACAAGGAGTGTAGCATTATTGAAAGCGGGGAAAAAACGACCTATTATCTTCTCTGCAAAGGGAAACGAAAACTAATAAAGGGAAAAGATGATGATAAATTAAAAAAGTATTTAGAGGATTACAATAGCTTAGTTGAGAAGTACAAAATAGAATATACATAACATCGGGGAGATAGCAAAGCCAGCCGAGCCAGTCAACGGTCAAGATGAACGGTGCATATAAATGCACCGCCGTTGACAGCCCCGCCCGTCTTTGCTAAAGGGTAATCAAGGCGGGAAAGCCCTAAAATGGCTTCCCGCCCATTTCAATTTTGAGAGAAAAATCTGTCTGCTTTTTCGTGAGTGTGTCCACAAGTTCGGGACATTTTGTCCCGAAGTCCGGCGTAGGACGAGGGACGGGGCTTTCATATACGCCCTGTCTGCTGATGAAACCAGTCCTGCGCTTGCGGCTCCACGCCACGCAATCACAGCCCTGTTTTCCTGCCGTTTCAAATGCCCTTGCCCTCCCCGGCGGCAACGGCATTTTTACGGCAACGCCGACAGAGCGTATAACACACTACACTTTGCAAGCAAAGTCGTGTGCCAAGGGGCAAGCCCCTTTGGAAACCCCAGACAACAAAACAGGCTGAATATCTCGCACTTCCCCGGTGCTTGATATTCAGCCTTTATTTGTTGTCAGCAGCCCCCGTTTCGTGGTCTGCGTGTAGTTCCTTGTAAACTGACTTAATCAATTGTAGGAACTACATCTCCCTTATAAGCCTTTCCATTCTCTACTCCTGAGATAACAGGCTTATCTATCTTTGTATCTACTGTAAAGTTCTTATCAGTCTCTGACGAATAACTTACTCCGTTATTCTGATTTCCTGCCATATCTGTCATAGTAACATCAAAGGTATAATCTCCATCAGTATCATAACTGAATGTTGCGGTATGAACATCTCCATTATTGCTCCATGACGGCGCTGGTGCTGATATCGGTGAACCATTTAGAGTAGCAGTTTGTGTAAACTGTACTCTGCTTGCATCAAAGTTGTGTTCATTTATTGTTACCGTTGCTACCCTTGCCGAATTGAAATACTTTCCATTGGCAGAAGCATTATTATTGTATGAAACAGAAATTGTTGGTATTGTTTTATCAATTGTAAACTCTGTCTCATTTGCAGTTCCTGCTGCAAATGTCTTTCCATCACAGTGATTGTCTGCCTCATCTGTATAATCAATATCGAATGTATAATCTCCATCTGCCTCATATGTAATTGTTGCAGTATGAGTGGTATTATCCAGATTTCCATCTCCACCTAATGTTGACCAATTTCCGATTTGAGGAATCTTTCCATCTGTATTAGTAATATTGACTTTTATATCATTTGGATCAAAATTTCTCTCTGTTACAACAACTGTTGCAGTTCTTGACTCTTTATAATATTTTTGGCTATCAGGATTATTGTTATCATAGCTGATATTAATTTGTGGCTTAGTAACATCAATCTTTATAGTTTCAGTGTTTGACGTAGAATTCTTGGCATTATCCTCTGCATACACTTCTATCACTACATCATTGCTGTTATTTTTTGAACTATCAACTATTATGTTTCCTGCCCAGTTCTTTTTAAGCTCTGACTGTGTCGGAGAAGCAGTATCAAATGAGTATAATACACCACTCTGTGTTTCAGTTCCCATATTTAGGACTCTGTAAGAAACAGTCTTAAGACCTGAGTATGTTGAACCTGCCATTACATCTTGTACATTGATTTCTACATTTACATCTCTGTTATAAATTCCATTGATAGGCTGCTCTGGACTAATTGTGACCTCAGGAGCTATACCATCTACTCTAGGATCAGTGCTATCGACAATGAGTCCATTTGTACTAATATATGTTATATTGCCAGCCATATCCACTATCTTCAGATATACAGTAAACTGCTCATCTGATTTTGTTTCTAATGAATTAAAAGTCTTCCACTCTGTAATATTATCCAACTCAGCTACTGTCTTAGCTGAAGTTTCAGCAGTCTTATAATACTGTACACTTGCTACCGGAGATGTTATATCATCCGTTTCAGCGCTCACATCAATTTGCTTTCCTGACCAGATTCCAAATGTCAACTTTCCAATAAGCGAATCCCATTTGTCAGTTCTTCCTTCAGCTGTCTTTGCAGTTACCGTTCCTGTTGGAGCATTTTTATCTACTGTAAAGTTATATGGTGCAACTGAATCACCAGTGACTACTGCATTGTTTGCATTATCAGCCATATCTGTATACGCTATATCAAAAGTATAGTTTGCATCAGCTGTATACGAAATAGTTGCTGTATGGACTGCTTCATCAGGTTTTGTGCCCTCTGTTGTTGTCCAACTGCTAATCATCGCCTTGACCTGCTCTTCTGAAAGGACTTTCTTTCCCTTTGCATCCATAGCTGTGATTTTTATTCCTTCAGCAGCTGCTTTTTCATCAAAGTGATTAGTTCTCTCTTTGATTGAAACTGTTGCAATACGATCAGCATTAAAATATGTATTTCCACCATTATCTGTATTGTTATCATATGATACTGATATATCAGGATTTGTCACATCAATATCTAATGGAATCTCTTTGATATTAGTGTTTCCGGCATTATCTGTTGTAGTCACTTCTACTACTACATTTGAACTATTATTTGCTCCAGCATCAACAACAATATTACCTGACCACTCATTTCTCAGTTCACCCTTTGTAGGTGTAATACCTTCTTTTGTTACTATCTCTTCTTTTGCAGACTTGTCCGTTATAGTTAGTGTACCACCATTATTATCAGTAACCTTATCACGGCTATACTCAAATGAATACAATGTACCTGACTGCGTTACATTACCATCAGCTTTAACTCTGTATGTTATTGATTGAATACCAGAATAAACACTATCATCTGTTACACCGATAGCTACATTTACATCTTTATTATAGAAGCCATTCTTATTAGGACTGTCAGGTGTAAGTGTTATTTCACATGCCTTATTGTCAACAATATGTCCATCTGATGAAATGTATGTATAGTTACCTGCTGAATCAATCACCTTAGTATAAATTGTTGCCTGCTCATTTTCACCAATTACTACGTCACTTGCATTCTTCTTATACTGTGTATTATCTGCAAATATCCTATCCAGTTCTGTACTTGACAGTACTTTATCTTCATTTGATTTATAATAGAATAGCTCCGTTGGACTTGTTACATCGTCCTTTGTTGCAGACACATCAAATTTTGTCTTTCCCCATAAACCAAATGTTATCGTATTGAGCAGCTTACTCCATGTATTTTTATTAATTGTTATTGTGCCTGTTGGCTTATTTTTATCAACTGTGAACTCATACGGAGCCACCGAACCGCCAATAGTCACTTCATTGTTAGTGTTACAGACTTCATCCGTGTAACCAACTTTAAATGTATAATTAGCATCAGCCGTGTAAGAAATAGTTGCTGAATGAATTGCTTCATCCGGCTTTGTGCCCTCTATTGTTGTCCAATTGCTAATCATCGCCTTGATTTGCTTTTCAGAAAGAACCTTCTCTCCTTTTGCATCAACAGCTGTGATTTTTATTCCTTCAGTAGCTGCTTTTTCATCAAAGTGATTAGTTCTCTCTTTGATTGAGACTGTTGCCTCACGGTTAGCATTGAAATATTTATTTCCATTATTATCTTTATTGTTGTCATATGACACCAATATATCCGGATTTGTGATATCAATATCAAGCTTAACCTTTTTGATAGTTGTATTGCCGGCATTATCTGTTGCAGTAACTTCTACTACCACGTTTGAACTGTTATTTTCACTGGCATCTACACTTATTGTGCCTGACCATTCATCTTTAAGATCCTCTTTTGATGGATTTGTATTATCAAAATTATATAAAATAACTGGCTCATTTCCTTTATCATCAACTAAAATCCTATATGAAACAGCTTTTATTCCTGCGAACGAAGAGTCTTTTTCAGCCTCGGGTTCTTTAACTTTTACTTTTAGATTATACTTTCCATCATCATTTTGATTATTCTTATTATAAATATATGTTGCATTGTCACCATCGCCTATTTTTTTATAATAATCCTGCGGATCTATAGTAATGCTTGATTTTTGTGAGTCTGCTACATATCCTTTTGATGATACATATACATAATTACCTGCTAAATCTATAATCTTTAAATATATTACAGCCTGTTCATTAGGATTTATCGATACGACATTACTCATATCACTAACTTTCTTGAAATCCTCATCCAGTTTTAATTTATCTAAATCAGCACTGGAAAGCATTTTATCTTCATTATTCTTGTAATAATAGATATGAGTCGGGCTAATATCATCGCTAGAATCAGCTGATACATTTATTTCAGAACTTTTAAAACCTCCAAACGTTAGCTTTTCTAAAAGTTCCTCAAATTTATTGCTTTCAATAGTTACAGAACCTTTTGGGTTTGTTTTATCAACTGTAAATATCTCTTCACTCTTTTCAACGCTACTATCGGCTTTGTTGGTGTATTTGATACTCCATTTATAATTAGCTGATGCTGTGAACTTAATTTTCTTTGTGAATTTTCCATCACTATAAGTCCAATCCTTTATAACCTCAAAATATTGGCCTTCAATTTTATTTTCTTCCGCATCTTTTGCTGTAATGCCACTGAATATATTTTTATCAATATTATCTTTGTTGAATGATGACTTTCTGTCTGTTACAGTAATAGTTGCAGTACGGCTAGTATAATATCCTTTTTCAGCGCCATCATTACTATTATCTTCATACTTAATTTCTACTTTTGGTGTATCCTTGTTGATAGAAAATGTCTGTGTAGCGGTTACAGTATACCCAAGCCAATCTGTAGCTGTTGCAACAATCTGTAAATTGTCATAATTATATGTATCAGCATCAACTATTGCTGATTTATTAAATCCAGCTGAATATCCCTCTCCGCTTGAACAATTAGCTAGATTTACAGAATTTGAATCAGTATCATTTTCATTTTTTATTATCTTATATGATAAGTCGCATATTCCTGTCTTTCCGGTTTTTGTGATTTTTACCACTGGCTTAATAGACTTATTATACTGTGAAAAATCACCCTTATCCGGCATTTCTATAGATATCTCTGGTTTTGTATCATCAGCCATTTGAACTATAGTTTTGATTTTTTTACCATTCAATATATCAACCGGATTATTGGTACCTTTTTTTCTTACATATAAATGATCTATTGTACAATCATCGTTAATTGTAACAATCTTATCTTTCCACTGATAATTATCACCCGGAAGAGATATCTGATCATACAAATCACTGTCTATTGTAAGTTCTGTCTGAGAAGCTTGATATATGTATATCTGCTCATCTTGTTTCTTATATGAGGTTACTAAGTTATTCTTCGACAAAACACTGTCAATAGAAACATTATTATCTGTCCCTGCTTTTTCAAATGACACTTTAAACTCGTAGTTATATACAACATTCTTTATTTTCAAGTAACTTGTGTCATTTCCTTCTGTATATTCGAACAGCTTTTTCTCATAATCCCTCATATCAGTAATATTGATTTTTTGCCAACTTCCACCACCCAGTGAATATTTAACTGACTTGATTTTATATCCACAATTAGGTTTTATTTCAATATTAGCTTTAGCATTATAATCTACTTTTGAGTTACCTTCTGTAACTTTAACAGTTCCATTGTCATCAGACTCCGCTTTAATATCATACTGATTTGGCGCAAATGTTATTACATACTTATAATCTTTTTCAACTTTGGAAATAGTTTCATTATATGTATTATCATTTTTTGCATATGTTTCTTTAACATTGTTCTTTTCAACAGATGCGACTCTATACCCATCATTAGGTATGGCTTTAATGGTCAATCCTTTATTGTCCTCTGATATTTTCATACCACCAGCAATACATGCATTTTCGGGTGTAAATGTTCCATTTCCTTTTCCTTTTACAATTGCTTCAATTATGTATAGCTTTTCAAAATCTACATCAATAGTTGTATCCTCGTTAACAACAATATCATCAAGCTTATAGTTTTCTCTTGATGTTATCTCTTTATCTTCATTGTTAATCTTTACACTTTTAATCTGATAATTGCCTGCCTTATTTGGAGTTACAGCCAGATTCATTTTTGTTCCAGCTTCTACAATTTTTGTATTGCTATCCTCTTTTACTTCCGTACCATCTAAAGTAACTTCTCCTTTTGTGGAATCAAGCCCATTGACTGTAACGGTATACTGTGTTCCAAGAGTGACACCAATTGTAATGTCTTCATTTACAGTTATTTCCTCTGAATAGCCGAACTTACTATTATCATCAATTGTCCTATCATTTCCGGCAATTGAAAGAGATTTGATATATACGTTATTTTTTCCACCTACATTTTTAGGCACAACTGAAATTGTAACCTTTGAGTCATTATCTACAGCTATGCTACCATTACCACTAGTTAAATCAATATTGGTGTCTGTACCATTTATATTAGCCTTAACTGTTGCTGTTTCATTTAATCCACTTCCAGTTACGGCTACTGAGATAGTTTTTTGTTCTTTTTTTGACAATTCAACATCTGTATTTCCTGTTACATCTGCTATTTCAATATCAGAAGCAGATGTAGAATTATATCCATCCTTAGATACTTCATAGGTCAGTAAAACTTTCTTTCCTGACGTCAAAGCCTCCTTTACATCTGTATCTGCCATATCAGAAATTGTAACAACGCCATTAGAATCTGTTGTCACAATTTTTTCATCTTTTGTTGTATCGCCTGCCTTAATTGTGTATTTGACAGTCGCTCCTTCTACAGCCGGCTGTATTCCAGTAGCATCTGCCGGTTCTTTAACTGTTATGGTATAATTTGTTTGTTCAGGATTTGTTGATGGTTCAGTAGTATTTGATGCATATGCCGTAGCCGGTAATATATTAAATGCAAGCAAAAGTGCTAAAACCATTGACAACAATCTGTCCATGAGTTTCTTTTGTTTTCTCATATTCTTTGAACTCCTTTCATCCTTCTGTTATATATCTCATAAATCTGCCATTGAAAATACAATGGAGATTAACAAACAAATATGTTACTGCAATGATTACCAGATTTGCGGACTCACTGTCTATTTTTATGTATACACTATATATCAAAACTATAAGTGCTATAAACATCAAGAAATCAACTACGATTGCTATTTTATTTTCAGCAAACGATATAATAGCCGGTCGTTCCATATTTATTTTGTTCTTTACACTGTTTGAACAAATAATATTCAAAACATGTCCAGCTACCAGACCTATCCAAAATATAATTGGAACTATATATGAAAATGCATTTTTATCCGTTGTATCACCACAGAATGTTACAGCAACGATAGCTGTTGCTGAAGCAAAAAAACAAATTATTGACAAGATAAACATTAGCTCTTTCTGTTTTCTCATACTATATCGCCTCGTTTGTATTGATTATCATAACTTCATTAATCATCCTAAGCTTGATGGAAGATGGTTTTCTTTCAAGAACTCCATCCATCAGTTGCGTCTCTCCAAGTTCACCTGTTTCAAGAGAAGCTGTTACATCCTCCTCAGTGAGTAATGCAGTTTCTGTTGAACTTCTCACGCTTGCAGCATTTTCAGAAAGCAGATCTGTTTCGTCATTAATCCTTTGCACATTTTGTTTAGAAATTCCATCCATAGTCTCTGTCGGGTCACTAATCATGCCACTCTCAGCTTTTCTATGTATTAAACTGCGCTTTTTATTATTATTTTTATTCTCAGTTTCGGCTCGCATATGTTCAATTGACTTTCTAGCATTTCTACCAGACAAATCACCAATCACTTCAGGTATCTTAAAGACAAACCATATAACAATTGAGGCAATAGCAAAAACTACAGCTATAACAAATAATATTATTGAAATATTGCTTAGTACCTGTGCCATGACTAACTCCTCTCCTGTGCATTTGTATAAGCACGTATTATCGCATTTCTATAGTCATCATAATTATTTGTCATCTCATTTTTTAATTTCTGTGACTGTTCCTTTTGTACTTCAAGAGAAGTGGCTTTTTTATATACATCATCTAACAAATTAATCACTTTATCCTGATTTACAGCCACCTGAACCATACTACTGCGCTGGTCATACAAGAGCATAAATACCCCATTATAAAAACTTAATTGATCATATGCACTGGCGCTTTGCACATTATCAATTGCTGAATCAATCACATCAAAAAGCTTATTATAGTTATCCTTTGAAGCTTCCTCAACATTGGTTGAATTCAAAATATAAGTCTTATAAAATGAGCATATCTGATAATAGCAATCTGAAATCTGTTTACTTTCAAACTGTGCCGATATATTCTTATTATTAAAATTATCAGAAAAAAATGGGTATGCTTTCTGAACCCTTGTCGAAAAGCTATATGTACCATCATCCTCTGTATAATAGTTAAAATACATCATTCCTGTTTTATAATTTAAATTTGCATATTCAACACTTGATACATCAAATCCGTCTTTGTTAGCATTATACACTGCAAGAAATTCATCATTCTGTGACTTTCCAAATATTCCCTCATCTTCATACGCTTCAAGCATCTTTTCATACGCTCTCGTATCATAAGGATAAATTTCAATTGCTGCTTTATAATTTGCAATTTTCTCTTCCAACGACGAAGCAGTTGATGTCTGAACTAACACATCATAGTTATTATTATTAATACTATTTGCCACTCTGTTACATACAATACCAGCTATCAGGCATACCACTGTCATAGATGCTGTAACTACAAACAAGCGTAGCTTTCTTTTTTGCTTTTTCTTATATCCTTTCGTAATAAGCTCAGGATGTTCCAAATCATACTGTAAATCCTGGCAGTTCTGATATCTATTTTCTGCTGCCGGCTGTACACATTTATCTATGATCAGTTCAATTCCCTCTGAAAGCTGTGGATTCCACATTCTTACCGGTGCATATGCTTCTCCCGATCTTGGATCTATGCCTGTTAGTAAATGATGTAACGTCATGCCTAAAGCATATATATCTGATCTTGCATCGGTCTGTCCACTATACTGTTCCGGTGGTGCATACCCCTTTGTTCCAAGAACAGTCGTATCAGCCATTTTTTGTTCCTTATATTCTCTTGCAATACCAAAATCTATAATTTTAATTGTTCCCTCGGGCTTTAGCATCACATTTGCAGGCTTCATATCCCTATAAATTATTGGAGGCTTCTGTGAATGCAAATATGATAACGCATCACAAAGCTGCTTAGCCCATACAATTACCTTTTCCTCCGGTTGAGGACCATACTCTTTAAGTATTTTGTCTAAAGACTCACCTTCTATGTAATCCATTACAACAAATATCGTTACACCATTATCTATAATATCTACAATACGAGGTAATGCTGGATGGTCGAGTCGTTTCATAAGGTTCGCCTCGGCTAATAAGCTGTTTACTACAATCTCATCATTTTTTCCACTGCCTCTTTTTCTAATTTCTTTAACTGCCCACTGCTTATTGAGATGTGTATCCATAGCAAGATATACTACAGACATTCCACCTTTACCTATCTCACGAAGTATCTCATATTTTCCTTCAATTACAGTTCCAATCTCTGCCATAACCAAATTCCTCTAGTTTGTTCTTATAAGTATCACCGAAATATTATCCTTTTCCTGTCTCTGCTTAACAAGAGATATCAGTTGTCTAGAATTGTTATGCATAATGCATTCATCTACTAAAACTGCAGGATTTAGTGCATTATACATTTCCTGTTCTGTTATTTCATGTCGAAATCCATCCGAGCAAATCATATACGTTCCCCTCATACATCCCCCGACAATTATCTCAGGTTCAAGATTTTCCGAAGCTCCTACACACTGTAAAAGCATATTTCGTCTTTTATCCTTTACTGCCTGCTCAGGTGTCATAGTTCCTTTCTTTATCTCTCTAGCTACAAATGTCTGGTCTTCTGTAAGCTGCATCATCCCATTTCCAATAAAATAAACTCTTGTATCGCCCACATGACCTATTACATATTTGTCATTCACCATTAAAATTCCAGTAAACGTAGTGCCAAGCGATATGTGATTCAGCTGTCCATATTCAATTATTCTGATATTAAGTTCCTTAAGTAACAATGACCATTTTTCGCCAATAACATTCATATCAAGTTTTTCAAGCTCATACGGAAGTTCCTCATCAAACCATTTTGAAAACTCCTTGATTACAGTTGCACTAGCCAATTCTCCTTTTGATAATCCCCCCATACCATCACATATGACAGCAAGCATTACCTCTCCACCACAGTAACTGGCGTGTTTTATAAGAAGGCTATCTTGATTTGTACTTTTTGTGTTGCCTATGTCAGTATCCGCAGTCGCAAAATAATGCATCGTGTATTCTCCTTCGTTAATCACAGTAATATATTAAACTCAAATTCTTCATTAGCCAAAGTAATATGGTTTCCATCAAAAATCTCAATCTCCTGTTGTGTAGGTATTCTCTGTCGATTGATGTAAGTACCATTTTTTGAATTCAAATCACGTATAAAGTATCTATTATCTTTTTGTATAATGTCTGCATGACTTCTACTTACCTTGTCATTATTTGTCACACGATAATCGGAATATGTTGGTTCCTTTCCTATTCTGAATACAGGCTTGCTTATCACTATACGCTCATTAGTCAGTATTCGAAGCAGTTGTGCCGTTGTACCTGAGTCAATTAATAGACTTGTTGCTTCCTCACTATTATCATCTAATAAGGCTGTTGCTTCCTCTTCTTCCAACAAACCTGTCGCTTCATTATTGTCTTTATTATAATGTTCATAATAATGAGCAGGTTTATCTGTCATAAAACCACTCTGTCCTACACCATGTCTTTTAATAATCCTTACTACTGTTGGATCTTCTTTTGCTATATACTCTTCAATCACCCCAACATCAAACTGTTTTAAGTTTTTTAAAAAATATATAAATCTTGATACATAACCCATATCCGTTTCCTGAATCGGTTTAATCTCATATATCAACTGTTCAATAAATCTAATAAAATTTGGTTCAATTCCTGGATTTTCAAGTGGTAAATATATAAAATTAAGTTCTTTTGTAACCTCATTTATATATATTTGTTCCCAGTTCCATACGATATTACCAACAACGAGTTTATTGCTATAAATTTTCTGTATGACATCAATCACCTGTTCCATAATAAAGAAAAAATCATTCTTATTGATTTGATTTCTTATATATTCATTGACGCTTATCGAAATAGGGCCTGTATATTCAAGCAACCTTTTCTTTTTTATCTCACCTTTAAACGTTCCACGTATATTTTTTTGAGTAAAATATCCAAATTGACGTTCATCGATAATCTCATTTTTATTCAGTTTTACCGTAACTGTCAGTAGACAGTCCTTCTTTTTTATTTTAAATTTTGCCATCTTCTAGTCCTCTTTCTCTATATTTTGCCACTTCAATTACCGTGTGTCAATATTTTCTTTACTATCAGTTAATATTTTCATAATATATACACATACTTATTTTATACTTTACTTTTTCAGTTGTCATATATTTGTTTACTCCCAGTAAATCTACTGTTATAAAATCCTAATACAATTTCATATATTATAAATTAATTTTGGGAGGTTTTATGAATAATTACAACATTGACGCTCAGGCGCTGGGTGAACGCATCCGCAAATTACGGCTTAAGAAGAATAAGACACAGGCCTATTTTGCTGATATTCTTTATATATCACCATCATATTTAGCATTAATTGAAGCCGGAAAGCGAGTCCCAAATCTGGATGTACTTGTTCATATAGCTGAAATCACTGATGTTTCCATCGATTACCTGATTTTCGGAGATAACAAAGAACCAAATTCACTACAGCTCACATTAGAAAGACTAAACAAATCTTATCCCCAACGCAATGTAGAACATGCCCTTATGCTTGCCGAATACTATTTGAAACTCGAAAAAGGACTTTTCGATACCAAAGATTCTACAAATTGATATTTTTTCCCATTGCCAATCCCCTTCCTTATTTCTATAATATTCACATACCATATATTCAAATGCAGCATATTAAGAAAGGGGATTTTCAATGAACACTTTTTCAGAAGTTTTTAAAGCTATCGCAAGCTACCCGTGGCAGGTAAATGTGGGTGTGCTTTCACTAATACCACTGTATATCATAGATTTTAAGTTTTTCTGCAAACTAAATATTGGTTTACAGCGCAAGATAGCACTTGCAAAGGAGCGCGGACATGTGGCGAGAGGCATGATTGTGAAGGAGGATGCAAAGAGGCTCGTTGTCAATAATTCACAATCCGCTTACAGCTACTGGGCTGCCAGATACACATATACTGTAGACGGAAAGGAGTACCGCAAGCGTTTTTCATGCGATAACAGTCGGATGTGATACTTTTTGGCACAAAAAATCCGCTATACCAAATACAATGGTTAGCGGATTTTTGCTATTTACATTTTGATAAATTATTCATGCCTGATGCTACACAGTCTCAGGCACCTTATAGCCTGCTTCACTCATTAGCTTCTCAAACTCACCGACACTGACACCGGCTTCCTCTGCTGCAGTATCAATATCGAGCTTGCCTTTTGTTACCAGAGTAAACAGCATCTTATTTGCACCTTTTTCTATACCTTGTTCTAAGCCTTGTTCTAATCCCTGTTCTAATCCCTGTTCTAAGCCTTGCTTTATTCCTTGTTCTAAGCCTTCCTCGATAGCATCAG
>ERZ779820.1650-NODE-1650-length-13643-cov-4.649249_pt1 | contig 13643 bp, 12 predicted proteins | sample MGYA00511563_ERZ779820 | MGnify/ENA primary metagenome ERZ779820 (study PRJEB29588, sample SAMEA1964852) | human gut metagenome | biome: human gut; feature: human-associated habitat; material: faeces | place: Denmark | collected 2008/2010 ...
GTCGGTATCCTCACTTTTGGCTGTCAGCAGAATCACCGGAACATTAGAAATTTCCCGGATTTTCACCATGGTCTCGATACCATCCATCTCCGGCATCATGATATCCATGAGCACCAGATGAATGTCCCCTTTTTGCACAAGCTCCAATGCTTCTTTTCCGTTATATGCCTTATATACCTGATAACCGTCGCTCTTTAAATAAATGGAAAGAGCCGAAACAATATCTTTTTCATCGTCACAAACTAAAATATTATACATAATAAAACCGCCACCTCGTATTTATGATTAATCATGAATACATTGTAGCGGTTTTCGTATTAATTTCCAATTGTCAAACCCATTAAGATTTCATTAACTTTTGTTCCCATGCCTTCATGCTCTGCTTCAGACGTTCCATACCATCCTCCACATTTTTTCTTGTCGTGGCTACATTCAGGCGAAGGAATCCATCCCCGTTCGTTCCGTACTCCCTGCCGGACGCCAGATACAGTCCACTCTCTTTGCGGATAAACGCATACAGCTTATTCGAATCTTTTGTGTAAGCCTGACAATCCAGCCACATCAGATACGTTGCTTCGGAAGGAACAACTTTCATCTGCGGAATCTCTCTGGCGATAAAGTCGGTAACATATTTTTTATTCTCTTCAATATAAACCCTAAGTTCATCCAGCCAGTCTGCCCCGCAGGTAAAAGCAGCGATTGTGGCACACATGGCAAACGCATTCGGTTCTGCCACCTCATCCGTATTCAGTGCACGCCACACTTTATGGTGCAGTGCCTCGTTCGGGATCATCACGGCTGCTGTCTGGATGCCTGCAATGTTAAATGCCTTCGTCGGTGCGATACAGGTCACACTGATATTTTTACACGTCTCGGAAGCCGCCGCAAACGGAAGGTATCCGGTGCCAGGTCGGGTGATATCACAGTGGATCTCGTCCGACAGAACAGTTACATGATATTTTTCGCACAGTTCTCCCACCCGTGCCAGTGTCTCCCGCTCCCAGATTTTTCCCACCGGGTTGTGCGGGTTACACAGGATCATCAGTGAAGTCTGCAGATCCGATAATTTTTCCTCCAGCGCCTCAAAATCCATCTCATACTGTTCCCCGTCATATGCCAGCGGGCATTCCACAACATTTCTTCCGTTGTTGACGATGGAATTAAAGAAAATATTATACACCGGTGTCTGGATCAGCACATTTTCTCCCGGTGTGGTCAGCTTGCGGACCGTACTTGAGATCGCCGGTACAACACCGGTACAGAAGGTCAGCCATTCTTTTTTGATGGAAAACTGATGGCGTCTCTCCCACCAGTCCATGTAGGCCTGATACCAGTCTTCTTCCACATCCGTGTAGCCGAACACACCGTGTGCGGCCCGCTTTTCAATCGCCTCCCGTACAGCCGGGGCCGTCTGAAAATCCATATCTGCCACCCACATCGGCAGTTCACCTTCTGCCACATCCCATTTCAGAGATCCGGTATTTCTCCGGTCTGTGATCTGATCAAAATCATAGTTGCTCATGCTGTATCTTCCTCTCTGTTTTTTGCAGTCTGTCCTATGCCTCGACTTCTTTTCCCTGTACAAAAATCTTCGTCTTTGACGGATCTACCTTATCTTTTTCCACCGTCAGTTCTTTGATCTCATCCGCACGGATCACACCGCTCGACGGATTCAGCACGCTGTCGATGGTTCCGTGGATCTTGGCATCTACAGAAGAGTATTCAAATGCCAGTGTCGTATTGATCAGCTTACAGTTTTTCATCACCAGATTGTCAATATAACACATGCCCTGCAGACTCTCGATCGTACAGTTTACCAGTGTCAGATTCTTCGCATTCCATCCCAGATATTCTCCGGAGATAAAGGAATCGTACACCGTTACATTCTCACTGTTCCAGAATGCATCTTTGGACAGCATCGTTGCGTTGTGTACTTCCATATTTTTTACACCGTCGAAGGAATAATTTCCCACCAGACGGAAGTTTTTCAACACCAGATCCTGGCAGTTCATGCCGAAATAATCGCCTTTTGCATCCACATGATCCAGTTCCACGTTCTGACAGCTCCACAAGGTCTCTGCCGCATTCGGGAAGGTCACATTGGTCAGTTTCAGTCCGTTACACCGGCGGAAATTCTTCGGTGCTTCGATCACTGCATTGTTCACTTCGATCCGGTCGGTATACCACACACCTGCGCGTGCCATATCAAACCAGGTACAGTTCTCTGCCTTGATGTCTTTCGCATACCACAGCGGATATTTCCACTTGAACATACTTCCGTATAATTCAATATTTCTGCTCTCTTTTAACGGCGACTCTCCGTCATCAAAAATCGTATCATAAATTTTCAGATTCTTCCCCTGAAACAGCGCACGCTCGCCGGTCAGGAACTCCTGATGAATCTCTTTCATTTCTCTTCCATCTCCCATAATTCTCTTCTCCCATTCTGCTGCCATTGATTTCGTTATTCTGACAGGCTTATTTATATAGAATTATTGTATTCTATTTTGTCAGATATGGCAAATACTTGTTTTGTACCACTGCATTATTATTTCGTTACTGTTCATAACGTTATTACGCCACCGCAATCCACAAAAGCACTCTGCACACAACCGGCAGCGTCACGATTCCGCATAGTGTGGTTATCATCACGCCGCCCAGCGAATATGCTCCATCGGAACCGGAGGAATTGGCGAGCATAACCACAGAGGACATAGTCGGCATCGCGGTGATCAGAGACATGGTCATACGGATCTCTTCCGATACCGGGACGAAGCTCAGGACAAGATAAAACAGTACCGGAAAGATCAACATTTTGCAGATAACAATTCCGTATAATTCCATCTGTTTTACATATTTGCATATATCCATACAGGCAAACACACCGCCAAGATAGATCATCGCGAGAGGTGTCGCCGTTGCCCCAATATTCTGGAATCCAGTCTGCAAGACACCCGGAAGCTTTAGTCCGGTCAGTACGAAAAAAATTGCCAGAGCGATAGCAACCGTCGCCGGGTTGATCAGCTTTTTCGGATCAAACTTCCCTTTTCCACTCGGGGAAGTCAATTTCACCCCTACTGTCCACATCGCCAGCTGATCCACGATGGTAAATACGGATACATACAGCATGCCCCGTTCCTGGAAAATGCTGGTGATGATCGGGATTCCCATAAATCCCACATTGCCAAACATCGTCATCGCCCGGTAGATCTGTGCCCGGTCGCCTTCTACATGAAACAATTTTGTCAACACAACGCCAAGTCCATATAAGAGAGTCGAGGCCGTCACCGCCAGTCCGATGATGGACAGCGATTTTACCAGTGCCACCTGGTCTACCTGACTGACCACATTTACAAAGATCATCGTCGGCAGCGAAAGTTTCATAACTACCCGGGCGATCCAGTCGAGTCCCTTATCACTCAGCACACCGGTCCGCACAAGTATCACACCGATGACAAGATAAACGATAAACAGCTCAATCTGTTCCATCAAAATCCAAAATGTATTCATTTTTTCGTTTCCTGTTTTCTTTATTTCTGTATATTTCCCGCCATATAGGATTGCAGGATTTCTTCTGTCGGCAGCCCTTCATTGTCGCCGCGGTGCTGCACCTGGATCGAGCCGATCGCATTGCCCCGTTTCGCACATTCGGTCACCGGAAGACCTTTCAGCAGTCCGCTCAGTACACCAACGGCAAATCCATCTCCCGCGCCCACGGTATCCACCACTTTTTTCACCGGATACCCTGGGATCATATCTCGGACTACTTCCCCGTTTTCTTTCTTTTCGGATACATAAGCGCCGTTCTTTCCATCTTTGATCACGACGAGAGCCGCGCCCTTCTGATGATAAAAATCAGCTGCTTTTTCTTTATCTGTCGTGCCCGCAAGGATCTCACATTCCCCGATTCCCGGCAGTACCACATCTGCGTAATTTGCCAGATCATTCAGCACGTTTCTCATCGTCTCCCCGTTCTCCCACAGAGCCGGGCGGAGATTCGGATCAAAGGTCACCGGAATCTGAGCCTCTCTCGCCCGCTCCATCAGACGATAGGTCGCCTCTCTTGCTTCTTTCGAGAGTGCAGGCGGAATGCCTGTCACATGCACCAGCCCGATCTCCTCAAGATCCAGTGCATCGATCTCTTGGGCAGACAGATGTGATGCGGCAGATCCTTTTCGATAATATGGTGCCACCGGATCATGTCCGTCTTCCACATATTCTTTCAGTTGAATCCCGGTTCGATAGACCGTATCATACGTCAGAAGATTCGTTCCGATCCCATTGTCTTTTAGTGCCTGTTCGATATAATGTCCAAACGGATCATCCCCAAGCCGGGTAAGATATTCCACCGGAAAGCCAAGCCTGGTAAGCCCAATCGCCACATTGACCTCCGCCCCGGACATTCTTCTTGTAAAATGCTCCACGCACTCCAACGTACCAGGTGTATCTGCCAGTAACAGAGCCATCGGCTCTCCAAATAATAATGTTTTCTTCATACGTATTTCTCCTGACTGCCCCGTACCTCTTTTACCAGTGCCACCGCATCCGCTGTCAGCTGGCGGATCGCATCAAACTGCCCGCTCTGGATCAGGTCTTTTTTCACCATCCAGCTGCCGCCACAGGCAAGGATCACATCACTTTCCAGATAAGAACGGACATTTTTCAGATTGATACCACCGGTCGGCATAAATTTCATTCCCACATACGGAGCCGCCAGTGCTTTGATTGCTGCCAGTCCCCCGGATGTTTCTGCGGGAAAGAATTTGACAACTTCCAGTCCCCGTTTTACCGCCTGCGCCAGCTCCGATGCCGTCACACAGCCCGGAAATACCGGGATCTGTTTCTCGATACAGTAATCCACGATCTCCGGATCAAAACCCGGACTCACAATGAATCTTGCTCCTGCTTCGATTGCTTCATCCACCTGCCGTGTTGTCAGAACAGTTCCTGCTCCCACGAACATCTCCGGATATTCCTCCAGCATGATGCGGATGGATTCCTTCGCTGCCGCTGTCCGGAATGTCACCTCCGCACAAGGAAGCCCTCCTTCGCAGAGTGCCTTCGCCAGCGCTCCTGCATCCTTCTCATCTTCCAGTACCACAACCGGTACAATTCCCATTTCTTTTATTTTTTCTGCTGCTGTCATCTGTCTTCTCCTTCCCCTGTACCCGTTCTGTCAGTGACTCTTTTCTTCCCCTTTGTACCGGGCACATCTCTGCTATCATTATATCGACTTTGACAGGTGCTTTCAATTGTAAAAAAGCGATTGACATTACTTTCTGTTTGCTATATGATAGTCACGACAAATAAAGATATTTCGGTAGGTGAGGTTACCACAGGGATTTGGATTTTCCTGAGATTGCTGCCGCAAGGCTGTGGAGACACAACGCGCTGGTCAGCAGGTCATGTCGTGAAGGCATAACCTAATGCAATTGATATATGCCCTGTGATACTAAAGCTTGAACGATGGTCAGGATTTTTTTCGTGATGTATTTTGCAGATTCTTTCATTGCTCAGGCTTTGAAAGAATTTTTTAATTTACAGAAAATTACTTTTCTGTAAATTAAAAACGCTCCGCGGGGATACGCACTGCGACGTATAAAGTAGATGTCGCAAGTGACCGCCGCAGGCGCGAGAATGTGCCAAGACACATTCTTTGTTCTTTACATAAATACAAAAAATGAAAGGTGGTGAGGACATGGACTCTGATGCCAGTTATTACGCGGAAGGCAACGATCATATACCAATAATTACATATCGGAGGTACGTTTATGATGAACAAAGATATTTTTGTAAAACTGCTCCAGGAACGCCGCTACAAATCCGTAAAAGATGTTCTGGACGTAATGAACGCAGTAGACATTGCCTCACTGCTTGGAGAATTTGATGATAAGGAACTGGCTCTTGCCTTCCGTCTGATTCCCAAAGAAAAGGCGGCAGACGTATTTGCCAACATGGAGAGTTCCCTGCAGTCTGTCCTGGTAGAAGCCTTGTCAGAAAAAGAACTGAAGGAAATCCTGAACGATCTGTACATGGATGATACCGTGGATCTGTTAGAAGAACTTCCCGCCAATCTGGTTACCCGGATCCTCGATGCCAGCGGCCCGAAGGAACGGGAAACAATCAACAAACTGTTAAATTATCCGGAAGACAGCGCCGGAAGTATCATGACAACCGAATACGTAGATCTGAAACCGTATCTGACAGTAGGACAGGCACTCGCACATATCAAGAAAACCGGTATTCACAAAGAAACCATCTATACCTGCTATGTGATCCAGCAGCGGAAACTGCTCGGTATCGTGTCAGCAAAAGATCTGATGACAACCGATGATAATGTGCTGATTGAAGATATCATGGAGACGGAGATCATCTCTGTCTCTACACTGACAGACAAAGAGGATGTGGCTCACCAGCTTCGCAAATCCGACCTTCTGGCACTTCCGGTTCTTGACACCGATGGTCTGCTTGTCGGTATCGTAACATTCGATGATGCCATGGATGTCATGGTCGAAGAGGCCACAGAAGATATCACCAAGATGGCGGCCGTATCTCCCAGTGAAAAAACTTACTTTGAAGTATCCGCCTGGGAACACGCAAAACGCAGAATCCCATGGCTTCTGGTGCTGATGTTTTCTTCTATTATCACCGGAACCATCATCACCCGTTATGAAGACGCTTTCGCTGCGATCCCGCTTCTTGTATCCTTCATCCCCATGCTGATGGACACCGGCGGAAACTGCGGTTCTCAGAGTTCCACACTGATCATTCGCGGAATCGCCTTGAACCAGGTAACCTTCCATGACTTTTTCCGTGTCATCTGGAAAGAATTCCGTGTTTCCCTGATCGTAGGTGTAGTACTTGCACTCGCCAATGGACTTCGTATTCTGATCATGTATCGAAATGCCGGACTTGCGCTGGTAATTGGACTTTCTCTTGTAGCTACTGTCATCATCTCGAAACTGATCGGCTGTCTGCTTCCATTGTTTGCAAAAAAACTGCATATGGATCCGGCCATTATGGCATCCCCGCTGATCACAACACTGGTCGATACCTGTTCCATTTTGATCTATTTCAATATTGCGACAAGAATCTTCCAGTTATAAAAATGGAGGACCGTCTCAAACGGTTCCTCCTCTTTTTTATGCTTCTATAATCTCTCCCATACTGATGGTTTTCTTCAACTCATAATTTCCATCCTGAGAATTTTCTAAAATCACGAAATCTGCATCTTTTCCGACTGTGATCTCACCTTTTTGAAGATCCACATTCTTAATGCATTCTCTGATCGCTGGAAGTAAAACTTCTTTTCCATCTTCCATCTTCACTTCATAGACATCATTTGCACCCGTCTGTAAAACATCAGTTAATTCCCCAAGAACTTCTCCATTATCCTCTCTGATCACAGAAAGACCGATCAGATCTGCGATAAAGTATTCGTCTTTTTCAAGAGGTACTGCCTGATCTCTTGTAACAAACAGGCCTTTTCTTTTATACATCTCTACTTCGTTGATATTTGAAAATTCTTTAAATCTCAAAACCGGCTGGTTCTTTACGAATTTGCATGACACTACGTGTAATAGTTTTCTTTCTTTTCCTGTATCTAAATATACTTCTTTTAATTTCTTAAATCGTTTGATATCATCTGTCATCGGAAATACTTTGACTTCCCCAGCGATGCCGTGTGTGTTGGCGATTGCTCCTACTTGTAAGAATTCTTCCATGGATTCATTTTATTCCTTTCATTTTGATTTTTCTATTTATTATTGTATAAAATGGTTTAAAAAAACACAACTATTTTATTATAATCGTACTTGTTATAATATATCAATACAAAATGGCAGAAGATTCAACTCCAATAATATTATCAACAAACTGAAGATAAGCAATTTGAATATTTTCCAAACACCTCGATAAATCGGTGTTGTTTAATCCCTTTTACCATCTGTCATCTGTTAATAAATACAAAAATTATTAGCCAGTACCGTATAACATACACACTGTGTAGTGGTTTGAATCACGTAAATTATTTGAATATTATAAAAAGAGATCATGTGTCAGCAACCGTACGGACACGTCTGCACTTAGCGAGTGGATGGTCGTTAGACCATTCAGGAGCTTAGTACAGCTACGTGGGAGTCCGAACGCAAGTGGGTTGCAGACACATGATCTCTTTTTATAATATTCCACCAATAATTTCCGTCTTCAAACTACAAATCACAATTTATTTCAAAGCAGCCAACGTTTTCACAACCAGTTCCCATGTACGTTCTGTAGATGAGATACTCAACACCTCATTTGTTGTATGAATATGTTCCATCTGTGGTCCAAAGGATACTGCATCAAGCCCCGGCAATTTAGAAGCAAAGATTCCACATTCAAGTCCTGCATGAATACCTTCAACAACTGGTTCTTCTCCGTTGTATAAATGTTTATATGCTTCAACCATAACCTCACGTAATCTGGAATCTGCTTTGTATTCCCATCCTGGATATGGTCCTGCAATCTCTACATTCCCTCCTAATGTTTCTGTAAGAGATGTTAATTGATCGATCAGATACTGTTTTTCTGTCTCACTGGAACTTCTAACTGCAAATGTCATCTGTACTTCAGATTCTTCTGTTGTTAAAATTCCCATATTCAGTGATGTCTGTACCAATCCTTCAATCTCTGGATTCATTCTCTGAACACCATTTGGCATATGAACCATTGCTGTTACTACTGCAAATGTTGTATCTTCTGTGAATGTTTCTATATTTGCTGCTTCTTTTACATTCACTGTTAATTTTGCATCTGGATCTGTGACTTTATATTCTTCTTTGATCTGTGCAAATGTATCTTCAACGATCTGTTTTGCTGCTTCTAATTCTTCTGGAAGTACTGCAACAGATGCTTCGCTAAACTTAGCGATCGCATTGTCTTTTTCTCCACCATTTACGGAAACAAGCTGCATTTCAACCTCATTAAACAGACTTAACAATACTCTTGCCATTGCACAGTTTGCGTTCAAACGCCCTTTGATGATCTCGACACCAGAATGCCCACCTGCAAATCCAGTCATCTTGATTTCAATGACAGATGCATTGACAGTTTCTGTCTCATATGGAATCTTACAGATTACGGATGCTCCACCTGCACAGCTGACTGTAAACACTCCTTCGTCTTCAGAATCCATGTTCATAAATAAACGTCCCTTAAGATCTGAAACATCAATAGTTGCTGCTCCAAGCATACCGATTTCTTCATTAACTGTAAAGATTGCTTCGATTGGTGGATGTGCCATTTCTTCATCGTCTAACACTGCAAGTGTATATGCAACCGCGATTCCATCATCTCCACCTAAAGAAGTTCCTTTTGCTGAAATATAATCTCCATTGATTTCCAGATCCAATCCTTCTTTTTCCATATTTTTATCGCAATCTGCTTCTTTGACTGCAACCATGTCCATATGTCCCTGAAGGATGACTGGTTCAGAAGCCTCATATCCTTTGGATCCATCTTTCCAGATGATCACATTCAGATCTTCATCCTGTCTGCATTTTAATTCATGTGCTTTTGCAAAATCTACCAGATAATCGCTAATCTGTTGCAGATTTCTTGATCCGTGAGGGATTGAACAAATCTCCTCAAAATATTTAAATACTTTGTTTGTCTGTAATTCTCCTAATACTGACATTTTATGTCCTCCTTATTTTTTATGCATTTTGTAACGACTGCCCTCTTGTTCGAGCTGATTCGTTTTCAGCATATATTCTACAAGTTTCTTCGCATAGTCTCGTTTATCCTTCACAACCGCTTTGTTTCTTGAAAATGGCTGTTTTGCTTCAAGACCTTCACAAATCTGTTCTACCTGTGAAATTGTAATGTATTCATGTTGTTTTAAATACTTTTTTATTTTATCCTGTCCTTTACTAAAAAGCAAATTCATCAGGTCACTTGTCTGATTCTTTTGTTTTACGATTCCCCATCCATATAGGATCATCGTCACTATGGCAAATAAAGCAATGCCTATGATCACTGTTGATATTTTCATATTAAATCCTTTTTCACTTTTAATAATATTTATTCTTCAAAAACAATGTATTTATTTCTTTCTAAAATTGCAAAATACTGTGATAATCTTTCATATAACTGTGTTGCTGCACCTTCATGAACTGCTTGAAGTTCTTTTCCTATCTCATAAATACTTTTCTTTCCATCAATTTTCTGCCACACAAAACTTCCATATTCATCTAATTTGATAAAACTGTAACGTGGCTTTTTAAATATTTTCTGCGCGATCGTATTATAAAATCCAGTATTTTCTACTGTAATTTCTACAATTCCATCTTCTGACACATTCCATTTCATATCATTGATCTTCGGGATGTTATCAATATAATTCTTCTTTTCTTTCATAATGCACCTTTTTATTTAGAAAGCACTACTGCAGAATCGCAGCAGTGCTTTCTTCTCACTGAAATACATATTTATTTTTATTATTTTGCGTCTACTTCAATCGTCTTTTTATTTCTTGTGAAGTAGAATAATATAGCTAACAATACTACAAAAGCTGCTAAACCTACCCAGTTACCTACACTCTGGAAGGCAGCTCCATATACAGATGACAGATTGATCTTATCTGCAACACCAAATACTGCCAGTACAGCCAGAAGGATACCAACGATACCTTCTCCTGCAATCATACCTGCAGCATAAAGGACTCCTCGATCTGATCCGTCTTTTCTTGCCGCATCACTGTCATATTTTCTCTTATTGTCAATAAACCAACGAATCAGTCCACCAACCATGATCGGTGTACTTAAGTAAATTGGTAAATAAAGACCGATTGAAAATGCTAACACTGGAATTCCAAGGATTTCAACAACGATTGCGATAAACACACCCATGAAAATCAATACCCATGGTAATGTACCACCCATAACACCTTCAACGACCATCTTCATCAATGTTGCCTGTGGTGCTGGAATCTGATCAGAACCGAATCCCCATGCTGCGTTCAGAAGGTACATAACTCCTCCGATCGCAAATGCTGCTACGATCGCACCGATCAATTCTCCGATCTGCTGTAATCTAGGTGTCGCACCTACGATATAACCTGTCTTTAAGTCCTGTGAAGTATCTCCTGCCATAGCTGCTACGATACAGATAACAGTACCAATAGAAATTGCTGATACCATACCTGCTGCTCCTGTATTCCCAGTTGCTTTTAAGATAAATGTTGTTACGATCAGTGTCGCGATCGCCATACCTGATACTGGGTTATTACTACTTCCTACAATACCAACCATTCTAGATGATACCGTTGCAAAGAAGAAACCAAATACAACAATCATCACTGCTCCCAAGAAGCTTACTGGAATCTCTGGTAATAACCAGATTAAAACTGCAATGATCAGGATTCCTCCAAGAACCACTTTCATAGAAATATCCTGCTGTGTTCTTAACTGGCTGTCACCTTTCTTACCGAATCCCTTCATAGCATGTCCAAATGTCTTGATCATTGTTGGGAATGTCTTGATCAGACTGATCAGACCACCAGCTGCTACTGCACCGGCACCAATATATCTGACATAGTTACTCCAGATCTGGCTTGCACCTAACTGATTAAATGCAAGTGCTTTTCCTGTCTCATCGACAACTTTTGATAAAGAATCTCCGCCAAAATAAGCAATTGCAGGAATTAATACAAGATAAGATAGCACACCACCTGCAAAAAGATAGCTTGATACCTGCACACCACAGATATAACCTACACCTGCTAATGCCGGAAGAACATCCATACCAACGGATGTTGTATACTGTCCCTGCATTGAAAATTCAACTTCACTAGGGAAAAGTTTTAAACCATCTGCAATAAATTTATAAACTGCCGCAATTCCGAGTCCTGCAAATACAACTTTAGATTTACTTCCTCCTTCTTCTCCAGCTAAAAGCACTTCTGCACAAGCTGTTCCTTCAGGATAAGGAAGTACCCCATGTTCTTCTACGATGAGGGCTGTACGAAGAGGTACCATAAAAAGTACTCCTAAAATACCACCGCAAAGCGCGATCAATGCGATAGATACAAAAGATGGAGCAGTAACTCCACTTCCCTTTTCTGATGCCCAAATAAAAATAGCAGGGATTGTAAAGATTGCTCCTGCTGCTAATGATTCACCTGCTGAACCAATTGTCTGTACCATGTTATTTTCAAGGATGGAATCTTTCTTTAAGATCACACGGATCACACCCATGGAAATAACTGCCGCTGGAATGGAGGCTGATACAGTCATACCAACTCTTAGCCCCAAATAAGCGTTTGCACCACCAAATATAACCGCCAGTATCATACCAAGGATTACTGATGTAACTGTAAACTCTGGTAATACTTTATCTGCGGAAATAAAAGGCTTAAAGTCATTTTTCTTTTCCATTTTTCTCTCCTATTTTCAATATATATTTCACTGTATCTCTCTATTATACTAAATCATACAAGAAAAAGAAACCCCTTCTTTTTCTTAAACTTCTTAACTTAGATTCCTCGCATTTTTTAATAAACAGTTTTGCTTTATGTGTTGTATAAAATGCATTATACATTAAAATAAATCAAGCATATTATCCAAATAAACTTCTTCTCTAACGCATATTTGGTATTCTGGTTTTACCATATAGTATAGTAGAAACTCCAAAACCAACGCACTTCCCAATCCACGTCCTTCAATTTTAAAATTCTCAAACCCCATTGGAAGATAAATTTTCTTTATATCATTAGCACTGATAAATCCTGGATTCTTCATTGCCTTTGAAAAACGATAGCCTTCCTTTGCATCTGGCGAGTTGCATTTGTGATCTGGTATCATTTCTCCTAAGTTTTTTCGACTGACTATTTCGTAGCATTGCTTTCTGTCTTTACATCCAAACCAACAGCATTCATTGCATAAAAATTCCACTTTATTTTTCTCCTGCTCCGAAAGCATGTTTAATTTATCAAATGCTTTATTTAACCGAAAATCTGGTACTACATACCGAAAATCTTCTTTCTTTACTTCTTGCAAAAATTCATTAAAATCCGTCAACACTTTTGTCGTAGAAGATACAAAATATAATTTTGGATAATTTATTTCCAAATACTTAAGCAATAAATCCGAATGGACGATCACACCATTTCTTTTTTCTCCAACTTCTTCAAACATTTTGCATAGGATATTACATTTTTTATCTGTTAAATGTTCTTTTCTAAGTAAACTGTTGCTAAAAGTCAGTCTGGCTGAAATTCCATATTCCTGTGTAAGTTTTAAGACTTCTTCTGGATTATCAGATCCAAATCCTGCGCGTCCGCCTCCCCAGAGACAATCTGCAGGAGAGCCATAGATGGAACTGATCTCACACCAGTCGTAAAAGTATTCTCTGTGTTCCTTATATAATGGCAGAAAGACACAATATAATTCATAAAATTCAAATAATCCTGGCAGGTGATAGTATACTTTTTTGTTTTTTCTTTGGCTCATTTGTTATTTCTCCCATTTCTGATCGTCATTTTTCATTCCTATTATTATAGTCATATTTTTCTATATTATGGTGACATGCTCCCACCACTTAAATCCCTGATTTTGAAGTGGGGGCTTCTTGCTCAATGACTCTACTGAGCCAAGTATCTACAA